>Ga0114129_10000645_pt1 | contig 43586 bp, 39 predicted proteins | sample RhiMetdeltSRZDD1_FD_80071 | JGI IMG/M metagenome (GOLD analysis project Ga0114129, IMG submission 80071) | Populus rhizosphere microbial communities from Tennessee, USA - Rhizosphere MetaG P. deltoides SRZDD1 (version 2) (version 2) | ecosystem: Host-associated > Plants > Roots > Rhizosphere >...
CCGTAAGGACGAGATCAATCGGTGGCTCGCCTCGCTCGAGGAGCTGCAGGGCCTGACGGGCATTCGGGGCTTCCACCGCCAGGCATTCGGCGTCCCGGAGCATCCGAGCCGTCAGCGCGAGCACCGTTGGTTCATCATCCACGACGAGGACGCACGGCCTGCGCCAGTCGCCGACTTGAGCCGCAGGAGGGACAGCCGCGGGCGCAGGTTGGGCGGCGGACACGGCTGTCACCGGCGCTCGCCACGCGCTATCCTCGTTCACCCCGCTCGCCCCCGTGTTCCTCCAAGAATTTCAGGCCTGACGTTGTGAGCGCGGCGGCCGCCAACAGCAGCTCTTCTCCTGCGACTGTGATCTCGTGAAGCGTTCGCACCCTGATGTCGTCTAGCCTGACGAGCTCTTGCCATTCCGCCAGTTTGGCCGCCAACACTGCCTGGGCCGCCGCCGAAGGACCGGCGTGGAGTGTGTTCCTCCCCTCGCTGATCTCCCGCAGGAGTGCAAGGCGCCGCTCCAGAGTCAGGGGCAATGCTGGCGGAGTCATGGGTCGGCAGCTGTCGCTGTGCCTTGCTGGCCCGCACTGGTGGTTCCAACTGCTGATCGGTCGCCACAGCAGGCGGACCACGTGCACGTCCAGCCCCGATCCGTCGAAACAGGGCAGATCCCCTTTGAGCGGCGCCCGGGCTTACGGGCTGCCGCAGATTGGAGGCCTCGCCCAAGTCACCGAGCCTCCGTCGGTTATCTCGCCGCCCAGCTACTCGCGCCGTTCCGGTCGCCGGTCAAACTCAATCCAGCGCGAGCCGAGATCCACGTTGGACGGCCATCACGCAAGGCGGTGTAAGGGGTTTATGAAGTTGAGCTTTGCACCGTTTATGCCAATGCAGTCACAGAAAGTTGCAACCCCGGCCAGCGGGGCCACCCCCCCTCGTCTTCGTCGGGGACTGGCACTACCAGTCTTACTGCTCGGTGCATGCAGCGCCGACGCTCCCACGGCGCCCTAGCCTCATGCCAGTCCTACCGGCCTACAGGTGAGCGCGGCCACCGAATAACCCATGTGCCTGCTTTACAATCGCGCCGAGCGCCGGAACCCGTACACAAGAGCCGGTCGCGAGTCCATGTCGATCACAACCTCAGGAGGACGGATATGCCTGAAAGACAATTGCTGCTCGCCTGGCTGAATGATGCCTATGCGATGGAAGAGGCGCTGATCCCTATTCTGGAGAATCACGCCAAAGACACTCGGGATCATCCCCAGGCGCGAGCCCGAATTGAACAGCACCTCACCGAGACGCGGCGGCACGCCGACCTCGTGAGAGGGTGTATTGAGCAGATGGGCGAGAAGCCCTCGGCTGGAAAGTCCGCTGTGGGTAAACTCCTCGGGACCCTGGTCGCGCCTAGCACCGGGCCGTTCCGGGATGAGCTGATCAAGAACGCCATTGCTGATTTCGCGGCCGAGCATTTTGAGATTGCGTCCTACACCGCTCTTCGCGCAGCTGCCCAGGAGGTCGGCAACGACCACATCATTCGTACCTGCGAGCAGATTCTGGCCGACGAGCAGGCAATGGCCCGTTGGCTGGAGGGAAATCTCCCCACCACGGTGCATGAGACGCTGAGGACTGCGGAAGTCGCTCGATAGGACGGGCTCGTTCCCTTCCCGGGCACGACGATGAGCCGCGGCCCGGCAGTCCTGGCAGCCGCACAACGAGCAACCGATCGAGTGGTAAGGGCAGTTCGCCTGTCTCGCAGAACACGAGGTGCTGGGCAAACGTGGTGCCCACGATTAGCGTCACGCCCGGAGCGGGCCCATCGGCGCTAGTAAAAAAACCCGCCCTCTGGGACGTGGATGGCAATGCACAGGGCCATCAGGATTGTGCTCGGTCCAGAGCGACGGCTGTTTGGGTGCATCGGGCTCGGCGGGGGTGGGTCGCTCGTCACAGCCGAGTGCGAGGGCCGCGCTCAGGAGAATGGTTGGAAGGAGGTCGGCGCGACATTGGGTAGCGCGACCGCCGAAGGTCCCGAGCGGACCTGACTACGGCGCTTCGCTGGCAAGGGCCGCGCTAATGGCTGATAGCAGCTGGTCCTGAGAAAACGGCTTGGACAGCAGGCGGACTCCGCCCAAGGACTCGGTGTGACGGAGCATCTCGGTATCGCTCACCACTAAGCTGCCCGAAATGGCGACAACGGGAACGGTCTCCCCCTTGGACCGCAGTAAGCCGATCACCTCAAACCCTGTCATATCGGGCATCGCAATATCCACCACCACGACGTCTGCACCTTGCTCGCGCCACAAACACAGACCCGCCGCAGCATCAGGAGCCTCGACGGCATCGTGCCCACCCGCCGCGAGCATTCGCAAAACGGCCCGGCGGACGATGGCCTCATCGTCTATAACGAGAATCCGCGCCAATGAACCCGGCAGCGGTGAGATTGCAGAGTCTGCAAGGCTATCTAATCTCGGTTCGAGAACCGTACTCCGCCAGAGCCGAGGAGGGGTCTATCTCGGAGAAGTTATTACCGACCGAGCGAGAGCTAGAATCGACACGTGCGGCGGACAGACCGTCCAATGCCATCGTAAGAGCCGCAAGAGCAGCCGCTGAGCAGGATGTGCATAGGTCAACTCGTAACCTAGACCACCCCAAAATCGACCCGCGTCAGTCACTCACCAGGTATAACACCTTGGTACGAGACGTCGGCGCTGCCGTTTGAGCTTACTTCACCGCGAGGTTCCCAAAGATTAGGACCTTGCGCTCGAGATCGAACGTGGCGCCGGCGCTGCGCGCGAACAGCTTAACCAGCACGTCCGTGTCTTCAGCAGTTGGCCGCAGTACGTACTCGGCGGCCCCGTTGTCAAGAATGAGTTGCAGGGTGAATGCTCCGGGAGCCCCACGATCCTCTTGGGTCCAGGAAGCTTGTACGTGCGTGACCTGCCGCACCTGAATGTGGCGCTCGGTTCGAGAACTGGGTTGTCTTGGCATAGGACTCCTCCGCGGCGAGTTCGCCTCGCGCGAGACGCCTTCCCGGTGCCGCGCGACGCTGACAACTCGAACCTAATCCGCCCGGGGTGGTGCTGCCTAACGAGCCATTGCGCGTGGCCAGCACCGTCGGTCGCCGTGTCCGAACGAGGAGAATTGGCCCTACGCTGATTTCAGATTGCCCCGCTGCCTTCGTCACCGGTACTCGAAGAAATCGATCCACGAGTAGTAGCTGGAAGCAGACGCGTTCTTGGTGTTGGTGTTCCTGATCTGGATCGTGTGAGTGCCGCTCGACAGGCTGGTGTTTCGATAGACGATGACCTGGTATTGCGGCGACGGCGCATAGAGATCAACGGTCCCCATCAGGGCGCCATCAATGCGCACCTCGGACTTCCCGCTGCCTGGACCCTTCTTGGCGCCCCACGAGATCGAGGTGCCATTGAACACGAAGGTAGCCGTCGCTCCGGCGGTCGTCGTCCCGTGCAGGTCAAGGTTGTAGGCGCCTGTTTGATTCGAATGGAGCCCGTAGCTCACGTACGTAATCCGCAGGTCGGCGTCGTTGACCCGGACCGCGGAGGTGCCGCCGGGAGCCAGGAATGGATCGGCGTAGGCGCTCTTGAACTCAGACAGATAGGACCGATGCTGGGCCAGCACCGTCGCGTAGGCCGGGTTGCTGGCGATATTGATCTTCTCGCCGGGATCCGCCGCCATGTCGACGAGCGACTCCCGGCTGCCCGTTCCCTCGTCGTAGGCGCAATACTTATAGTTCGCGCTGCGCACCATGCGGCCCCCAGGGGTGGGCGTCGTGCCGTTGATCGGCGCGCCCTGGACCGCCTTGTTCGAGGTCACGATGTAGGTGCGCGGATCGGTCGTCATCTGGCCCAGCGCCGTCTTGGCCAAGCTGAGGCCCGGCAACGCGGCCGGCTTTGCGATTCCGGCGAACTCCATCAGCGTCGGCATCAGGTCGACGCCCACGTTGACGAGCCGATTCGATGTGCCGATGCTGGTCGTGCCCTTCTGGCTGACGATGAACGGGACGCGCGCCGATTCGTCGTGGAAGATGGTCTTCTGGTTCCACTTGTGCGAGCCCATAGCATCGCCGTGGTCGCTGGTAAACACGATGACCGTGTTGGACTCCTGGCCGGTCTCGCGCAGCACCTGCAAGACCTGTCCGATGCGGCCGTCGGTCAGCTCGATCATCCGGTAATAGGCCCATAGGTACTGGCGCCACTTGTCGTCGGTGTAGTTGCCGACCGGGAACATCGGGGCCGCCTGGTACGACCTGCGCAGCAGCGCCATGATGTCGGGCTCGTTCTGCTGGGGAAGATTGTTGGGCCGCAGCGGCGGGCAGAGACTGGCGGCAGGCGGAGTCCCGATGCTTCCATCCGGGAGGCTATTCCCGCGAGCCCACTCGCAGATGTCGTGGGGGTTGACGAACGAGACTACCAATAAGAAGGGGTTCGTGCGCGGCTTGCGGATGAAGTCGGTCGCGGGCGTGACGACCCGCGGGTCGCTCCCGCTGCCATTACCGGTTTCCGCCGTGAAGTTGAATCCGTGCGTCGCCTTGTTGGACACCGGGTACGGGATGTGCCACTTGCCCACGTATCCGGTTTCGTATCCGGCGTTCGAGAAGTACTTGCCCATCAGGGGGTATTTGGTCGCATCGAGGCCGCTCGACACGTTGGTCTGAATGCCTAGTTGGTGCGGAAAGCGGCCGGTGAACATCGCCGATCGAGAGGGCACGCAGATCGGGTTCGCCGCGTAGGCCCGCGTGAACCGCATGCCGCTGGCGGCGATGCCATTCATGTTCGGGGTATTCAAATATTGCGAGCCCATGACGGCGCTCATGGCGTCGGCGAACTGCTCGTCCGAGATCAGCAGTAGGATGTTCGGCCTGCTTGTGAGGCTGCTGGTCGGACCCGAGACCGGCCCTGAGCCTGCGCCGTGATCGTTGCCCGCTTCGGTGGGCTGGTCGCTATCACCTCCGCCGCACGACACAGCCAGCGCCACCGAGAAACCGACCATCGGCCACCAGCTTCGACCTAGGTGATTGATCATCGATTCCCCCTCACAAACGAAGATGGATAGGAGCCGGAGCTTTGCCAGCCGGAATTTCCACTGGGTATCAATCTGTATTTGAAAAAACGCGAACTTGGCCTCGTCCACCTTCGCGGCGCCAGCCCTGCTCGTTGTCGGGGGGAAATAAGGAGGGGTTTGCTAGCGTAGCGCCCGGTACCGGAGTCGTCAAGAATATCTAAGGCGCTAATCCCGTCTCGGTCGGTAGTAGCGAAGGGACTTTTTGAATTGGTCGAGGGTGCCGCGCTATTCTGATGAACCATGACTGAGGGCGAACGGCTTTCGCGCCTTTCGCTGGCCGATCGCCTGCGGGTCGCTGCCGTGGACCTCGCTATTGCCAGGGCTCTGAGGGCCCTGGTTTCGGCGGTGTGGGAAACAGCAGAACGGGTTGCGGTGGCGCACGCTCAGCCACCTCTATCGGAGGGCACTGATTGGGCAACGGAAGGCGGTTTCGGGAAGGGTGCTGCGGGCTAAGTTGTTGCCATTCAAGCTCCCGAGGCAGGACTCGAACCTGCGACCCGCTGATTAACAGTCAGCTGCTCTACCAACTGAGCTACTCGGGAAGGCGGCCCGCCCGAGTGGCGAGCCGCTGTGAAAGTAGCCGACCGATAGCACAGCCTCAAGGCAGATACACCCGTTACTGAGCCCGCGTCGAATCGGCGCCGATCGCTCTGGGCCACCCTCCTCCAAGCGCCTTGTACAACTGAACCGCGGCGACCAGCTGCTGGCGCTGCGCGCTCGCCAGCGACAGCTCGGCAGAGAACAGATTCCGTTGTGCGTCCAGCACATCGAGGTAGTTCGAAATCCCATTCTGATAGCGTTCATCGGCCAGCCGGTACGCCGCCCGAAGCGCCCCTGTCTGGCGTTCCTGGGCTGCCGTCACATCGCGCGTGGCGCGTACACCCACCAGGGCGTCGTTCACATCCTGGAGCGCGAGCAGTATGGTTTGTTCGTACCGATAGCGAGCCTGTTCGGTTCGCGCACGCGCCACGTCCACCTGTTTGCCCACCTGCCCGCCGGTAAACAGCGGCATCGACACCCCGCCGAACAGCTGATAGATCTCGGTCGAATTATGGAAGAGATCGTTCACGTCCTGGCTCTGCGTGCCGTACTCCCCCGTCAGCGTGAACTTGGGCATCAACTCGCCCTTCGCCACACCAATGCGAGCCATGGCCGCGTGCAGGTCCTCCTCCGCCTGCCGTACGTCCGGCCGGCGATCGAGCAAGGAAGCCGGAAGCCCAGCCGGGATCGTGAGCGGAGCCAGGGTTTCGGTGAGCGCTCGCCCGCGAGGGATGGGACCCGGATTCCGGCCCACCAGGACACTGATTTGGTCTTCCTTCTGCACGATCTGCCGCTCGAAATCAGCCACCCGCGCAGCCGGGCTCGCCACTTCCGATTCGAACTGTCGCACATCGAGCTCAGAGATCAGGCCTTGCTCGAAGCGTCGGCGAGCCAGCCGGAGCGTCTCCTCGTTGGAAGCGAGCGTTCGCTTGGAGATCTCCAAATCCACGTCCAGCTCGCGCAGCTCGAGGTACGCCGTCGCGACGTCGCTCACCAGCGTCAGAATCACCGCTCGCTGGTTCTCTTCCCGCGAAAGCAGGTCCGACTTCGCCGCCTCGGTGGATCGGCGAATGCGCCCCCAGAAGTCGAGCTCCCATTGGAGGTCGGCCGTGGCGCTCAGAACGTCGAACGTGGAAGCGACAGGTAAGGATCCGAATACCGCCTTTTGCGTCCCCCCGAACGCGTTCAGATCGACCCGGGGAAACAGGGCTCCTCTGGTCGCGCCGTACTGCGCCCGGAACTCGGAGATCGTCGCCAGCGCGACCCGCACATCGCGATTCTGGGCAATGGCAGTCTCGACCAGTTTGCGCAGCTCGGGGTCCTGCAGCAGGTCGAACCAATCGAGGTTGGCGATCGAATCGATCGCGATGGTTGGCTCGGCAACAGTGGACTCGCGGCTGGCTCGCAACGAGTCGTAGAAGGGTCTCAACGAATCGGCCGTGGCTGAAGGGGGCCGATATGTGCTGGGTGTGCCGACATCCGGCCGATGATACGAAGGGCCAATGGCGCACGCGCCGGCCAGCCCGGCGGCCAGCGCCGCAAGGAGAGCACGCCGCAAGGTCACAGCTCCTGGTCGCGTGTGGGAGATGAACCGGCGCCGGCCGGCGCCGGTTCCGGAGCGGGCTGCGAGAACAGTCGCCGCTCGCTCAGCCCGCGGATTACCTCGAAGAACAGAGGAATGAAAAAGACACCGATGGTCGTGGCGAACAGCATTCCGAAGAAGACGCCTGTCCCGATCGAATGTCGGCTCGCGGCGCCGGCCCCGGACGCCGTCACCAGCGGTGCGACACCCAGGATGAAGGCAAATGACGTCATCAGAATCGGGCGGAGTCGCTCCCGACCGGCCTGGATGGCCGAGTCACGAATGGAAAGCCCCTGCGCCCGAAGCTCGTTGGCGAATTCGACGATCAGAATGGCGTTCTTGGCGGCGAGGCCGACCACGACGACCAGGCCGATCTGGAAGTAGATGTCGTTCGGCATGCCCCGAAGCCACACTCCCAGCAGCGCGCCGAAAATGCCGAAAGGCACTCCCAGCATCACGGCGAATGGGATCGACCAGCTCTCGTACTGCGCCGCCAGCACCAGGAAGACCATTACGATGCCAAGTATGAAGACGATTCGGCCCTGCCCGGTCGAGGCCCGCTCCTGGAAGGATTGTCCGCTGAGTGCATATCCCACTCCTTGCGGAATGAACTGGCTCACCATGAGCTGATCGATGGCGTTGAGCATTTGTCCGGAGCTGTAGCCGGGCTTGGGGGCTCCCGTAACCAGCGCGGAGGTAAAGCCGTTGAAACGGGTCACCAGACTTGGACCACCCTGGAACCGGGTGCGGACCAGCGTAGAAACTGGGATCATTGCAGTGTCTGCGCCCTTTACATAAAAACGCCCGATATCCTCCGGCTTTTCCCTGAACTGAGCCTGGGCCTCGGCCTGAACCCGGTACGTTTTGCCGTACAGGTTGAAGTCATTGATGTAAAGCGTCGAGAGAAGCGCCTGCAGGGTCTGGAAGAGGTCTGTGAGCGAAACACCGAGTGCCTTGGTCTTGGCCCGATCCACGTCCACGAAGATCTGGGGAACGTTCACCCGGATCTGCGGTTGGACCCCACCTACTTCGGGCAGAGCATTCGCCTGCTGGGTGAAGTCGCCCGCCAGCCGGGCAAAACGGCGAATGTCGTTAACCCCGCGATCCTGCAGGTTCATCTCCAGACCGGCGGTCGAGCCGAGCCCGGGGATCTCCGGCAAGTTGAAGGCGAATGCCTGAGCGTCCTTCATTGAGAAAAGGAAGCCATTGGTCTGCTGAAGCACGGCATCGAGCTGGTTGGCAGCTCCCTTCCGCTCGTCCCATGGCTGTAGCAGCACAAAAATGGTTGCCGAGTTGGTCTGGTTGGCGCCCAAGAGGAAGTTCAGCCCGATCAACGACACCACGTTCTTGACGGCTGGCTGCTGCCCCAGGAACCGCTCGAGGCGGCCGACCACCTCGTCCGTCCGCTGTCGCGACGCCCCGTCGGGAAGCTGCACGATGGCGGCAAAGTATCCCTTGTCCTCAGTCGGGATAAAAGCGGTCGGCACCCGCCGGAATACGACGAACATCAGCACAATCATCACGGCGAAACAGGCCAGGAATCTGGCCGGGCGGGTGAGCACCCCCCCTACGCCGCCGATATACCGCTGGGTAAGTCGCTCGAAACCGCGGTTGAACCAGTTGAAAAAGCGTGGTCGGCGTCCAGCGTGCTCCGGCTTGAGCAGTAAGGCGCAGAGGGCCGGCGTGAGGGTGAGGGCCACGATGCCCGACAAGACCACCGACACCACGATCGTGATGGCGAACTGCTTGTACATCAGGCCCGTGATCCCGCCCAAAAAGGCTACTGGGATGAAAACCGAGCAAAGCACCAGCACGATCGCGATCAGAGCCCCGGCGACTTGCCGGATGGCGCGGTCGGCCGCAACCGCGGTGGGAACGTGCTCCTCCTCCATGATTCGGTCCACGTTCTCGATCACGACGATTGCGTCGTCCACCACGATGCCGATCGCCAGTACCAGCCCGAACAGGGTGAGCAGATTGATGGAGAAGCCGAGGAGCTCGAGCCCGAAGAACGTCCCGATAATCGAGACCGGCACAGCGAGCACCGGAATCAGCGTGGCCCGCCAGCTCTGAAGGAATACGAAGACCACCAGCGTGACCAGCAGCATCGCCTCGAAGAGCGTTGTGACGACTTCCTTGACCGACTCGGTGATGAAGGGAGTCGTATCGAAGACTATGCTCCAGCGTACTCCCTGGGGAAACGTCCGCGCCAGCTCGTTCATCCGCGCGACCATCGCCTTCTTCACGTCCAGCGCATTGGCGCCCGGGCGCAGGTAGACCAGGAGGTTCGCGATGGATTTGCCATTGACCCGTCCGACGAGGTCGTAGTTGCGTGCGCCGAGGGTCACCTTGCCGATGTCACCAATACGCACGAGCGATCCGTCCGGCCGTGCCCGAACGATGATGTCCGCGAACTGCCTGGCCTCCTTGAGTCGGCCGAGCGTGGTCACGGGGATGGTGAGCTGCGTGCCCGCCGGTGCCGGCTCGCGTCCGATCCGCCCCGCGGGATTGGTCGTGTTCTGTTCCCGCACCGCATTCGCAACGTCCGTGACGGTGAGGCCGAGCTGCGTCATTCGGTCCGGGTCCAGGCTCAACAACATCGAGAATTCGAGCTGCCCGAAGGTCGTGGCATCGCCCACGCCAGGCACCCGCTTGATCTCATCCTCGACATAGATCTTCGAGTAGTTGCTGAGATATTCCGCGTTGTAGCGCGGATCGTCCGATTGGAGCGCGGTGACCAGGAGAATGTCGGTCTGAGCCTTCTTTACCACGATTCCCTGGCGGACCACTTCCTGCGGCAGCTGGGGCTCGGCCAGCGCGACCTGATTCTGCACGTCGACGGCCGCTAGGTCGACGTTGCGCGAGATGTCGAAATACACCGACAAGCTCAGTGTCCCATCACTCGAGCTCGACGACTTGAAGTAGAGGAGGCCGTCGAGCCCGGAGAGCTGCTGCTCGATGGGCGCGGCGACTGCCTGCGCCACATCCTCTGCCGTGGCGCCCGGGTACACCGCGGTCACCTGGACCACCGGCGGGGTAAGCGGTGGATATCGATTCACTGGCAGAGTCGCGAGCGAAAAGAGCCCGAGCAGAACGACCACGATGGAGACGACGGCGGAGAATACCGGACGCCGGATAAAGAAGTAGCGAACTTCAGGCTGGTCGCTTGCCTTGGCGGGTTCGTCGCTCACTTCGACTCCCGAATCGGCGGCGGCGCCGCCGGCGGTGCCACCACGGCGGTATCGCCTCGTGCCCGAAGGGTCGTGTCAGTCTCGGGCCTGTACGCGGAAGCTCGGACCGGCTGGCCCGCGGCCACCTTTTGAGTGCCGTCCACGATGACTTGGTCGCCCGCCTTGAGACCGCTCTCGATGAGCCACTCGGCCCCGGACCAGTCGCTGGCGGCGACATCTTGTGCTGAGACTTTGCCCGCTTGCCCCAGCAGGTAGACGAACGGTCCGTTGAGGCCTTGCTGCACGGCCCTCTGAGGCACGAGAATCGCCCCCGTGCGCCTGGCGCCGAGTACGTGCGCCCGAACAAACTGGCCCGGCAACAGGCTATGCTGCGGATTGGGGAACTCGGCCCGAAGCTGGAGCGCGCCGGTGGAGGGCCGAAGCGCGATGTCGATGAAGTTGAGCTTCCCCTTGTAGCCGAAGACGCTTCCGTCGGAGAAGGTAGCCTGGACATCGAGGACGCCTGGCGGAATGATCAGCCGCTTGGCGGCGATGTCGCGTCGCCAGGTGAGCACCTCCTGGTCCGAGGGACTGAACAGGACGTAGATCGGATCGACCTGCTCGACCGTGGTGAGAAGGTCGCCGGGCCCGGATACCAACGCACCCAATACCATTAGAGCTCGGCCCGCCCGTCCATCGATCTCGGCCCGGACGAACGTGTCGTCGTAGTTTTTCTTGGCGGCCTTCACTGCCGCCTCGGCGTCCTGTAAGGCAGCCTCTCCCTCCTCCACAGCCGTCTGGGCGTCGTCAACATCCTTCTTCGCCACGGCGCGGATTGCGAGCAACGGCTCGAGGCGGGCAAGGTTCCGCTGAGCATTTGCGAGCGTTGCCCGGCTTTGGGTTACTCGGGCCTGTGCGCTCTGATAGTTCGCCTCATAGGTGCGCGGGTCGATTCGGAAGAGAACTGTGCCCTTCTTCACGTCGGTGCCTTCAACGTAGGGCCGGGCGACGATCACTCCGGCCACCTGCGCCCTCACCTCGACGCTCTTCGAAGCGGCGGCCTGCGCCACCCACTCGAACTTCGCCGGGACAGTCTGAGGCTTGACGGCCAGCACGGTGACTTCGGGGGGAGGCGGGCCCGCCGCTGCGGGTTTACGGCAGGCGGCAACCGCGATCAACAGGCAGGCGTATCGGAGCGACCTCACGAAACTGCTTGTCCCCAACGGGCGGAGGTCGAGTGGATGTGGCACCGCGTCGCAACCTTTCTCTAGCGGGCGCATGAACGGAGGGCAGGTGTCGATGTGAAGGAGTCGTGGACCGCCAACGGCGATTAATGCCCAGGGGTTACCGGCTCGGCGGAGACCGGTTCGATAGCAAGTTTGACCACCTGGGCGCCACAGCGCCCGAGCAACTCCCCGCTCAACTGGTCCGGCGATCCGCGCTTCTTCAGATGCACGGTGTAATCGAGATACCGGTCCTCCTCGCCCTCTGAGGCGCCGACGAACTCCCAACGCTTGGCGAGGTCAGTCAATGCAGGCTCGAGGGCCCGACGGGCTGGGCCGAGGTCGGCGACGAAAACACGCAGCTTGAGGTCGCGGGGTCCCGGCGCTCCGTTCATCTGCTCCGGTGTAGCAGTGCTAATCACCTCGGCCTGGGTGCCTGCCTCATTACCGCAGAACTTGCAGAGCGTTTCCGTGTGATCGGCGACGCCGATGTCGTACTTCCACAAGACCAGCTCGACCGCCGAGAACAGCAGCGACAAGACCAGCGCAATTTCGAGTTGATGCACTCCAGTGCTGAACCCGATTCCGAGCGAGCCGAATATATAGACCGCGTCCCGCGACTCTTTGAGGGTATTCCGGAAGCGAACCGCGGCTACGATTCCCGCCAGGCTGAAGGCCAGTGCCAGGCTGTTCTGCACCACAATCAGCACGGCTGCCACCGTGATCGGCAAAACGATGACGGTCTGGACCAGAGAGGCATCGTACTTGTGGCGGGTTCGAGTGCGCACGTACACCAGGGCCATAGGAAGGACCAGCACCAGAGCGCTGATCATCTGGAGGGCCGCATCCGCCCATCCCGGGAATGGACCCTTCCCTTCGCTCACCGCAGTCGGCAGCTCCGCTACCAGTCGGTTCAGACCGAGCAGCGCCGCCCCGGCGATCACATAGTAGACCGCCAGCCGCACCAAAGTCGTCCGACCGATTCGGCGAGGTTCAGCTGCCGCAACCGCGCTGACCGCCTGAGGCACCGAGTCTCCCTTTTTGATCGGCTTCGGGTCCAAAGCTAATCGTGGGCTAGCCATGGGCCGAGTCAACCGTTCGAGTGGACGGACGCCCTAAAGGAGCGGTCGCCCCTAGCGAGCGAACGTACGCTCCCGGCGTGAGCCCCAGGTAGTACTTGAAGTGGCGGGTCAGATGGCTTTGGTCGGCGAAACCTGCAGCATGGGCGGCTTCGGCGATCGGCATTCCCGCGGCTAGAAAGCGGCAAGCGCGGGAGATTCGAACCCGGAGCAGATAAGCATGAGGAGGAAGTCCCATCTGACTTCGGAACAACCGGACGAGATGAGACTTGCTGAGATGAACCAGATCAGCCAACGAGTCGAGCGAAACCGGACCGGCAGAGGATTCCAGATACGCCACGACACGGGCGACAGCCGGATGCTCCGGCACTCCGTCGCGCATTCGACGTGGAGCTGAACTCAGAATCATTGGAGCGCTTGACGTCATCTGTGGCGAACTGGTAAGGCCTGGGCTCGTGACCCTGACCGTCAACCGTTTTGGCGGCCGGAAGGTTCACTGGCGCGGGCCTGGAGCGTAGACCCTTGCTTCACCGCCTCCCGCTGTCCGCAAGATTAAACCCGACTCAGGCTTGCGGAAGAGTGCCCCTAGGCTGCTGGAGAGCAAACGCCCGCATTGGTGCAAACGTGAGCGAGTGCTCGCTGACAATTTGACGGCTAGAAACGGCGCAATTGACCCTATTCCGTGCAGTCATTAGCACGTTAAGTCATTGTTGAAAAAGATGTTACACAGTTTGACCCTACCGAAATCCAGAGCCCCACGGTAGGTTCTGCCAATGTCGATGCACCCCCTCGTCGGCCACTGGGATGCTCGCCGCCGACTCTCGCGAGCGTTCCGGGCTGACCGCTTACCTCAGGTTCTGGTCCTCACGGGGCCGGCGGGGGTGGGTAAACAGCGCCTAGGTCTTTGGCTCGCGGCGCTGACGCTTTGTGCCGAACGGGGCGAGGAACCCTGTGGAAAGTGCGCGAGTTGTCGGGCAGTAGCCAGGCTCGCTCATCCGGACCTGCATTGGTTCGTGCCGGTCCCCCGGCCCAAGGCTACCGACCGAGAGAAGCAGGTCGAAGAAGCTACCGAAGCGTTAGGTCAGCTCCTGGAGGAACGGCGTGCCGGGAGTTTGTACCCGCCTCCGGACCCGATGTCGAGCCACGGTCTCGCCAGTGTCCGGTTACTGCAGCGACGTGCGTCTCTGACCGCGGTGCAGGGCGGAAAGAAGGTATTCATCCTGGGCGACGCCGATCGACTGGTCGTTCAGGAGGCGAGCCAGGAAGCAGCCAACGCGCTGCTCAAGCTGCTCGAGGAGCCGCCGACGGATTCTCTGTTCGTTCTTACGACGGCGGATCCCTATCGGTTGCTGCCGACCATCCGGTCCCGCGCCGTACTCTTGCGGGTAGGTCGGCTGAGCGACAACGAGGTAGCAGAGGTGTTCCGCTTAGCGGGGAATTCTGAGACGGAAGTCGAAGCGATGCACGAACGCATTGCGGTCGCCGAAGGATCGGTTGGAGCGGCGCTCGCTTTGGATGATGTCGCCGGGGATGCGTATCAGGCCGCGTTCGAGATGCTCGCCGCGGCGCTGGCCGGAGGTACAGCCGTGCCCGCCCGCATGGAGCGGGCGCTGCGGCAGACGCCCTGGGCGGCGCGTGGAGAGTTTACCGCGATGCTCGATGCGCTGGCCGAGACCTTGAGCGAAGCCGCACGCGCGGCGGTGGGAGAGACGCCGCGGCGTCCGCTGCCGGAGGCGCTCCGAAATCAGCGCGACGCGGCTGCGCTGGTTCGAGCCATGGAGCGCGTGGCTGGCGCACGTGAGGCCGCAGCCGGCAATGTGAACCCGCAGATCCTGCTCGCAACGCTGGGCGAGGAGCTGGCGGAGGTGCTGTGAAGCTCTCGCACCTGGATGAGCGAGGCACGGCCCGGATGGTGGACGTCGGAGGCAAGCCGGTGACGGAGCGCACCGCGCAAGCGGCCGGAGCGGTCAGAATGTCACAGGAGGCGTTCGAGCTGGTCGCCGGCAACGCGATCGAGAAAGGCGACGTACTGAGCGTCGCAAAGATCGCGGGGACCATGGCAGCAAAGCGAACCGGCGAGCTGATTCCGCTTTGCCATCCGGTCGGGCTCGATCAGGTCGTCGTTGACGTGGTGCTGGATCCGTCGCTCCCCGGTGTACGGGTGCAGGCAGCAGCCAAGGTGAGTGGTCGTACCGGGGTGGAAATGGAAGCACTCACGGCAGTGGCAGTCGCGTGTCTCACGGTGTACGACATGGCGAAAGCAGCAGATCGGGGAATGGTTATCGAAGACGTTCAGCTGATGAGCAAGACCGGGGGAACCCGGGGCGATTGGCGCCGGCCCGAGGAGAAGTGAGCCCGGCCGGTTACCCATACAGGAGGACAGCGATGAGGCCACCAACCCGTAGAAAGACCATGAAGCAGGAGCGCACCGAGCGCATGTTCTGGCGCGGCGCCCTGGTCGTGGCCGGAGCGCTCGCGATAGGCGCTCTGGGCGGGTGGACCAAACGGGTTCGCGCGGCGGATCACAAGTCCGCGATGGATCCGAGTCGGCTGGCACGGCAGTTTGGCTCGCTCAACGACGAGGTAGCCGCCGCCCGCGGCGAGACTAACCTCCTGGTGGTTCAGTTGGATCGGGCCAACAAGGTGATGGACTACTCGACGAAGTATCAGATCCCGGCGGACCTCGCAGCCGCCATTTACGATGTCGCCCTGAGTGAGGGGATCGATCCCGGGCTGGGGTTTCGCTTGGTGAAGGTCGAAAGCGAGTTCAAGCGTGATGCCCGGAGCCCGACCGGGGCATTGGGTTACACCCAGCTCCAGCCGGCCACGGCGCGATTTTACGAGGCCGGCATTACCGAATCAGGGCTGCTCGAGCGGGACGTGAACCTGCGGATTGGGTTCCGGTTCCTGAAGGAACTGCTGGGGCAGTTTCACAACGATATGCACCTCGCGTTGCTCGCATACAATCGCGGGCCGAGTAAGGTGACCGAGATTCTCTCGCAAGGCGGCGACCCGAAGAACGGGTACTCAGATGCGGTGCTGCGGGGGTATCGACCGCCGCACACAGAGACGGGCGACGGCGGTATGACGACCTGGCGTTAGGCTGGGATCTTGAGTCGCACGCCGCGCCGCAGCGTGGCGTCGTCAGACAATCCGTTTGCTGCTCTCAGGGCCTGGATCGAGACGCCATAACGTCTTGCCAGGCCCGAAAGCGTATCCCCCTGGCGCACGACGTGGCTCCGGCCGCCAGTCGTCCCGTTTGAGGCGGCCGGGTTGCCACTGTGCTTGGCCGTCGACCTCGTGGCAACCCGGAACTGGACCTCCGGCGCCGAGACGCGCAGCCGCTGTCCAGCCCGGATTCGGGTGCTCTTTCCCATGTAGTTCCAGGCCTGCAGCTGACGCTTGCTGACGCTGTATCGCGCGGCGATCGACCCCAGGTTCTCTCCTCGACGTACTCGATGGAAATCCGCGTCCGTCGTCTCGGTTGCGAGCTGCCGCGTGACTTCGGCCGGGAGCGGGCCGAGCGTCGGGATGACCAGATTCTGGCCCGCGCGGATCGTGTTGCCGCGGATTCTGGGGTTGGCAGCGATGATATCGGCTTTTCCGACACCATAGCGCTTGGCCAGCGTTCCCAGCGTCTCGCCGTTCCGCACCACATGCTCGCGGTAACTGACCCGCTTGCTGGTCGGCAAATCCGCATACGCGAGCGTGGTCCTCTCGCCGGCTCCGGGGGGCAAACGCACGACACTCTCCCTGCCCGGCGGCGTCGCCAGCCGCAAATACTGCGGGTTCAACTCCCGGAGCGCGGCGATTGTCGTGTCCGCCAAACGGGCGATCACATCCAGCCCCGTTTGATCCGGCACCAGGATCGAGTCGTACGGCGTCAGTGCCTCGGGTGAGAGCGCCGGAAATCCGTACTTCGTGGGTTCCTTCGCGATCATCGCTGCGGCGATCAGCTTGGGAACGTAATCCTTGGTCTCGCGGCGGAGCAGCTTGGTGTCGTAAAGGCGGAAAAACGTGGCGTCTGACGGAATCGTATCAGTCTCGTCGTCCGGCAGGCGATTGAGACCGCGGGACACGCGACCCGCCCCGGCGTTGTAGGCAGCCGCCGCCAGATAGTAGGACCCGAACATGGCCGTCAGATCCTTGAGATGGCGGGCGGCGGCGTCGGTTGCCTTGATGGGATCGCGCCGCTCGTCCACCCAGCGGTCCACCCGCAGGCCGTAGAGCCGGCCGGTGCCCTTCATGAACTGCCACATCCCCACCGCGCGAGCGCGACTCGTCGCCGTGTTGGAAAAGCCGCTCTCGATCAGCGCGAGGTAGACCAGGTCCCCGGGCAGTCCCTCCGCCTGGAGCCGCTGGCGGATCATCGCCTCGTACCGCGGCATCCGGGAGAGCCAGACCCCAAAGCGTTCCCGACCGGTTGTGCGGTAGAAGTCGAGGTAGTACTGAACCCGATCGTGATTGTTGAATCGCGCGACGTCGATGTCGAAGGTGACCGGCTCATTGGTGAGCGCCTTGCTTCCGTCCGCTGTGGCCGGGGCTTCCTCGGCCGGCGCGTCTTCGCCCGCTGCGCTGTCGGGGGTTTCAGTATGGAGGTCGGCCAGACGCTCCAGGATGGCTTCATCGGCAGCCGAGTCGGCGGCGATGCGGAGCTCCTCGACCAGCTCTCGATCGAGAATGGAATCGGCGAGCGGCGCTGGAATGATCTCGGACTCCGGCATGGCCCTGCTGACAGCGGGGGGTGGCGGGGCCTGAGTTGGAGCGGGAGCAGCTTCCGGAGACGGAGTGGGATGGCCGGCGCAGGCGGCGACCAGGAGCAGCGACAGCAGCAGCGACGACCGGTCCATGAGCTCACTCCCTGGGGCGCGGTCTGGGCCGGCGCCGGTTTGCGGCTTTAGAAAAATCCTACGGAAGAACGAACCGCACGTCCATTGCCGCAGGTCTTATTCGGGGTTTGTTCGCCAGCGGATCGGGCTCCTTGGAGGGGCAATCCGCGGATTCAGGTGCGATTTGACAGGGTACTGACTTCCCCTCAACGCATGAACAGTCGGTTGCCCAGCAACCGATTTGTAGCATTCAACACTGCAAGGGCTGCACCTCTGGCCGGATCCGACTCGGTGAGGTACGAACCGACGACGCGTTGCGCTCCCTGGTCGCCATGAGTCGCGAGGGAGACAATGACGACGGTTGCATCGAAGGCCCTCACCGCCTTCACGCCCAGCAACTCGAAAGTCATCCCGCCGGCGACGGCCTGGCTGAGTGCGTTGACACAGGCTTGCGCGGCGCAACGAAGCTCGCCGGCCTGGGACGCGAGACCCTCGCACTGGCCCGCGAACTGTTCGGACTCACGCCAGGTCAGGCCGACACGGGCCCGGCACCGCCCATTGGAGAGGCGGTCGAGGACGAACTCCGCAAAACGGAGTCGCTCGTGGGGAAGCACCGGCGCGGACGCAGCGTCCGAAGCCTGTCCCGAAGGGCCATAGGAGCCGTCTGTAGGGGTCGTACCGCCTCCAGGATGGCGAGTCGCCGAGGCTGTAAAGCAAAGCCGTGGCGCGTGGTAAAGGTGGCAAAGCCTATGCCAGCGGCCTGTTTTCTGGCGGCCTAGAAACGCTGCAGCGGTCGGTTGATTTGACCTTACACCGGACGCGCGACGGCCACCCTTTCAGGTGGCCGTCGATGAGCCTTAGAGTGCGCTGCTTAGTCTTCGACGACGATCAGGAACTTGGACGGCGCCCAGAACTCCTCGGGAGATTCGATCTGGAGTGAGCCGTGCACCTTGCCGTCCTTCGTCACCGAATTGGCGGCGAGGTACTCCGGGCTCTGCCGCGAAACAATCTTGTAGTTCTTGTCCTCGTGCGGCAGCGCAATTGTCAGGTCATGCGTCTTGTCGATCCGGGTGAAGGAAGCCGGGTCGAGATTCCGGGCCGGGACCAGGTGAGTGCCGCCGAAGAAGAGGAACTTCGAGCCCTCTTTGGTCAGCAAACCCTTGTCCATCAGCTCCTTCTTGGTCCCTACAGCGTAGTAGACCGTGTTCTTGTAGGTGGTCAGCTGGGAAACCGTGTCGGTCAATGCGGCTTTTGCCACGGTAAGCTGCTGGTTCTCGGCACTGACCGTATCCACCTTGCTGTTGAGGGATGCGATCTCGAGCTTCTGCTGCTCGATCGTGGCGGTGTACTCCTGTTCCTGCCGTTCGGCAGCCGCCTTGAGATCGGCAATGGTTTGCTTGGCCGACTCGAGCTGAGCCAGGAGGCGCTGATTCCGGGAGCTCGACTTCTTGAGGCGGGCGGTGGCTGCGTCGAGTCGCTGCTCACTCTCGTTCAGCCGGCCGATCACTTCCTTGATCTTACCCAGCACTGCGGTCCGATCCTGCGTGGCACCCGATGCTGCCTTCTCGCTGGCCGGGACCGGCGCGACGCCGACGCTCTTGACCTGGGCCAGCTCTGCGTTCAGATCGTTGACGAACTTGGTGGTCTCGAGAACTTCGTTTAGCAGGCTATCCTTTTCCGCAGCCGTCTGCTTCGCCTCAGCCAGCGCCGCGTTCAGCTTCTCCCGGTCGGCGCAACCCGTGGAACCCGCAGCGAGAGCGACAGGCAGAAGAAGCCAAGCGAACCTCCGCATACAACCCCCTTCAGAACGGTGGATAGATCCGCGATTCCCTGGGCTGGCCCTTGGGGGAACCCCGACCGGGCCGCACGCCCAGCGGGGAGTGCGGCCCGGTTCCTTCCCAATCGATGGTAGACGTCGGAGAAGTCTATCAAAGCGGCCGAGGAAAGACCAGTGAGTGAGTCAATTTGTTGAGGGCACGTGAGATCCGGCCGGATGTGGCGAGGGAGAGCGGCCCCGCGGCCCCCGAATTAGAGGACTATGGTCGCGAGATGACGCGGGAGGACGCCGAAGGGTTGCCGAATCTAGTGCAAAGCGTAGTGCAATGATTTGCCCGGCCGCTCACTTGGGCGGCCCCTTGCGTTTCTTCGGCTACGGCGGTTTCAGATACTGCACTTTGATGGGCTCTACCTTAGGCGCGCGCAGCTCCGGTTCATCCGATAGCCACCCGACGACCACAGCATCAAGTACATCGGCGACGGAAGCTTTGCGGCGCTTCATCCCACCAAAAAAGTAGAAGCGGGGCCAGCGACCGCCAGCTTCGTGTACGTTGAGTGACCAGAGCGACGCAGGCCGCTGACTTCCCCGTATATTTTCATTACATGCTGCTGTCATTCGTCGCCGCCCTCGCGCTCGCGGCTGCTCAATCGGGCGATTCGCTCGCGGTGCCGGTAGGTTCTCTGGTGCCGGTGCGATTTCTCTCGCCGATCAAGAGCGGCTCCACTCGACGCGGCTGGACCGTCGAGGTTCAGACCATGGCCGATGTCGTCGCCGGTCGCTGTGTAGCCATCCCTGCTTATACCCAGATCCTCGGGATCGTCGACGAATCGTTGGCCGGCTGGTTTTTCCGCCATCGGGGCCGGCTGCACCTGAACTTTCAGATCGTGCAAACCGGCCCTGCAGACTGGGCGCTGCTGACTGCGGTGGTGGATGACATTGAGTGGCTGGCCCTCAATTTGGTGGACTCTAGTGGGCTCATCCGACCCGCCCAGCACTCCACTGGTCACCGGTTACTCGGCGGGAGCAGCCGCTTCGCGGTGGAGGAGAGGATCCTGACTCCGCTCACAGGAGCCGTGGCGGCGCCTGTGGCGGTCGCAGGCACCGGGGCGGGCTTTGTGGCCCGAGGGCCCCGGGTCGAAATTCGTGAGGGCGACGAGGCGACGCTGCGTCTCACGTCGCCGTTCCGACTAGCGGCGGATGGGCCCTGCCGGACCGTTCTCCCACTCAGCGATTCCGTAACAACGCCGGGGCTCGACCTGAGCAGTTTGCCACCCCGCACTACCGGGGGGAATGGCGCCCCCGCAGATGTGATAAACCTTCTCATCCTGGGGAGGCGAACCGACCTCGAGCGCGCGTTCGTCGAGGCGGCATGGCTCGAGGCGTCTGCGGGAGGACTTCGAAGCCGGGTTGGAGCCGCTGGTGCGGTCGTGTTGGGCAAATCGAATAAGCGGGGCCCAGTGAGCCCCCAACGCTTGTTTGGTCGGACCGAAGATCTCGCATTCGAGCGCCAGGGACTGAACGCACGGCAGCGCCATCACGTTCGGATTTGGGCCGTGGATTCCAACGAGACGATTTGGGTGGGGGCGGCCAACGAAGACGTCGGTGTCTATGTCACCGTCGCCAAGCCCAGGATTACCCATCGGATTGATTCCCGGATTGACGGCGAGCGTGATCTACTCTCACGCGAGCTCGAAGCATCGGGGTGCGCCGTGCGGGAGGGCTTCGTCCGAATTCCTGGATGCCCGTTGTCGGGCCAGAACTCGAGCGGAGAGGGATTCGTGACGGACACGCGGGTAGCGGTCGTGCGGCTGCGGGCCTGCCGGTCACCGCCCTAGGGCCGTTCCCTGATATTTGCGAGAGTGTACTCACCGGTGGCTCTGGTGACGCCTGACCCTGACGAGCCGCCTGGTAGTGCTCATGCGTTCCCCATTGGCCAGCGGGGCGCCGGCAGAACACTACGAGTAATCCCGTTTGGCTACGATCCCCTCCACATCAGCCCTGCACGGCCTCGAACCCGGCCTCAGCCGCATTACGCCAATGCGGTAAAGCATTGTCTTGTCATCCCTGACACTGGTAGCACCTGTCGTGCTCACGTCAGCGGTGGGGTGCGCTGGTGGTAGCCCGGTCCGGATCAACCTAGCCAAGGAGCGTGACCACTCCGGTGGCGAGGTCGTAGTAGGCCGCGACCACCTTCAGGCGTTTTTGCTTGACGGCGCTGGCGATCACTGGAGAGGCCTCCTGCAGAAGGCGGGCGTGGATGCGGGCGTTGGCCCGGATGGCGGCGTCGAGATCCGAGCCTGCCTGGTCCACTGCCGGCCGAATGTGGCGGTACAGCGCGCTGATCTGCCCGGGCACGTCCTTGGCCGCAATCGCGGCGCTCACCGCCCCGCAGGACCCGTGGCCGAGCACCACGAGAACGGCGGTCCCAAGCACGGCCACGCCGTACTCGAGGCTCCCGATGATCTCGGGCGTGACAACGTTGCCGGCCACCCGCGTGACGAAAACGTGGCCAATCGTCTGATCAAAGACGATCTCGACCGGCACCCGGGAGTCCGCGCACGAGAGCACCGCCGCGAACGGTTCCTGCTTTTCAACGGTCTTCTGCTTGAGGAGCTGGAGGTCCTCCTGGAACGAGCTCAGCTTCCCGGCTGCATAACGGGCGTTGCCGTCCATCAGCCGCTTCAGGGCATCGGCGGGACTGATGTTGGTCTGCGCGGCCACGCTCGGGAACCGCCCCGTCCACGACGAGATGCCGAGTGTGGCGCCGAGAGCGGCTGCCACCGAGCTTCCCAGAACTGCGCGACGCGAGACACTCCCTTCGTTACGCATCTGCTCCATGTCGTCCTCCGTTGGCCTCGGATGCGAATGTTTAAGTGAATGCCGATAACTCCCGAGTTCGGAAGCGCAGCGAGGAGGCAGCGCGTTCACTGTTCTCCGGCGCCGCCTTGCTCAGCGCTCGTAAGATTTGCGCCGCCGAGTACCGGGATGATCGGTGCCTCATCGAAGGGAGGGACCCCGCGATGAGTAGATGGCCGCCCGGAAACGCGACCTCTCTTGAAGGAACGCTGTATGCGCTCTCGATCACCTTTCACGTGGTCTACCCGCCGGGAGCCTGGTCGGAATGAAAGTACGGGCGGAGCCAGCCATTGCCAGCCCCCGCCGAATCCCCACGAATCTTCTTGTTCAGAGCGGCGTCAGCCTGGTGCGGGTGTTGTCGAACACGATAGATCCGTCTGCCGCGGCACTATTGACTTTCCTGGTGGTCTCCAGGGCACAAGCGGGCGGTGAGAGACATGAACCTTGACCTTAAGCTCACCCTGCATCACGCTCGCCACGCCTGGGCCGTGCGGAAAGTCCGGGCCCGCGTCCCAGTCGCCGTCGTCCAGGCGCAGCTCGGTCACTCGAGCCCGATGCTCACGCTCAGGCGGTATGGCGCATTTATCCCGGACGGCGCGGACCGGGCGCATTAGGTCGCGGTTGTCGAACGCTACCAGACCCGCAGAATCGGGGTGCTATAGTGCAGCGATCGTGTAATCGAGAAGGGGCCCGCCCTCACCGACCCAGCCCCTTTCGCGTATGTGGTGGCTACCATATAGCTTACCGCATGAGGGCGGTGGGAATCGAACCCACGACCTAGGGATTAAAAGTCCCTTGCTCTACCAATTGAGCTACGCCCTCGCCCCCCAAACGTGATCGGCCCCTTCCGGAAACTCAAGACGATGCAGCTCAAGTTCATGCGGTTCGGCTTACTGCTTTGCTCTCTGGCGCTGGTTGCTGCCCGGGCCACTGCACAGACCAACAAGAACGCTGACCGCTGGCAGGTCACATACGACACCGGTCAGATTCTTTGGGACGTTCGTCTCGTCAAGCTGGCGGGTGATTCGCTCCAGGTTCGGCGGGGCGACTCGCTCGCCGTCGTCCCGGTCGGGAAGATCACCGAGCTGCGCCTCATCAAGAAGTCCGAGATGGAACTGGGCGCGCCCGGCGGTGGCGCCATGGCCGCGCTGATGGGAAGCGACGATGAAGTGTATGACCTGACCCCCCTGGAGTTCTCCGACCGACTGCGGGTGGTGCAGAAGATCTTTCTCTACCACCCGCCCGACTCGGCGGCGGCACAGCCATAGGACGTGAACGAAACCGTTCTCGTGGCCGGCACCGATGCCGGCGTCGGCACAACATGGGTTGCGTGCGCGCTCGCGCGAACCCTGCGGCAGGCCCACCGATCCGTAATCGCAGTGAAGGCGGTGGAAACGGGCTGCGGTGACCAACCTTTTGAGACGGAAGACGGCGTCCGTCTGGCTGCCGCTACCGGACAGCGCGAGCCGACGCGGGCGTTGCGGCGCTTCAGAGCCCCGACGATACCGGCGGCAGCCGCTGAGCTCGAGGGCGCGACGATCGATCTCGACGAGCTGGCAGGCGAAATCGAGGCGCTCGCAAAGGACGGCGTTCTCACTTTGCTGGAGGGCTCGGGTGGACTCCTCGCCCCATTCGGCTGGGATTGGAACGTGGTCGATCTGGCCCAGGTCTTCGAGGCGACGGCACTGGTTGTCGCAAGCGACCGACTCGGCGCTGTCAATCATACTCTCTTGAATCTGAGTGCCCTCGATCTGGCAGGCTTGCGGGTTGCCGGCATCGTGCTCAACGCTCCGCCCGAATCCGATGCGACAACGGGTTCCAATGCCTCCGCCATCGCGCGGATTTCCGGCATTGATCGGGTGCGGGAAGTGCCTCGACTGGACAAGCCCGAGAACGCGAGTCCCTGGTTTCAGGAGGTTGCGGGATGGCTCTGAATCGGTTCGCTATTGCCGTACTATCCCTCGCCGGCCCGCTTTCCGCTCAGGCACCGAAGACGATCACATTCGCGTCGACCGACAGCCTGCCCGTTACGGCTGACCTCTACGCGCCCCTGCCGCCGACGGCTCCGTTCATCGTCCTGTTTCATCAGGCCGGCGCAAGCCGCGGAGAGTACCGCGAAATCGCCCCCAAGCTGGTGGCCATGGGTTTCAACTGCATGGCCATCGATCAGCGCTCGGGGGAATCTTCGAAGGGTGTTCGCAACGAGACTGCCAAGGCGGCGGACGAGCGGCATCTGCTGGTGTCGATGCTCTCCGCGCGACAGGATCTCGAGAGCGCCTTACGCTACGCGCGCGGCCACTATGCGCGCGGCCCCGTGCTCGCCTGGGGCAGCTCGTATTCGGCTGCACTCGTATTGGTAGTTGCCGGGCAGGATCGCGGGATTGCGGACGGCGTGCTCGCGTTTTCACCGGGCGAGTACTTCCCGGTAGCCCCGGGCAATCCAACGTTGGTTACCGACGCGGCCAGAGCTATCAAAGTTCCGGTCTTCATCACGTCGGCCCGCTCCGAGACCGCCGACTGGCGGCCGATTTATGCGGCGCTGAACTCCTCACTTCGTCGAGCGTACGTTCCGGAAACCGATGGGCACCATGGCTCGAGCGCACTCTGGAAGGAGACGCCGGGTCAGGAAGGCTACTGGCAGGCAGTGCGTGGATTCCTCAACCGTCAGTTCCCTCGCAGCAAGTAAGCGTTCGGCACCCGCCTCAGTAGACAATCCACACTGCGAACACCCCGCCCGCCACGCCGAGGATTTGTCCGGCTACGACGTCACTGGGGTAGTGTACCCGCAGGCAGACCCGTGACGCTCCAACCACCAATGCAAGCAGCAGTGCGGGGACCCCTGCAGCGCCCCCGCGAACAAGACATGGGACGGCGAGCGCCATTGCTGCCGCCGAATGGCCGGAAGGAAACGAGAAGGCATCCGGGATGACGCCAAGCGCGAGCACGCCGTCACACGAAAGATGCGGGCGCCGCCGCACGACCGTGCGCTTGAGGAGTTGAACGCAGGCATGAGAGGTGGCGTTCGCGAGGAGTAGGGCGAGACCGAAGCTGCGCGAGCCGCTCCAGGGGAGCAGGAGCAAGGGTACCGATGTCGTGACAGTCGCGCCGCCTGCCAGTGTGGCAACGCGAAGCCATCGTACCATCCAGGCCGGCGCAGCCTGCCTCGAGATGCGCGCCAGCCAGACCTGGTCCAGTATGCTGAGCCGCTCCACGATCGGCCGCATCGCTGCCCCGGAATCCGACACCGTAGCGTATCCGAGCCCGGTCACGGAAGCAGGACGCCGGCGTCACGATCACTTCACGCGACTATTACTGCCCAGAGCGACCTGAGGCGCCTTCGGGAGGAAGTCCTGCCTGGCGGAAGGCGGCGTCCACCCACCGACGGACCCAGGGCCGGTCGTCGGTGCGATGACGCGCGAGGGCCTGGGAGGCGTCGGAACTGCCGTGGGTCGCGAACCAGGCGAGCGCGATGGCCACGAGCGGCTGATCCCCCAGCCGTTCCTCCAGCGTGGGGACCAGCGAGGCATCCTCGGTGTGCAGTGCCGCGGCCAGGGCCGCCGTCTGAACCATCGAACGGTATGACGGCATTCCGAGTGCCTGCACGATCACGTCATGCGCCTGCGCGGAATCGAGCTGAGCGATCGTGGTCACGGCCGCAGCGCGGACTGCATAGCTCGAGTCGGAGGAAAATGCAGCGCGGGCCAGGCCGAGGGCATCCGGGCCGCGAATCGAGCCAAGGGTTCGGACGGCGGCCTCGCGGACCACAGCCGACGTATCCCCGAGAGCGGCCTTGAGACCCGGCAACGCCAGCTCCGCCCGAAAACGACCCAGGCCCTGCGCGGCCAGACTGCGAACGGTCACGTCGCTCCCACTCTTTGCTGCGTCGACGAGAGCGACGCCGGCGTGCGCCTCTGCCGTCCTCGCAGCCAGTTGATCGATCGCCCAGGCACGGTTCCATACGTTCGGGGCCTTCCCGGCCTGGGTAGCAAGCCAGCTGGTGGGTTGGTCGAACCGAAGCGACTTGAGCATCCGGTTCTCGTCGTCGAACACCACCATGGTCGGCGGCCCGGGAAGATCGGCTACAATCAACGTCTCGGCTCGCTGACGAATCTGATAGGCTTGAACCACGTCACCGGCTGAGGTGCCGACCCGAATCGCAACCTGACCTCGAAACGCTGCGGGGACGCTGTAACGCAGGCCGGTGGAGTCGGCGTGCAGGGTGTCTTGCTGAGTCTGCTGGACAGTCAGGGTGAGACGGCGGGCCGTGCTGTCGTAGGCGGCACCAATGGAAAACTCCGGGTGGCCGGCGCGATACACCCACTGGTCGAAGAACCAGGACAGGTTGTCGCCGGTGGCCTCTAGAAATGCCCGCTGCAGATCGGCGCTGGTGGCGTTGGCAAAGGCATGCCGCGTGAGATAACGCTGAACGCCGGCCCAAAAACGGCGATCGCCAAGCTCCAGTCGAAGCATGCGGAGCACCAGCGAGCCTTTGGGATAGATGTTGTTCGATCCCAGCGCTGCCAGCGGCATCCGGCGCCGGGCGTCGTCGTCCGCATACTCCGAGTAATCGGTGAGGTAGGCTTCCTCCGAGGCGTCCTCGCTCACGGCCACTCGCCAGTACTGCCCCACCATGAACTGGGCGAATCCCTCGTTGAGCCAGTAGCTGGCCCAGTTAGCCGTGGTCACATAGTTGCCGAACCAGTTGTGGGCCACCTCGTGCGGAATGAGGATCCTGATGTACCAGGGCGCGTCGAGCAGAGCTAGGCGATCGGGAATCCAATCGGCCAGCGTCGTCGCGCTCACGTTTTCCATGCCGCCGAAGTAGTCCGCGACCGTCACCTGGGCATATTTGGCCCAGGGAAACGGAACGCCGAGCAGCTGCTCGTAGACCTCGAGCACTCGCGGAGTCATCGAGAACACCACCCGTGCGCGGGCGCTGTCGGCCGGGGCCACGTAATAGGCGAGCGGGACTTTGTGCCACTTGTCGCTCAGCTTGACCAGCGGCGCCGCCACCAGCGAGACCAAATAACTGGAAGCCGGTTGTTCCTGAGCCCATTCCACGGTGTGGGTGTTGTTGGGCCCCTTGCGATCTTTCACCAGCCGGCCGTTGGACACCACCGTGAGATCGCGCGGAACGGTCGCGACCAATTCCCAGGTCAGCTTGTCTTCCGCACCACCGTAGGTGGGGAACCAGTTGGGATTCCCGTCGGTCCCGCCGCCGCTGTACACTTGCCGTCCCCAGCGGCCCGATTCTGCATCGAAGAAGTAGAGTCCCTGCCCCTGCGCGACCTTTCCGTGATACTGGATCACGAACTTGAGCGTGTCGTCGAATTCTGCCGGGCGGGACAGGTGGATGACCAGCGAGTCATATGAACGATCGAACTTGAGGGTGGTCTTGTCCTGAGTCACCGAGCGGATCTCGAGACGGCGACCGGCGTCGAGCACGATATCCGCAAGCGCAGGCTTTCGGGCCACGAGTACGGTGCTGACTTTGCCGTCGAACGACAGCGAATCCCAGGAGAACGCGCCTACTTCGATGCGCTGGTGCACCAGATCGAAGTCGTGCGACCGGGTGTATTCGTCCGTGAGGAACCGATCGGCATTGCTCTGGGCCTGGAGCGGAAGTGCCGCGCACCAGCACACCGCCACGAGTCCGAGCAGCCGAGTGGTTTGGAAGCCGCGACTCACGACAGATCGAGCTGGAGCTGAGCGATGGGGAAGAAGCTGCGTCGATGATGCCGGGTCGGCCCGAGCAGGCGGAGGCCTTCCTGGTGGCCATCGGTGGCGTAGCCGACGTTGGTATCCCAGCCATAGCCCGGGTACCGCACGGCGAGGCGCCGCATCAGCGCATCGCGCACGGTCTTGGCTACGACACTCGCCGCGGCGACCGAGTGGCACAGGGCGTCGCCATCGACCAGCGCGCGGTGCTCCATGCCGATCTCAGGGAGTGGCAGGCCATCGATCAGGATCCAGTATTGCGGCGGTGCCTGCATTCGTTCGCAGCCCGGGAGATGCTGGCCATGCCCCGCCAACCCCAGCGTCTCCCGGGCTGCGAACGAGCGCAGGCACCTATCGACCGCGCGCCGCATCGCAATGGCGGAGGCCACCCGGATGTTGAACCGGTCGATTTCGCGCGCGGATGCCGCACCGACGCCGATGGCAAGCGCCTTACTCCGGATGATCACCGCGAGTATTTCGCGCCGTTTTGGGAGGAGCGTCTTGCTGTCGCGGAGACCACGTACCTTGCGGCACCCTTCCGGAAAGGCGACGGCCGCGGCCACCACTGGTCCCGCCAGTGGGCCGCGGCCGACTTCATCCACGCCGACGAGGAGCCGCCCCTCGCGCCACGCGGCCCGCTCCCGGGTCAGCGTCGGCACCCGAAGGGCCGGCATCGCTCAGCCCTCGCGCTTCTCCCGGATCCTGGCGGCCTTACCCGAGAGCCGCCTGAGATAGTAGAGCTTGGCCCGCCGGACCCGGCCTCGACGGACCAGATCGATCGAGGCAATGGTGGGGCTGTGGAGCGGGAAGATGCGCTCGACGCCCACACCCGCCGACACCTTGCGAACCGTGAAGTTCTCGCTGATGCCGCCGCCTCGCTTGGCGACCACCAGGCCCTCGAATGCCTGCAGCCGCTCCTTCTCGCCTTCCTTCACGCGTACCATGACTCGGACGGTGTCCCCCGGCTCGAACGCGGGGATGTCCGAGCGCAAGCCCTCACGGGCGACCTCTGCCAACCGCTCCATCAGCGAACCCTCCGCGCCGTCCGGCGCCTGGTGTGGTACCTACTACCGTCCTTCAAGATACTGCGCCCACAGATCGGGACGTCGTTCTCGCGTCAGTGTCTCGGCCTGTTCGTGCCGCCAGGCCAAGATCTCGGCATGATTGCCGGAACGCAGGACTTCCGGCACACTGAGCCCTCGGTATTCCGGCGGCCGAGTGTAACTCGGCGGGCTCAGCAATCCTTCGTAATGCGAATCGGTGCTCGCCGACTCGTGATCGCTCAGCGCACCGGGTAACAGCCGGACTACTGCATCCAGCACGCACAAAGCGGCCGGTTCACCGCCCGAGAGGACGAAGTCACCAACCGATAGCTCTTCGGTGGCCAGGCCCTCCGCCACCCGCTGGTCAACGTCCTTGTAGTGCCCGCAAAGCAGAGTAAGCCGCCGACCCAGCGAACATCGCACTGCATCATCGTGACGGAACGGGCGTCCCCGGGCCGACAACAGCACGATCGGTCCCAGAGGTCCCTGCTCCCGCAGCCGGTCGACCGCCTCGAAGAACGGCTCCGGCTTGAGCACCATCCCGGCGCCGCCGCCGTACGCGTAATCGTCCACCGTGCGGTGACGATCGTGCGTGAAGTCGCGCAGCTGAACCACCTGGAACGCGACCAGCCCTGCGTCGGCAGCCCGCCGGGGGATGCTGGTGGCGACGAACGGCTCGATCACCTCGGGAAACAAGGTCACGACGTCGATCGTCAGCATCGAATCACCCGCCGGCCGGCGTTCCTCCTACAGATCGAGCAGCCCGTCCGGCAAGGTGACCGTGAGCCGCCGCGCTTCGCGATCCACTCCCCGCACGAACTCCTTTCGGTACGGCAGCAGAAACTCGCGACGCGGTCCCTGCACTTCGAGCGTCAGCCCCGCCGGCAGCTCGTAGAGCGCCGAGACCAGGCCGACCGCCGTTCCGTCTTCCAACTGCACCGCGAACCCTTCGAGTTCGTGGAGATAGACCTCGTCATCAACCGGCGGCGCCAGCTGGTCTGCCGGCAAAGCGAGAAAGTTTCCCCGCCACGGCTCCAGCGCTTCGCGATTCTCCAGTCCGCGAAACTTGAGCAACCATTCCCGATGATATGCCCTGCTCCGCTCGATCACCAGCGGACCGCCGGTGACCGTCCCTGCCAGATCCACTACCCAGAGCGACCGCCCCGGTGCGAACGCGGTGCTCGGATCATTGGTGAGCGGAAAGACTACCAGATCTCCCTTGAGACCATGCGGCTTTCGCAGCCGCGCCACTGCGACGTGGCGCGGCGCCTCCGCGGTCACGCCGTCGGGCTGGCGACGACTCCGGCCTGCTTGAGCAGCGCCTGGACCGTGTCGGAAGCCGTGGCGCCTTTCGCCAGCCACTGACGCGCCTTCTCCGCATCGAGCCGAACTTTGTCCGCGGCGGTCGCCCCCTTCGGATCATAGGTGCCGAGCACCTCGATGAACCGCCCGTCACGGGGCGACTCCTTGTCGGCGACCACGATGCGGTACAATGGGAGCTTCTTGCGACCGATCCGGCGCAGGCGAATGCGTGTAGCCATGTCTCAGGTTCCGAGTAACGGGTTCAGTTGGGGAAGCGCGGCCCGAACGGCAGTCGGGGCAACGATCCCCCCGTCTTCCCCGCGATCTTCATCATCTTCTGCATCTGCTTGAACTGCGCCAACAGCTGATTCACTTCCTGCACCGTACGGCCTGAGCCCTTGGCAATCCGGAGGCGCCGCTGGCCGGTCAGAATTTCCGGATCGGAGCGCTCCTTGGGCGTCATCGACAGCACGATCGCCTCGACGTGCTTCAGCTTTTTCTCGTCCAGCTTGGCCGCCTGCAGCATGGCCGGATTGATGCCCGGCAACATTCCCAGCACGTTCTTGAGCGGCCCCATCTTCTGCATCTGCTTCATCGCGCCGAGGAAGTCCTCGAGATCGAGGCCCTTCTTCGACTTCACCTTCTTGGCAAGGCGCTCGGCCTCTTTCTCGTCGATCGTGGTCTGGGCTTTCTCCACCAGCGACAGGATGTCGCCCTGCTGGAGAATGCGTCCCGCCATCCGATCGGGATAGAACGGCTCGAGCGCGTCCACCCGCTCGCCCACGCCGACGTACTTGATCGGCGCCTTGGTGACTCCGTAGATCGAGAGCGCCGCGCCGCCGCGAGCATCGCCGTCCATTTTGGTCAGAACCACGCCGGTGATGCCCAGTGCGTCGTGGAATCCCTTCGCGATGCGCACGGCATCCTGACCGGTCATGCCATCGGCGACGAGCAGGATCTCCTGCGGCCTGACGGCGGACTTGAGCTGCTTGAGCTCGTTCATCATCTCATCGTCGATCTGCAGCCGGCCGGCAGTATCCACGATGACGGTGCGCGCTCGTGCCTTGTTCGCGGCCTCGATGCCGTGCTTGACCAGCTTGACGACGTCTTTGGCGTCGGGCTCCGTATGGACGCCGACGTCCACCTGCTTGGCGAGCGTCGCCAGCTGCTCCTGTGCCGCCGGGCGGTAGACGTCGGCGGCGACCAGAAAGGGGGCCTTCTGCTCCCCTTTGAGCCGCTTGGCCAGCTTGCCGGCCGTCGTAGTCTTGCCCGAGCCCTGAAGACCCACCATCAGAATGACGGTCGGCGGCACCGACGCGAACGTGAGCGGCGCCTGTCGTTCTCCCAGGAGCGCCACCAGCTCATCGTACACGATCTTCACCAGCTGGTGCCCCGGCCGCACGTCCTTGATTGCCGAAACACCGACCGCTTTGCTCTGGACCCGCTCGAGAAATTCACGGGTCAGCTCGAAGCTGACATCCGCTTCGAGCAGGACGGCCCGGATCTCCCGCAAACCTTCCTTGACCGCATCCTCGGTAAGGACGCCGCGCCCGGTGAGCTTGCTGAGCGCGGTATTGAGCTGGTCGGAAAGCTGGTCGAACATAAGCGCAGAAGAGTAGCGGCGTGAACGAGTTAGGGCAAGCGGAGCGTGGCCTCGGGAACATTGCCCCAACGATCCCATTGCTCCGGGGCCCAGACGTATCGCGTCGCGGGTCGATCGTCGATGACGAGCCGATCGAGGCGGCCTCGCCAACCCCTGAGCTGACGCGCGCCGAGCCTGGCACCGGTCCCCGCATGGAAAGCGGTTGCCGCGACCGAATCATCCCAGACGATGTACCACACGAGGGCGAGGCCGGCCGGCGTGTCGTAGACTCGGTAGCGATCACCACCCCACCCCAGTACGCCGATCTTTCCCAGCGTCTTGGCACCGGCAAGCTCCGCCTCGAGCAGATGCACGTCGAGCTCTCCCAGCACATCTTCGATTCTGACCCGTCCGACCGAATCGGCGAACGCCAGCTCGATCGGCTGATCCCCCGCCGTGTATCGCTCAGGATGCAGGATCTGCTCGCTCGACTGCGGCATTAGACGCCCGAAGGGCAGTGTATCAGACCAGCGATAGCCTTGCCAGGCGCTCATGAATTGAGCGCCGAAGAGATAGGGCGCGATGAACCGCTCCCGCAGGAGCAAGGGAATGCGACGGGTCCGAGGAGTAGCGACGGTTCGACGTCGCACGGTCTCCACCAGCGCGTTCCAGACGCCGGTGTACCCGACCACATTTCGCCCGCCGGCGAGAAGACGGACCGTTGCGAACATCGCCTGTCCCTCGATGACCGCCTTCGCGGCGAAGGCCTGATCGCTGGGGCGCGACGGGTCGACCAGCGAATCCAGATTGACGTACTGAGCCTGGAGCGCATGCACCATCTCGTGCGTGAGCACCTCCCGAACCTGGGTCGGACCGAATCCGGTGCGACAGTAAAGCGTGTCAGTCTCGGGGTCGTAGAACCCAGAGACGGCGGGCGCGTTGAAGTCGAGCACGGCATTCCGGAATGCGATCGTATCGGGAAGCAGCCCGAGCAGGTGATACGCAGCTGCAATTGCCTCGAGCCGACCTGGCGGGAGTCGTCGCTCGAGCTGGCGTCGCAGATAGGCCTTGATCTGTTCCGGCGTTTGCAGAGCGTAGCGAGGAGGGTGGCGGTACCTGAGGCGCGTTGCGCCTTCGACGTAGATCCGGAGACTATCAACCCACCAGGCGAGCTGGGCCGCGGTCTGACCCTGTGCAGGAGTGGAGACCAGCGCAACAAAGCAGAGCGCCGACACGCCCACAGTCGAGAGCGCTCGCGGCAGTTTCATCGCGAGGGAGCAAGCTCGACCTGCGGAGCCTCCCCCCACCCTGCCCAGCCGGTGGGCGCCGTGACGAAACGTGTTGCCGGCTTGCCGCCGATCTCGACTCGAGCCAGATCGAGTCGATAACCGCGCCGCTCCCGCGCGCGGAGCCGGCTGCCCGTGCCCCGCATGAATCGGTCGGCGCTCGCAGCATCGTCCCACACGATATACCAGACCAAGGCTGCGCCCTGGGGCGTGTCGTAGACGCCATATAAATCCCCACCCCAGCCAATCGGCGGTATCTCCTTGGGAACATCCACGTCACCCCGCAGCTGGGAATCGAGGATCCGGATCTCGAGCTCTCCCAAGCCGTCTTCGTACATGCGCGTGGGCCCGCTGGAAAAGCGTAGCGCAACAGGCTGGTCTCTTTTGAGGTACCGCTCGGGCGTGAGAATCTGCTCGGTGGAGCGTGGCATCCGGGCGCCAATCGGCAGTGAGTCCTTGAGCGGCGTCGTGCCCCACCATTGCATGAACTGCGCACCGTCGAGATAGGGAAAAAGCAAGGTTTCCTTTATGAGCAGCGGCGCATGGGCGAAGACCGGCATCGCCTCCTGCTGAGTCTCAACCTGCTCCTCATAGGCCTCCCAGAACTCGGGTTGGGCAGTGAGATCCACATCGGGCGAGAGCACCCGAATCGAGACCAGCGTGGCCTGGCCTTCCAGAACCGCCTGGGCCGCCGATAGCCGATCGTTGCTCTTGATGTCATGGAGAATCGAATCCAACGGCAGATACTGACCCTGGAGCGCGTGCACCATCTCGTGCGCCAACACCAGCCGAAGCTGCAGCCGGTCCGCCCCGGTGACCCCGAAGAGCGTAGTCGAGTCGGGGTCGTAATAGCCGGCTACCTGCTCACTGTAGAGGTCTAGCAGCAGGGGCTCAAGAGCCAGGGTATCGGGCAGGAGGGTGAGTAAGCGATACGCAGTCTCGATGCCGTGCATCCGGGCGGGGGGAAGCTCCTGGTGGAGCTTATTGATCAGATAAGCCCGCACCTGTTCCCGGCTTCGCTGCGCCGATCGGGGCGTGTGCTTGAACTTGAATCCTGCCGCTCGCTCGACCGCCGGCTTGAGGCTGTCTACCAGCCTAGCCATGTCGTCGTCGCGCTGGGCCCGTGCCGGCTCGCCGCGACACGCGATCGAGATCACCAGCGCGGCAAACGCGAGCTGCCGAAGACGCATCATGCGATCCCCATCGTGCCCAGGTACCAGGCGTAGAGCAAGGGGCCCACGAGATACGTCGCCGCGGCGCCGAGCGCCAGAAAAATCCCGAACGGCACCAGCGACTTGCGGCCGGCAAGCGCGAGCGGCACGAAGATGAGACTTCCCACGAGCGCGCCGAGAAAGATGGTGAGCAGCACGCCCTTCCAACCGAGGAACGCACCCACCATTGCCATCATCTTGATGTCTCCGCCTCCCATCGCTTCCTGCTTGAGCATCCACGTGCCCGCCACCCCCACGACCCAGAGCAGGCCGAAGCCGAGCGCGGCGCCAACCAGAGCCGCTCCCAGAGACTGGAGTCCGCCTGCGAGTGCGAAGAGCAATCCAAGGGCAAGCCCGCCCCAGGTGAACTCGTCCGGAATGATGTACGCCCGGGCATCGGTCAACGCGATCCCGAGCAGGATAGTGCCGAAGACCGCGCCGCGGAGCGCCTCCAGCGTCCAGCCATAATGCCAGGCCATGTACGACCAGAGCAGCGCCGTCGCCAGCTCGATCATTGGATACTGAATCGAGATCGGCTGGCCGCAGCGACGGCAGCGGCCGCGCAGGAGCAGCCACGACAAGATTGGAATGTTGTCGAACCAGGCCAGTCCGGCCTCGCATTTGGGGCAGCGTGAGGGTGGCCGCACCACCGATTCCTTCGGCTCCGCACCCCAACGGAGAATGCAGACGTTGAGAAAGCTGCCGAACACGGCACCCACGATGCCGGCGAGCGCTATGAAAAAGGAAGGTGGAATGGTCTGGTCAGCGAACACGGGTCAGCTCGTAAAGCAGAATGCCGGCGGCCACGGCAACGTTGAGCGACTCGGTGCCGGCCGCGAGAGGAATCCCTACCCGTCGAACGGCCTGCGATGCGAGGCCTGAGCCCACACCGGCCCCTTCATTGCCCATGACTAGGCACACGGGCGGCCGGGTCGCCCGATCGGGCGCACCGTGCAAGGGAGGAGCAGCTGCATCGGCCAACCAGAGCGCGATGCCGTTCTCGTTTACCCAGCGCATCATCGCAGTTTCGGTGGCAGGGATTGCGGGAACCCGGAACAGCGCGCCCATACTTCCCCGAACCACCTTGGGGTTGGTCAGCTCCGCGGTCCCCTTGAGTGCGATTACCCCGGTACCGCCGAGCGCCAGAGTGGTACGAAGCATGGTACCCACATTGCCGGGGTCCTGCACGGCATCGAGCGCAAGAACGACAGTGCCAGGCGCAACCGCCAGGTCGGCCCAGGACCACCGCGGCGGCTCGATGACCGCCACGACTCCCTGGGGCTGCTCGGTGTCGGCCAGCTCTGCCAGCTCGGGGTCGCTTACCGCGACCAGGGTGACCCCGGCGCGCTCGAGCGCTGCCTTGAGCGCCTTCCCACGCGCTGTACCTTCGAGAGCCGGCGCCACGGCGGCGCCGCGAAAGCCAATCCCGGTGCTGACGGCTTCTTCGACCAGGCGCACACCCTCCGCGAGTGCCAGACCTCGGCGCTCACGACCCCGGCGGAGCCGGAGATCCCGGATCAGAGTCTGCAAGGAACCTCCCATGCGTCGCGCTGCCCTCCGCTTGTTGCTTCAATGAAGATCGCGCTCACCATCGCGGGATCCGACTCCGGCGGCGGAGCCGGTATCCAGGCCGACCTGAAAACGTTTCAGCAGTTCGGCGTCTTCGGCACCTCGGTGATCGTCGCCATTACCGCACAAAACACGCGTGGAGTGCGCGCTGTCGAGCTGGTCTCGCCCGCGCTGGTACGGGCCCAGCTCGACGCATTAGCGGAAGATCTGCCGCCCGCGGCGCTAAAGACCGGCATGCTGGCCGACGCCGCGCTGGTTCAGCTCATCGCGGACGCGATTCGGGCAAACCAATGGAGACCAGTGATAGTGGATCCCGTGATGGTGGCGACCTCGGGAGACCGGCTACTGGCGCCGGGCGGCGAGGCCGCGATGCGTGAGGCCTTGCTGCCCCTTGCAACGCTGGTTACCCCCAACCTCGACGAGGCTTCCCTCTTGACGGGGCGTTCAGTGCGCGACATTCCGACCATGGAACGCGCCGGTACTGATCTGCTCAGCCTGGGTGCTCAAGCGGCGCTGGTCAAAGGCGGACACCTGCCGGGCGACGCTTTGACGGACGTCCTGGTGACCCGTACCGGAGTTCGTCACTTCTCTCGCCCACGACTGGCGACTCGATCCACGCATGGTACGGGCTGCACGTTGTCGGCCGCCATCACGGCCGGCCTTGCGCTCGGCCGCCCCCTCGAAGCGGCAGTCTCCGACGGGCTCGATTTCGTGCATCGCGCAATTGCGGCCGCCCCGGGTCTTGGATCGGGGCGCGGCCCGCTCGATCACACCGTGCCGGCGCCGCGATTGTCCTCGTAGGGCTCCATGTGAATCAGGGCGCCGGTCACTTCAGGAACCGCCTGCCGAATCGCCGACTTGACCATCCCGCTCAGGACATGCGCCGCATGCAGTGGCATCGCGGGGTCGGCCTGCACGTGCAAGTCGACGTAGTATCCCATACCGGCCTTACGCACTTTCAGCTTTTCTATCGCCGACACACCCGGCACGGCGCTGGCGGCTGCGGCAACTCTCGAAACCATCTCTTCGCCAGGGGCCCGATCCATGAGATCCTGTGTCGCCGGCCGGAGCACGCCGATGGCATTGTAGACGATGATTCCGGAGGCGAGGAGCGCGGCCCAGTCGTCGGCTGATTCCCACCCGGGCCCTCCGATGAGGGCGATGCTGATCCCGACGAAGGCTGCCGCCGACGTAATCGCATCGCTTCGATGGTGCCACGCGTCGGCTTTGAGCGCTGTGCTTCCAACGTCGGCTCCGACCCGGAGCACCCGCCTGAAGAGAACCTCCTTGATCAACACGACCACCACCAGGACGACCAACGTGAATGGCCGAGGTGTCAAATGCGGTGTGAGGATCTGGCGCACCGACTCGGCTGCGATCATGAGCGCCGCGAGCATGAGAAGCAGGCCGACGGCCAATGCCGAGAGTGGCTCCGCTTTGCCGTACCCAAAGGGATAGTCCTCGTCGGCCGAGCGGGAGGAGATCCGAAGCCCGCTCCAGACCACGAGCGAGGAGCAGACATCCGCGGTTGACTCGATCCCGTCCGCGATCAACGCCTGTGAGTGGCCGACGATCCCTGCGATCACCTTCACCACGGCGAGCGCCGTGTTGATCAGGAGCGCGACCTTGGTGGCGCGAATACCCCTCCGGACCCGCGGTTCGGTTACGGTGGCCATTTCCGGGAGGCTTCAAAGCCGGGCAATGATTCCTTCCACCAGCGTGCCCAGCGGGTTCTGTACGTGCTCACCGGTTTCCATCACGTCGCCGTGCGACAGCTGGGTCGGGCTCACACCGGACGCGAGGTTGGCGATCGCCGAGATCCCGAGGCAGCGGAGGCCCCGCGCACGCGCGGCGATTACTTCCGTCACCGTGGACATTCCCACCGCATCGGCGCCCAATCGCTCCAGCATCCTGATCTCCGCGGGCGTTTCGAAGCTCGGCCCCAGCAGGCCCACGTAGACGCCCTCATCGAGCCTAATCTTCCGCTCTCGGGCAACCGCCCGCGCGGCATTCCGCAGCTCGCAATCGTACGGGTCTGACATGTCCGGGAATCGCTCTTCGCCCGGGAGCACGGCACCGATGAGCGGGTTCCGAAAGGTGAGATTGAGGTGGTCGGCAATCAGCATCAGCGTGCCTCGGGTAAACGAGCGCCGGATTCCACCCGCGGCATTGGTGAGGATCACGACCCGAATTCCCAACTCGGCGAACACCCGCACCGGAAGGGCACAGGTGGCGGCATCGTGCCCTTCATATAGATGAACGCGGCCAACCTGCGCCAGAACCGACCGGCGTCCGATCTTGCCGGCGACCAACTCGCTCCCGTGTCCCGCCACGGTCGGGAGCGGAAACCCGGGGATGTCCCGATATCCGACTCGGACTGGCGTTGAGATTCGCTCGGCGAATCCTCCAAGGCCCGAGCCCAGCACGATCGCAATCTCGGGAGCGAGACCCTCGAGGCGAGGTCGGAGCGTCTCTACCGCCCGCGCAACCAGTCGGTTCGCTTCGCTCACAGCAGAATGCCCGCGATCGCCGCCGAAAGAAAATTGGCCAGCGTGCCGGCCAGCATGGCGCGAAAGCCGAGCCGTGCCAGATCCGTTTTCCTCTCGGGGGCGAGCGTGCCGATTCCGCCGATCTGAATGCCGACCGAGCCGATGTTGGCAAATCCGGCGAGGGCAAACGAGGCGATGGTGAATGACCGCGGGTCGAGCGTCGGCTTGAGGGGGCCGAGCTGCGAAAATGCCACGAACTCGTTCAATACCGCCCGGGTCCCGAGCAGGCCACCGATGGCTGCGCAATCCTTCCAGGGTACCCCCAGGGCCCAGGCAACCGGACTCCCGATCCACCCGAGCACGGTTTGGATGTCGGCCGGAAACCAGCCGGCCGCGCCGTGCACCGCCCCGAAAATGCCGTTCGCAAGTGCGATCAGGGCAATGAACGCGACCAGCATGGCGATGACGTTCAGCATGAGATAGAGCCCGTCAAGTGTTCCCCGCGCGGCTGCGCCGACGACGTTGGGATCGGTTCGCGGGATGTCCAGCTTGACATTCCCCCAGGTTTCCGGCCGATCGACTTCGGGCTCGAACAACTTGGCCATCATGATCGTGCCCGGAGCCGTCATGATTACTGCCGTGAGGAGATGCCGGGCTTCGACGCCGAACGCAATGTACGCCGCCATGAGCGCCCCGGAGATGTGCGCCATACCCGCGGTCATCACCGTCATGAGCTCCGAGCGAGTCAGCCTGGGGAGAAACGGGCGGATCGTGAGCGGGGCTTCGGCTTGGCCCATGAAGATCGACGCGGCAACTTCGAGACTCTCGGCGCCGCTCGCGCCCATGAGCCGGGTCATCACCAAGGCAAACCCGCGCACGACCACCTGCATGATGCCAAGGTGATACAGAATCGCGAACAGCGCCGATATAAAAATGATCGCAGGCAGTACCTGGAAGGCGAGGATGATGCCCAGGCTGGAGTGCTGCTTGCCCAGCTCACCGAACACGAACTGGGTACCTGCGTACGCGTAGCCCAGCAAGGTGGTGACAACGTTGCCCAATCCGCGGAACAGACGCTGACCGAAGGGGACGCGAAGGACGAACAGGGCGAACACGATCTGCAAGCCGAGGCCCCAGGCGATCACGCTCCATCGAATGGCGCGCCGGTCGCGCGAGAGCGCGACACCAAGCAATACAATGAGGGTGATGCCGATCAGCCCGGTGAAACGGGCGATCACGGGATGTTCGCGAGCTCAGCCCGCGTCCGCTCGAGAAGGGCCCGACGCTCCGGCCAGGGGAGGAATGTCGCCGCCATGCCATCGAGGATCATGCGATCGATCTCCTCGCGGGTGAACCCCAGGGCTCGATGGGCGAGCCAGGTCTCCTCGGTGATGTTGGTACCACTCATCAGCCAGTTGTCGGACGACAGACTCACCGCCAGGCCGGCATCGACGTAGTGGCGAACCGGGTGCCGTTCCGCCGAGGGCACGGCATGCGTCTGGATGTTGCTGGTGATGTTGATCTCCACCAGGATGCGCCGGTCGCGCACGTACTCCTCGAGAGCCGGGTCTTCGTATAGTCGGGTCCCATGTCCCAGGCGGTTTGCTCGACATCGGTAAACCGCCTCCGCCACCGACTCCGCCCCGGCAGCTTCTCCCGCGTGCACCGTAATACCGAGCCCGCCCTCCGCGGCGATCTCGAAGGCCCGGGCGTGGCCTCCCGCCGGTCGTCCGGCCTCGCCGCCTGCGATGTCGAACCCCACCACGCCGCGGTCACGCCACTCGACGGCATGCTTCGCGATGTCCTCGGATAACTCCGGAGGAAGTTGGCGCAGCGAGCAGTGGATCACCCGCGCAACAACGCCGAACTCCACCTCACCTCGCTTCAGCCCTCGAACCTCGGCCTCGGTCACCGCCTCGAGCGAAAGGCCGCCGCGTTGGCTCAGCGTGGGGCAGTACCGGACTTCCAGATACCGGATGTTTTGCCGCGCGGCGTCGGCTACCATCTCATAGGCAACTCGTTCGATCGCCGGGGCAGTCTGGAGCAACTCAATGGTGATCTCGAACCGGCGAAGGTAATCCTCCAAGTTGCGCGCGTCGGCGACTACCATGGCTCGATAGAGTCGATCCTGGTCGTCCGCCGGTAGCCGGACCCCCTGTTGGGCCGCAAGCTCGAGCATAGTGGCCGGCCGGAGCGAGCCATCGAGATGAACATGCAGCTCGACTTTGGGCAGACGGGAGATCAGCTCCCGAGTAAGCACCTTTCCGGGCGCGCCGCCGGCACGCTGCGCTGCAGGTCGTACCACCCGGAGGATCGCGCCCGCCGCGAGCGTCGCTTCGACCGGCAACCGGATGCCGCGGCCATCGGTGACGTAGGCCTGACCCTGCTTCACTGCGGCGCCGAGATCCGCATCGAGCAATTCCACAGCGGTTCCCGCCGCTGCACCGGCCGGCACGTCGATCGCGCGCTCATTGACGAAGACGCGGATGACGTCAGTCATCGCCCGGTCTCGCGGAAACGGATGTCCTCCGGCGGCGAGACCGGCTGGGGAAGGCGACGAAGATACGAGGCCAGTGCCTCGACGTCACTGATGGTTGACGGGGCGGAAGGACGACCGCTCAGCATCGCGTAGGCCTGCCCCTGAGGAATCGGCTCCGCCACCGCGAGACGGTAGCTCGCTTTGTCCTTGAGCTCACGGCCGTCGTCGAAGCGAACCTTGCGTACTCGCCTGCCCACATCCGCCCGGGGATCGTATTCCACAACGATGCCGGAAACGTGAGCTGTTGGGACGCCGCCGGCGAGCACCTGCTCCAAAGCCTGGCGCAGAATTGCGCCGGTCACCGTCAGAGTAGCCAGCCGCCGAGGCGGCTCGTGTAGGGCCTGCAACTGCTGCCACGTTACCGGCCCGGCCGGCAGATCGCCGCCGATGACACTCGTCCGCACCAGGCTCACGTCGGTTCGCAGGGCGTTGCGCTGCGCATCGGCGATCAGATCGCCCAGCGGCGACTCACCTTCGTCGCTTCGTCCGAGCGGGAGTTTCATTCGCGCTACCACACGGCTGGCGAGCGAATCAGCTTCGGCCTCCGCTCGCGCCACCGCGCCGGCTGCGGCAGAGTCAGTGTCGCCTCGCGTGAGATCGACCGGCTCGATTCGCACGCGCAGCTCGCGGCTTCCCACTGGGGTACGGACCAGGTCCACGACGGCGAGCTCGGATGCGGCGGGGCGAGCCGCTACCACCGGAATGCGCCCGACCCGCGTGGTTACCGAGGCTTCACCGCCGGTCACGATGGCATCCACTTTGGTGTCCTGCAGCTCACCCGCGAGCTCGATCGCATCTCCATGGCAGTCCGAGCCGCTGCAGCTGGCGCCTCCGTCCGCGAGCAGAATGACCAGATCCGGCCGCTGTGCCTGAGCGGCGGTCAGTGCGTCCTTCAGCGCCGGCGCACCCTTCCCGATGGCGAGACCACGCACTTCCGCTGCCTTGAGTAGCGGAGCGGACGATGGGCTCAGATATCCGATCAGTGCAACTCGAAGAGAGCCGGCAGGCACGATGCGAAACGGCAGAGCCCAGTCTGGCCGCTTGCCCGTCGCCGAGTCGGTGAGGTTGGCGGCAAGCCACGGAAAGCGCGACTGCGCAATGCGCAATCGCAATGTGTCCAGCGACCAACTGAAGTCTCGCGCCCCAAATCCGACTGCCGTCAGCTCCATTCGGTTCGCGAGATCGATGGCCGATCGACCGGCAACCAGATCCGCCACCGGATCGCCCTGTATCAGATTGCCCGGCGCAACCCGCAGTGTAGGGCAACCGCAGTCGGCCTCGGAATGGTCGACCATCGCCTTTAGCGATGCAGCCCGTTGCGTCACAGCGCCTCGCAACTCACCCATGGCAGCGATCCGGAGCAGTACGGTATCGCGCGCGGGTGTGATCGCCGCCATCCGAGACGCTCCGCCGAAGAGACGCCGGACCTGGTCCGACACCTCCGCCGGCACAATCCGCCAATTCGCGGCGGCATAGTCGGCCGGGTCGAGGTTGCCTCGGGCACGTACCTCGGCGATCAGCAAATCACGGATGTTTTCATCGTGGTCGTAGACCACAGGGGCATTCCGCAGCATCGTGAAGCCGCCACCGCCCGATTGCCGATAGCTGTTGACGGCGAGCGTGAAGCTGTCGGTGGCCGCAACCGGACGCCCTTTGAACGTCAGGTTCCGGATCCGACTGCCGGGTGGAAGGCGGAGGTCGATGTCGTAGCCCACGCCTGAGACCATGTCGTAATTGAAGCCGGCCACCGACGAGTCCGTGGCGGCTCGTCCCTGCGAATCGGTGGTGTAGTAGCGGGCACTCTGCTCCAGATAGGCCTTGAGCTGTTCACCGGAAATCCGCACCGCGCGGAGCGTATTCTCGTAGGGATATACCGAGAAGACATCGCGGATTCGCACGTCACCATCGGGAAATCCACCTCGAAGATCGAACGCCGTCGCCGCGGAAAGCTGGGCTCCCGTCTTTGCCTTCTGTACAGCCTGAATGAATTCGATGATCGAAGTCGGCTCCGCTCGCGCGAGCGCCAGGGGCATGGCGCCACGCGAATCGCCCAGCGACTGGTTGGCCCAGTCGCGGACCGCAGTTCGAAGCGGGGCGTAGCGGGCCGACAACCGAGGTGAAGGAGCTACCTGCGCCAGATTGATGGACTCGGCACGGATCCGCGCGATCCGCCAACCGGATTTCCCCCGCACCAGATCGAGATGCACCACCGCGAGCGTTTGAGCGTACGGCTTGGGTTGGACGAAATGGACACCGCTCAGGACCGAGTCGATCATCTCCCGGTGTGAATGTCCCACCACGACCAGGTCGGGTCTGGTCTCGAGCTGTGCCAGCGCGGCCGAAGCATTCTCAGCGCCCACGCCGGTCGTGTCGTACGAGCTCGGCTCGTTCATGCCGCTGTGCATGACGGCAACCACGAGGTCTGACTCTCGGCGTACGTCGGGAAGGATTCGCGTTGCGCTCTCGCGAATCGGGGCCACCCGCGTCCGGCCTCGGAGCGCCTTCTGATCCCAGATCATGACCCCAGGGGTGGTGAATCCGGTAACCCCTATGCGGATCCCGGCGCGGACGATCACGGCGTACGGAGCAAACTCGAGCGTATCACCCGGAAGGCCGCGGATGTTTCCGCTGACATAGCGGAAAGTCGCGGACGCCACCGCGCGTTGCAGCACGGAAACGCCGTAGTCGAAATCGTGATTCCCGGGGGTCGCGACATCGTAGCCGATC
>Ga0114129_10000646_pt1 | contig 43522 bp, 41 predicted proteins | sample RhiMetdeltSRZDD1_FD_80071 | JGI IMG/M metagenome (GOLD analysis project Ga0114129, IMG submission 80071) | Populus rhizosphere microbial communities from Tennessee, USA - Rhizosphere MetaG P. deltoides SRZDD1 (version 2) (version 2) | ecosystem: Host-associated > Plants > Roots > Rhizosphere >...
CGGTCGCCGCGGTGAGCGGCACGAAGACCAGCCCGATGCCGAAGCCACGGAGCACCATCGCCCAGAAAAGCTCGTGATGTCCGGTATCCAGGGTGAAGTGATAGTGCATCCACATGGAGCAGAAGAACAGCGACACGCCGGTGACAATGAGCACGCGCGCGTCGACTTTCGGCACCAGCCGGCCCATGGAAGCCATAGCGATGGCGCTGGCGATCGCGCCCGGCAGAATGACCTTGCCCGTGTCCCAGGCGGTGTAGCCGAGCAGGTTCTGGAGGAACACCGGCAAGGCAAACACACTGGAGTAGAGTGCGAAGCCAAGCAATGCGCCGAACGTCACGCCGACCGCCAGCTGCCGGTTCTTGAGTACGCGCAGATCCACCATCGGATGCGCGGTGCGCAGCTCGTGCCAGATGAAGCAGACGATGCCCGTGAGTGCGACCAGCCCCTCGACCACGATCTCGCGTGTCTCGAACCAGTCCCTGCGCTCGCCCCGCTCCAGCATGATCTGGAGCGCTCCGATGCCAATGATAAGAAATGCCAGGCCCCACCAGTCCACCTTCTCCGTCTTCTGCCCGGATGCATGCGAGGGCTCGGGGACGAAGCGCCAGCTCAGGAAGCCCGCCAGAATACCGAGCGGGATGTTGATGTAGAAGATCCAGGGCCAGGTGTAGTTGTCGGTGATCCAGCCGCCGAGGGTGGGGCCGAGGGTGGGGCCGACCATCACACTCATGCCGAAAATCGCCTGACCGGTGGCGCGTTCCTCGATAGGGAAGACGTCGAACAGAATGGCCTGCGCCGTCGAGATCAGCGCGCCGCCACCGATGCCCTGAACCACCCGGCCTCCGACCAGCACCTCGAGCGAATGCGCGTTGCCGCAAAAGAACGACGCGACCGTAAACAGCACGATCGAGCCGGTGTAATAGTTCCGTCGTCCGAACCGTTCTGACAGCCAGCTGGTGAGGGGGAGGATGATCACATTGGCGACGATGTAGCCGGTCGACACCCACGCGATCTCGTCCAGCGTGGCGCCCAGGTTCCCCATCATGTGCGGAATGGCGACGTTGACGATGCTGGTGTCGACCAGCTCGAGGACGCTCGCCAGCGCGACCGCGAAAGCGATGATATAGCGGTAGCGGTAAACGTCCTTTTGGGCGAGTCCGCCGCTGCGCGAGGGCAGTGCGAGCGTGGCCACGTGGGTTACCGCGTCGTAATGGTCGGCACTACGGACATGCCGGGTCGCAGAGGGTAGGCTTGATCCGGAGCGTCATCTACTGCGATGCGCACCGGGACTCGCTGCACCACCTTGGTATAGTTGCCGGTCGCATTGTCCGGTGGCAGCAGGGCGAACCGCGCTCCGGTGGCTGGGCTCAGGCTCACCACATGGCCGTGGAAAACGTGTCCGCCGTAGGCGTCCACCGTAAACGTCGCCGAGTCGCCCACGCGCACGTTGTCGAGCTGGGTTTCCTTGAGATTCGCAGTGACCCAGAGCCCCCTATCAGGTACCAGGGACATCAGCGTCTGTCCGATCTGCACCAACGCACCGACCTCGGCACTCCGCCTGGCGATGACGCCGTCCGTGGGCGCAAGGATGTAGGTGTAGCTGAGCTGCAGGCGCGCGTTGTCCACGGCGGACTGCGCCGCCTCGAGGCGGGCGCCCGCACCGGAGAGGGCGGCGCCATACATGACGACCTGATCCGCGCCGGCCGCCGCCTGTTTCCGAGCGGATTCGAGTCCCGCCACTGCGGCGTCGTATTCCGCCTGTGCCGCGTCCAGCTGCTGGGCTGGAACGATCTTGTTGGCGGCCAGACCCCGAATGCGCTCGAGATCAGCCGCCGCCTTCTTGAAGCCGGCCTCAGCCGACGCCACCGTAGCCCGCGCGCTGGCCTCCTGCGCCCGGCTCCAGGAGAGCTGGGCTCGAGCCTGGCCAACCCGCTGATTGTTGCCGGCACTCGAGGCCGCATCGGCGAGATCGGCCTGCGCCTGCTGCAGCCGGACCTTGAGGTCTCGGTCATCCAGGACGACGAGGGTGTCTCCTGCCTTCACGTGCTGGTTGTCGTCGACCAACACCCGGGAGACGAACGCCTGAATCCGCGGCGCGATGACGGTGATGTGGCCGTCGAGCTGCGCGTTGTCGGTGGATTCGTGATGCAGCCCCCACACGTATCGACGAATGCCCCACGTAGCCGTAGCGGCGACGACAAGGCCGACGATCACGAGGGGAAGCCACTTCCTCCGCGTCCCCGCCTCGGGCCGAGTGTCGGTGGCAGGAAGATCCATTGCGATATCGGTTGCCATGATGCGTCTCGTTCCCGGTTCTACTGCAACTGGTCGATGATCCCGAGGGCGCGGTACGCGCTCACCCGGGCACTGCCATAATTCACCCGCGCCTGTATAACGGCGTCGCGGGCGGCAATCACAGAGCTCTGTGCGTTCGTCGTCTCGACCGATCCCGCCACGCCCGCGCGGAACCGCTCGTCCGCCTGCGCCAGCTCCTGCTCGGCGAGTCGCAGCTGATCCACCGCGATCGCCACCTGTTGCCGAGCCGAGGCAATGTCGAGCACCGCCTGCCTGGCTTCCGTCTCCACCTGATTGCCCAGATCGCCTTCCCGGACCTGCTGAGCTTCCACCCGCGCCTGCGCCTCCCGAGCGCGGACCTGTCGTTTGAGGCCATCGAGAATGGGGACGCTCAGGCCTACTAACACCTGATACGTGCCGATCAGATCTCCCAGTGCCGGTCCGGTCTGCTGGTAGTAGCCGGTCGCATTCAGACTGGGGAGGTTCTCGGCCTTGATTGCGGACAGGGAGCGACGGAGCGCTTCCGTCCGCTTCCGCTCCGCCGCAAGCTCGGCCCGGTGCTGACGGGCAAACTGGCCCGCGGTGTCGGGGTCCAGCGGAAGCTCGACGGCCTGCTGGCCCAGCGAGTCGGCAACTTGAAGCTTCGCCCCCGGGGGATAGTCGAGGGTGCGGAGCAGATCCAACCGGGTCCGATCCCGAGCGTTGCGCGCCAGCTCCAATTGGGTCCGCACCGCCTGGAAACTCACCTCGCTGCGCGTGGCATCGATGGTGGGGCTGACGCCGGCACTGACCAGCTGGCGAGCCTGGTCGAGCAGGGCGGCAGCCACCACACTGTCGGCCTCACGGGCTCGTACGGTTTCCTGCGCGCTCTGGACTTGCAGGTACGCCAGACCTGCCGTAGCTCCGGCGATCTCACCTACCGCCTGGGCATCGAGTCCGGCGGCCGCGGCGCTGTCCTGAGCCGACTTGAGCCGGCGAAATACGCTGGCGTTGAACAGCGTCTGACTCCCATCCAGACGGAATCGCCATAGCGTGAAGTCCGGCACCTTCGGTGGGAAACCGGGAAAGGTGAGGCCGAATTCCTGGAGATTCAGCGTCTGGCGGGAAGCCGCCGCGGCCCCGTTGATCGTGGGCAGAAGGTCCGCCCGCCGCTCGCCGACCCGCTCACCTGCGATGCGAGCATTGATTTGCGCCAGCACGGCGGAGACTGCCCGCTGCCGGCCGATACGAATAGCATCGAGCAGCGTCAGCGGTCCTTGCGGCGTTGCAGGCGGAGCCGGCTGCTGCGCTCCGGCGGGAGCGGCCAACAACAGGAATGCGAGAAGGACAACGGTTGAGCGCACCATTGGGCTACCGTTGAGGCTCTGGACGCGCAAGCACGCCGCTCAGGCAAAAGTCGATGACGCCATCGAGCGTTTCCTCATCCGACAGCGCTTCGGGATCGAACCGCTGGAAGAAGCACTGCGTCTGTGCTGCGTGGATCAGGAGCATCGGCACGGCACGACTGGCAAAGCCGAGCGGCGTCTCTCGAAACTCACCGGAGGCCACACCGCGAACGATGATCGTCTCCATCAGGCGGCGAGCCGGAAGAATGACCTCCTGTGTGTAGAAGTGGGCGAGCTCGGGAAAGCTTCCCAATTCCGCCTGCACCAGCCGACTGATCCGGGTCAGGTTCTGCTGCCGCAACACGCGGTACATGCGGCGCAGAAACGTGATCAACAGATCGCGATTCGTCCCTTGGAATCCCTCGACGAAAGCTTCAGCCTCGCGTAACGCCGCGACTGCCTTGGCCCGAACCATTTCGCGAAAAAGCGTCTCTTTCGAATCGAAGTAGAGGTAGAGAGTCCCCTTGCTGACGCCCGCCCGCTGTGCGACTTCCTCCAACCTGGTGCGGGCGAATCCTTGTTCTCCGAAAACATCAAAAGCGGCGTCGAGGATCTCCTCAGGGCGCTCCTGCGGGCGGCGTTGCCACCGAGGGGCCGGCGGGTTGGTGGTATCGGCGGGCTGACTCATTCGTGACCCTTAGTAACTGACTGGTCAGTAAGCTAACATTGACACCTCAACCGTCAACCCCCTACAGTCGGCCGGCTAAGCGGCGACGGGCCCGCTAATTAGGCGTCCGTTCCAGGACGGACGCCGATGACCGCTTGACTTGCTTCCACCCCATCGACCGTCCTACTTTTGACCCAAAGCTCATCGGGAGGCCCTCTCGATGTCGGACGCATTCCGCAGCTCCGACGATTTCGACGAACAAGCCCATCAGCTCTACAATGAAGGCCGCTACGACGAGGCGGTCGCTCTCCTCCGCGAGGGACTTTCCCTCTATCCCAATGCGGTAGAACTCCACATCGGACTGGGTTATGCCCAGCTTGCCCGGGAAGAGTTCGCCTGGGCCCGGAGGAGCTTCGAGCGTGCTCTCACGTTCGACCCGGACCATGAGGACGGCCTTGCCGGTCTGGGCGAAGTGCTGCTCAAGCTGGGCGAGCGTGGCGGAGCACTGCGTGCGTTCGAGCGGATCGTGCTTCTGGGATTCCAGGAAGACCACGAGCTGATGTTGCAGGTGGGCAGAGCCTTGTTCCGGGAAGCTCTGGTCGGTCCGGCGCAGCGCTTCTTCGAGTTTGCCGTCACGGCGCACCAGGAGTCGCCGGACGCTGCGGCGTGCCTGGGATATGCTTGCCATCGGTTGGGCAGCGATAGCGGGGCGCTGTTTTGGCTACGCAGATCCCTCGAGCTCGAGCCCGACTTTGTGGAAGCGCGGATCTATCTCGCCAATATGCTGTACGACCGGGGCGAGACCGAGGCGGCGCTGCACCATCTCGAGAAGACTCGCCCCGAAGAGCACTACGATGAGCTGGGCATCTGGCGCCACATCGAGCTCAAGAAGACGGTCTACCACCTCCGCGATGAAGATCCCGAGTTGCAGCCCTGGTTGCAGCGGCTTGGCGAAGTCGCCGGCGATCCGGAGCCAGTTGACCTCCTGCTGGCCGAGGTCGAAGCTCTGCAGCCCGACGGCAGCATTCGTGACCCGCACCAGCTGGAACTGTTCGGAACGCTGCTCACCGAGCTGCACGCGATGCAGCGCCGCCCGGGCCAGCCGGTCGCGCATCCGACCGATACACATGCGGTCGGGACGTTGGGTGGACTCACGCTTAAGGGGACCTGGGACGAGATCCTGTTGCAGATGAAGGCGGCCGACCACGAGTGGGCCGATGCCTCGCTCACCGAGTTCATGGTCGGCCTCGCTCGGCGGGGTCGCACGGAGACCGGCGTCGTTATTCCGGTTACGGACGCCGAGGCGTTCATCCGTGGCAGCGCCGAGGCAGGGGTGCTCCGCATTATCCAGTGATCGAGCTGCAGGGCCTTTCCAAAACGTACCGATCGCTCTTCGGCACGCGGGTGGTGCCGGCGCTCGACGACCTCACCCTCACACTCGCGCGGGGTGAGGTCGTCGGCGTTGCCGGGCCTAACGGTGCCGGCAAGAGCACGCTCATCTCGCTGTTGCTCGGATACCTCCGTCCGACGCAGGGGCAGGTCCAGGTCGACCGAATGCCGCCGCGTCGCTGGGTGGAGCGTCACGGCGTCGGCTATCAGGCCGAGCTGGTCGCCATTCCCGGGCGCTGGAGCGTCGAAGGAGCGCTGCAGCGATACACTGTGCTTTCCGGCGTTCCCAGGGCTCAACTGAATCAGCGGGTCGACGCTCTGCTGAGCGACTTCGGCCTTGCGGAGCAGCGGCGGAAGCGAGTGCGCGAGCTGTCCAAGGGAAATCTCCAACGGCTCGGTCTGGCGCAGGCTCTTGCCGGCGACAGTGATCTGGTGGTACTGGACGAGCCGACCCACGGCCTCGACCCCCTGTGGACCCAGCGCTTCCGCGATGTGGTGCGGGATCTCCGACGTCCCTCGCGCCTGATCCTCATCGCCTCGCACAACCTGGATGAGCTCGAGCGACTCGCCGACCGGGTCCTCATCCTCCACCAGGGAAGGCTGCAACGTGTAGTTACGGCCGGTGCGGGCCCGGCCGAGGCGGCGGTGGCCCGGCCCTTGGTGTACCGGCTCGCCTTGACTACAAAGCATGCAGCGGTCGGCCGCGTGTTTCCCGCCGCCGAGGCGGTCGAGGGGCGCGATGCCGAGTGGCTGGTTCGAGGCGATCTCGAGACGCTGAATCGGGGCCTTGCCGAGCTGGTGGGGGCCGGGGCGTTGGTGGCGTCGTTCACACCGGAGCAAAGCCGGCTGGAAAGCGAATTTCGAGCAGCGGTCCGAGGTGAACCGTGAGCGGACTTCCGACGCGCTATGCCGGTTGGATGGTTCGTGACTTCGCCGCCGGGCCAGCCATTCTAATGGTTGTGCTCTCCGGGCTGGCGCTGCTCGTCGTGCGCAACCTTCAGGTGGTCGGCCCCAGCGGTAACGCAGATCTCGCGGTATGCTTTGTCGCGCTCGACTGGACCACCATGAGCCTCACTCTCGTGGCGACCGCTGGATTGGTGAGCGGCGACTTTTCTCAGGGACATCAGCGGACCTTGTTCGCCAAGCCGCTCAACCCGGCCCTCTATTACCTTCAGCGCTGGCTCATCGGTGGCGTTGCGGTTGGAGTGGCCACGCTTCCAATCGCTTACGCCATCGCAAGCCGTTTCGCTGTTCCCGTAATCGGGCTGGGCTTCTTCGCCCGATTGGCTCTGCTCTATCTCGTCCTCGGCGGTCTCGTGTTTCTCCTTTCGACCATCACTCGGCGAGACTGGCTGGTGGCGATCGTGTTGATTGCCTGGCAGGCCGCACTGGGGGCTGCCCACTCCGCCGGTCTTGCGCACGGCCCGCTCACCGAACCGCTGATCGCAATTCTGCCTCCCTTTCAGCTGATCGGACTTCGCGGACCAACGCCGGAATTCGCAGGGCTGGTGCACGCCTTAGGATACGGCGCCCTGCTTCTCGGGGCTGCCCTGGCGGTGTTGCAATGGCGCCCCCTGGCCCGCGGAGCTCGCGATTGATGCAATGGTCTGCCGGCGTGGTGCGCGAGGTCCTGCCGAACGGGCTTACGCTGCTGGTTCAGCCGGAGCGCTCTGCGCCGGTGGTCGCCGTCGTCACCCACGTCAAAGCCGGTTTCTTCGACGAGCCCGATCGCTGGGTGGGCATTTCGCACGTGCTCGAACACATGTTCTTCAAGGGCACTGCGCGGCGAGGCGTGGGGGCCATCGCTCGGGAGACCAAGGCGGCCGGCGGGTACCTGAACGCAAGCACGAGCTACGACCACACGACCTACTTCACGGTGCTGCCGGCAGGTGGTCTCGAGGCGGCTCTCGACATCCAGAGCGATGCCTTGCGCAATTCGGCCATCGATGCCGACGAGCTTGCTCGCGAGTTGCGCGTGATCATCCAGGAAGCCAAGCGTAAGCTGGACAACCCGCCTGCGCTGGCGTACGAAACACTGCACGAGATCATGTTCGACCGGCACCGGATCCGCCGCTGGCGCATCGGACACGAGGCGGCTCTCGCCGGGTTCACTCGGGAGGACGTCCGGGGCTACTACCGGTCCCGGTACGTACCCGAGCGGACCATTGTCTCGATCGTGGGAGATGTCGACCCGGAGAAGGCGATCACGCTTGCAAAAGCACGCTATGCCGACTGGCCGCCCGCGCGAGGCGCCGAGGATCCTTCACCGGAGGAGCCAATCAGGCGGGAAATCCGAGCGCGCACGCTTCGCGGCGACATATCGCAGGCCGAGCTGGCGGTCGGCTGGCGAACCGCCCCGCCGCTCCATCCTGATGCTGCCCCGCTCGACCTCGCTGCTGCCGTTCTCGCGTCCGGCCGGGGCAGCTGGCTGCAACGATCGTTGCGTGAGACCGGGCTCGTCATCAGCGTCTCCGCCCACAACTACACGCCGACGGAGCTTGGCGTCTTCAGCGTGACCGCCGACCTCGAGGCCGACAGAGCTCTGCCCGCCCTGGAGGGGATTGCGTCGGCGGTCTCGCGCCTGGCGCTGCTGGGACCATCCGAAGCGGACCTCGATCGAGCCCGCACTCTGCTGCTCACGCGCTGGGCCCGCCGCCTCGAGTCTATGGAGGGAAGGGCGTCCGCGTTGGCCGCAGCTGAGGCGCTCGAATCCGTGGACGTACTCGATCGGGAGTATGCCGCGCTGTCCAGGGCCACTGCGGCCGACATACGAACAGTCGCCGGGCGCTACCTGGATCCCGAGTCCGTCGCGGCATTGGCGTACTTGCCTCGCAATCGAGGAGAAGATCTCACGACCGATCGGGTCGCAGGGATCTTCGCGGTAACGCCCCTCACGAGCGGAACCTTAACGATCGCGCCGCCCCCCCGGGCAGCTGCCCCCCAGGTCGCCCGCGGTCAAAGCCAGGCGGGAGTTCTGCACGTCGCGCTACCCGGCGCCGACCTTCTGATCCGGCCCAAGTCGGGAGTGCCGACGGTCAGCCTTGGCCTGTATGTGCCCAGGTTCGAGTTCGAGCCGGCCGTCCAGGCGGGCCTCGGTGCACTGGTGGCACGCGCCGCGCTTCGTGGCGCAGGAGACCTCGATGCGGGTGCGCTCGCCTTTGCAGCGGAGCGGTTGGGCGGGTCCCTCAGCGCTGTTCTCAACTCGGACTGGCTCGGCTTCGGCCTCACGGTTCTCTCGGAGCGGTTGCCGGAAGCGGCGGCACTGCTCGACATCGTCTACCGGCTGCCACGGCTGTCGCCCGAAGACATTGCCGGCGAGCGGGATGCTTTGACCGCCGAAGCGAAACAGCTCGCGGACGACATGTTTCGATTCCCTTTTCAGCTCGCTTTCGGTGCGGCATTCGACGATCGGGGCTACGGACTTCCCGTCGCGGGCTTGGGCGAGACCTTGGCGTCGCTCACAGCAGAGGACGCCCGGCGCTGGCACGAGACCGCGTTTCTCGGCCGGCGGCCTGTGATCGTGGTCGTGGGAGACCTCGAATCGGGAGCTGCCGCAGATGCTCTCGCGGGAGTATTCGCCTCCCTCCCTGCCCGTTCCGCCAATGGCCTCCCGGCCGATCACGATTGGGCGCTTGATTCGCAGCCCGTGGAGCGGGTGGTGGAGCGGGACAAGGCTCAGAGCGCCCTGGCGATGGTGTTCCGTGGTCCGTCGCGCCGCAGCGCAGACCGGCACGCAGCCGAGGTCTGGGCTGCCGTTGCCAGCGGACTGGGGGGTCGGATCTTCGAGGCGCTACGCGAGCGGCGCTCCCTGGCGTATTCTGTAATGGCATCGTCGTGGCAGAAGGGACGGGCCGGCGCTCTCGTGACCTACATCGCCACCTCGCCCGAACGCGAGGCCGAGGCGCGGTCAGCCATGCTGGCCGAATTGGAGCGATTCGCCGCTGGGCCGGTGACCGCCGATGAGCTGGCACAGGCGATCAACTACCTGGCCGGACAGGCGGAGGTGCGGAGACAGCACGCCACCGCGGTCGCTGGTGATCTGCTCGAAGCGTGGCTGGTCGGTTGCGGTCTGGAAGAGCTGGAGAATCAGGCAGCCGCCTATCACAGCGTCACTGCATCTCAGATTCAGCGTGTGGCTGAGCAGACTTTCAAGGGCCTCATACGCGCGGAGGGAGTCGTGCGTGGCAGCGGCGGAGGCCGGTAAAATCGGTCACGTGCTCCCGGCGATGTATGTTTGGGCCTATGAGCGTCCCCGATGCCGATCCCGCCGCGGGGGTGAGCCGGCCTCGCACGTCACGTGTGTCACGCCGCTGGACAGCCGCAGATGTTCTCACTGCCGTTCGCCTGCCGCTGGCTGTGCTGTTTCTCCTGGCCGAAGACGTTTGGGCGAGGGTCACGATCGTCGCCGTCGCAGCCGCAACGGATCTTCTGGACGGGCCCATCGCGCGGCGATTCGGATCATCCGCGTTCGGGGCGGTCCTAGATCCGATCGCCGACAAGCTGTTCATGGCCTGCGCCTTCGGGGTTGTTGCATTCTCGGGGCGCCTCGAGTGGTACGAGGTCGCAGGCGTGTTGGTGCGGGACATCGTCGCGACGGTTGCCTTCGTAGTCACCGCCGTCTCCCGCCGGCCCAGCGCAATACCAGCCCGGTTGGGAGGTAAAGCGGTGACCGTCGGTCAGTGTCTCACGCTCCTGGCCTTCCTGCTCGACTCTTCCTTCCTGCGACCGCTCGCTTGGGCAACCGGGGCCGTCGGCCTGTATGCCATTTGGGACTACAGCCGAGTGGCCGCCAGCGAAAAGCGGCCGGTCGGCAGCCGGTAGCCTCTCAATGGAAGGCAGTGTGCGGCGGGTGGAACTCACCTGGGAAGGCGACATGCGCTTTCGTGGAGGTGAGCCGGGCGGACCGACGACGTTGATCGATGCCGACAATGCAACCGCGCCCGGACCCATGCTGACACTTCTTCTTTCCGCGGCGGCCTGCTCAGGGGCAGACGTCGTGAGCATCCTGGGGAAGATGCGGGTTGGGCTTGCAGCACTCCGAATCGAGGTGGAAGGCCGCCGGCAGGCGCAGGACCCAAAGCGACTCCGGTCGCTTCGATTCACCTTCCATGTCAAAGGCGGCGCCGTCGAACAAGCCAAGGTGCGGCGCGCCGTGGAGCTGTCGCTACAGAAATACTGCTCGGTGGTGCACTCGCTCGCGCCTGACATCGCGGTCGAGTATGAGCTCGACCTGGCCTAGCTGGGTATTGGCAGCCGCGGCTGTCATTCCCGGCCTCCTGGCAGCCCAAGAAGCACGAGAGATCGGCGTTCAGGCTCTGGTTACGAGCTCCGACCCTGCTCTTGTAACCGGTGGCGTCTACGGTGCCATGCGGGTTGCGGCACGGGCCCGCATCGCGCTGACCCTGGGCGGCGGAGTTTCCGATGGCCAAGCTGCAGGCCGGGGTGAGTTGCTCGGGCATTTCCTGCTGAGTCCGGGGGCGACGACTCGGCCGGGGGTGTATGTGGGCGGAGGAATTGCCGGCGTGGTGGGCCCGGTCGATCAGGGGTACGTTGTGGCGCTCGTCGGAATGGAGAGCGCCCCCGGCCGCGGATCGGGATGGGCTGTCGAGGCTGGTGTGGGAGGTGGCTTTCGATTTACGGCTGGGTGGCGTTGGCGGTGGCGACGGGCCCCGAAGTGACACCGCCCCGGGACCGGCGGGTCCTGGGGCGGTGGTTGACGGCGAATTCGGCGGTCAGCCAGCCAACGAGCCGGCGTTCTCCCGCGATGCGGTCTCACTCCGACGTTGCACGGGCTGGCAGTAGCGTTCGCCCAGCGTGCGGAGCCTGCCGAGATCTTCGTCGCTCAAATCCGAGTACCGGTCGGCGAGATACTGCATCGTATCGTCGAACCATTCCTTCTGGTGCTCGGGAAGAGCATCGATCACGCCACAGCGCAGAATGTGACTGAACAGCTCGTCACGGGCCTGATCGAACGAGGTCGCGGTTGCCACGAAACGTCTGGGCTTCTTCTTGCTCATCTACCTTCCTTGAGGTTCACAGGGTTCGGACGCTTCATCGCGTCCGCGCGAAAGATAACTACGCCGCGCTGCATGGAGCAAAGGATCCCAATGCTCGCCCTTTGGCGTCCGCGTTACATTTATCGCCTGATAACCGGGAAAACTTCACCCGGGTTCCTGAGAGGACCCGGAGGGATACATGGCTGAGCATGATGAAGTGTACGACAAGCACCGGGCGGACCGTCTGGCCGAGTTGCTGCGCGAGTTGGCCGCCCGGATTCAGGAGCTGGACCGGCAGGGAGCGCTGCTGAGCGGAGTGCCGGAACTGCTTCGCCTGATGGGCGATGCGCGCAGCGAGCTGTTTCACTATGAAGTGAGGAGCACATACGACACGCCGGAGGTTGCCGAAAGCCGCCGGATCGTCGAGGAGGCGCAGCGCAAGGGCTCCTTCAACCTCGAAGAACCGGAGGACGAGGAACCATGGCGGTCACCCCCAACCGAATGAAGGGGTTCTATGCCGGGCTGATTGGTGTGTTGGTGGTCGGGGCGGGCGCCTTGGGATGGATGCTCACTCGTCCCCGAACAACCAGCATTCCCGCCAACGTGACCGTCCAGGCATCGGATACGGCCGGATTCCGCGGATACCTCCTGGGATCGGACACCGCCAAAGTCGAAATTACGGAGTACGCTGACTATCAGTGTCCCTTCTGCCAGACCTTCGATCAGCTGCAGATGCCCACGATCAAGAAGGACTTGATCGACAGTGGGCGGCTCCGCTGGCGGTATCGAGACTTTCCCCTGCAACAGCATCCTTTTTCCCGGCTCGCCGCTCACTCGGCGGCATGCGCGGACGAACAATCCAAATACTGGCCGCAACACCACAGCATCTACGACGGCCAGCAGGACTGGGCCCAACTCCGGGATGCTGCGCCGAAACTCCGCCAATACGCTCAGGCCAATGGCCTGGATCTCGGTCGCTACGACAGCTGCATGCAGTCGGCGAAGTATGCGGGCCGCATTCAGGCGAGCTATGACGAAGGGGTTCAGGTAGGTGTGAGCGCGACCCCTACCTTGATGGTTGGCGGGCGGCTTTACCAAGGGCGCCTCGACTCAGATGCCATCGCCCGCCTCGTCGACTCGCTGACAACCCACTGACGTGTCGGAGCCTCCCAAGCCTCTTCCTCGGGGGCGGGTGCTTGCCGGGCTTGCCCTTGCCGCGCTGGGCGTGGTCTATGGTGACATCGGGACCAGCCCGCTCTACGCCCTGAAGGAGTGTTTCGTCGGGGAGCACGGAATCCCGCCTACCGTTGAGAACGTCCTCGGCATCCTCTCGATCATCGTCTGGTCGCTCAACTTCGTCGTTTCGCTCAAATACATCTCGCTGGTAATGAGGGCGGACAATCGTGGCGAGGGTGGCATTCTTGCGCTGATGGCGCTGGTTCGATCGAAAAGTGTGGCCGGCAGGGTGCCGGTGCAGCGCCTGCTCATCCCGATGGGCCTCTTCGGCGCTGCGCTCCTGTACGGCGACGGCGTGATTACCCCAGCGATCTCCGTGCTCGGCGCCATCGAGGGCTTGGGAGTTCTGGCTCCCGTCTTCGATCACCTGGTGGTGCCGACGACGGTCGTGATTCTGCTTGCGCTCTTCCTGTTCCAGCGTCGAGGAACGGCCGGCGTGGGCGCGGTGTTCGGACCGATCACGTTGACGTGGTTCATCTGTATCGCAGCCTTGGGCATCCGCGGCATCATGCTGGAACCGTCGGTGCTGCGCGCCATCAATCCTTGGTACGCCCTGCACTTCTTTGCGGTGGATGGGCTTCGTGGGTTCTTGATCCTGGGCGCCGTGGTACTGGTGCTCACCGGGGCGGAGGCGTTGTACGCGGACATGGGGCACTTTGGCAAGCGCCCGATCCGTGTCGCCTGGTTCGGACTGGTCCTCCCCGCGCTGCTCCTCAACTATTTCGGCCAGGGCGCACTGCTGCTGCACGATCCCACTGCGGCCCGTAATCCCTTTTACAGCCTGGTGCCGACGCCGCTGCTAGTGCCAATGATCGTGATCGCGACGGCCGCCGCCATCGTCGCCTCACAGGCGTTGATCTCGGGGGCATTTTCGCTCACCCAGCAAGCCGTGCAGCTGGGATATTCACCCCGGGTGACGATCCGGCATACGTCGCACACCGAGATGGGCCAGATCTACGTTCCCGAGGTCAACAAGGCGCTGGCCGTCGCGTGCATCGGACTGGTGCTGGCGTATCGCTCGTCCACCAACCTGGCAGCCGCCTACGGAATCGCGGTGACCGGTACCATGACGATCACTACGGTCCTGTACTACGAGGTCATGCGGGTGCGGTGGAATTGGCCTCTCTGGAAAGCTGCGAGTCTCGCGGGACTCTTCCTCCTGGTTGATCTCTCCTTCCTCGCCGCGAATCTGGTCAAGGTGACGCATGGCGGCTGGTTCCCGATCGTGGTCGGCATCGGGATCTTCACGCTCATGACGACGTGGAAGCAGGGCCGCAGCTTGCTCGGGAACATTCTGCGGGAGAACTCACTGCCGATGGATCTCTTCCTTCACGACATTGCGCGCCGGAAACCTCCGAGAGTGCCCGGCGTGGCGGTGTTTCTGACATCCGCGGCGGGTGGTGCTCCACCGGTGCTGCTGCACCATCTCAAGCACAACCAGGTGCTGCACGAACGGGTCGTGCTGCTCAGCATCGTGACCAAGGACATCCCGGTCGTGCCGGAGAAGGAACGCATCGCGTGTACCGAGCTGAGCGAAGGCTTTTCGCAGGTGATCGCGCATTACGGTTTCATGGAGACGCCCGATGTACCGTCGATCACGCGGGCGTTGAGCAAGCCGCCGCCGCGAGGTCTGGGGCTCACGATCAATCTGCTGCAGACATCGTTCTATCTAGGCCGGGAAACGCTGATTGCGACCGGCCGGGCAAAGATGGCGCGGTGGCGGAAGAGGCTCTTTATCCTGATGACCCGGAATGCACAGTCAGCGACCGCCTTTTTTGGCTTGCCGCCGAATCGGGTCGTGGAGCTGGGAGCACAGATTCAGCTGTAAAGCTCCCGACTATTCAGGCCTCCTGCTCCTCGTACATCTCTTTCAGCCTGCTGACCACATTCGGGTCGGCCAACGTCGTGGTATCGCCCAGGGCGCGGCCTTCCGCGATGTCCTTGAGCAGTCGGCGCATGATTTTTCCGCTGCGGGTTTTCGGAAGATCCGCCGAGAAAAGGATGTCGTCCGGCCGGGCGATCGCCCCGATCTTCTGGGTGACGTGTTCCTTGAGATCGTCTTTCAACTCGGACGACGCCGCATGGCCCTCCTTGAGCGTGACGAACGCTGCCAGGGCCTGGCCTTTAAGGTCGTGGTGCTTTCCCACCACAGCAGCCTCTGCAACAGCCGGGTGTGCCACGAGTGCGCTTTCCACCTCCATTGTGCCGATGCGGTGGCCAGCCACATTCAAGACATCGTCAACCCGGCCCAGAATCCACCAGTAGCCGTGCTCGTCCAGCTTCGCGCCGTCGCCGGCAAAGTAGCGCCCGGGAAAGCGGCTCCAATACGTCTCGCGGTATCGCGCGTCGTCCCCGAAAATTGTTCGCAGCATTCCGGGCCAGGGATCGGTCAACGTGAGAAAGCCGCCGCCCATCTCTACCGGCCTGCCCTGGGCATCCACCAGCTCGGCTTCGATGCCCGGAAACGGCACCGTGGCTGACCCGGGCTTGGTGGTCGTCACGCCGGGCAGTGGAGTGATCATGATGCCGCCGGTTTCGGTCTGCCACCATGTATCGACAATGGGGCAGTGGTCCCGGCCGATGTGCTCCCGGTACCAGATCCATGCTTCCGGATTGATCGGTTCTCCGACGGTCCCGAGCAGTCGAAGCGTGGAGAGGTCGTGCTTGGCGGGTAAGGTGGGGCCCCACTTCATGAAGGCACGAATTGCGGTAGGCGCGGTGTAGAAGATGGTCACCCCGTATCGAGCCACGAGAGACCAGAAGCGATCACGCTCGGGCCAATCGGGTGCGCCCTCGTACATCAGCACAGTCGCTGCGTTGGCGAGCGGGCCGTAGACAACGTAGGAATGCCCAGTCACCCACCCGATGTCGGCCGTACACCAGAATACGTCGTCGTCTCGAACGTCGAAGACGTATTTGGTAGTTGTCGAGACGTGGGTGAGGTATCCGCCCGTGGTATGGACAATGCCTTTGGGTTTCCCGGTGGTCCCGGAGGTATAGAGGATGAACAGCATATCCTCGGCATCCATCGCGGCCGGCTCGCACTCGCTCGAGGCGGCGTCCAGCAGCCGATGCCACCAGTGATCGCGTCCCTCTTGCATCGATGCCCAGGATTCGTCGCCTTCGCCGCCGGTGCGCCGCCGGACGACGATGACGTGCCGGATGCTCGGGCAGTCGGTCAGCGCCTGGTCGGCGAAGCGCTTGAGCGGTACCACCTGGCCACGCCGAAACCCACCGTCGGCCGTGATCAGCGCGACCGCTCGGGCGTCGTTGATTCTGTCCCGGAGCGCTTCGGCCGAGAAGCCCCCGAAAACCACGGAATGGATCGCGCCGATACGCGCGCAAGCCAGCATGGAAATGGCTGCTTCCGGAATCATCGGCAGGTAGATGGCGACGCGGTCGCCTCGCTTTACCCCGAGCGCAAGCAATGCGTTAGCACAGCGATTCACCTCCCGGGCGAGGTCCCAGTAGGTGAGGACTCGCCGATCGCCCGGCTCTCCCTCCCAGATGATCGCCGCCTTGTTCCGACGGGGGCCTTCGAGGTGGCGGTCGAGACAGTTGACCGAGACGTTAAGCTTGCCACCGACGAACCACTTCGCATGCGGCAGGGACCACTCGAGAACTTCGCTCCATGGTGCCATCCAATCGAGCTTGGAAGCCTCTTCTGCCCAATAACGCAGGCGATCTTGCCTGGCGCGCTCATAGAGGTCGGCTTTGGCTTGCGCTTGCGCCACGAACTCCGCCGGCGGAGGGAAGCGGCGTTGCTCGCTGAGCAGGGTGTCGAGCTGGTCAGTCATGGCAGGAATTCTTAGAGGGAGCCTCAAGGTAGGGCCGACCGGCCCCATCAGCCAGAGCCGGGTTGCAGTTCTCCAAACTCTGTCGCGGACTGCGGTGGATCGATGCCGACATGGCTTGCAGTGGTGTCCTCCATAGCCCTCTGTACCAATGGCTTAAGGTGCTTGGCACTGCTCTCGCCCGTATGCCGGTCGGGTCGCATGGTGCGGCCCGCGTACAAAAAAATCCGCCCGATAAGAGCACACCCGGAGCGATCCGGGGCCGCAAAACTAGAGGTCTCATCCGTGAGCGCAGGTTGGGTGAGATAGCTCGGTGCCGAAGGTGGACACAGGCCAGCCGCAGGTTTGCGCGCCAGCCTTGTCGGGTGTGGGAGGCTCTATGACGGCCACACGCGACAAGACTCGCGACCTCGTTGCCCCGCAGCGTCTGGGGCTCGACACCCGAGTCGAATTCCGAAAAGAAGCCATCCAGGCGCTCGAGGCTCTGCCCGAGGGAGCCGGTTGCCTGAGCATCGATCTGTCCAAAACTCGGCAGGTCGACTCCGCTGGACTCGGCGTCCTGATGCTGATTCAGCGTCGCGCAGCGGAGCGCCGGCAGGTGGTGGTGTTGCGCCAACCGAATGACGAAATCCGCTTTCTGCTGGCAATCACGAAGTTGGCCGGACTGTTTACTATAGAACCGGCGACATCGTGACGAAGCCACCCGTCCCGACTATGGACGGTGCTTGATGGCCGGGTTACTGTTGAGGGTCTAACCCCCTGATGTGCCTGTGCCCCACTGATATGGGGCGATGTTCGAAGGCCTGCCAATGAGCTCTGAAAGACGGCGCCGGCGCGTCTTGATCGTCGAGGACGAGCCTGCACTCCGCTTGAGTTACCAGCGCCATTTCAACCCTCGCTACGACCTGGTCTTCGCCAGCACCGGGGCGGAGGCCTTGGCGAAGGTCGAAGCCGAGCCACCGGATGTCGCGGTGCTCGATATGCGACTCCCGGATACCGATGGAGTCGATCTTCTGCGACGGATTCGAATTCGACACCCGACTCTCCCGGTCATCATTACAACGGCGTACATGAGCATCGAACCGCAGCTCAAGGTGCTCGACCTTCCCCACTCCGGGTACATTCTCAAGCCTTTCCGTCTCGACGAGCTCGGCGCCCGGATCGATGCCGTCCTCTGACGGCAGCCTGCTCGCTGCCGTCGGTCTCGAGCGATCCTTTGGCCATATCCGGGTGTTGCGCGGTATCGATCTCCGGGTCGGGCCCGGCGACGCACTCGTCGTGGTCGGTCCGAACGGCGCCGGCAAGACCACCCTGTTGCGGGTGCTGGCTGGGCTGACTCGGCCAAGCGCCGGGGAAGTCTGGGTGCTGGGGAAAAGACTCGACCGCTCAACCCCGGAGACCCGTCGCCCGATCGGATTCGTTTCGCACCAGTCGATGCTCTATGATGACCTCACGATCGCCGAGAACATTTCGTTGGCGGCCCGACTCTACGGGTTGGCGGATCCTCGTGCCAAGGCGGCGCGCGCACTGGAGTCTGCCGGGCTGGCCGAACGTGGGTCGGCCCGCCCTCGCCAGCTGAGCCGGGGTTTGCTGCAACGCGCGGCGATTGCGCGCGCGCTGGTCCACGAGCCACGCCTGTTGCTGCTCGACGAGCCGTTCACAGGGCTCGATGCGCCGGCGGCCGAGCGGTTGCGGGAGCTGCTTCAGGAGCGAAAGCAACGAGGACTGGGGCTTCTGCTGGTCAGTCACCATCTCGACGAAGCCTGGAACCTGGCGACCCACGTCGCCGTCCTGGGCGGGGGCCGGTGGCTGCTCGACGAGGCGAAGAACGGTCCGCTTGCCGAGTTCATCCCGCGGTACCGCGCGCTGGCGCATGGCTGACGGCCTGCGCCTCGCTCTGGTCATCGCAGCCAAGGATGTGCGGGCGGAGCTACGCAGCAAGACCGCGCTGCTCTCCGCAACGGTCTTCGCGGCTCTCGTGCTCGTCATCTTCAACTTCGCCCGGGACCCCACTGCGCTGAGCGCAACGGATCTGGCGCCCAGCGCGCTCTGGGTGACCTTCGCGTTCGCCGCGATGGTGGCAATGAACCGGTCCTTTACGGTCGAGCGGGAGCATGGAGCGCTGGATGGTCTCCTGCTGGCCCCGGTGCCGAGAGGTGCCTTGTTCACCGGGAAGATGCTTGCAAACCTTGCGTTTGTCGCTGCGGTGGAAGCAGTCGCGCTCCCGTTGTTCATTCTCTTCTTCAACGTCGATCTCTCCCGGGCCCTTCCCGGCATCATCGGCACGGCGGCGCTCGCCACAGTGGGGTTCGTCGCTGTCGGTACCATCTTCGGAGCGATGGCAGTGCGGACTCGCTTTGCGGAGCTGATGCTGCCGGTGTTGCTCCTTCCCTTCATGGTGCCGCCGCTGATCGGCGCAGTGCAGGTCACGTCGCGGTTGCTGGCCGCGCGTCCGTTGAGTGAGATGATGGGATGGCTTAGGTTACTCGCGGTTTACGACGTGGTATTCGTGACTCTCGCCGCTCTCGCCTTCTCCTTCGTGGTGGAAGAATGACCGGCCTGTCGGGCGCCGCTCCTGTCGTCACGCTCACTCGCGCCCGCGCCGTGGTTCGCCGCGGCATCATCATCAGCTCTATCGCCTTGATCGGGATCGGCGTCGCCGCGATCCTTGCGCTCGGATTCACGCCGATAGAGGCGCGACAGGGACTCGCCCAGAAGATCTTCTATCTCCACGTTCCATCGGCCTGGAGTGCGCTGCTGGCGTTTTCGCTGGTTGGGATCGCGGGCGGTCTCTACCTGTGGCTGGAGGATCCCCGGCTAGACCTATTCGCCGCGGCATCGGCCGAGGTCGGAGTCGCTTTTGCCGCTGTGATGCTGACCACGGGACCGATCTGGGCCAAGCCGATCTGGGGCACGTGGTGGACCTGGGACGCCCGACTCACGCTGACGCTGTTTCTGTTCTTTCTTTTCGTCGGCTACCTCGCGCTCCGGGCTGCCGTACACGATCGGCACGAACGAGCGCGGTTCAGCGCGGTCGTGGGGATCATGGGCCTGCTGCTGGTCCCCTTCATCCACCTGAGCGTCTACCTCTTCCGGACGCTCCATCCCCAGCCGATCGTACTCAAGCCGAGCGCGCCGTCGCTACCCTGGGAGATGCTCCGGACCCTGCTGGTCTCGACCGTGATGTTCACACTGCTTTACATCGGGTACGTGACCATCCGCTATGGCATCGGCCTCGCCATCGATGCTCGGGAGCAGAGCGATGCCGGCTGAGCCGCCGGCGACCGGCGGCTACATGGTGGCCGCGTATGTAGTGGCGGGGACGATTCTGTTGGGATATTTCCTGTCGCTTCTGAGGCGGGCGAAACGGATACTAAAACAGCGTGAACGGTGAACAGTGAACGGTAAACGGGGCTTCCTTGATGATCGGAGGCCCCGTTCACTGTTTACTGTTCACCGTTTACGCAGTTCTTCGTTCACGCTGTTTCTACGCGGGCCGCCGGAATACCAAACTAGCATTTATCCCTCCGAATCCGAACGAATTGCTCATCACGAACTCGGGACGTGCTTCGCGTCCGCCACCCTGGATGAAATCCAGATCGCACGCGGGGTCGGGAGTCTCGAGGTTCACCGTCGGCGGAAGCCAGCCGTTGCGCAGCGACAGGGCGCAAATCGCGGCCTCAATAGCGCCGCTCGCGCCGAGCGCGTGGCCGTAGTAGCCCTTGGTACCGCTCAAGGCAAGTCGGTACGCGTGGTCGCCGAATACCTGCTTGATCGACGCGGTTTCGGTGGGATCGTTGAGCGGAGTCGAGGAGCCGTGCGCGTTGATGTAGCCGATGTCGCCCGGAGCCACATTGGCGTCCCGGAGCGCGAGCTGCATCGCCCTCGCGGCCTGACGCCCGTCCGGCCGCGGCGCCGTCATGTGGTACGCATCGTTGGTGAGTCCGTAACCGCACACCTCCGCATAAATCGGCGCCCCTCGCGCGAGTGCCCGGCCACGCTCTTCCAGCACGAGCACTGCGGCACCTTCGCCCATGACGAAGCCGTCGCGCCCGCTGTCGAAGGGACGACTGGCCCGCGCCGGATCCTCGTTCCTCGTCGACATGGCCCGAATGATGGCAAAGGCTCCGAAACAAAGCGGCGCGAGCGGCGCCTCGATGCCGCCGGCAACCATGGTATCGGCATCTCCCCGTACGATGGCGCGGAACGCTTCGCCGATTGCAATGGTCCCTGAGGCGCAGCTCATCCCGTTGGTCGAGTTCGGCCCGGTGAGCCCGAATTCGATCGCCACATTGCAGCTGGCGGCTCCCGCGAAGACCATGAGGGCGAGACTCGGATCGACCGCTCTGGGACCGCCGCGCAGGAACTCGGGATACTGTTGCTCGGCGAACGCTACGCCCCCCAACGCGGTCCCCATCATCGCTCCCACCGTATCCCGGTCCTCCCGAGCCAGATCGATGCCCGCGTCGAGCAGCGCCAGTCTGGTTGCGGCGACGCTGAATCTTCCGAACCGGTCGAGCCGGCGGGCTCGGCGCTCCTCCAGATGATCCGTCGCGACAAAATCGTTCACCTGCGCCGCGATGCGGCTCTTGAACGGGGTAGGGTCGAACCGGGTCACGCACTGCACTGCCGAGCGCGACTCCCTCAGCCCCGTCCAGAGCTGTTCTGCGCCGGTCCCGATCGGTGTGATTGCTCCTATACCGGTAATGACAACCCTGCGAAGGTCAGGCATACCCGTTCTCCACTGCGTGGCGGATGCCTGCCAGCGTGCGGGAGGCAATCCCGTGAATGAACACCGGTCCAATGATCCAGTTGGCGGCGATGGTCCCAACCAAAGGCCATCGCGGCCCCGACCAAACGTGTACGATCGATACTTCCGTGCCGTTGCCGTTCCGCACCATGCGCCACTCCACATCCATTCCGGTGGTGATGCCCCGCACATGGCGGTAGCGAATTGCGGAGCTCTGCGGGTCGACCGTCATTTGTGATACCCACCACGTGGGGTACTTAACGGGGCCGAAGGGCCGCCATGCCGCCATTTCGACCAGCGCGCTGCCATTGTCGCGCCTGAGGACCCGAACCCAGCGATAGTGCTGCAACAACTCGGGCCAACGCTCAACCGCGGAGGCCGCGTGGAACACTCGCTCCACCGGCGCACGCATGAAGAGACGATCAACCGTGCGCATCAGGGCACGCCCGGCGCCCAGGTTGCCACGAGACGCCAACCGGGCCGTCGAGCAACCCGCGCAGATACACCGGCTCGCGCGAGCAGCGAAGTGAGCTCCGACGGTGTAAAGCCGCGGCGAATCGATGTCATGCCATCGGCGCGGGTGACGGGGTCGAACCGGAGCAGGCGGGCCCCCCAACGGAAAGCAATCATTGCCAGAGGCGCCCGGCGCAAATCAGTGATGATCACCGCGCGACGGGCGATGCGATCGCAGCCCCGGAACAGCTGCACTACAGAATCCGGCTCGAAGTGGTGCGCCAGCATGCTTACCGCGACGAAGTCCACGCTCTTCTCCGCAACCGGCGGTGCGCCGGCACAGCCGACGATCATCGGGAGACCATGTGCCCGGGCCTGACGCGCAGCGGCAGGATGGCGATCCAGCCCGATCGGCACGAGCGCGATCCCCCGCCGCGCCGCCCATCGTGCGGCGGCGCGGGGCAGGTCACCCAGGCCGGATCCCAGGTCGAGTAGCGTGAGGGTCGTGCCGGGAGCGAGACCCCGAAACACCCGCGACAATCCGAAGCGCAAAGCCGAGGCACCGCCGAACCAGCGGTTGGATCGCGCGATGTTGCGCAGCGATTCCGCCACCAGTCGGGAGTCCGTCAACGGATCGTCGAGAAGTTCGGCGCCGAGCCGTCGAACCGTGAGTTCAGGCACGTTTATTCGAATGCGCCGTAACCGCCGCGGTAGTAGAGCAGCGGGCGACCGTCCCCCGTCGAGCCGGCAACCACACGCCCCACGACGATAGTGTGGTCGCCAGCCTCGACTGTATTCTGCCTCACGCACTCTATGTGCGCGAGCGCACCATCGAGCAGGACGCCTCCGTACTGGCCCGGATGGTATCCCACGCCGTCGAAGCGATCGTCGTAGGGGTCCGCAAATCGACGTGACAGCTCCTCCTGATGGCCCGACAAGATGTTGATCACGAAGCGATCGGATCCCACGAGCAGATCGTGCATGGCAGCGCCATGGTCGATCGCCACGGAAAGCAGCGGCGGACGGAGTGACACGGAAGCGAGACTGTTTGCCGTCATTCCGTGCGGCCTGCCGTCGGGCGCGGTCAAGGTGATGACCACGACGCCGGTGGCGAACCGCCCAAGTAACTGCCTGAATTGCGCGTCGTCTACGTCGGGCACGGTCAGAGCACCATGCGCGCGAGAAACCACGGATTGAGGACTCTGCGGCTCGGCACAAAATTCCCCGTGACACCGATCAGCGTGTCAGCCATTCCGCCCCGCCGACCGAGCCGACCGACTGCGCGGTCGAACAGGGCGGGCCAGATCATCGCATAGCCGATCAACCGCTCCACCGCCCATTTCCCGGCAAAAGCCCGCCAGCGCGCGCGAGTATAGCCGCGCAGGCGTGCCCCGGACACGATGCCGGGCACTGAGAGGCCATGGGCCGCGTGCTCGGCGAGCAATTCCGCGCCGCGCAGCGCACTACATATCCCTTCTCCGGTGAACGGATCGAAGAATTCGGCGGCGTCGCCCACCAGGGCGGCGCCATCGACGACCACGCGCCGCGACCGCGCGGCAAACGGTCCGGTAGCCAGCACCTGGCCCACGAGCCCGCACCGCTGAACCCGCCCTCGAACGCCGGGAAAGCGCTCGAGCTGCGAAAAGAAAAAGTCGGCGAGCCTGCCCCCCGCGCCTCTCGCTGCGCCCGCCGGGACGACGAGAGCGACGTTCGCCAGGTTGGCGTCCACTCGATTGAGCCCTACATACCCTTCGGTGCTGACATGCATCTCCGCCGACTCACCCAGGTCGGCCACGTCGCTCAGGTGTGCCACCAGTGCAACTCTGCGAAGTCGGCCATGGGACCGCAGGCCGAGCCGTCGGGCAACCGTTGAGCGAAGCCCGTCGGCTCCAACGGTGAGGCGGGCTCGGATGACCCGGCGCCCCTCGGGCCCGCGCACCAATGCACCGGTGACGGCTCCGTTCTCGATAAGCGGGGTGTCGAGAGTGGTTTGCTCGAGCAACGAAGCTCCCTCGGTCCGTGCGCGCTGCACCAGGTGCTGATCGAGCACCCACCGGGTGACCGAGAGCCCGGTAGGACGCGACGGGGCCGGGCGCGCACGAGCGAAAAGCCCATGGAGCCGGGCGCCATGAGGCCCTCGCACCACCGTTCCTGCCAGTGCCCGTGCGCCGCCCAGCTCGAGCTGCTCGACCACGCCGAGGCAGTCCAGCAGCCGAACGGTCTCAGGGCTCAGATACTCGGCACAGGGCTTGTCGCGAGGAAAAGAGGCACGGTCGATCGCCACAACATCGAAGCCCTGCCGCGCGAGAAATGCGGCGGTCGCGGCGCCGGCCGGGCCGGCACCAACGATCAGCACGTCGGCCGAAAGGTGCGGCAGCTCAGCCGACACGGGAGAACTCGTCCGCATCGAGTCGCAGAACGTCGGCGCTCGGGAAGCTGTATTGAAGATCGAAAGTGACGGCCATCCCAACGCCGGCGTACGAGACCGTGATCGTGGTGGAGGTCGCAGTCCAGGTGCATGGGCGGTCGCTGCTGCTTTCGATGCCGTCGGTAATCGAGAGGAAGGACTCGAGGCAGGCGCCGTCCGGGTCGAACCGCCAGGTGATAGTCTGGACCGTACTCGGCATGAGTCCGGTCACGACCCCGCGCCAGCTCCCGATCAAGGCCAGCGGATGAGCCGATGGTGATGGCGGCCGCTGATCGCCGGTCCCGGCAGCCAATGGCAGACCGGCCGTGGGGTTGGGCTCGATCGGTGTCCCTCCGCAAGCGGCCAGCAGACTCAGGAATGACCCAACCAGAGCCACGCCGCCCAACCGCCCAACGCTGCGGCTGCGGTAGCGAGACCATTCACACCGTCGTTGTCCAGCCAAACAAATCCTCCCATCGGGATGGTCGGTGTTCCGCAGCGATGCACCTGCCACTCGGAGGGTTGCCCGCAAATGGGGCAGCGAAACCGACCCTGCATCGATCCACCCAGGGCGGAGTCCAACAGCATCCCGCCGAAACCTAGTGCGGCCCCGGCGCCGAGGAGGGCCGACTGCCGGCCCACCCAGGCGCCACTCGCGGCCACCAGACTTGCACCGACCAATGCTGCCAGGCAACCCAGCGTGGTGATGCCCCCGTTGGTACCGGGGGGCACCGATCGCCAAGTGAGGAGGTGACGTGGTGGGGTTCGGCTCCATGCACCGATTGCAGTAGCCCAGGTGTCCGCCGCGGCGGCCGCGAGACTCGACGTCGCAATCCAGATCGCTAATGCAGGCTCGTCTCGAGCCAGAAGCGCACCGAGCGCTGCCGGCCCACCATTGGCGAGGACTTGCCAATGATCGCGGCGATTCCCTTTGGGATCGCTGTTGGGGAAGGGATTCTTGGGTTCGAGCCGGGATACCACGCTGCCGGACACGAAAAACGCAGCAAGAGCGGCCCCGCCAGCCCACCCCCCGGCCACCAGGACCGCGGCTCCGACGAGAGTTGCCGCTACAGCACCGGCGCCGGTGAGCGCACGCGCCTGCCATCCTGCGGCGGCGACGGCGGCAGCAAGAGCAACGTCCAGAAGGAAAGACACGAGACCGCCGCGCGCGGCTCAGTTATCGGCGGTGCTGTCGAGCTCGGAGCGAAGTTCGGCGAGAATGCGCGCCCTCAGCCGGTCAGGGCAGCATTGCCCCTTAGCCTTGTGCTGAAGCATTTCGAGAAACTGCTTCTCGAATTGGAGGTGCTCGAAACACGGGCGGCACTTCTCGAGGTGGTCGGTGATCTTCGTGGCGAGCTCCGGCGTGATCTCCTGCTTCAGGTAATCCTGCAACAGGGACAGAGCTTCGCGACATTTCGGTCCGCCGGCCATCAGTTCTCTCTCATCCGGTTATTGCTTGATCGGGGCGCGATCGCGCGGACGGATGTACCCCATCTCCACTGCGTGGTCGTAGAGAACCTCCTGCAGCTGACGACGAGCTCGGAAAAGCCGGGACTTGACGGTGCCGACGGGGATGCCGAGCACATCTGCGATTTCGGCGTACGGAAGATTTTCGATGTCACTCAGTACCAGCACCTCGCGAAATTCCTCGGGGAGTCGATCGATCGCCTCGATCACCTTTGCGTCGACGATCCGGGAAAAGAACGTCCCTTCGGGATCTTCGTCGTCCACCGCTCGAAAGGACGCGTGCGGCTCCGCGGTCTCGAGGTCCATCGGGATAGGCTCCCGCTGGCGCCGGCGGTAATCATTGATGAACGTGTTCCGCAAAATCGTGAACAGCCAGCTGCGGATGTTGGTTCCGGGCTGAAATCGCTGCCAGGACCGGAACGCCTTGAGCACCGTATCCTGGACCAGATCTTCCGCGCGGCTGGGATCGGTCGTGAGCCGGAGGGCCAGCCGGTACAGACTATCGAGCTGCGGAATGACTTCCGCCTCAAAGGCCTCCCGGCCGGGTACTGGGTCGGTCATCCCGCAATGTTCCGGGGAGAGGGGCGCGGCGCAAGGACCCCTGGATGGGCCGCCCCGGAATGGCTAAGTTCCGCCCCGTCTGGTGGCCCTGAACGCGTCCGCGACACCACCCTCCCGTGCCCGACTCGCCGCCCATTCCAGCTTTCCTTCCGCTGAGCCTGCTCGAGGCGCTCCGCAATCTCGACACCCCCGTCGAGGACGGTCTCGAAGCGATGGCCAAGGATATCGTGTCGCGACGGTTGGGCTTGAGCGACACCGTTGCCGCGCAGATCGAGCGCTACCGCCAGGCGAACCAACGCGAAGGATCAGTCACCGAAGACGAGTTGGTCTCCGTGCTGCGCCTGGTGGGCCGTCGTCCCGATGCCCCGCTCGTCTTCGCCGATGCCGGCCGACGGGCGGCCCGCTATGCCGTGCGCGCCAACGGCGGCTCCCGTGCGCTGGCCAAGGTATCCCCCTGGGCCTTGGGTCGGGCGCTCGCCCGGCGGGCGGCCCGGCGCATTTCCGCCAAATGCTTCCGGGGAGAGCTCGGAGGAAAGGGGCCGGACGCCGAGGTTCGCATGACCCGGCCGCTCTCCGTGAGCGCAATCTCCGACGGCAGCGCCTGTGCCTTCTATGGCGCAGCCTACGGCGAGCTGCTGCGAACCCTGATCAACTTCGAGGGCACAATGGTGCACGAACGATGTGAGGGCAGGGGCGACCAGACCTGCCTCTGGCGCAGCCAGCGCGCGGGCGATTACGAATGACGCCGCTCGCGGGCGTCGACCGGAACGGTTTGCGGGCAGCGCTCGAAGAAGCGGGAGCGGACGCGTGGCTGCTCTACAACTTCCGGGGCGTGAATCCGGTCGCCGGGCGAGTACTCGGGGTGAGCGGCATGGGAACCCGCCGGCTGTTCGTGCTGCTGCCTCGGGATGGCGAGCCGGTCGCTGTTGCACACCGCATCGAGCTCCAGGGTGTCGAGGGATTCCCCGGTACAATCGTGCCCTACTCTCGCTGGGAAGAGTTGCACCAGGCGCTCGGCGAGCTGATCAAAGGGCGCACCGTTGCGATGGAAATTTCGCCCGACGACGCGGTGCCGTATCTCGACCGCGTTCCATTCGGTGTCGTGGAACTGGTGAGGCGTCTTGGCGCACGTGTGGTTCCCTCAGGTCCGCTCGTCTCCCGGTTTGCCGCGCGCTGGAGCGCGGAGGAGATGGCGGGACACTCGGCCGCCGCAGAAACCATCGCTGCAATTGCACGAGCCGAGTTGACTCGCGTGGTGCGCGAGCCGGGAGTGAGCGAGTCGACGGTGCAGGCTCGCGTCGTTCGCGCGCTCGAGGAACATCGCCTCGTTTTCGATCACCCACCCATTGTCGCGTTCGGGCCAAACGCGGCGAATCCACACTACGAGCCGATCGCAGGTCATGACGCGCGGCTCGAGCGGGATCAGGTCGTGCTGCTGGATCTCTGGGGCGCGCCGGGGGCGGATGCTGTCGCCGCCGACCAGACCTGGATGGGCTTTGCGGGAGACGAGCCGCCGGCGCGCGTGCGCCAGGTCTGGACCGTCGTTCGGGAAGCGAGGGATGCCGCGATCAGCGCGGTTCGCGACGCAGCGCGGTCACACCGGCCCATTGCGGGATACGAAGCGGACCAGGCGGCCCGGGCAGTGATCGACAACGCCGGGTTCGGCCAATGGTTCGTCCATCGCACCGGCCATTCGATCGACCAAGACTTGCATGGATCTGGTCCGCACCTCGACGACTATGAGACGCACGATGATCGGCGACTCGGCCCCGGGGTCGGCTTTTCGGTGGAACCGGGCGTCTATCTCCCTGGAGAATTCGGTGTTCGCAGCGAGGTCAACATGTTCTGGGGTCCCGAGGGACCGCAGGTGACGCCGCAAAAGCCGCAGCGAGAGCTGATCACGGCCCGCGGGTGAGCCGATGCGAACCTTCGTCGCGGCGGTGCTGGCCGCCGCGAGCCTCGCTGGCTCACCACCCGCCACCCAGCTCGACGATCGGCTCGCATTGCGTGCAGTCCGCTTCTATCGGGCCGACCATCGCACCACCCGGGTCACTGCGTTTCTGGAGATCCCCTACGCGGCGCTGGTAGACGGGCCGACCGGACCGGGATCGAGTTATCAGGTAACGGTTCGGGTCTGGGACTCCGCCGGCGCCGCGCTCCATACTGAGTCGTGGACTGCCGCGGTACCACCCGCGGTGCAAGCCGGCGCCGCCGCAGTCGAGACGGTTGAGTTTCTGGTCCCGCCGGGCCGTTACCGCCTTGAGGCGGTCGCCCGCAATCTCTCGACTGGTCGCGAAGCCCGGGCGACCCTCGATCTGGAAGGCTTCGATCGTCCGCCTGCGGTTTCAGACCTGCTGCTCTCGCCCGGCATTCGTTTGGTATCTGCCGGCGACACCGTTCCCCAGCCCGGCGAGCTGCGGCGGGGTGGGGCCCTCGTCACTGCAGCAGCAATTCCCCGGCTTAGTCCCTCCCACTCAACAGCCCACTACCTGCTGGAGATGTACGCCACCGGCAATCACGAAGAGGTCGGCAACATCAGCGTGTCGGTTCGAGACTCTACCGGCACGACGACTCTGCGCTGGCGGCCGGTACCGGTCCGAGTGCCGTCCGGCGGGAGTACCCTGCATGGGCATGTGAGCCTCGCCGGGCTGAACCCCGGACGGTATACCCTGGTGGTGTCGGTGGCGGTGGCAGGTCAGACCAGCGAAAGATCGGCGGAGCTGGTGTTCGACAGGGCCGGCTCTTCCTAGGGTTCCTCGGTCGCCCCGGTCTCGACCAGGAGATCTCCTTCGCGAAATTGATGCTGATAGAGCCGAGCGTACAGCCCGCCTCGAGCGAGCAGCTCGGGGTGAGTCCCTTCCTCGACAATCCGGCCGTGATCGAGCACAACCAGCCGATCGGCGCGCCGAACCGTGCTCAGACGATGTGCGATGATGAGCGTGGTACGGCCGGCCAGGAGCCGCTCCATCGCATCTTCGATGAGCCGCTCGCTCTCGGTGTCCAGGCTGCTGGTGGCCTCGTCGAGAATCAGAACCGCGGGGTCTTTGAGCAGGGCGCGGGCGATCGCGATTCGCTGCCGCTGCCCGCCGGACAGCTTGACCCCGCGTTCGCCCACGACCGTGTCGTAGCCCTCCGGTAATCGTTGAACGAACTCGTGTGCGTGAGCCGCCTGCGCCGCCGCTTCGATGGCTTCCTGGTTCGCGTTGGGCCGGCCATACGCAATGTTCTCGCGCACGCTGCCGCTGAAGAGCGCGGGCTCCTGCGCAACCACTCCGATCGCACCACGAAGGTCCGCCAGGCGGAGGTCCCGGATGTTGATCCCATCGAGCAGAATGCGACCCTCCCGCACGTCCCAGAAGCGCGGGAGCAATGACACGAGCGTGGTTTTCCCGGCGCCCGAAGGTCCGACCAGCGCCACGATTTCACCCGGAGCGACGGCCAGATTGATATCACGTAACACCAGCGGTGCCGCGGGATCTGCCAGATACCGGAACGACACCCGTTCGAACGTGACGGCGCCGCGGATGGGCCTGGGAAGCGGTTTGGGTGAAGGTGGATCGGTGATGGGCGACGTGGTTTCGAGCAGCTCGAACACTCGTTGTGCAGCTCCGACTGCCTCCTGGTAACTGCTGAAGAACGAGGCGAGCCCGCCAATCGCGGCTGCGATGGTCACCGTATACAGGAGAAATGAGACTAGCGCGCCGGGCGTCAGCTTGCCGTCGAGTACCAGGAGCCCGCCCTGCCACAGGACGAAGATGATGCCGCCGAAGGTGGCGAAGGTGAGCACGCCAAAGAACACTCCGCGCACCTCGGCTCGCACCAGGGCCGCTCGGACACTTGCCAGTATGCGGTCGGCGTAGCGCTGCCGCTCCGCCGGCTCCTGCACGAAGCTCTGCACCGTCCGGATCTGGCTCAGCGCCTCGTCGGCAACAGCGGTCGCCTCGGCGACCTTATCCTGCACGCCCGTGGTCATCTTCCTCAGCCGGCGGCCGAAATAGAAGGCAGAGCCAACAACGAGCGGAACCACCCCCAGAGCGGTGAACGTGAGGCGCGGCTGCATGTAGGTGAGCACCACTACTCCGCCGATGAGCGCCAGAGCCTGTCGCGAAAACTCCGCGATCTGATGACTCATGACGCTCTGCAACAGACCGATGTCGCTGGTCAGACGGCTGGTCAGCTCGCCGGTGCGGCGGTCTGCGAAGAACCCCGGCGGCATGGTGAGCAGCTGGTCGAAGAGCTCCCGCCGAAGGCCGGCGACCGCGCGCTCACCGGTGGCGCTCAAATAGTAGGTCTGAACGAAATTGAGCCCGGCCTGTATCGCGAAGAGCGCCAGTAGCAGCAGTGCGATTCGATCGAGCAGCGAGCGGTCGTGGTGGAGAAAGGCCGCGTCCAGCAGGTAACGGACGATCTGGGGAAACGCCAAACCGATCGCGGCGCTCAGCAGCAACGCAAGCGTCGCCAGCGCCAGTCCGCCGCGGTAGGGGCGCACCCGGGGCCAGAGGCGGGCCAGCTGACCGGGCGCGGGGAACCGCCGCCGGATGCCGGACACGGTGGGGTGGGCTGTCATTGTCGGAAAACTAATTCAAGATGAGCGCAGAGGCCCAAGCGGGAAGCGCTCAGCGGTGATGGTCGGGGGACCCGATTGCTTCCTGTTCGGGCTTACTCAGGATCAAAACATTGGACGATCGATGCACCGATGCACCGGGCAGGTTGCGGTCGATCGCCATCGCCAGGAACAGCAGCGCCAGATAGAGTAAGGAGTACCGATAAAGCCTCCAGGCGGTCGGTGTCACACCCGACGTGCGGAGCAGGCGAATGCAATACCATAAGAGGGGCGCACCAAACAGCGTGGCACAGACCGCGTAGAACCAGCCAAACGCCCCCAACAACACCGGCATCAGGGTAAGCGGCAGCAACATCATGGTATAGACCAGCATTTCAAACTTGGTGCGCTGTTCTCCACGGACCACCGGCAGCATCGGGATTCCGGCCCGGGCATACTCTGCCCGCTTGATGAGAGCGAGAGCCCAGAAGTGGGGTGGAGTCCAGTAAAAAATGATGGCGAAGAGGTACAGCGCCGCGAGATCCAGGTGACCGGTCACAGCTGCCCAGCCGACTAAGGGAGGAAACGCTCCGGCAGCGCCACCGATGACGATATTCTGCGGGCTGGAGCGCTTGAGCCAGACCGTATAGACAAAGACGTAGAACAGCAGGCCGGCCAGCGCGAGCTCCGCACTCAACGGATTGACCAGTTGCCAGAACAGGTAGAAGGAGATGACGGCCAGGCCGAGACCGAACGCGAGTGCAACCGGGGCCGCAATTCGGCCCGCCGGCACCGGACGCAGCCGAGTTCGCGACATCTTGTCGTCGATGTCCCGATCGAACCACATATTGATGGCATTGGCGTCCCCGGCCATGAGATAACCGGCGACGATGACCGTGAGAACCAGCTGCAGAGAAGGTAGCCCCCGATCGGTCACGAACATGGGCGCGACCGTCGTGACCAGGAGCAGCGAGATGATGCGCGGCTTGGTGAGCGTCACCAGGTCGGCTGCCAGCGAGGGCCGGCGAGCTTCCACGGCCTGGGAGGGAGCCTCCACGAACGTGCCTCCGGATCACAGGGTGAGAACGCGGAAAAGAACGGTGCCTCAATCTTGCTTGTCAAGGCGAACTGGGCCATGACCGACATGCTTCGCGTCTCCCCTGCCGACTCGACCTCTCCGACCGCTGATCCGTGGGGTGAGCGGCTCCCGCGCCGCCTCGGCTTGTGGAGCGCTGGTGCCGTGCTGGTGGGCATCACTATTGGCAGCGGCATTTTCCGGGTCCCGGCAGGCACGGCCGGCATCCTTGGCGTGCCAGGGGCAGTCGTGCTCGCCTGGGTTTTGGGGGGCGCCATTGCGCTTACCGGCGCGCTCACCATCGCGGAGCTGGCCGCAGCGCTGCCACGATCGGGCGGCGTCTTCGCTTTCCTTCTGGAAGCATTCGGCCCACTACCTGCGTTTCTCTTCGGCTGGTCCGAGCTCGTGGTGCTCCGGGCGGCAGCATTGGGCGCGATTGCAACGATCTTCGCGGAGTACCTCGGCTACTTCGTCCACTTCGATCCAGCCACAGTCCGACGGGTCGCTGCAATCGCCATCATCGGCATCGGGCTGCTCAACTATGCCGGCGTTCGCGCAGCCGCCGGGATAATGAACCTGGTTACCGTCGCCAAGTTCTCCGCGATCGCGCTCCTGGGCCTCCTGGCCTTTGCCGCCGGCAGCGGCACAGCCGAGCACTTTACGCCGGTGTGGAGCGGCCAGGTGTCGCTGTCTTTGCTCGCGACGGCTCTGGTTCCGATCATGTGGACCTATGACGGCTGGGCCGATGTGTCGTTCATGAGCGGCGAGGTTCGCGACCCGGGGCGGACGCTTCCTCGCGCGCTCATCGCCGGGACGGTGACGGTCGTTGCCATCTATCTCCTTATCAATGCCGCCTACGTTTACCTGCTGCCGTTGCCGGTCATGGCCCAATCGCGCCTGGTTGCGGCGACAGCGGCAGAGCAAATCCCACTACTCGGCAAGGGTGGCGCCGCTCTTGTGTCCGCCCTCGTCATGGTTTCGTGCTTCGGTTCGCTGAACGGGTCGATGATGGCCGGTCCGCGGATCTTCTTCGCGATGGCGGATCGAGGCCTCTTCTTTCAGGGGGTCGCGCGCGTCTCGCCCCGGTTCAAGAGTCCCTCCGTTGCGATCTGGCTCGCCACCGGACTCGGCGTGGTCTATGTGCTGCTTAATGATTTCCAGCAGCTCGCCGACAAGTTCATCCTGGGGATCTGGCCCTTCTACGCTCTTTCGGTGGCCGGCGTGTACGTGCTGCGACGGACCCGACCCGAGCTGCCGCGCCCGTATCGTACCGTCGGGTACCCGGTGACTCCGGCTCTGTTCCTGCTCGCATCAGTTGGAATGGTGCTGAACGCGTTGGTAACGGATCCTGTGAATACCGGGATCACGTTTGCGGTTATCGGGGCGGGGGTGCCAGTCTTCTACGTCTGGAAGCAACAGCGTAAACGGTGAACGGTAAACGGGAGCCTCCGAGTCACCGGAACCCCCCGTTTACCGTTCACCGTTCACGCAGTATCTCAAACGCTATATCCGCTGCCTTGACCGAGTGGGTCAACGCCCCCACCGAGATAAAGTCGGCGCCCGCCCCGGCGTAGGCGCGCACGTTCTCCAGGGTAATTCCACCCGTAGCTTCGATTTCGATTCCCGGCGCGAGCCGCCGCGCCAGCGCGGCCCACTGCCGCACGGTGTCGGGTGACTGATTGTCCAGCAGCAGGCGGGTCGCGCCGGCATCACACGCCTCTCGCAGCTGTGATTCCGATTCCACTTCGACCTGAAGACCCCGAACTCCACTGGTCCGAGCCTCGGCAAGGGCTGCACTCAACGGCTTACGCTGGTCGGCCAATGCCTGCCAGTGATTGTCCTTCACCATAACCGTCTCCGTGAGGTCGAGCCGGTGCAACGCACCGCCTCCTGCCAGCACGGCGGCGACATCGAGCAGGCGCAAGCCTGGTGCAGTCTTTCGGGTGTGGAGAATGCGGGTCGGAGTTCCGGCGACCGCCGCTACGTATGCCCGAGTGGTCGTGGCGATGCCGGAAGCACGCTGCAGAAGATTGAGCAGAGGCCGTTCGGCGCGAAGTAACGGGCCGAGGGGGCCGGTGGCGTTGCCGAGCACGGCTTTGGCTGGGAGCTGCTCGCCTTCCGCCGTCGCCCATTCGATTCGGCAGCCGCACAACTGCGCTACGGCTTGCGCGTATCGTTGCCCCGCCACCACACCACCGCTCCGAAACTCGAGCCGCCCGGTTCCGCGTGCCGTGCCGGCGACCGTCACTTCACTGGTGATATCCCGGGATCCGTCTTCCGCCAGCGCGATCGCCGCCAGCCGGTCGGCGTCGGCTGCGAAGTCGGGCGTCACTTGCCCAGGCTCACCATACGATCAAGCGATAATCGGGCCCGGCGAGCGATGTCCTCTGGGACAGTGATCTCGTAGCGATCGAGGGCAAGCGCATCCCGTACGCCCGGGAGGGTGATGCTTTTCATGAACGCGCAGACCGCTTCGGGATCCGCCGGATAGAATTGCTTGTCGGGCGCGATCTGCTTCATGCGGTGCATGATGCCGCTCTCGGTGGCGATAATGAATGAATTGGCGGGACGCTCCTTCACTAGCCTGATCATCCCCTCGGTCGAGGCGATGTGGAGCCCATTCGCCGCGATGGCGCCGCGGCCCATTTCGTAGATGAGCTGTCCGGCGCAGCCACACTCGGGATGCACCAGCACTTCGGCCTCCGGGTGAGCGGCGCGCTGTGCCTCGAGCACATTCGGATTGATGCCCTTGTGCACGTGGCACTCCCCGAGCCACACCTCGACCTTCCGGTCGGGGCGCATTCGCCGAATGTGCGAGCCGAGAAAGAAGTCGGGCAGAAACAGGATGCCCTTGTTCGCAGGGATCGCGTCGATCACGTCCAGGACATTTCCGCTGGTGCAGGCGTAATCCAGCTCGGCCTTCACCTCGGCTGTCGTGTTCACGTATCCCACGACGACGTAGTCAGGGAATTGTGCTTTCCACTCGCGGACCTGCGCTCCAGTGATGGTGGCCGCGAGCGAGCAGCCCGCGCGGAGATCCGGTAACAGGACTTTCTTCTGCGGCGACAGGATCTTCGCTGTTTCCGCCATGAAATGCACACCGCAGAACACGATCACGTCCGCGTCTGCCTTGGCTGCCTGCCGCGACAAGCCCAGCGAGTCACCCACGAAGTCGGCGATATCCTGCACCTCGGGACGCTGGTAGTTGTGAGCCAGAATGACGGCGTTGCGCTCCCGCGCCCGCTCGCGGATCTCGGTCTGGAGCGCTCTCGTCGCTTCGGCGCTGAGGTCGAACTCTTCGATGACCGGGAGGGGAACCGACATTAGACCACTTTCGACTGTCGAGCTTTGGGAGGGTAGTCCACGCGCCGGTGTCCACCGCGACTCTCGCGGCGGCTCCGGGCCGCTCGGGTAATGAGCGTGGCGACGAGGAGCTGGTTGGCGGTTCGCCAGTCATCCGGCGACAGCTCGCGTGTCAGTTCGGCGAGTGCCTCTTCCGCTCTGAGCAACGATACCTCGCTCCGCTGGACGCCGACGTCTGCGGTCATGATCGCGCGCATCCTGGCGCGGATCGCCTCACTTGCCGGCGTCGGGGTGACGTCCCGTACTCGTTCACCGGGAGCAGCGGCGGTCGGCAAGTCTACCACCGCCGGCGGCGGGAGCGACCGCGCGACTCGATCCGCGAACACCAGCCCTTCGAGGAGCGAGTTGGAAGCAAGCCGATTGGCACCGTGAACTCCGGTGCTGGCACATTCCCCGACGGCCCACAGTCCGGGAAGGCTGGAATGACCGTCGAGATCGGTTCGTACTCCGCCCATTGCGTAGTGCAGGGCCGGAGCGACCGGAAGCAGATCGCGAGCCGGGTCGAGTCCGTGGCTGGCGAGCATCTGCGAAATCCCCGGAAACTGCTCCCTGAAATCGCTGACCGCACGGGCATCGAGCCAGGCCCCGCCATTCGCGTCCGCGGCGGCGACGGCGCGAGCGAGAATGTCGCGCGGCGCGAGCTCTCCGCGGGCATCGTAGTCGAACGCAAACCGGCGACCCGTCGTGTCCACCAGGTAGGCGCCCGCCCCACGGACAGCTTCGGAAATGAGTGGGGCCGGATTGACGCCTTGGAGCTTGAGCGCAGTGGGATGGAACTGGAGGAATTCGAGGTCTCGGAGCTCGGCACCGGCGCGGTCGGCCATTGCCCACCCGTCGGCAGTGGCGACCTTGGGATTGGTGGTGACGGCGTAGAGCTGACCAACGCCCCCCGTCGCAAGCACCACGGCGGAGGCGCGCATGGCGAACGTCGGTCGATTGCGCTGCACCAGCAGAGCGCCGGTGACTCGGCCGTCGTCGACCAGCAAAGCCTTCGCCTCGGTGTGTTCCAGGATTTCGACCAGTGGATCGTTGGCGACGATGCGGGTAAGCAGCGCAATCAAAGCGGCGCCCGTGCGGTCGCCACCGGCGTGGATGATCCGCGGGCGGGTGTGGGCTGCCTCGAGCCCATAGCGCAGCCGGCCATCCGGAGCGCGATCGAACACCGCTCCCATGGCGAGCAGCTCGCGCACCCGATCCGGTCCCTCATTGGTGAGTACGCGGACCGCGGCCGGGTCGGAAAGCCCGTCACCGGCGGCCAGAGTATCGGCCGCATGCTGCAACGGATTGTCCCCGGGACCGAGCGCAACCGCGATTCCGCCCTGCGCCCAGGCGCTGGCGCTGTCCGCCAGCGCTTCCTTGGTGACTAGGCGGGCAGCTCTGCCCTCTGCTGCCAGCCGCCACGCCGTCCAAAGGCCAGCGATTCCCGAGCCGATGATGAGCGGCGGTGCATCCTGCATTACATGAATATAAGGCGCGCGGTGGGCTAGGTCCTCGCCCGAATCAGCAGCGCCACTCCAATGAGCAGGAAGACCCCGTTGGGAAGCCAGGCGGCCGCCGTCGGGTCGATCAGGCCGCCGGCACCGACCGCCTTGGCGATCTGCATGAGCAGCAGAAACAATACGGTTGTGGCCAGGCTGATCGCGATCCCGAACGCGGTTCCCGCTCGGGGCGATGTGATGGCGAGCGGAGCGCCGAAGATCGCGATGATGAGGCACGTGGCTGGAATCGCGAGCTTGAGCGCTCGTTCGACAACCAGCTTGTTGGCGTCATTGCCGGAGCGCTGCAGCGCCTCGATGTATTGCCCCAGCTCCGCGTACCGCATCTCGTCCGGTGCTTTGGGCTCGGCGAGGAGATCGGCCGGTGTCTGGCTGAAGGTCCGGAGCCGCAGGGTTCGGAACGTGAATGCGGCTTGCCGCTCGGGTGAACCAATGACCCGGCTGGTTCCGTTCCAGAGCCGCCACGCTCGACGCTGCTTGTCGTAGGTCGCGCTGTCGGCGGTGACGACCAGGTCCGGATAGCGGAGGCCGGTACCCTGCCGCTCGAACAGTACCGTCTTGAGGTTGCGGTTTGCGATCTCCAGCGAACGGATGGTGTAGACCCAGCCCTGGTCCGCCCGGTAGACGAAGTTGAAGCGTGCCGATGTCGGGCCTTCCGGTTGCGCCTTCTGCAACTTGAGCTGCTTTGCCGTGGCTCCCGGCGCCATCTCGCCGACCACGATGCCGAGTCCGGTGGCGAGGATCGCAACCAGAAAGATCGGCAGCATGAGGCGCCGGAAGCTCTGGCCCCCGGCCTTGGCAGCCGTGAGCTCAGAGTGACGGGCCATGGAGCCCACCGTGAACACGGTGGCGAAGAGCACTGCCGCCGGCAGGACCAGGAACATGTTCTCCGGCACTGAGTACACGTAGCTCACGATGATCTGTCGGACAGTGAGGCCGCGGTCGAGCAGCTTGTTGAGCGAGTCGGTAAGGTTGATCAGGATGGAGACGATCGGAAAGCCGAGCACTGTGAGCCCGAAAAGCCGAAGCCACAGGCTCAGCGTGTATCGATCGAGCAGTCTGCCGATCATGCGGCCCTGCGGCGCCGCCAGCGAAAGCGATACCGGAGGCTGTCGAACAGCTCACGGAAGTCACCTCCCCGATTCAATCCGGGCTGGCGGTTCACGTGAATGAGGCCGAGAACGCCGACCACCGTCAGGATGATGTTGGGCAGCCACATCGACAGAGCGGGCGAGAGCAGTCCCCGGTCGGAAAGGGCTTCGCCGGCTGTGAGTCCCACGTAGTAGATCGAGAACACCGCCAGGCCGCCGCCGATCACGAGCCCCATGCCGCCGCGGGGGAACCGCAACGCCATCGCCAGTCCGATCAGAACGAACGAAACGCAGGCCATACTGATCGCCCACTTCTTGTGGACCTCGACCATGTACCGGTCCGCCCTCAGATCCGCATCCTTGGCCCGATCGAGCGCGAGCGACACTTCAGCACGGGACGTGAGCCGCAGGGGTGGCGCTGGCTTCGGCCCCGAATCGGTGGCCGACTTCACGAGCGCCGAGGCAGGCAGTTTCTTCATCGCCGGTTTGGACTGGGGAACAGCTCGAGTCGGGGCCAGTTTGCGCGCCGGTACATCCGGATGTGCGGTGCGCTGTGGCGCGGCGGGTGTTGCCGGCGGCGCCTTGGGAGCGACGGTTACCGGCGTGTCCGCCGGCGTCGTTAGCGATTTGGGCTGTTTGACTGCCGACAGAGGCTGCGGCGGAGAAGGGGCGCTGGTCGTCCCCACGACGTTTGCTGTCGAATGCGAATCGGGCGCCTGGGCGGCGAGCTTCGGAGGGGCGAGCCTTGCCCGGACCCCTGTCCTGAGGCGGTCGAGCCACAGGCAATAGTCGCCTGGAGACTCTGGCGACGTCGTGTCCGGCTGCAGAGTAGGCAGTGCAAGCAGCTCGTGCAGATCGCGCTCGACGAAGAAACGGCGGTCTGCAAACGCTTTGTCCTGGTCCCTGTCAGCATCCCGTACCACCGCCAGCATCGCGCAGCTCGACAACTCCCGGTCCCCACGGATCTGATCCGAGGTATTGCGCTCCAACTCGTCGAACACGTTACGCACGCGAATTTCGTTGGTCGCGAAGCGGGTGACCTGAAAGCGGTCGGCCTCGTCCGACTTGTATTGATGGACGACCCCGTCGAACAGACGCAGCGTGAGGTCTTTCCCGCCCGGCGCATACGCCATGAATCCGCTGTCGGCGTAGATCACGCGGCGCACGTTCTCGTCCCCCACGTCGTAGATCGTCACGCCGCGGAGCCGCCCGGTAGCCCCGTCGATGCGGCTCGACCGGAGGAAATACTTCGAGGGTGGCACCTCGTTGATGATCTGCTCGCGAAGCTCGAACGTGGGTTTCTTGCGCCCGATATCGATCAGGAGCGCCCGGAGCTGCGCGTTGCTGTTGGGGAGGACCTGATCGATGAAGAGGAAGGTCAGCGCCGACATCAGGATGCCCCAGCCGAGGATTGGGCGGAGTATCTGAGCGACGCTTACCCCGTTGGCCCGAAGGGCCATGATCTCGCTATCCGCCGCCAGATGGCTGAACGCGTACATCACAGCCAGCAACACCGCCATCGGGATCGTCATTGCGAGAATGAACGGCAGGCTCAGGACGAAGACCTCGGTGATGACCGACCAGGGGAGGCCCTTTCCCACCAGAGCGCCGAATCGCTTGGCGATCTGGTTGAGCAGCATGAGGCTGGTTGCCGCGCCCAGCGAAAATAGGAACGGGGCAATGAGTTGGCGAAGGAGATATCGCGCGAGGAGGCGCACATAGGAAAGATGGCCGCCCGATCGGCGCGGGCCAAGCCGGAGGGTTACGGGGGCCCGTTATAATGAGGGCCATGACAAACCTCCGTATCGCGCCACTTCTCGCCATCGTGGGAGTCGTGGCCGGGCTCGGTGCGTGCGCTCGTGAAAAGGCGCCTCCGCCGCACGAGTTCGACTCAGCCAAAGCATTCGAATATCTCCGCACTCAGGTGGAGTTCGGCACGCGGATCCCCGGCACCGCACCGCACGAGCACATGGGCGACTGGCTCGACACCCTCCTGCGAGCGAGGGCCGACACACTGATCGTTCAGTCCTGGACCCACGTGACAGCGAATCGGGACTCGCTCCGGCTCCGAAATTTCGTCGCTCGGTTCAATCCCAAGGCGACGCCTCGCATTCTGTTCCTCGCCCACTGGGACACACGTCCGCGGTCCGACGGTCCCAACTCGAAGAATCCGAAAGCTCCGGTTCCGGGAGCGAACGACGGTGCCTCCGGCGTCGCCGTGCTCCTCGGGGTGGCCGATGCTCTCAAACGCACCCCGCCGGCGATCGGGGTGGATCTGCTATTCGACGACGGGGAAGACTACGGCGACTTCAATGAACATCCGAAGGATGTGCTGATCGGAGCGCGATACTTCGCGGCCCATCTGCCGCCGGGCGCGCCGCCGAAGTACGCTGTGCTGTTCGACCTCGTGGCCGATAAGGATCTGCAGATCCATCAGGAGGGAAATTCGCTCACCGGCGCCCCGGAAATCGTGGAGCTGGTCTGGTCCACAGCCAGGAAGCTGGGGAAGCAGTCGGCGTTCATCGACTCTCCCAAACACACTCTGACCGACGACCATGTCGAGCTGCAGAAGGCCGGAATCAAGGCGATCGACGTGGTGGACTTCGATTATCCGGCGTGGCACACACCGGACGACACGATCGACAAGGTGAGCGCGGCGAGCCTGCAGACAGTGGGGGACGTGGCGATGGCGCTGGTGCGGCAGGAGAAGCCCTAGGGCGGCGATCGGCTGGGCCGGTGCTTCCGGGGGACGGCTGGCGTTCACTGGCTGATGGCAACGAGCCGGCCCTCTGGACTCAAAAAATCGTGGGGCGCGGCGGCGAGTGACTGGCCTAGGGCGGTGAGCGCATCCGGGGCGCACCGTCGGACGCTGCAGTTCGCTGATGGTGCGGAGGTCGGGTGCTGCCCGACCTCCGTTTTCGATATGGGCTCACTGACGCGTGCGACAGTGCGCCCCCGATGCGCTCACCACCCTGGGCCAGTCACTTGGCGGCCCCTGGCCATCGTTTCTCGAGTCCAACCGCACGGCCTCCCCATCGGACAGCGAACTCCAGCCTTCCGGGAAGCACCCCACCCAACCCACACGTCACCCCGAGCTTCTCCTGCCCTAGGGTTCTTGCCACCGCCCGCCTCTTTTCGCCACCCCCACACCGCGCTCTCGTTCGTACCGTCGGGCATGCAACCCGCTGAGCGGCGAGCCCTCCTTCTCTTGCTGGGCCTGGCCGTGGCCGGTCACGTGGTCCGGGCGGTCGTCAGTGCTCCCAGCCAGGCGCCCGGTGAGGTCGAGCTGGTGCGCACCCTTCCCGCCCAGTCCCCCCTGGCTCACAAGGAGAGCACCATGGCCCTGGCTCGGCCGCTCCGGCCGGGCGAAAGAATTGACATCGACCGGGCAGGCCCCGCGGAGATTGCCCGATTGCCGCGAGTCGGGCCGGGCCTCGCGAAACGCATAGTTGCCGACCGGGATGCCAGGGGGCCGTTCGGTGCCTTGGCGAGCCTCGACCGCGTAAGTGGAGTGGGGGCTGGTCTGCTAGCCGCGATCGCCGACCATGCAACCTTCAGCGGAGCGAACAACAACCAGACGCTCGCTGCCGAACCGGATTCAGTCAGTGGCCGCGCTATGGCTCCATGTCCAGCCACCTTAGCAGCTTGCGCTCGCCCCCGCTCCGCGCCCGCAGCGGCATCCGTCGAGCCCGGTCAGCGGCTCTCCCTCAATCAGGCGACCATCTTCCAACTGGACTCACTGCCGGGAATTGGGGCGAAGCGTGCAGAGGCGATTGTGCGGGATCGCGAGCGCAACGGGCCGTTCCCATCTGTCGACGCTCTGACTCGGGTGCCCGGCATTAAACCTGCCTTGCTCGCGCGGGTACGCGAAAGGTTGCAGGTGCCTTAATTCTTGACACCTGGCCTTCTTCGCCATTGGCTCGAACGCCGTCCAACCCCCGCACCGGTGAGCTCGACCTAAATCATGGCGACCGCAGCCGCCGGCCCCGACCGGCTCGGCGACATCCTGATCAAGGAAGGCCTGATCACTCGCGAGCAGCTGCAGCAAGCGCTCGCCGAGCAGAGGGCCAGCAAGCATCGCCTGGGCTACGTCTTGGTGAAGCTTGGCCTGGTGCAGGAACTCGAGATCACCAAGCTGCTCGCCCGGCAATACCGGATGCCCGCAGTCGATCTCTCCCGGTTCGAAGTCGATCCCAAGCTCATCAGGCTGATGCCGGCGGATCTCGCGACCAAGCACGTGGTGCTTCCGCTCAAGCGCGAAGGTCGGACGCTTACGATCGCGATGGCGGACCCCACCGATCATGGGCTGCTCGAGGATCTCAAGTTCATCACCCGCTATGACCTTTTCCCGGTCATCGCCGGCGAATTCACCCTGCGGATGCTGATCGAGCGGCACTACGAATCCTCGGACCAGCAGCTTCAGAGCATCCTCAAGGACATGGAAGGCCTCGACGACGATGTCGAGGTCGTGGAAGAGCAGGAAGACGATCCCGCGGCGGTGAACATCGATGACGCGCCGGTCGTCAAACTCATCAACGGGCTCTTGACCGACGCCGTGAAGCGGGGCGCCAGCGACATTCACATCGAGCCGTTCGAGCACGAGATCCGGGTGCGCTACCGCATCGACGGTGCGCTGCTCGAGGTCATGAAGCCGCCGCTCAAGATGAAGGCCGCGCTCAACTCGCGCGTGAAGATTCTTTCCCAGCTCAACATCGCCGAGCGCCGGGTGCCGCAGGATGGCCGGCTCAAGCTGAAGATGGGCGCCAAGGTGATCGACTTCCGGGTGTCCACTCTGCCGGTGTTGTTCGGCGAGAAGATCGTGCTCCGAATCCTGGACAAGGGGAACCTGACGCTCGACCTGACCAAGTTCGGGTTCGAGCCCAAGGCCGAGCAGGATCTCATGAAATCAATCCTGAACCCGTACGGCATGGTGCTGGTCACGGGACCGACCGGCTCCGGTAAGACGACGACGCTCTACTCCTGTCTCCAGCGGATCAACACGATCGACACGAACATCATGACCGCGGAGGATCCGGTCGAGTACAATCTCATGGGGATCAACCAGGTCCTCGTGCGAACCGAGATCGGGCTCACCTTCGCGGCCGCGCTGAAGGCGTTCCTCCGGCAGGACCCCAACATCATCATGATCGGTGAGATCCGCGACCTCGAGACCGGCGGCATCGCGATCAAGGCCGCGCTCACCGGCCACCTGGTGCTCTCGACGCTACACACCAACGACGCGCCCAGCACAATCACCCGTATGATCGACATGGGCGTGGAGGCGTTCAACGTCGCGAGTGCGGTGAACCTGGTGGTGGCGCAGCGGCTGGTCCGCCGGATCTGTGTGGAGTGCAAAGCTCCGCATACCTACAAGGATGAGGAGCTGCGCTCCCTGGGCATGGAACTTGACTCGGCTCGGAAGATCAACTTCATGAAGGGCAAGGGCTGCGACGTCTGCAGCAGTACCGGATACAAGGGTCGCCAGGGTCTGTACGAAGTCATGGCCCTTTCCCCGGAGTTGCGGCGCATGATCTTGCGCGGCGCGTCGGTTGCAGAGCTGCGCGAGCAGGCCGTCGAGGAAGGAATGCTCACGCTCCGCATGGATGGCATCAAG
>Ga0114129_10000647_pt1 | contig 43515 bp, 49 predicted proteins | sample RhiMetdeltSRZDD1_FD_80071 | JGI IMG/M metagenome (GOLD analysis project Ga0114129, IMG submission 80071) | Populus rhizosphere microbial communities from Tennessee, USA - Rhizosphere MetaG P. deltoides SRZDD1 (version 2) (version 2) | ecosystem: Host-associated > Plants > Roots > Rhizosphere >...
ACACGGTGCCGAACGACATCGGAATGACCGTGTGGTCCCGCATGACGGCCTCGTTCACGCGCTCGTGCGCCAGCACGTTCTCGCGCGTGGCGTCGAGGACCTCGAGCGGGGTGTCCGAGACGACGGCGGCGATGTCCTTGTAGTGGACCGTGGAGATCTCCGCGGGTGCGGCGCCGAGGCCGATGGCGCCGAAGCGCAGCGGGTCTTCGGACCGGATGACGCAATAGACGTACTTGCCGCGGCTCTCGACCGGCTTGGCGGCTGCCTTCGGGACCGCGGGCGCGACGGCGCGCGGCGGGGTCTCTCGGATGACGCGCGACGCGGCGGCCCCGTTGCTATCGCCGTCGTTCTTGTCCGCCTTGCGGGCAGGCCGGGTGGTGCGGCGCGGGGATTTCGGCTTCGGCGGCATCGTCAGCGTCCTCTCTCCGGACTCTCCGGTCGGCCTTTCAGCATCGAGGTGATCTCTTCCAGCAGCCGCTCGGGCAAACATGGCTTCGTGATGAATGCGTCGCAGCCGGCGTCCATCGCGCCCTTGGAGTGGCCGGCGAGCGCGTGGCCGGTGAGCGCGATGACGGGTGTCGTCCGCGTGCGCTCGTCGGCCTTGAGGCGGCGCGTCGCCTCCCAGCCGTCCAGGCCGGGCAGCGAGAGGTCCATGACAATGAGATCGGGCCTCAGCGCGAATGCTTTCTCCAGCGCCTCGTGGCCGTTCTGCGCCTCTGCGACGCGAAAGCCGGAGAACTCCAGGAACTGGCTGTACATCTCGCGGTTGTCGGCGAAGTCGTCCACGATCAGCACGAGCACGGGTTTCGGCGCCGGCGGCGTACGTTCCCCGTCCCGGGGCGCTTGCGGGCGCCGTTGTTTCATGAGCGCCTCACCTCGCGCGGAACGACTAGCGTGAACGTCGATCCGCGGCCGACCTCGCTGTTGAGCGTGATGCGGCCGTCGAGTATGCCGGCCAGCCGTCGACAGATCGCGAGCCCCAGGCCGGCGCCGGTGTACTCGCGTGTCGGCGAGTTGTCGGCCTGGCGGAAGTCTTCGAAGATCCGATCGCGGTCCGCGGGCGACACGCCGATGCCTGTGTCGGCGACGGAGACGGCGATCTCGTCTCGCGACTCGACATACTCCGTGCGCACTTCGACCGATCCCTGCGGCGTGAATTTGATCGCATTCGTCAGGAAATTGATGACGATCTGCTTGATCTTTTGCCGGTCCGTCTTGAGCGGCGGTACGTCCGCGGCCTGCTCGCTCGTGACCTCCAGTCGCGACCGCGAGATGATCGGCTCGACCTCGGAGAGCACTTCGGCCACCAGGTCCTTCAGGTCGAACCGGCTCACCGTCAACGGCATCTTGCCGGCCTCGATGCGGGAGATGTCGAGGATGTCGTTGATGATGGCCAGCAGGTGGTGCGCGTTGCTGTCCACGCGCTCGAGGTTGCGCCGCTGGTGCGGCGTCAGCTCGCCCGTCACGCCTTTGAGGAGCATGCTCGTGTAGCCGAGGATCGCGTTCAGCGGAGTGCGGAACTCGTGCGACATGTTGGCGAGGAACTGCGACTTCGCGGCCGACGCCTGCTCGATCTCGAAGTGCGAGCGGCGCAGCAGCTCGTTCTGCCGGGTCAGCTCGGCCGTGGCCTCGCGAACTTTCTGCTCCAGCTCACTGGACGCGTGCTTGAGCTGCTCGTACAGGCGGTCGCGCTCGAGCTCCTGCGTGCGGTCGTGCAGGATCGTGACCACGGCCGTGACCTCGCCGTGTTCCGACACGATCTTGCCGGAAATCGCCTCCACGGGCAGCGGCGCGCCGGTGCGCGGGTCGACGAGCCCGATGGATCCGCTGCGCCGCATGGCGCCCGGCTCGAAGAACAGGTTGGAGACGAACGAGGAAAAGTGAGCGTCGTTCGCCTGTACTGTTAGTCGCGCTTCCGCACCTGCGTCGAGATCGGCGGTGAAGAGCCGCTCGGCGGGCGCGTTCATCATGACGATGTTGGCGTTGGGGTCGGTGACCAGGATCGGGTCGGCGACCGAGTCGATGATCAGATCCAGCCGATCCCGCTCGGCGCGCGCATCCGTCTCGGCCAGGCGAAGCTTGCGATAGTTCTCCTCGATCTCCTGCGTCGCGCGTCGGAGGTCGGTGACGTTGCGCAGGATCGACACGATGCCCGTCCCCTCGCGCGGGTCGACGGTGACGGTGCTGAGCAGCTCGAACAGCAGATCGGAGCCGTCCACGGGATCGACGAGCAGCAGCTCGTGGCGCCACGGCTCGGCGCCCTCGATGGCCCGCCGCGTGAGCGCCGACGAGAAGAGCATGTTGTTGAGCGCGACGGCGCGGCGGCGGCCCTCGCTTTCGTCCTCGCCCGCGGACAGCAGCGCCTCCGCGCGCGCGTTCGCGACCGTGATCCGCCCTTCGGTATCCGTCAAGAGGATGGGATCGGTGACAGCATTGATGATGCTGTAGAGCAGCGTGCGCTCGCGGAGACTACGCCGTTCGCCGTCTTCGCGACGCTGCGCGGCGCGCAGCGAGGTCAACCGCGGTCCCAGCAGGCTCGCGACCCAGCGCGCCTCGGTTTCGCCGCTGTCGCCGGCAGGCGCCACGAGCAGCAAGCCGACCGGATACTCCTCGAGCGTATGACGGCCGTGCAGCGGCATGGCGACCAGTTGGCCCGCTTGCAACGGCGTGCTCGGCACGGGCCGACCATTGCTGCCGAAGACGCTCACGCCGAGGCCGACGGTCGCCGCGACGAGCGGATCGTGTCCGGCCTCGAGATCGATGGCGAACGATGTCGCGGCGCGGCCGCGCACGCCGAGGGTGGCCACCGGACGGAGCAGCGTGATGTTGTCGGCGTCACCCACGAGGCAGAGCGCTCGCGTGACGCCCGCCGTCCGTCCAAGCCAGTCCAACGCGCGTTGGGCGCACGTCGCGACGTCGTCGCTGGCGAGGAGAGCCTCCGCTAACTTCAGCCGGTCGGACGGCTCGACCTTCGCTCGGCGCCGCGCCGCGGTTCGCACCGCGGCGTGCGCCTTCACGGCCTACGCAGTCTCCGCGCGGTCGTCGTTTCGCGGCGCGTGCCCGCGATCTGGGCGCGGAGCGCTGCGTTCTCGGCGATCACCGCGTCGGTGCCGCGGCCGTCGAGCGCGGGCCGCGATGCCGGTGTGACCGAGCCCACCGCTTCGGAGTACTTGAGATACGTATCGATCGACGCCACCACGACTCGCGCTTCGACCGTGATGAGGTCGATGCCCACGAGCGAGACGCGGACCCAGGCATCGATGACGATGCCTTTGTCCAGCACCCGGTCGAGAACGTCGATGAGGCTTGTGCCGCCGCTAGTCCGTTCTACAGGCATCGATCAGTCTCCTTGCCGGTCGGCATCGCGACCGCCATCGCGTCGTGTGTTACCTCGACGCGACGTGAGCGACGCGACCTTGCGCTCGAGCAACCGCACTTGGCGGCGCAACTCCTCGTTCTCGGCGGACAAACGATTGCGGTTCGGGGCCAGGTGAGCGTCATACTTCCACCAGTCGAGACCGATCTGCTGCGCCTTGTCGATGGAGCACACGATCAGCCGAATGCGAATCGTGAGCAACTCGACTTCGGCGAGAGAGATCTTGACGTCGCCCGCCACGACCAAACCCTTGTCGAGAACTCGATCGAGTACATCGACGAGCCCGCTGGCGCGACCGTTCGAGAGCTGGAGATCCGTTCTCATCCGAAGGGTAGATCTTCCTCGAATCTTGCTTGGTTGGACGAAAGTATAGGTTGTTTAAGAACGCAGCAACAAGTCGTGAAAACTTTTTCCCACTCCGCCGAAGTGTCAGCGACGGTTGAACTTTACCTGCATCACCGGCCCGCGCGCAAGCGCGACCAGGATGGCGGCTAGGACGTTCGCGGCGGCGGCGACCTGAAAGATCAGACGGTAGCTTCCGGTGGTGTCGTACACGAGGCCGGCCGCGACGGGGCCCCACGCCGCGAGCGTCCCCGCGACGGCAAAGAGGAAACCCACGAGCGAGCCGGCCTGCTCGGCGCCGAACAGGTCACCGACGATGGCCGCAAACAGGGCCGAAATCGTCCCATAGGAAAAGCCGAACGCGACCGCCGTGGCGAGGAGCGGGTGCAGCCCCTGCACGGTGGCGAACGCGACGAACGCCACGGCCTGCAGGAGCATGGCGGCGACGATCGCTGGCCGCCGGCCCGTCCGGTCGGAGACGGCGCCCATGACGAGTCGCCCGCCCACGGCGCCGGCCCCCAGTGCGCTCACAAGCCAGGCGCCCGTACGGGCGTCGTACCCAAGGTCCCGGGCGAATGGCACCAGGTGGACGAGGGGAATGAAGACGGCCAACCAGGTGGCGGTGAAGGCTGCCGCGATGAGCCAGAAGGCCCGCGTGCGCATCGCGTCCCCTAGGGTCCATGCGGCGGCGGTCGATGCGCGCGACGCCCCAGTCGGGGCATCGTCTCCATCCGGCCAGAGGCCCATCGACCGTGGGTCGCGCCGCATGACGGCGGCGGCAAGGGCCAGGGCCACGAATACGCCGACGCCGAGCACGAGGTAGGCCCGACGCCAGCCTATCGCAGTGACCACACGGTGAGCGAGCGGCGGAAGCGCGAACGTGCCGAGCGAGGCGCCGGTGGAGGCGATGCCGACCGCCAGACCCCGCCGCCGCGCGAACCACTTCACCACGGTGCTGTGGCACGGCACATACGCGGTGCCCATGCCGAGCGCGCCGATCACCCCATAGATGACGTACGGTTCCCATAGGTGGTGGACCAATGCCATCCCAGCGAGTGCTGCGCCGAGGAAGACGGCGCCCGTGGTCACGACGACGCGGGGCCCCCAACGGTCGGTCAGGCGGCCCGCCGGAAATCCGACGACGCAGTAGCCGAAGGCGTAGAGCGAAAACACGCCCGCCAGGCCGGCGCGGCTCCACCGGAACTCGTCGAGAAGGGCGGCGAAGAACACGCCGAAGCAGTACTGCGCGCCGTACGCGGTGAAGAGGATGACGAAGGCGGCGGCGACGATTCGCCAGCCGTAAAAGCTCACTTCCGGCCGTTCTTCGCCACGCCGTTCTTGGGCAGGAGCTCCGCGAGGAATTTGCCGGTGTACGACCCCGGTGTCTGCGCGATGGCTTCGGGCGGCCCTTCGGCCACGATCTCTCCCCCTTCTTCGCCGCCCTCGGGACCGAGGTCCACAACCCAATCGGCAGCGCGGACGACGTCGAGATGATGCTCGACGAGGACGACCGTGTTGCCGGCGTCCACGAGGCGGTGTAGGACCTGCAGCAGCTTTTTGACGTCGTCGAGATGCAGACCCGTGGTCGGCTCATCGAGCACGTAGAGCATCTCGCCGGTCGCGCGTGCCGCCAGCTCGGCGGCGATCTTCAGCCGCTGCGCCTCGCCGCCGGAGAGCGTGGTGGCGGGCTGTCCGAGCCGCAAGTAGCCGAGGCCGACGTCCTGAAGCACGCGTAGCCGCCGGGCGAGCGCGGGCTGCGCGGCGAAGAAGTCGACGGCCTCGTCGATCGTGAGCGCGAGCACGTCACCGATGGACTTGCCGCGATGCTTGACGCCCAAGACGTCTGCGCGATAGCGGCGGCCCTCGCACTCCTGGCACGACACGTACACATCCTCGAAGAAATACATCTCGAGCTTCTGAAAGCCGTCGCCCTGACACGATTCGCAGCGCCCGCCAGGAACGTTGAAGGAGAACGCGCCGGCGCCGAGCCCGAGCGTTTTGGCGCGCGGCAGCGCGGCGTAGAGCTTGCGGATCTCGTCGAAGGCTTTCACGTAGGTGACGGGATTGCTGCGCGGTGTCCGTCCGATCGGCTCCTGATCGATCAGTCGTACGCCCTTGAGGTATTCGATGCCCGTCACGGCCGTGTACGCGCCCGGCGTGAGGAACTCGGTCTTGAACGCACGTGCGACCGCGCGATAGAGCGTGTCGTGCACGAGCGTGGACTTGCCGGAGCCCGAAACGCCGGTGATGACCGTCAGCGTCCCGAGCGGCAGACGAAGCGTGACGTCCTTGAGATTGTGCTCGCGCGCGCCGGTGAGGACGAGCTGCCGACGGCCCGCCCGGCGGGTGAGCGGGGGCGGGATCGACTCGCGCCCGGTCAGGTAGCGCGCCGTCAGGGAGCGCGTGGTCTTGCGGAATTCGTCCTGCGAGCCGCTGAAGACGATCTCGCCGCCGCGCTCGCCCGAACCCGGGCCGAGCTCGATGACGTGGTCGGCCGCCTCGATGAACGCGCGGTCGTGCTCGACCACGACCACCGTGTTGCCGGCCGACGCGAGCTCGCGGCAGAGGTCGGCGAGGCGCGCCGTATCACGCGCGTGCAGACCGATGGAGGGCTCGTCGAGGACGTACAGCGTTCCGACGAGCTGCGAGCCGAGCTGGTTCGCGAGATTGATTCGTTGCGCCTCGCCGCCGGACAGCGTCCGCGTCTGCCGACCCAGCGTGACATAGCCGAGACCGACGCGCAGCAGGAACGTCAGCTTGGCCGAGAGCTGACGGAGGATCTCACGGCCCACCGCCGCCTCCCACGCCGTCAGCTCGAGCGAGTCGAGCGTGGCCGTCGCGCGCTCGATCGTCAGCGCGGTGAACTGCGCGATCGTCAGGCCGGCGACCTTCACGGCCAGCGCGGCAGGCTTGAGCCGCGCGCCGGCACAGACGGGACACGGCGATTGCGTGCGATAGCGCGACAGGAACACGCGGACGTGGAGCTTGTAGCGGTACGACTCGATCTCTTCGAAGAACCCGTTGATGCCGGGGAACTTGCCGTCTCCTTCGTAGACGAGCCTCCGCTCGCGCTCGCCGAGCTGCTCCCAGGGCACCTCGAGATCGACGCCGGCGCGCCGCGCGGCTTTGACCAGCTCGCGCTGGTACCACTTGCCGGACGGATGCGTCCACGGCTCGACGGCGCCCGCACCGAGACTGCGCGTGCGGTCGGGCACGACGAGCGACTCGTCGTATCGCAGAACGTTGCCGAAGCCTTTGCACTCCGCGCACGCGCCCAGCGGGTGATTGAAGGAGAACAGAAGCGGCTGTGGGCGCTCCAGCGCGACACCGCACGCCGCACAACGGAACTCCTCGGTGAAGTCCCGCCGCGTGGCGCCCACGACGTCGACGGTCACGCGGCCGCCGCCTTCGCGCAGCGCCGTCTCGAGTGAATCCACGAGACGCGCGCGGCCGTCGCGGCTCAGCACGACGCGATCGAGGACGACTTCCACCTCGGGCGCGGTCAACGTCGCGGGGGGCGGCGCCGAGAGATCCACGATCTCGCCGCCGAGGCGGATGCGGGCAAAGCCCCGACGCGTGAGGCCCGCCCAGATCTCCGCGGGCGGCGCGCCGGCGGGCACCGGCAACGGAAAGGTGACGAGCGCGCGCGCTCCGGCGTGGTCCGCGAGCAGCGCGTCGGCGATGGTGGCCGCCGAATGGGTGGCGGCCGGTGCGCCGCACGCAGAGCAATACACGCGGCCGACCTTCGCGTAGAGCAGGCGCAGGTAGTCGTAGATCTCCGTCGCGGTGCCGACGGTCGAGCGCGCGGTACGCACCGGGTTTTTCTGCTCGAGGGCGACGGCGGGCCGGATCTGCTCGATGCGGTCGACGTCGGGTCGGTCGATACGCTCGAGAAACATCCGCGCGTACGTCGACAGCGACTCGATGTAGCGCCACTGCCCCTCGGCGAACAGCGTGTCGAACGCGAGCGACGACTTGCCGGAGCCGGAGACACCGGTGACCACGGTGAGCCGATCGTGGGGGATCTCGACGGAGACGTTTTTGAGGTTGTTCTGCCGGGCTCCCTCGATGCGGAGAGCCGGGGGTTGCGACATTCGAGCGGTCCTCCTGAGGTGGGTAGTGTACTGGAGGTGCTATGATGGCGTCCAGATGCCGGACGGAATCCACGTGCTCGTCGTCGATGACGACACCAACGTTCGGAGTCTGCTGGTCGCTGTGCTCTCGCGCTCGCCATTCACGGTCGTGGATGCGGCGTCCGGCGGCGACGCGATGGCGCATCTGGCGCGCGAAGAATTCGACGTCGCCCTCGTCGACGTCCAGCTGCCCGATCACTCCGGGCTGGAAATCTTGCGCTGGGCCCGCGACGCCGACATCGATGCCGAATTGATCGTGCTCACCGGCCACGCCGACGTCGAGACGGCGGTCGAGGCCATGCGGCTCGGCGCGTACGACTTCATCACGAAGCCGTGGAAGAACGCGGAGCTCCTCGAAGTCGTCGCCAAGGCCGCCGAAAAGAAGGCTCTGCGCCGGGAGAACTCCGCGCTGCGCGAGGTCATCACGCGGCGCGACGGACTGCCGACCATCATCGGCGAGAGCCCCGCGATCGGTGAAGTGCTCGGCGTGATCGGCCGCGTCGCGGGCACCGACAGTCCGGTGCTCATCCAGGGCGAGAGCGGGACCGGCAAGGAGCTGGTGGCTCGCACCATCCACCTCCGCAGCAAGCGCGCGAGCCGTCCGTTCGTGTCGATCAACTGCGGGGCCCTGCCCGACACGCTGCTCGAGACCGAGCTGTTCGGCCACCGCAAGGGCGCGTTCAGCGGCGCGGTGACGTCTCGCGTCGGCCTGTTCGAAGCGGCCAACGGCGGCACGCTGTTCATGGACGAGATCGGCGAGATGTCGGCGGCCATGCAGGTGCGCCTGCTCCGCACGCTGGATTCGGGAGAGGTACGACGCGTCGGCGAGGAGCGCGCCTTCCACGTCGACGTGCGCATCGTCGCCGCCACGGCGAAGGACCTCTCGCGGGAGGCGACTGAAGGGCGGTTCCGCTGGGACCTCTTCTATCGCGTGTCCACCGTGGTCGTCGACGTGCCCGCGCTGCGGCAGCGGCGTGAGGACGTGCCGTTGCTGGTCCAGCACTTTCTCGCCGCCAACGTCGGCGCGCGCAAACCGCTGGCGTTCGCGAAGGACGCCATCGACCGGCTCATGGCCTACGACTGGCCCGGCAACATCCGCGAGCTTCGTAACCTCGTCGAGCGAATGCAGATCCTGCACGAGGGTTCCGACGTGCACGCTGCTGATCTGCCGCCAGAGCTGTCGCGCGCTCGGCCGTCCGCGGTTGCCGAGAGCGAGTCTGATCCGGTGCTGGTGCCGCTCGCGGATGTCGAGCGGCGTCACGTCGAGCGGGTCCTGAACGCGACCGGGTGGAACAAGGCACGAGCCGCGCGCGTGCTGGACGTGGACGTCAAGACCCTGAACAAGAAGATCCGCGACTACAACGTCGAGAAGCGCTCCTAGGAGTTCTTCCGGCCCACCACGGAGATCCTCCTGGGTGCGCGAGGCGGAATGTTCTACTCGCCTTGTGGTGACAGGTAGTTACGGGGCTGCAGGCATGGCACTGGCGTTGCCATGACAATGCGGCGTGATGAGGAAGACACGACGCCCCGCCGACCAATCCCGAGTGAAGACACCCTCTTCTGACGTCATCCTGTGGCAGCCCAATATCGTGTTGGCAAGCCGCGTCGAGGCTCCGGCTCGACGGAAGCCTGTGACGCTGGCGGCGCCCACGGCCCAACCCGAATCGGGCGAGCCGAGGATCGTGGGGTCGATCTTCTCCCTGGCGGGTGCGGGCGCCGTCCTTGCGGCCCGAGCCGCGGAGACACGGGCACGGTCGGCCGAGGCGGACTCCGACCGTGAGCGGGTGTCGGCCGCGATGGCCGCGTATCGCCTTGAGGCATCGTTCGATGAGGCATTGACGGGCGCGTACCGACAGGTGACGGCGCTCATGGAAGAGCGGGGGTTGGCGTGAGAGATTCGGTCGCCGCGGCGAACTCGATGAGCTCCTCGAATGTGGTGTATCTGCCGGCCGCGACGCTGCCGGAACCCGTACCGACGCCCTCCCGGTGGGCGCGTCTGACCCGCACCTGGTGGCGCCTGCGCTTCGCGGTCGCCGGTATTCGGCTCGCGCTCAGGCCTGCGCCGACGCCTCTGTTCGCCGAGGATGAGGCGCTCGCGCTGCTGCACGGACAGGCGGAGATCATCGAGCGGCGCCCGCGCCAGACCCGGCCGGCCCGCGTGATCGATTTCGACGCTGCGCGCGCGCGGCTGCGCCCCGTCGCCGCGACCCAGTAAACAGCTCGGTGTCCTCACTCGCCTAAATGAGGGGGGTTTGGGGGGAAGCGGTACGGGTCCCCCAACTTGATTGAGGGTTTGGGGGAAGCCGTAGGGGTCCCCCGATCAGAAGGAAGTGGTTTGGGGGGAAGCGGTACGGGTCCCCCCAACTTGGTTGGGGGTTTGGGGGAAGCCGTAGGGGTCCCCGGGGAAAGCGGCACGGGCCCCCCAATCTGGTCGGTGTAGTAATCTCAGCGGCCGATGAGGTTGCGCGTCGCGGCTGTCTTCATCGCTGCGGTACTGCTCGGCGGCTGCTCCGAATCGTCCGACGATCCGCTCGCTCAGCGTGGACGGCAGGTCTATCTCTCGCAATGCACGCAGTGCCATGCGGTCGATCCCTCCCAGTCGGGTCCCGTCGGCCCACCGGTGAAGGGATCGCCACGCGAACTACTCGAGGCCCGCATCCTGCGCGCAGCATACCCGCCGGGCTACAAGCCCAAGCGACCTACGAGCGTCATGCCTGCGCAGACGGCGCTCGCGCCGGAAATCCCCGCGCTCGCCGCATACCTGAAGTGAAGTAGTGAGGCTGGGGCAGCCGCGCGGCTGCCCCATTGAAATTGGGGGACCCCTACGGCTTCCCCCAAACCCTCAATCAAGTTGGGGGACCCGTACCGCTTCCCCCAAACCCCCTCATCCGCGTGAGGGCTGACACCGGGTCCGGCGACTAGTGCATCAGGATCGCGAGGCCGAAGTAGAGGATCGCGGTCGTGATGAATCCGCCCCAGAACGTCCCGTTCAGCGTGCTCAGCATCTTCTTGCCCGCGCCGGCAGTGCCAACCATAGCGTTGTATTCCGCGGCCGCCATGACGACCAGGAGCAGGATCAGTGCCCCGATCTTCGCTCCGCGGCCGGTAGGCTCGGCCATCGTCAGGTGACTGGCAGCGCCCATGAAGAAGAGCATCGGAATCGACAGCAACGTGTTCGTGCGCGAGGCGAATCCTGCCCGCTGGCCGCGCGCAGCCGCTTCGGCAATGGCCTGCCCACCCTTCGACACCTGCGTGGCCGAGGCGATGATGACCTGTTGCGCGGGCCAGATGACGAACCAGACGTTGAACCACATCAGGCTGCCTAGCATGCCGCCGAAGAAAATCTTCCAGCCGTAGGCGGTGGCGAAGAACTCCCGAACGCCGCCGTAGCGCGCGAACATCACGTGCAGGATGATGAGCCAGCCCGTGATGAACGTGAACATCGCGCCCCAGCGGAACCACCAGAGGGCGCGGCCGACGAGGCTCCCCACGATCATGCCGGAGCGGACCTGCGGCTCAGCGGTCGCGAAGAACGGCGTCTGCACGAAGTTGAAGTAATACAGCATGCCGATCCACGTGATACCGGCCAGGAAGTGCAACCACCTGAGCAGGAACTGCAGCCCTTCACCGCTGGCTAGCGACATGGGCCCGCCTCCCCTGGGATGCGGATTGTGGGACTACTCTTCGTCGTCGTCCTCATCCTTGTCGTCGTCTTCGTCGTCGTCGAGATCGTCGTCCTCTAGGTCGTCCTCCTCGAGGTCCTCGTCCTCGTCTTCATCTTCGTCGTCGGCATCGGCGTCGAAACCGTCATCGTCTTCGTCGAAGTCTTCGTCGTCCTCGTCATCCTCGAACTCGTTGTCGACGTCCTCGTCGTCCTCATCCTCCTCGTCGTCCTCGTCCTTGTCGAGGTCGTCCTCGTCTTCGTCGTCGTCTTCGTCCTCGAGTTCCTCGTGACGAAGCGTTGGGTCGTCGTGCCAGGGGTGTCGCCGGAACTGCATTGAAGAGTCCTCCGAGCCGTGCTCTTGAGTAGCCGAAAACCGCGACTTCGGATTGCCCGTGCGGATTATAGCAAAGCGTTCTTCGCACAGCGCCGGCATGATTTAATGGCGGCGCAGACATGGGCCACGACCTCCTTGCGGCCATCGCCGTCAGCGTCGTCGCGGCCGCGGCTCTTGCACTTGTCGCGCGTACGCTACGCCAGCCACTGATTCTCGGCTATATCGCGGGCGGCGTGGTCCTAGGCCGTCATCTGGGCCTCGGCATCGTCAGCGACGAGGCGAGCATCGAAGTCATCTCCGAGATCGGGCTGATCTTCCTGCTGTTCATCATCGGCCTCGAGATCGACGTCCCGCGCGTGCTGCAGGCAGGCCGTACGATTCTCGTGCTCGGAATCTTGCAGTTCCCGCTCTGTGCCGGGCTCACATGGTACGCGCTCAGCGGGCCCGTAGCGCCCTTCGGCGGCCGCCTGGACGGTCTCTACATCGCGGTGGCGCTCGCCCTGTCTTCCACGCTCATCGTGGTGAAGCTCATTTACGACAAGCTCGAGATCGCGACGCTCGCGGGGCGGCTGACGCTCGGGGTGCTGATCTTCCAGGATCTGTGGGCGATTGCCTTCATGGCTGTCCAGCCCAACCTCGATCGCCTCGGTGCCGGGCCGCTCCTCGGCTCGCTCGGAGCGGGAGCGCTGCTCGTCGCGACCGCCGCGTTGCTTTCACGTTCGGTGCTGCCGACGCTGTTCCGCGCCATCGCCACCTCGTACGAGCTGGTGCTCATCACGTCCATCGCGTGGTGCTTTCTGGTCGCCGGCGTGGCGGGCTGGATCGGCCTGTCCTTCGAGATGGGCGCGCTGCTCGCCGGGCTCGTGCTTGCGGCCTTGCCCTATGGCATGGAAGTGGTCGCACGGCTCTCGGGCGTCCGCGATTTCTTCGTGACGCTGTTCTTCGTCACGCTCGGGCTGAGGATGCCGGCGCCGTCCCGCGACACCCTGTGGCTCGCCGGTGTGGCGGCGCTCCTCGTGATCCTCACGCGGTTCGCCGTCATCTTCCCGCTGAGCGCGCTGCTTCGGCTCGACGTCCGAACGGCGACCGTCGTCTCGATCAACCTCGCGCAGGTCAGCGAGTTCTCTCTCGTCATCCTCGGCGTGGGCGCCGCCTATGGCCACGTGAGCGCCGAGGTCAGCGCCGTCGTGCTGTACACGCTGCTCGTCACCGCGGTGCTTTCCACGTACAGCATTCTGCACAACCACGCGGTCGCCTCCGCGCTCGGGCGAGCGGTGGCGCGCACGGGTCTGCCTCAGCTCATGGGCCGACGTCGGCGCCCACCGCCCGCGCCGACGGCACGCCGTCAGGACATATTCCTGCTCGGCTGCTCACGCGAAGGGCTGGCGTTCCTCGAGCGACTCGGCCGCGCGCGTTCCGGCATGAAAGGGCGGATCCTCGCCATCGACTTCAACCCTGAAACGCTTGAGCGCCTGCAGGCCGATGGCGTGGAGTGCGTGTACGGCGACGTCTCGCATCCCGAGACGCTACGTATGGCCGGTATCGAGCACGCGTCGGTGGTGGTCTCGAGCGTCCCCGACTCGTACCTGCGCGGGACGACGAATCTCATGCTCTTCCGTGTCGTGCGCTCGCTGGCGCCAAAGGCGCGCATCATCGTCACCGGCGATACGCTTGCCGAGGCGTCCGCGCTCTATGCCGAGGGCGCGCACTACGTGCTGATTCCGCCGGCCCTCGCGGCCGAGCACCTGTACGACCTGCTGGCGGAGGTGTCCGACTCTACGCTCGCGGCGGCGCGGCGCCGGCAGGCCGTCGAGGTCTTCCGCCGCTAGGCTGGTCGTGCGTCGGCGGCGTGCGGTACACTTCGGTGCTGCCCGGTCGTTCATGGAGATCCGGCGGTGTAGCTCAGCGGCAGAGCAGGGGTCTCATAAGCCCCGTGTCGGAGGTTCAATTCCTCCCACCGCCACCATACTTCCGAGCCAGCGCGCGGTTCTTTCTCTATGACGCCAATGCCGTCTCCACGACTTGCACCAGATGGTCGATATTGAATGGCTTGCTGATGTAATCGAAGGCACCGCGTCTGAATGTGGCGCGTGCGAGTTCGTCGTCGGTATTCGCCGTGAGCATGATGATCGGAACGTCGGGCCGCAATTGGCGCAGACGGCCGAGTGCGAAAGTGCCCGATGAGTCCGGGAGATTGATGTCCAGCAGGATCAAGTCTGGGCGTTCCGTGCTGACGAGCATCGACGCATGGGCTGCGGACACGGCCACTCGCGCCTCGTGGCCCCGTTGAATCAACGTCTCAGCAATTAATTGCGCGACGCTGGCTTCGTCTTCGACGATCAGAATGACAGCCACGCCGGTTATGCGGGTCAGCGCTGCGCCAGAGCGGCGATGAACGGCGGCGGGGGAGCGGCCATAAAGGGGTTCACCGTCAGACTACTGCGTCGTAGCTTCGCGTCAATGGCGAACAGCCTATGGCGGGTATCGATGGAGTTGGAGGCTCTACTTCAACTCATCCGCCAGAAGCTGGCTGACGGACGCCTACCGCACAACAGCATCCCACGCGTCTGGGGCGGCCAAGGCAATAACGAAGTCTGCGGTGCCTGCGACCGAATAATCGAAAAGAATCAGTTCGTCATGGAGGGCATCGGCGCAGCGATGAAAGCAGTCCAGTTTCACGTCCGGTGCTTCTACTACTGGGACGCCGAGCGGAAGCCACCCGGTCGCTAGTGGGAGGAACGCATGCTGCCGGACAAGACTGCGGCCACGCTGTCGTTCCTCCGCACGCTTCCGGACGGAGCCGTGTGCGAGGCCTGCCTCGCCACATATCTTGGTGTCCACCGCGAGAACGTGTCGAGAGGCATCCGCGCACTGATCCAGGCCCGCCGCATCTTGTGCCTGTTCACCGCGTGCTCAATCTGCGGGAAAGTGGCGTTCGTCGCGCGCGCTGACGCCCCTCAGGCCCACGGAGCATAGCCGGGTTTACCCCCAGATGCGATCGTGGCGTCAGCATCACAATGCTGGCGCGATGCTCGTGCCTAACGCGGCGGGCAAGGCATTGGCGCGCCCAAAAACGTGCCCTTAGCCCCGTGTGGGAGGTTCTATTCGGCCCACCGCCACCAACTTCGCGGACCCGCGACGGGCCCCGCGGGCGGTACGTAAATCTACGGGGTTTCCGGGGCGACGGGTTACAGTGGGCCGGTGAGCCTCCCGGAAGGCATCGCGAACGTCTGGAAGAACCTGCCCGATTTCTCCGATCTCACCGTGCTGATTGTCGAAGACGATCCCGACAGTCGCGAGCTGCTGCGTGAGGTGCTGCAGGCGTGCGGCGCGATGGTGCTGGAAGCGGACAATACGCGTACCGCGAGAGAATTCGTCAGTACGCTGAAAACGAATCTGATCGTCACCGATCTGGCATTGCCTGGCGACGACGGCGCGTCATTTCTCCGATGGCTTCGCGAACAGCCGCGCGAGCGCGGTGGCACGCTGCCGGTCATCGCGGTGACGGCATACTCGAACGACTTTCCGCCGACGGAGATCAGCGGCTGGGCGGCGTACTTCAAGAAGCCGCTGAACATCGACGAGTTCGTCAGCACGATCGCCGCGATCCTGAACCGGAGCGGCGGGCGTCAGCGGTGAGTGATCTCGTCGGCGGTTACGCCGACACGCTCCCGCACTCCTCCAGCCACAAGTAGTAACAGCGCCGATGAACGCGGAGCCGTGTCCCTGAGGAGAGGTCTACCTCGAATTCGGTTTCGGTAGGCTCGATCGACTCCGTGCAGATTCCGCATCGGCTCCCGGTGCCCAAGCCGGCCCACAGTTTGCCATCGACTTCGTCGCACGGAATCTCGCCCGTCTCGTTGAGAAGTCGGATCCGGGCACGCAATTGCAGTTCGTTCATACAGTCCTATGATACGTCCGCCGATAATCCTTCAGCCACGTCGACGCAAATCCGTCTTCCCTTCCCTGCGTTTGGAAAGTTTTCAAAACGCCCGGCGACGTTACGTCGTACGCTAGAACGCGGAGGAGGGACCACCATGCGAAAGAGCCTGGGGCTGTGCGTGGGGGTGCTGCTCATCGCGTCGACGACGTTCTTCGCCGGTCCTGCACACGCCGATTCTGCGGCGCAGGATGCCGCGTACGGCGCGGGCAGCGTGTTCTCGACGCTGCTGTATGCGCCACTGAAGACGAGCTTCTGCGTGCTGGGTGGCGTCACGAGCGCACTGACGCTGCCCTTCGGCGGGACCGAGACCGCCGGAAAAGTGGCGACCGCGGCGTGCGGCGGCACGTGGCTGATCACGCCCGCCACGCTGAAAGGCAAGGAGCAAGTCCACTTCATCGGCGAGCAGAAGCGCTAACGGCGTCTGCTACACTCCACGGCCGTGAGCTCCGCCGACATCCTGGTGCAGCACGACGGCCCCATCGCCACGGTCGTATTCAATCGTCCGAAGACGCGCAACGCGATCAGCTATGCGATGTGGGTCGAAATCGCGCGCGTCACCGAGGGCCTGGTGAAGGACGACTCCGTGCGCGCAATCGTCTTTCGCGGCGCCGGCACTGTTGCCTTCGCGTCCGGCGCGGATATCTCCGAATTCCAGGAGCAGCGGAAAGACGCGGAATCCTCCCAGCGCTACGGTGAGGCGACCGCCGCTGCGTACGCGGCGATTCGGGAGTGTCCCAAGCCCACCGTCGCCATGATCTACGGCTTCTGCATGGGCGGGGCCATGGGCATTGCGATGGGCTGTGATTTTCGGTTTGCGGCGGAGGGCAGCAAGTACGGTATCCCCGCCGCGAAGCTCAGCATCGTCTATCCGCCCGAGGCGATCGGACAGCTCGTGGATCTGGTGGGCCCGGCGTACGCCAAGGACATCCTGTTCTCCGCGCGGACGGTGAGCGACCGCGAGGCGCTCGCCATCGGGCTCATCCAGCGTCTGGTGCCGGAGGCCGAGCTCGAGCGCACGACGTACGATTATTTGAGACTCGTGACGGAAAACGCGCCGCTGTCCGTGCGCGGGAGCAAGCAGTCGATCCAGTTCTACCTCGCCGGTTATACCGAGGAGCGGCGCGCGCGGCTGCGCGAGCTGTCGCGCGAGGCGGCAGCCAGCGAGGACTACAAGGAGGGTACGCGGGCGTTTCTCGAGAAGCGCCCGCCGAAGTTCCAGGGCCGCTGAGCTCGGTGCGGTTCGAGTTTCTCAGCTCGACCCCGCCAAGTCCGACCGAAGGGAGCGGCACCTGGGTCGCCATCGACGGCCTCTGTCGAGGCCTCGAGCGCCTCGGCCAGACCGCTACGCTTCGGCCCATCACCTCGCGCAGCGGCTTTCACACGTTGGACCGGTGGCGCTATAACCGCGCGCTGCTCCGCCAACCGCCCGACGCCGACGTCGTGATCGGTGTCGATCTGGATGGCTACCGGTGGGCGCGACGCCGGCCGAACCACGTCCGTTATGCGGTGATGCTCAAAGGCATCATCGCCGATGAGCTGCGCAACGAGCGCGGGCTCGTGCGCGGATTGTTGACGCTGCAGGCGCGCTGGGAACGTATCAACGTCCACCGCGCTCAGCGCGTGATCGTGCCGAGCCGGTACTCCGCCGGCGTAGCCCACGAGGTGTATGAGATCCCGCGCGACAAAGTCGCCGTCGTTCCAGAGCCGATCGACCTGGCCGAGTGGCGGCGTCGTTTCGCCTCAGCGCCGCGCCGCGTGGGCGGCGCGCCAACCGTGCTCTCGGTCGCGCGGATGTACCCGCGAAAGCGTCTGGAGGACCTGCTGCACGCCACCGTCCGGCTCCGATCGCGAATCCCGGACGTGCGCGTGCGCATCGTAGGGGCCGGGCCGGAGTCCGGCCGGCTGCGGGCGCTGGCGACGAGCCTGGGCCTGACGGACGTCGTGACGTTTCTGGGTGAGATCAGCCGCTCGGCGCTGGCCGTAGAATATGTAACAGCGGACTGCTTCTGCCTGCCGACCGTCCAGGAGGGGTTTGGACTCGTGTTTGCGGAAGCGATGGCGGCAGGCCTACCGATCGTCGCCTGCCGCGCGGCGGCCGTTCCGGAGGTCGTGGTGGATGGCCGAACCGGGCTCCTGGTGAGCCCCCGGGAACCGGACGAGCTGGCGAAGGCCATGGAGAGACTGTTGACGAATGCTGCACTGCGCGCCGAGTTGAGCGAGGCGGGGCGCCGCCGCGTCGAGGAGCTCGACCTCGACCGCGTGGCCGCGCGCCTGGTCGACGAGCTGCCGGCGGCGCAACGGACAGGCCCGTGAGTGGCCACGCGCGATCGACGCGGCGGTTCTCGTTTTCGGCCGGTCACCGCTACTGGGTGGGCGACTGGTCGGCCGCTGAGAACGAGCGCAAGTTCGGGCGGCTTACGGTCCCGCATGGCCACAACTACACGCTCGACGTCACCATCCAGGGCCCGATCGACGAGCGCACCGGCATGGTGATCGATCTCAGCGAGCTCAAGCGGATCGTGACGGAAACCGTCGTGGACCGTTTCGATCACGCCGACCTCAACGCGGATGTTCTGTTTCGCGACCGCGTGCCGACGACGGAAAACGTCGCGCTGGTGGTGTGGGATCTGCTGGCGCCCAAGCTTGGCCCCGACCGGCTCGCCGCCGTGCGGGTGTGGGAGGACGCGACCCTGTTCGTGGACTACGATGGCTCGTAGCGTCGACGTCACCCGCGTCTATCACTTCAGCGCGGCGCATCAACTGGCCAGCGCCGCGCTGTCCGCGGCGGACAACGCTGCGCTCTATGGCGCGTGCCACCGCCCTCACGGTCACAACTACTATCTGGAGGTTACCGTGGCCGGAGTGCCCGATGCGCGCACCGGCATGGCGGTGGATCTCGAGGCCCTCGACGATCACGTGCGACGTACAGTGCTGGACCAGGTCGATCACGCGAAGCTCGAGGACGCGCGCGCACTGGCCGGCGTCATCACGACCGGCGAAAGCCTGGCGCGCGCCTTCTGGCGCACCCTGGCGGCGGAGCTGCCGACGGGCCGGCTGTCGCGCATCACTGTCGTGGAAACCGCGAAGAATCGGTTCGAGTACCGGGGTGAAGACGGATGATCGGCGAGCACATCGAACAAATCCTGAAGGAGCTGGGCGAGGACGTGCATCGTGAGGGTCTCGTCAAGACGCCCGAGCGCGTCGAAGCAGCCCTGCGCTACCTGACGTCGGGTTACGACAAGAAAGTCGAAGACGTGCTCAACGGTGCGCTCTTCGTCGAGAATTACGACGAGATGGTCGTCGTCAAAGACATCGACTTCGCGAGTTTGTGCGAGCATCATCTGCTGGTATTCATCGGCAAGTGTCACGTGGCGTACATGCCGAACAAAAAGATCGTCGGCCTGTCGAAGATCCCGCGGCTGGTCGACATGTTCGCCAAGCGGCTTCAAGTCCAGGAGCGGCTCACCACGCAGATCGCCGGCGCACTCAACGACGCGCTGGAGCCGCGCGGCGTCGCCGTGGTGATGGAAGCCATCCATACGTGTATGCTCGTGCGCGGCGTCGAGAAGCAAAACTCCAAGGCGGTGACATCAGCGATGCTCGGCGCGTTCCGCGACCGACCGGAGACGCGCGCGGAGTTCATGGAGCTGATCAAGTCGGGCCGAGGACTCCAAATATGAACGCACTCGAGGGGAAGACGGCGATCGTCACCGGCGCCGGCCGCGGCATCGGCCGTGCTGTCGCGCTGGCATTCGCGGCCGAGGGCGCTGCGGTGGCGCTCGCGTCGCGGTCGCGTGCCGATCTCGCGGAGGTGGCCGGTGCCATCCGATCGGCCGGCGGCGGCCGGGCGCTCGCGATTCCGACCGATGTGACCAACGACGGCGCCGTTGAGGCGCTCGTCGAGCAGACATTGGCGGATCTGGGCCGCGTGGACGTGCTCGTCACGGCAGCCGGCACCGCCGCGTTCGCGGCCCTGGCGGACACGAAGCCGGCGGACTGGGACACGATGCTCTCGGTCAATCTGCGCGCGGCGATGGTGTGCTGCCGTGCCGTGCTGCCGCCGATGCTTCGGCAGGCCGCGGGCACGATCATCAACATCGCCTCGATCGCGGCCAAGCGCGCACTGCCCGGCTCGGCTGTGTACACGGCGACCAAGGCCGGTCTCTTCGGCTTCAGCCGCGTGCTCGCCGAGGAATTGCGCAATACGGGCGTACGCGTCGGCGTGCTCATGCCGGGGGCTGTGGACACGCCCTTGTGGGACACGCTCGGGGGCTCGCCGCCACGCGAGAAAATGCTGCGTCCGGAGGATGTGGCGCGCGCAGCCGTGCTGATGGCGGCGCTCCCGCCGCACGCGGTCCTCGAAGAGCTGACGCTGCTGCCCGCGGGTGGAATCCTGTGATACGATGACGATAACGATTGAGGGCGAAAGCGCCTGGTTTTACGGGAGGATCGAATGATCACGATGACCGAGACGGCCGCCAAGAAAGTTTCCGAGCTGCGGCTCGAGGAGGGCAAGCCCGAGTGGGGCCTGCGCATCCGTATCGTTGGAGGTGGCTGCTCGGGGATGTCCTACGAGCTCGGCTGGGAAGACCAGCAGCAGAGCGATGACAGCGTCGTCGAAGCGGCGCAGGGCATCAAGGTGTACATCGACAAGCACAGCGCGGCTTACCTGACTGGCAGCGAGATCGATTTCGTGCAGAACGACATGATGGGCGCCGGGTTCGCCATCAAGAACCCGAACGTCAAGTCGTCCTGCGGCTGCGGTCAGTCCCACCGCTTCTAAGACCTCGCGGCACGTGCGGGTCCGCGTCCGGCTCTTCGCCCGCTACCGAGAGGCCACTGGCCAGGAGCGGCTGGACGTGGACGTTCCCGAGGGCGGGACCGTCGAGTCGGCTTGGAAGGCCATCATCGCGCGGCATCCCGACCTCGCCCGCTACCGTCCCTACACGCTGTTCGCCGTCGGTCACGATTACGTCGAGCCTGACCATCGTCTCGGGCCAGACGACGAGCTATGCCTGTTCCCGCCGGTGAGTGGCGGTAGTGCGAGCCGCAGGCCGTTCTGCGGCCGAGGCGAGCGGTGAAATGATCGAAAATAGTTCCGCTGACATTTTTGCCGTCGTCGACCAGCCACTGTCCCCCGACGAGATCGCTGCGCGCGTGGACGATCCCGGTGCCGGCGGTGTCGTCATCTTCTCCGGCGTCGTCCGCAACCAGACCGATGGCCGCCCGGTGAAGTTTCTCGAGTACGAGGCCCACAACCCGATGGCCGAGGCCAAGATGCGCGAGATCGGCGTCGCGATTCGCGCGCGCTGGTCCGGCGTGCGCCGCGTGGCGATGCTCCATCGGGTCGGCAGGCTCGAGATCGGCGAAGCGTCCGTCCTCATCGCCGTCTCGGCCGCCCATCGCGGGGATGCCTTCGAGGCCTGCCGTTACGCGATCGACACGCTGAAACGAACCGTTCCCGTGTGGAAGAAGGAGCACTTCGAAGACGGCGAGGTGTGGGTGGGCCTGCAGGGCGGCTGAGCGGTGGACATCGTCCACGCCGCCGCGCGCACCATTCACCGCTACGCGATGCTCGAAGGCGGCGAGACGCTGGTGATCGGTGTTTCCGGCGGCGCCGATTCGGTAGCGCTTCTCCACGTGCTCCTGCGGCTGGCGCCTGATCTGGCGCTGCGTCTCCATGTGCTGCACGTCGATCACGGTCTGCGTGAGGACTCGGCGCGCGATGGTGAATTCGTCCGGGCGCTCGGTATCCGCCTCGGCGTGCCCGTCGACATCGTGCGCGCTCGCGTTGCCGCGGGCTCGATCGAAGCCGCCGCCCGAGCCGCGCGCCATGGCGCCCTGGAGGCGGCGGCCGTTCGCGTCGGTGCGGCGCGGATCGCGCTCGGCCACACGGCCGACGACCAGGCCGAGACGCTGATCATGCGGCTGCTCGAGGGCACCGGCGTGCGCGGTCTCGCGGGGATCCCGCCCGTGCGCGGCCGGTTGATTCGTCCGCTCATCGAGAGTCGTCATCAGGACGCCGTCACGACGCTCACCGCCGCGGGCCTGCCCTGGATCGAGGACCCATCGAATCGTGATGTGCGCTTTTTCAGAAATCGCGTCCGCCATGCGCTGATGCCGCGCCTCGTCGAAGCGTCCGGCGGCGACGTCGTCGGCAATCTCGGACGTCTGGCGCGTCGCGCGCGCGAAGCGATCGACGCTCTCGATCACGTGGCCGCCGCAGAGCTCGAGCGGCTCGCCCATGTCGAGCACGGTGCGCTCGTGCTCCCACGTTCGGCTCTCGGCGCGCTGCCGCGTCCGGTCGCGGCGGAGGTCCTCCGGGCGGCGGCCGCTCGGCTCGGCAGCCGTGCGCCGCTGCGAGCATGGGGACATCGGGGCCTGCGTCGCGTTCTCGCTTCGGCGCCGCCTCGGCGGCCGTTCCGGCTCGGCGGCGTTGTGGTCGAGGTGAGCGGCGATCGCGTACGCGTCGGCGTCACGCGCGCACCAGCACTCGCGCCGCGCGATCTCCCGGTGCCGGGACGCGTCGAGCTGCCGGAGATCGGACGCGCGCTGGAGGCGGTCGTCGTCGCCGCCGCGGATTACGCGGTACCGCGTGAGCGGGATCGCGTGGCATTCGATGCGGCCGGCCTGCCGCCGCGGCTCGTCGTGCGTCCGCGCCGCCGCGGCGATCGATTCCGCCCCTTCGGCGGCGGCGATCGCCGTCTGAAGTCGTTCCTCATCGATGCGAAGGTGGCGCGATGGGAACGCGACCGGCTTCCGCTCGTCGACGCGGGACACGACATCGTGTGGGTCGCAGGCTTGCGGCGCGGCGCCGCCGCGCCCGTCACCGCACACACCGACTCGGTCGTCGAGCTGAGGTTTGTGCCGCTGGCGTGACTTCGGGCTGGGGCGGTAGAATGCGCCCCTCGATGAAGCTCATTCTCGCCGTCGTCGCCGCCGCGCTCGGTTGTGTCGCTGTGATGCCCGCGTCGGCGCAGGCACCGCCGTCGCCGGCGCGTCCCTCACGACCCGCGCCACCCAAGGCCGAATCGCCTTCTCCGGTGCGTCCAGAAGCGCACGCGGTGTTGCGCGCGCTGGAGGACGCCTTCAGCGCGGTCGCCGATCGCGTCACTCCCGCGGTGGTGAACGTAAGTACCGTCGGGCCGAGAGCGGCGACGAACGGCGATGACGACCGGTTCCGCGAGTTCTTCGGCGACGAGCTGTACGAGCGGTATTTCCGCCGCCGGCCACGGGAGGACGGTCGCAGCACCGGGTCGGGCGTCATCGTGGATCGGAAGGGATACATCTTGACGAACAACCACGTCATCGAGAACGCTCGCGAGATCACCGTGCGACTGTCCGACTCCCGGAAGTTTTCGGCGACGCTCGTGGGCCGAGATCCCAAGACGGATCTGGCCGTTCTCAAGGTGGACGCTCCGACGCCGCTGCCGACGGCCGAGCTCGGGGATTCCAGCCGCCTGCGCGTCGGGCAATGGGCGATCGCGATCGGAAACCCGTTCGGTCTCGATCGCACCGTGACCGTCGGCATCGTCTCCGCCACCGCGCGCAATCGGGTCGGCGTGGCGACCTACGAGAATTTCATCCAGACCGACGCCTCGATCAATCCCGGCAACTCCGGCGGTCCGCTGCTGAACCTGGACGGGAAAGTCATCGGCATCAACACCGCCATCGTCGCCGCCGGGCAGGGCATCGGGTTCTCGATCCCGATCAACGAGGCCAAGGCCGTGATGGGCCAGCTCATTGCGCGGGGCCGGGTGGTGCGCGGCTGGCTGGGCGTCGTCATCCAGGATGTCACGGACGAGCTGGCGTCGAGCTTCGGCGTGCGCGAACGTGAAGGCGTCCTGGTCGCGGACGTGATGAAGGGGGGGCCGGCGGAGGCAGCCGGTCTGCGCGCCGGTGACATCGTCGTCGAGCTCAACGGCACGCGCATCCGTGAGGTGCCCGATTTGCAGCGGCGCGTCGCCGGCGTCGCACCCGGCGAGCGCGTGCGCGTCGTGGTCCTGCGTGACGGTGTCCGGCAACCCGTCACCGTGACGATCGCCGAGATGCCGGCGGACGAGCCGACGCTGCTGGCGCTGGCCGGCGCCGAGGGTTTCGGACTGCAGGTCGAGCCGCTGTCGCCCGGTGCGGCCGAGCGCCTCAATCTGTCCATCTCGCAGGGCGTGCTCGTCGTCGACGTCGCGGCGGGCAGCCCGGCCGACCGCGCCGGCCTGCGACGCGGCGACGTCATCCTGGAAGTCGGACGCCAGCCGGTCAGTGACGCGCAGAGCTTCGGGCAGGCGCTGGCTGCGCTCGCGCCCGAAGAGACGGCATTGATGTACGTGCATCGCTCGGCGGACGGCGGCAACCAGTACATCGTGCTCGACCGCGGGACGCAGAGATGAACACGCGGGTTCTTCATCCGACCGTCGGGCCGTCGTGCGAGCCGCAGCCGCAGGCGAGGCGAGTCTGCGTGAGGCGCCCGGCGCAGGCGCCCCGACGGCAAATCCAATGAACACGCTGCTCGGCGATCCGCCGCTCACGACGCGTCGGCGCGGCACGGTGCTCGTGGTCGACGACGAGGAAGGCGTGCGCGCCTCCATCCGCGCCATCCTGGAGCAGACGTGCGAAGTGCTGGAGGCCGAGCACGGCGCGGCCGCGCTCGAGATTCTCGCGCAGCGCGAGGTCGATCTCGTCATGCTCGATCAGCGCATGCCGGGGGAGTCGGGCGTCGACGTTCTGCCGCGCGTCAAGGCGCTGGATCCGCAGGTCGTCGTGGTGATCGCCACGGCGGTGCGCGACGTGCGCACGGCGGTGGAGGCACTGAAACGCGGCGCCTATGACTACCTGATCAAGCCCTTCGAAGTGGACGACATCATCGGTCTCGCCGATCGCGTCCTCGAGAAGCGCCATCTCGAGCGCGAGGTGGTCTCACTGCGCTCGGCCCTCGCGGGCGGCAACGTGGAGGCGGTCGGCTTCGAGGGATTGGTCGGACGCCATCCCGAGATGGCGCGGCTGTATCAGCTCATCACACAGATCGCGCCGACGCCAACCACCGTGCTGATCACCGGCGAGAGCGGCACGGGCAAAGAGCTCGTCGCCCGCGCCATCCATCGCCGGAGTGACCGGCGCAACGCGCCGTTCGTCGCCGTCAACGTCGCGGCCATTCCCGAGACGCTTGTAGAGTCAGAGCTGTTCGGGCACGAGCGCGGCGCCTTCACCGGGGCGCACGCGCGGCGGCTCGGACGCTTCGAGCTGGCGCACGGCGGCACCGTGTTCCTGGACGAGATCGGCTCGCTGCGCCTCGACTTGCAGTCCAAGCTGCTGCGCGTGCTGCAGGAGCGCGAGATCGAGCGCGTGGGCGGCCAGCGGCCGGTTCCCGTCGACGTCCGCGTGCTGGCCGCCACGAACACGAATTTGCGCGCCGCGGTGCGCGAGCGGACGTTCCGCGACGACCTCTTCTATCGGCTGAACGTCGTGCCCCTGCACCTGTCGCCGCTGCGCGAGCGCCAGCAGGACATCCCGCATCTCGTGGAGCACTTCGTGCGCAAGGCGGCGCGCGAGTGCCGCCGTGACGTGCGCGGGGTGTCGGTCGGAGCGCTCGAGGTCCTCGCGCGCTACGACTGGCCGGGCAACGTACGTGAGCTGGAGAACGTCATCCATCGCGCCGTCGTGCTGGCCACGAGCCCGGTGCTGCATCTGCACGACATTCCGCTCGACGTGGCCATACCGGAAACCGGCGCGCGGCTGACGGAAGACGACGGGTTGCCGCTGCGCGATGCGTGCGATCGCTTCGAGCGACAGTACGTCCTGCGCGTGCTCGAGCGCGTGCAGTGGAACGTGAGCCGCGCGGCGCGCCTGCTCGGCGTGCACCGCAACACGGTGCTCGCCAAGCTGACCGCGTGGGGCGTGCAGCGCCCGGGCGGCGCCGAGGGCCGCAGCGCGTCGATCTAGCCGCGGCTACTTGTCTTTGCCTTTGCCTCGGTTGCCTTTGTCGCCGCCGGCGGACTGCAGCGCGGAGGGCGGCACGATCGGCGTCGAGGGCACTGCGACCGGGGCGTCTTTCACCTTGTCGGGCTTGTCATCGCGATCCGCTTTGCCGCCCTTGTCGGGCTTGGCGTCCGAGCGAAGGTCGTTGCCGCGGCCCCGGTCCTGATCGATGACGGCCAGCGCTTGCGTGACCTGATCGTTCGCGATCCAATCCGTGTTGCCGCGCGTGCGCAGGATCGGCGCGATGCCGAACTGGGCGGAGGCGGTCGCCCCCTCGGTACGCGTGATCGGACGCACGGGTGACAGCACGCGGCCGATCGAAATCGTCTGCAAGGGATTCAGGATCGCGGCCGCACCGACCGGTTGTCGCGCGGCGTCCAGCCGCATGACGTCGATGACGCCGGTCAGCAGCGTGAAGCGCGTCGAGACATCCGCGTCGCGTCGCTGCACTTCGGCGATCACGACCGTGCCGCGGATGCCGGCCACGGCGTTCGGCGTCCGCACATCGATCGACTCACCGGGATGCATGCGCTCCTTGGCGACCGCCAGCGCGATCTTGCCGTCCGCGACGTCGATCGTCGAGACTTTCGGCGACTCGATGATGGTCACGACGGAGCGTTCTCGCACCGTGACGACGGCCTTGCCACCGAGCAGGATGCGCGCGACCGACTCATCGCCGGTCGCGATGCGATCCTGCAGCATGACGTCGTCGCGGAATTTGAGCAGCTGCGGCGTGCTGAGGCTCGCGCGCGTGACCGTGGCGGTGCCCTGCAGCGCGGTGACGATTCCCGCGCGGCGGCCGCTTTCGGCGTCGGCGCGGGCCCAGGAGATCAACGCTGTCACGAGAATCAGCAGCGCGATGCGCAGGGTACGTCTTGACGTGTGCATCCCAGACGCTTATGCGGCAAGCACGATGCCAAACCGGCCCGGTCGTAAATTCGGAGACTTGCGACGTCGATCGGGCGGTGATCAGCACAGCAAGGGACTGAACGATGACCCGCGTTTCACGTCGCATAGCGCAGCGCGTGAAACGCCAGCAACAGGCGCACGCCATCCCGAGCGGCGCGCCATACCGAGCCGGGCGCGGCTTCGACGTGACCCACCGCCTGCAACAGCATCACGTCCGTTCGCGCCGGCCGTGCCGCGGCGAGCCGGAGGCTTTCGGTATAGGGGACGGCGCGGTCGGCGTATCCGTGAATGAGAATCACGCGTGCGCGCACACTCGGCATTGCGCCCACCGGCGACAGTCGATCGAGCACATCGCGGACCGCCGGCGACAGGCTGTCCAGCGCGCGCTCGACGGCCGTCGGGTCGCTGGCGGCAAGGGCGGCGCGCGTCGACGCGTCGACGAGGTCGGCGTTGGCGTCGAGAAATGCCCGCACGAGCTTGGGATCGTGCGCCACGCGTCCGGAAATGCCGTCGAAGCCGAATGCGCCGGTGAGCCAGAAGCGCAGCGTCTCCATCGCCGACGCGTGTGGGCCGAGCGCCAACAGCACGCGGACGCGATCGCGCACCGACGCGTCGGCGGCGGCAGCGAACGCGGGCGCGGCGCCAATGCTCACGCTCACGACGGCCCACGGCCCGGGCTGGGCCGCGAGCGCCTGCACGACCGGCGCCGCGTCTTCCGATCGCAGCCGGCCGCGCGTGAGGCCCGGCAGCGTCGGCACGATCACGTCGAAGCCCGCGCGAGCGAGCAGGCGCGCCGCGCGCGCAAGTCGCGGGTCGTCCTTGCCTTCGGGAGCGTAGCCGTGCACCAGCAGCAGCGGCGGCGCCGTACCGAGCCACGCGCCGATCCACCGATCGGCCGACGGCGATAGCGACTCGCGGCGCGGCGTCGGCGTCACAGACCGCAGCGCCGGCAGCGCGCCGTCGGTCAGAAATTCTGCGAGAAAGGCGGCGGAGAGGACGAGCGAGAAGACGGCTGGAACAACCGGGGCGGCGAGGATGAGAGCGAGCGCGAGGGCGGCGAGTCGGCCGGCTACTTCCGGTTGACGCACTTCACGAGGCGCCACCCGTTGAACATGTTCACCTGGTGCATGACCTCGGGCGTGAGGCCCACCTGCTCGAGCAGCGGCTTGAGGGCGAGATTGGATTTCCAACCCAGCCGCGTGCACACCGGCGCGACCATGTCCTCGAGCCAGCCGGTGAGGCGCCGCTCACTGCGAAAATGATTGAGGATGACCAGCGTGCCGCCCGGCTTGACGACGCGACGCATCTCGCGCAGCACCGCGACGGGGTCGGGCACGGCCGAAATCGTATACGTGGCCAGCGCCTTGTCGAACTCGTTGTCGCCGAAGTCCATGGACGTCGCGTCCATGACCTTCAGCGTGACGTTCGGCATGGCGAGGTTCTGCACGCGCTCGACCGCCTTGTCCAGCATCTCGCCGGACAGATCGATGCCTGTGAGACGGCATGCGGGCGGATACAGCGGGAGATTGAGGCCAGTGCCGATGCCGACCTCGAGGACGGTGTGACCCGGCTCCAGCGCGCACTGCTTGATGGCTGCCGATCGTCCTGGTGCGAAGATCCAATCGAAGATGAAATCGTACACGGGCGCGTACAACTCGTACGCCCGCTGGACCTGCCTCTTCTCCAACGCTACGTCCACGCGAGCCCTCCCGGCGTTGTTCATTCGAGGCCGGTCGTACGGAGGGCGAGCCCCCCAAATTTCCAGCGCATTCTAACCGCTCGAACTGTCATTGCCAAGTAGAGCTTACGCTGCAATCGACAAGCCGTCAGCCGTTGGATCGGAGCGCCCGAGAGAACCGCGCGACGATCACGCGAGCGAGCGCCTCTGGTGACGCCTCGCCCTCGCGAGCGCGCCAGTCACGCAGCCGAATGACCGCTTTGGCCATCGATCGGTGACCACCCGCAGAGCCGAGATCGGCGAACGCATGGTGGACGACGTCGCCCGCGGCACGCACCCAGCCCACGTTGCGTACCGAAATGTGCAACTCACCGTGCACGGTGCCGGACACCACCGACCATTCGGCGCCTTCGACCTGCAGGAAAAAGTCGGCAAACTGCGCGACCAGCTCGGGATATGCCACGGCGCCGAGGTGCGAGAACACGACGCCGTGCTGCACATGACGACCCGTGATGCCGCGCGCCAGCACGTCGAGCGCTTCGTTCGGCAGGTCGGGCCGCTCGATCCGGCGCAACGCGCTGTGATTCGCCAGCGCGTGCACGAAGGCGAAGGCATCCAGATCGGCGCGCGTGGCGCCGCGCTCGAGGTGCTGGGTGTCGGCCTTGATGCCGTACAGCAGCGCCGTGGCGAGCCGCTGGGTGACGCGCGCGTCGATCGCGCGCAAGTACTCGGTGAGGATCGTGGCGGTGGCGCCGTAGCCCGGACGGACATCCTTGAGCACGGCGCGCATCGGCGTCTCCTCGGGATGATGGTCGACCACGAGGTCGACGCGCTCGAAGGTCTCCTCGAAGAAAGACGGCTGCGCGTCGACCATGGCGATCATGTCGTACTCCTCGAGCGCGCGCGGCTTGATCTGCTCGACGTCGATCTCGAGGATGCGCGTCATGGCGCGGTTCTCGGGCCGTGTGATCGTGCCGAAGGTCGCGATGGGGGCGGCCGTCTTGTTCCGGCCGAGCACGGCGCGCAGCGCGAGCCCAGAGGCGATCGCGTCGGGATCCGGATCGTCCTGCATCATGATCAGCACGCGCTCGGCGGGGGCAAAGTGCGCCCGGATACGGTCGACGCGGGCGCGGGTGACCGCGCGCTCGAGTGCGGGCGCGACGAAGCGCTCGGCGACCGCGGCCATGTCCAACGAGATCACGCCCTCCGGCTCGCTGCCCGGCACGCGGTCTTCGGCGAGCGCGAGGATCGGCGCCTCGGGGGCCGCGCGGCGGATGGCGGCGACGATGCGCGCCTGACGCGGACGTGCGACAGCCAGCAGCACGGGCTCGTGGCCGGTACGGAACGCGCGCCGATAGAGCCCATCACGCTCCAGGTCGCCGGCGAGGACCTCGCCGCCGCGCTGGGCGATGCGCATGCGCGCGCGGGCGCTCTCGACCAGAAAGACAGGAGCGAGCCGCGGCTCACCCGAATCGGCAACCAGGCGCCAGAGGAAGTCGTCAGGACAGACGAGGACGCAGCGCATGATCTGCCGGGAAGTATGATCCTCCCCGGCGGGTGAACAAGCGGAATTTAGGCGGCTTTCTCGCGGACCTCGCGGACCTGGAAACGATGGCGATCGCCGTTCGTCCCCGCCAGCAGCGTGGGCCGGCGGCCGTGGCGGCCGAAGTACCAAGCCTCATAGCACTCACGATGATACGTCCCCGTGCCAGCGACGACCTGCGGCGCGTACCGGGCGACGAGCATATGACAGCGGCCGCAGGGCGGCACGCCCTTCATCGAAATGTCGGTCAGCTTTTCGTCTTCCATGGCTCCGCTCCTGTGAGATCTCGTCCGACCGCAGCGGCGGCCGGCGATGGGCGTAACTCAAGGCAAGCGGGATGCCACGCGGCAATCGTGCGTTTTCAATGAATTGCGGGCAGGGCCTGAGCGGTATTGCGTGCTTCTGTGACGCGCGTGCGTAATCTTTACGAAAAACGAGCCATCGGGGACGCCGCGGATCAGGCGAGCCGGCGGTCCGGGAGCCGCGGGATCCGAGCCAGCTCGTCCAGGAGCAGCCCGGCCCAGCCGTAGATGTTGTGCTCGCGCACCTGACGGCGCATGCGGTCCATGCGATCGCGGCGCTCCTCGGCCGGCAGCGTGACGGCACGGTGGATGGCCGCCGCCACGTCCTCGACGTCGTACGGGTTCACGATCAGCGCGTCGTGAAGGTCGTGCGAGGCGCCGGCGAAGCGGCTCAGGATCAGCACACCATCATCGTCGTCGCGGGCGGCGACGAACTCCTTGGCCACCAGATTCATGCCGTCGTGGAGCGAGGTCACCATGCAAAAGTCGGCGAGCCGGTAGAACGCGTCGATCTCGCGGTGGTCGTGATGCCGCTCGCGATAGACGATGGGCTGCCAGCCGCGTTCGCTCAGATCGTCGTTGAGCGCGCGCACCATCTCGCGCGTCTCCTCCTGCACGGCCTGGTACCGCGCGATGCGACTTCGGCTCGGCGAGGCGATCTGGATGAACGTGAGGCGACCGCGATACTCGGGCCAGCGCTCGAAGAAGCGGCGCAAAGCCCGGATCCGCTCCGGCAGGCCTTTGGTGTAATCCACGCGCTCGACGCCGACGCCGATGAACTCGGCCGAGACGCCGAGTCCCGCCAGCATGCCCTCTCGATCGACGGGCTTCTCGCGCAAGCCAAGATCGGGAGCCACGCTGATCGGAAACGGCCGTACATGCGTCGTGTGCTGACCGCGAACGACGGTGAAGCGGTCCCACTCGATGCGCCCTTCGATGGAGCGCTCCACGGTCTCCAGAAAATTGTTGCAGTAGAACTGCGTGTGAAAGCCGACGAGATCGGCGCCCAGCATGCCGAGCAGGATCTCTTCCTGCCAGGGGCAGATCCCGACGGACTCGAAATTCGGCCATGGAATGTGCCAGAACAGCGCGACGCTCGCGTCGGGCCGCGCGTCCTTCACCAGACGCGGGAGCAGCGCAAAATGGTAATCCTGCACGAGGACGATCGGGTTCTCGATGGACTCCATTTCCGACAGGAGCGTGCGCGCGAACCGCTCGTTGACAGTCTGGTAATGCGCCCAGTCGGCCGCGCGGAACCGCGGGCGCTCGTGCACGATGTGGCACAGCGGCCACAGCCCCTCGTTGGCGAAGCCGTAGTAGTAGCCGGCCTCTTCCTCGTCGCTGAGCCACACGCGTCGCAAGGTGTACGTGGGATCGGCCGACGGCAGCCCGATGCGCTCACCAACCTCGCGGTCGGCATTGCCGCTGCCGTGGGCGACCCACACACCGCCGCACGCCTGCATGATCGGACCGAGCGCGGTGACGAGGCCGCTCGCCGGCTCCTGCTCGCGCACGACGCGGCCGTCGCGCACGTGGCTCACCGGCTCACGATTCGAAACAACGAACACGGGCCGGCCGCCGAAGCGCATCTCGACGAACTGCTTGAGACGCTCTTCGGTCCACACGCTCTCACCAGCCAGTCGCAGTCGCGCCTCCTGCTCGGCGGCGTTTCGCGCGCGAGCCAGCGTGCGCGCCAGACCCGTGACCTCGGTTGCCAGAGGCCCGAACAGGCTCTCGTCGGCGTCGGGCGGCGGCAGCACAGGGCGGCCGACCTTCATCTGCTTGGTCCACTCGGCGATGCGCGCCATCGGACGCGTCACCGACCAGCGGACGAGCGCCCACGTAATGCCGGTGACGAGCAGCATGAGGACGCCCATACGTACGGCCGTGCGTCGCCACAGATCCCACTCGGCGCTCTCGAGATATTGCGCGTCCAGCAGCACCGCGGCGGCACCCACCGCGCGATCGTCTTGCTGCACGGGAACGACGTGAACCCACGTCAGCCGGCCCGCCACGTTGTGGAAGCCCGCCACCGGCTCGTTACGACGGATCGCCTCACTCACGAGCGGCGAGAGCGGACCGAGGAATGGGCGCACGTCGACAGTGGCGCTCAGCACGCCGCCGAACGCGTCGTAGATGGCCAGACCGCGCTCCGGGGTGCCGAAACGCGCGAGGATGCGCTCGTAGCCGCCGCGCGCGCCGCGCGTCACGAGCCGCTCCGAGGCTTCGGCCACGGCCGCGCCGACGAGCGAGCCGCGACGCTTGAGGCTGTCGACCTGCCGCTCGCGCTCCTCGCGCACCTCGAGATATGCGAAGCCCGCGGAGACGATCAGCGTCGCGAGCCAGATGCCGCCCAGAAGGCGGACGAGGAAGCGCATGCCGCCTATGCCCCGAACTTCGCCAGCCTCAGGGCGTTGGCCATGACGAGCGGCATGAGGTGATGCGCGGGAATCGTGCCGAGCGTGCCGGTCGCGCACGCCCGCTCGGTGAACGCAGTCACGGGGTCGGAGCCGCAGTAGCGGCTCCACAACAGCGCGGGCACCGGCTGCCAGCCGTGGGCGGCGAGGACCGATGGCGTTGCATGATCGCCCGAGACGACGAGCACGTCGGGCCGGAGTGCCCGCACCTTGGGCACGTGCGCGTCGAAGCGCTCCAGCGCGGCGACCTTGCCGTCGAAGTCGCCGTCCTCTCCCGCCTTGTCGGTGTCCTTGTAATGGACGAAGAAGTAATCGTACGCGTCCCAGTGCTCGCCGAGCGTCGCGATCTCGCTCTCGAACGTGCCGCCGGTCTTCAGCACGTCCATGCCGACGAGCTTGGCGAGCCCCCGATACATCGGGTATGCGGCGATGGCCGCCGCGCGCAGCCCGTAGACCTCGGGAAAGCGCGGGAGCTCGGGCAGCTGGTCGAAGCCTCGGAGCAGCACCATGTTGGCGGGCGCCGCGTCGTGCAGCAACCGGCCGGCTTCGCTTACGAACCGATTGACCAGCTCCGAAGTGGCGGTGGCGGCCGGCTCGATGGCGTGCACCGGCAGTGGCGGCTTGCCGAGGACCTGCGGGTCCGTCTCGGACAAGCGCCCACTCAGACGTGAACCGCGAAGCACCAGCACGAAGCGGTGCTCCTTGACGGGCTCGACGAACAGCTCCACGCCAGGCAGGCGGATCACGCGAAGTCGCTCGCAGAGCTGGACGCACACGTCGGTGGTGATGCGCCCGGCGCGGCGGTCCGTGATCCGTCCGGCGCCGTCCACCGTGCAGAAGTTGCCGCGGGCGGCGACGTCGCCCGCGCGAAGATCGAACTCGATGCCGAGCGATTCGAGCACGCCACGTCCGACCTGGAAGCGCAAGGGGTCGTAACCGAACAGGCCCAGGTGGCCGGGCCCGCTGCCAGGCGTGATGCCGGGCGCGACGTGGCGAAGCAGGCCGCATGCGGCTTCCGAGGCGAGCGCGCTGAGGTTCGGAATGCGCGCGGTCTCGAGCTCGGAGCGTCCCGTCTCGGGCCGGGGAAGGCCGCCAAGCCCGTCCAGGGAGAGCAGCACGATTCTCGTCGTATTGCTCATCACCAGAGGGCGGATGAGATCGAGCATGACCTCCTCAGTGTACCGGAGGCGGCTACGCCTCCTTGACCGGGTTGTCCAGCGAGCCCAGCCTGTCGATCTCCACACGGCACACGTCCCCGGGTTGTAAAAAGACCGGTGTGGGCTTCATCGCGAAGCCGACGCCGGGCGGCGTGCCGGTGGCGATGAGGTCGCCGGGCGACAGCGTCATGAGCCCGGAGAGGTACGAGACGAGATAGCGGACGTCGAAAATAAATGTCTTCGTATTGCCGTTCTGCATCTGCTTGCCGTTGACGAACGTACGCAGCCCGAGCGAGTGCGGATCGGGCACCTCCTGACGATCGGCGATGTAGGGCCCGACGGGCGCCGCGGTCTCGAAGATCTTGCCGGCCATCCACTGGCTGGTGATGAACTGGAAGTCGCGCGCGCTCACATCATTGATGATGGTGTAGCCCCAGACGTAGTCGAGCGCCGCCTCGCGGGACACGAAGCGCGCGGTGCGGCCGATCACCACGCCGAGCTCCACCTCCCAGTCGAGCTGCGAGCTGCCGCGTGGCCGCAAGACCGGATCGCCGGGGCCGACGATCGAGGGCGCCCACTTCGCGAAGATCGGCGGCTCCTTCGGGATCGGTTGGCCGGCCTCGATCGCATGATCGCGGTAGTTCAACCCGATGCAGATGAATTTCGCGGGATCGTCGATCGGCGCGTGCAGCCGCGCGGAGGATGCCGGGACAGTGACCGATTCCTTGATGGAGGCCACCGCGTCAGCGCTCGCGGGGCCGCCCTCGATGAAGGCGCGCGTCGACGCCGGGACGAGTGCGGCGGCGATCTCGTGGGCGCGCACGACGCCACGGGCCGTCAGGGTGGCGGCCACGCTGGCGGTGAGGTCGACGATGCGATCGCCCTGCAGGGCCCCGAGGCGAGGGGGTTGGCCATTGGTGGAGAAACGAACGAGCTTCATGGGTGTGCGCCTCCCGACGGAAATGTACCCGGGATTATAGCCTTTTCGTACAACAGAGCTGCCCCGCGAAGAATTCGCTGCGTTCTGGGGATCGGCCGCGGATAATGGAGTCCCCCGCACTTTTAGAGGGGTTGGTGGACCACACAGGAGGTCGGTGTATGCGCAGGACATCGGTCGTGAGGTTCCTGACGTCGGTCGTCATCGCGGCCCTTGTGATCGCAGGCCCGCTCGCGCCGCTGGCCCACGCGCAGCAGCCGGCCCCGGCGGCTGAGCCGGCGCAAGCGAACACGGCACCGGTGCCGGTCAATGCGACGGAGGTGCAGCCCACCGCGCAGACGGAGGTGCAGCCCACCGCGCAGGTGGACACGGCACAGGCACAGCCCGCGGCCCCGCCGCAACCCGCAGTGCCGCCGCCGCCACCGGTGCAGCCGGATTTGTTTCAGGAAAAGCTGAAGGCCGAGCGCTCGTCGGGCCGCGGGCAGGGCGTCTACACGGCCCAGGCGGTGGTCGTGAACATCTTCCTGGTGCCCGGCCGCGTCATCACGTGCGCTGCCGGCGGCATCGTGGGCGTCACGATTCTGGCGGTCTCGCTTGGCACCGGCTACCGACCCGCGTCCTATATGTTCAATGAAGGGTGCGGGGGCAAGTGGATCGTGAAGGGCGACGACCTGAGGCCGGACATGCCCACGACCTCGTACGCCCACGATCCCGTACGGTAAATCTGCCACGAGCCGGCGCGCCTCGTGCGCGCCGGCTCGTGGTGCTCCTGTTCGTCGTTCTCGTCGTTGTTTTCGCCGCCGGACTCTGGGGCACCGTCGTCCGGCCTCCCGCCTACGAAGTCCGCGGTGAAGTCGTTTCGCGCGCCGGCCCTGATCTCCTCCTGATCCGACACCAGGCCGTCACCGCGCTCGGCATGGGCTCCATGGAGATGATGGCCGTCCGCAGCGCGCCCGCGATGCTCGATGAGGCGAAGTTGTCACGCGGTGACCGTGTGCGGCTCGCCGTGCGCCCGCACGGCGACGAGATTCAACTCGTCTGGATCAAACGCGAGCCCTAGCGGCCCGTGTTGGCCCCTAGTTGGCGCACGTAGGCGACGAGCAGGGTAACGTCGCCGTCCGAGAGCTGAGCGCCGAACGCCGGCATTCCCGGGCGTCCGATCGCCGCGCCGCCATTCTTGATGAGGTCGGACAGATACTGATCAGACTCGGCGGCGACGCGCCGGTCGGTGAGGTCTCCCGGCCGTAGCAGGAACAACGACGCTCGCCACGACCCTCGGCCATCGACACCGTGGCACTCTGTGCAATATGCGTAGTAGAGGCGCTGGGCACGGGGGGCGTTGGCCGGAGGACGCGGGTCGGTCAGGAGCCAGGCAAGGCCGCCGGTGAACGTTCCCACCGCGGCGACGGCCACCAGGAGGATCAGCACGCCGCGGCGCATGACGACATTCTACGGACAATGACAGGAAATACCGCTTGACAAGGGTTGCCGCAAACGGATAAAGAGATTAACCTTTTCGGAACCGTCCACCGGTCCCGTCCTCGCGAAGGAGGTTCCCTCGATGAATGAAGGACGTCCCGTAGAAATCTACCCGACTGGCGTCAACCGCCGGGGATTCCTGAAGACGACTGGCGCTGGCGTCGCGGGCGGAGCGCTCGCGACGATGCTCACGGCCCGCCAAGCACCGGCGCAGATCAAGGGCACGACACTCCGGATCTTGCAGTGGAGCCATTTCATCCCCGCCTACGACACGTGGTTCGACAACGTGTTCACCAAGGAGTGGGGCGAGAAGAACGGCGTGAAGGTGCGCGTGGACCACATCCCGCACCTCGAGCTGCCGGCCCGGATGGCGGCGGAGTTCGCGGCCGGCGCCGGCCACGACATCATCATGAATGCAGCCTCGATCCTCACGCGGCTCTACTACAAGAGCCTGCTCGATCTCAGCGACGTCTATGACGGCGCGGGAAAGAAGCACGGCGGCTGGATCCCGAGCGCCGGGCCGCTGGTCCAGGTGGAGGGTCGCACCTACGGCATCCCGATGTTCTACATCTTGCTGCCGATGCTCTGGCGCAAGGATCTCTTCGACGCCAACAATCTCAAAGCGCCCGACACGTGGGAACTCGCCCGCGTCGCGGCTCGCACAATGAAGGCCAAGGGCCATCCGACCGGCATCCAGTTCTCCCAATGCGCCGACGCGAACCTCAACTGGCGCTCGCTGCTCTTCAGCTTCGGCGGCAGGGAGGCCGACGAGACCGGCGACAACATCCTCATCGATTCGAAAGAGACCCGCGAAGCGCTGAAGTTCGCCAAGGCGCTCTTCGACGAGGGGATGACGCCGGAGGTGTTCTCCTGGGACGACGCCTCGGACAACCGGTATCTCGCATCGGGTGTGGCGTGCTGGATCCATGACGCGATCTCGGCCTACCGCACGACCGAGGACACCAACCCGGACGTGTTCAAGAACACTCATATCGGCATGGAGCCCGCAGGCCCTGACGGCAAGCGGGTCAGCGTGTCGTCGGCCAACGTCTACATGATCTGGAAGTTCTCCAAGAACCAGCAGGCGGCTAAGGAGTTTCTGACGTATTTCCTCGACGAAGCGCTCGAGGGCATGAAGCAGAGTCGCGGCTACAACATGCCGTACCTGCTCGGCCAGGCGAAGAAGCCGATGCCGGTCATCGGCACCGATCCGAAGATGCAGATCCTGCAGGACTTCCCGAAGATCGTCGCGTTCTTCGGCTACCCGGGTCCATTCACGACGCCGATCCAGGAGGTCGTCAACCTCTACGTGCTGCCTGACATGTTCACGCGTGTCGCGCGCGGCCAGGGCATCGAAGACGTCATGAAGTGGGGGATGGGGGAGTACCGCCGGATCTTCGCCAAGCACAAGCGCGCATGACGGGAAGCTCGCTCCGCGGCGGCCCGGACCCTGTGGCCCGGGCCGCCGTTGTTTCTATGCCGGCGCGCACCGTCGCGCGCCCATGGCTGACCCACGGCGCGCGCCGCCTGATGTTCGGCTACACGCTGCTCGCGCCGGCGGTGTTGTACGTCATGCTGCTCGTCGCCGCTCCGTTCCTGTTCTCGCTGTACCTGGCCGTCAGCGACGCCAACGTCGGCGATCCCGTCGCTCACTTCATCGGCCTCGAGAACTTCCGCGCCGCCTGGGAAATGGACCTCTTCTGGCTCGCCCTCCGCAACAGCGTGGTGTTCCTCGTGGTGGCGGCCGTACTCAAGAGCCTGCTCGGGACGAGCCTGGCGTTCCTGCTGCTGCAGAACTTCAAGGGCAAGAAGCTCGTGCGCGGCCTCGTGGTGATTCCATTCACGCTGCCGATCGCGATCAGCGTGCTGTCCTGGAAGTGGATGTACGACTCGCAGTTCAGCGTGATCAACTGGGTGCTGAGCCGCCTCGGCCTGATCGGACAGTTCGGAACCGAGGGCTGGCCCATCTGGCTCGGCAATCCCAAGCTCGCGTTGATCGCGTGCATCCTCGTGAACGTCTGGCGCACCTTTCCGTTCTCGGCCATCGTGCTGCTGGCCGGCTTCACCTCCGTCCCCGTCGAGGTCCTCGACGCCGCCAAGGTGGACGGCTGCTCGTTCTTCCAGCGCTTCCGGCACGTGGTCGCGCCGATGATCTTCCCGATACTGATGATCGGCTTCCTCTTTGACACGGTCTTCACGCTCTCGGACCTCAGCGTCGTGTATCTGCTGACCCAAGGCGGTCCCGCGAACGCCACGAAGATCCTGCCCGTGCTCGCCTATCAGATCGGAATCCAAGCGGGCAACCTCGGCCGCGGCGCGGCCATCGCGCTCTTCCTGGTGCCGCTGCTGCTGCCGGCGCTGATCATCGTGCTGCGCAACCTCAAGCGCCGGGAGTATTAGCGATGGCCGTCATGGCGGAGCGTCGTGCGATGAGGGCGCCGATGACGCAACGGCGCAAGGAAATCCGCCGCCACCTGCTGATCTACGCCGCGCTCGTGCCGTTCATCCTGATCGCGGTGTTTCCCATCTACTGGATGGCGATCACGGCGTTCAAGCAGGATCCCGATCTGTACCGGATGGATAACATCCCGTTCTTCTTCAACATGAAGCCGACGCTGCGGAACTTCGACATCCTCTTCTACCAGACGAACTATGGGTCCTGGCTGTGGAACACGTTCATGATCTCGGCGTGGGTGGCGGGGATCACGCTGTTGACGGCGGTGCCGGCCGGGTATGCGCTCGCGCGTCTCAAGTTGCCCGGCGCCGAGAACACGGGGATCGCGATCTTTCTCACGTACCTCGTACCGCCGATCATTCTGTTCCTGCCGTTGTCGCGGATCGTGGCCGAGCTCGGTTTACAAGATACGTGGTGGGCGCTCGTCGTCGTCTATCCGACGTTCACGATCCCGTTCTGCACGTGGCTGCTGATGGGCTTCTTCAAGACCGTTCCGATGGAGATCGAAGAGGCCGCGCGCGTGGACGGCTGTGGCCAGGCCGGTGCCTTCATGCGAGTGATCCTGCCGATCAGCCTGCCCGGCGTGCTCACCAGCGTCATCTTCGCCTTCACGCTGTCGATGCAGGACTTCCTCTACGGACTGGCATTCGTCTCGCCGGGAGATCAGAAGCCGGTGCCGGTGGGCGTGCCGACCGAGCTGATCCGTGGCGACGTGTACTACTGGGGCTCGCTGATGGGCGCCGCGCTTCTCGTGGGGCTACCCGTAGCGATCCTCTACAACTTCTTCCTCGATCGCTTCATCCAGGGCATCACGGGCGGGATCGGCAAGTAACGTTGAGTTTTTGCCGTCGGGGCGCCTTCCCAGGCCCCGGCGCCCCGGCGGTCGGCCGAATGATGGTCGGCGCGGCTAGTCGGCTTCGGCTCGGACGATCGGATCGGGCCGGCCCGGGTAGCCGATATGGAGGATGAGGTACTTCACCGGCTTGTCCGTCCGATTGAACGCGTTGTGCCACCAGCCACCGTTATCCATGTACGACTGGCCCGCGGCGTGATACTGGGCCCCCGCAATGCCGGCGGGCGGACCGCTGTCGTACTCGGTCGTCAGGATCCCTTCGATGACGTACACGTACGTCGGCACGCGAAACTGCTGGCGGCCCGTGTGACCACCCGGCTCGAGCTCGATCGTCTGACCGGTGATGAGCAGCGGCGCGTTCACGGTTGCGGTGAAGCCGCCGAGCGAGGTGACGAGGTTGCGCGCCTTGACGCCCTTGGGTGCTTTCGTGTCCGCCGTGGGCTGCTGCGCAGATGCGGGCACGCCGAGCGCCACGACGAGCGCCGCGAGGAGTGTGAGCGAGAGTCTCTTGATCATGAGTTCGACCCCCTGAGGCGGTGTGAGCTGTCGAGATTTGGGACGGCCAGTGCGGCGCAAAGCTAGCACCCGGCGTTTTCGGCTGTCAAGGTTCGCGGCCGTCGTCACGATGCTCGGCGCCGCGCTCGTCGCGCTGGCGACGCCAGGCCCGGCGCGCACTGAACCCGTGCCGGGCGTCGTCACCGCGGCCGGCCTCACCGCCGAGCTGGTGGTCACCGACATCGGCCGTCCGGTCCAGCTCGCGTTCGATCCCGCCGGACGTCTGCTCGTGCTGGGTTACGGTCGCCGCGGCGACGCCGCCGGGGAGATCCATCGCTTCGACGTCACACAGCCGCTGCCGATCGATGCCGAGCATGCCCCGCGTGTCCTCATTCCGTTCTCCGAGGCGCGCAAGACCACGCTCGGCAGTCTCGCCGTCGACGCGCGGACGGGCGACCTCTATCTCGGCGAGGAGAACGGTAATCGCGTCTATCGACTGGCCACCGAGAGCCGCCTCACCGCGGTCGCCGTCGGCCTGCAGCATCTCGTCGGCGGCAGCAGCATCGCCGTCGATGGCGACGGTCGTCTCGTCGCGCTCGATTTCGCCAGCCCCGAGACGGAGGCTCGAGCAGAGAGTCCTCCGCCGCGCGGTCTCGAAGCGGTGGGCAGCGGCTATCAGGGCCCGCTGGTGTTTCGCGTCGCGCTCGGCGACGGCGCCGCGCTTCCGCGCCGACTGGATCTGGTGCCGCCGCTGTTTCCGCGCGGGTGGCTCTCGCCGCCGGGCGAGCCCCTCACCCGGATGATCGCCGTGGCGACGCGCCTCGACGGAACGCTGCTGTTGCTCGACTCGCTCGGCCAGGTGTTCCGGCTCGGTGCCGCCGACAGTCTGACCCGCGTCGCTCGCTTACCGTCCGGCCACTATCAGCGCCCGAGCGTCGTGCTGACGCCGGACGGCACGCTGCTCGTCTCGACGGGCTTCCACCTCCGGCGCCTGTTCCGCGTGACGCCCGACGGCTCGGTGTCGACGCTCGCTTCGGAGCTCGGCGATCCCGGAGGCGTCGCCATCGATGCCACCGGCCGCATCTACGTCGCGGAGACGGCGCTGCATCGGATCATCCGGCTGACGCCGGTCCGGTCGCAGTGACGATGTCCGGCTGACCCCCACCCGCTAGCGATGCGTCACGCGCCTTCGACCATCGACGCCGTGAGCCCCCGCACGTAACCGCGGGCGAAGATGGCGCAGATGAGCACGACGGGAATCGCCATCAGATTGATCCCGGCCACCGCGAGCAGCTCGTCGAGGGCAACCTCCATCGTCGCGAGCCCCGCGGGGATCGTCTGGTTGTGCTCGGACAGCAGGAACACCGACGCGATCATGAAGTCGCTGGCGATCGTGCCGAGGGTGAAGATGCCGGCGGCGATGAGGACGGGCCGGCTCATCGGCAGCACGATGCGATAGAACGCGCCGGCGCGCGAGGCGCCCTCGACCAGCGCCGATTCCTCGATTTCCCTCGGCAGGTTCTGAAAGTACGCCGACAGAATCCAGACGCAGAATGGCAGCGCCATCGTCGGATACACGAGCAGCAGGACCAGGGGATTGTCGTCGAGGTTGAGCCGGATGACGACCTGGTAGAGCGGCACGAACAGGATCGTCTGCGGCACGATGTACGTGGCAAAGATCGCGCGCCGCCACCACCGAAAGCCCGGCGGCCGGAGCCGGCCCAGCGCGTACGCCGCCGCGAGGCCGGCCCCGAGCGTGATCGCCACCGAGCCGCCGAAGATCACCAGGGTGTTCTCGAGCCAGACGAAGAACGGATAGTCCCGCTTCAGCGCGCGTCCGACGAAGTTGCGCGGCTGCCCCTTGCGCTCGAACAGCTCCTCGAAGTTCTCCAGCGTCGGCCGCGTCACGATGAGCGGGTTGCCGAACACGTCTTCCTCCGCCGTCTTCAGCGACTGCACGAGCACGAAGTAAATGGGGAAGACGCAGTACACCATCACGACGAGTAGCAGGCCCGCGTGGCCGAGCCGGCGCGACCACGACGGCGGATTCACGCGCGGGCCTCGTCCGGCGGATCGAACGCCTTGAACAGCAGCAGCAGCACGCCGAGCAGGAAGGGGATGAGCATCAGCGACAGCGCCGACGCCGGGCCGAACTGCCCGCCCTTGATGGCCAGCCACAACGCCTGCGTGCCGATCACGGGAAACACGACGCGACCCGCCGTCAGCAGCCATACGTTGGCGAGATCCGCGAACGCGGTCGTGAGGGACAGGAACACGGCGAGCGCCAGGAAAGGCCGCAGCAGCGGCACCGTGACGAGCCAGAAGCGCCGCCAGGCGCTGCGGCATTCGAGCAGCGCGCACTCGAACAGCTCCGGCGGAACGGCGTTGATGCCGGCGAGAAGGAAGACGGCGATGAACGAGCTGCCCCGCCAGATGTTGAACAGCGTGACGGCCAGAAAGGACCACGCGCTGGTGCCGACGGCGTGGTCGACGGTCAGCTTCAGGTGCCCCATGAACGCGGCGTAGGCGGTCGGGATCGGCGGCGTGAGCGTCCAGTACCACCCCATCACGCTCACACTGGCCGGGTAGGCCCACGGGAGGAACACGGCGAGGAACGCGAGGGCCCGACCGCGGAAGGGGCGCGCGAGCAGCAGCGCGAACGCCACGCCCAGGACCAGCTTGGCCACCGTCGTCAACGCCGCGAAGCCGACCGTTATTGCCGCCGCCCACCAGAACTCGGCATCGGTGAGGAGGTGGACGTAATTCCGGAATCCGACGAAGGCGGCGCCGCGGTCGTTGAGAGGCGAGAGGTCGGTGAGGCTGATCCAGGCTTCCCAGCCCACCGGATACGCGAGGACAGTGAGGAGAAGGAGGACCGTCGGCGCGAGGAGGAGGTATGCGACCGCCACCTCGCGCCGGCGCTGTCCTCCTGCGCTCAGATCGCCTTCTCGCTCGTGCTGTCGAAGAAGTGCAGGCGCTCAGGATTCACGGCCAGCCGCACGCCGTCGTGAACCTTGAGGCGCACCGTAGGCTCGACGCGGGCCACCAGGCTGTTCGGCCCCGCCTTGACGTCCAGCAGGATCTCCGAGCCCAGCGGCTCGACCACGTCGACCACGGCGTCGAAGATGTACGGCGCCTGGTCGGCGCCGGCCGCGATGTGCAGGTCTTCCGGGCGGATCCCGAGCGTCACGCGCTGGCCCTTGTACGGAGTAACGCGGCTCGCCAGCGCCGGCGGAATGCCGAGCTTGAGGCCCGTGCCCTGCGCGCTGAGGCTGCCATCGCTGCCCTGAATGCTGACGTCGACGAAGTTCATCGCCGGCGAGCCGATGAAACCGGCCACGAACCGATTCGTGGGCTTGGTGTAGAGCTCGAGCGGCTCGCCGACCTGCTGGATCCAGCCGTCCTTCATCACCACGACGCGGTCGCCGAGCGTCATGGCCTCGACCTGGTCGTGGGTGACGTAGATGGCGGTCGTCTCGAGGCGCTCGTGCAGGCGCTTGAGCTCGACGCGCATCTGCACGCGTAG
>Ga0114129_10000651_pt1 | contig 43431 bp, 43 predicted proteins | sample RhiMetdeltSRZDD1_FD_80071 | JGI IMG/M metagenome (GOLD analysis project Ga0114129, IMG submission 80071) | Populus rhizosphere microbial communities from Tennessee, USA - Rhizosphere MetaG P. deltoides SRZDD1 (version 2) (version 2) | ecosystem: Host-associated > Plants > Roots > Rhizosphere >...
AACGCCCGCTTCGACGTCGTCGCGATCCCGACCGAGACGCTCACGAGCGGGATGTCCTGGACGACGCCCTTGCGATCCTCCATGCGGACGAAGCCTCGCTCCAGGTCCTGGTCGTCGTAATACAGCGCGCGATCCTCGTCGAAGCGCTCACACACGGTCTTCGCGACGGCTTCGGCGGAATCCGGTTGCACCACCGCGACGAAGTCGTCGCCCCCGACGTGCCCGACGAACCCCTCGGGATCGTTCGACATCACGGCGTCCTGGATCATCCGCGCGGTCCCCTGGATCAGGCGGTCGCCGCGGACGAACCCGTGCTTGTCGTTGTAGGTCTTGAAGTTGTCGAGGTCGACGTAGAGGACCGCGAACGGCCGGTGCTCGCGGACCATCCGCTCGATCTCCTCCTGGATCCGGATGTTGCCCGGCAGACCGGTGAGCGGGGAAAGGTTCCGCATCTCCTTCGCCCGACGCAGCGTCCCTTTCACGCGCGCGAGGAGCTCGATCGGGTCGAACGGCTTGATGATGTAGTCGTCGGCCCCCGACTGCAGGCCGGTCACCTTGTCCGAGGACAGCGCCTTCGCGGTGAGCATGATGATGCTGGTATTGGCGGTCTGCGGGTTCTTCCGCAATCGCTGCGCGACCTCGAAGCCGTCGAGCCTCGGCATCATCACGTCCAGCAGCACGAGATCCGGCCGCAGCTCGGAGGCGCGATCCAGCGCCTCCTCCCCGTCCCCCGCGACCGCGACCTCGTAGCCGGCCGAGCGCAGGTTCACCTCGACGAAGCGGGCGATGTCGGGATCGTCGTCGACGACGAGGATCGACTCGGGCATCTAGGCCTCCCCCCGGACGTCCGCGCCGGCGATCTCGGCCAGCGTCCTCGCGGCGGCGGCCTTGTCCGGCGCGCGATAGATCCCCGAGGCGGACACCAGGACCGTCGCGCCGGCGTCGATCGCCCGCCGCGCGTTCTCGACGGTGACGCCGCCGTCGATCTCGATGTCCACGTCGAGACCGCGTCGATCCACCTCGGCCCTCGCCGCCTCGATGCGCGGGTAGACCTCGGGGTTCAGCGGTTGTCCGCTCCACCCGGGGCGGATGCTCATCAGCATCAGGTCGTCGATCGCCTCGAGGTACGGGAACGAGGCCTCCACCGGCGTCTCGAGGTTCAACGTGACGCCGGTCCGCATCCCCGTCGCCCGTGCCTTCTCGATCGCGGGCTCGGGGTCGCCGACGGCCTCGTGATGGAACGACACGACGTCGAGGCCAGCGTCGGCGAGCTCTTCGAAGAACGACTCGGGGGCGTCCACCATCAGGTGCCCGTGGAGGGCCCGGTCGGTGCGGGGACGCAGCGAAGCCACGACCACCGTGCCGAGGGCGATCGGTGGGACGAAATGTCCATCCATGATGTCGATGTGGATGATGTCGGCATAGGGCTCGACCGCCTTGACCTCGTCGGCCAGGTGGGCGAGGTCCGCCGCGAGGATCGATGCCGCCAGCTTCCCCATCGGCCGCGGATTCTATCCGGGGTGGGCCGCGTGGTCGGTCACGTCCGTCTCTCGAAGGCGGCCACGAACATCCCGTCGGTCCCGTGGCGGTGCGGCCAGAGCCGGTGCCGGGTCGCGGACCCGTCGGGCCCTTCGGTCTCCAGCGGCCGGAGGTCGGGACGATGCCGGACGATCGCGTCGGCCGCGGCCTCCGTCTCGGCGCGGGGGAAGGTGCAGACCGAGTAGACCAGCCGGCCTCCGGGCCGGAGCAGGTCCGTCGATGCGGTCACGATCGCCACCTGGAGCCGGGCGAGGCGGGAGAGCGCATCTCGACGAGGTCTCCACAGGAGCTCGGGTCGGCGGCGTGCGGCGCCCAGCCCCGAGCACGGCGCGTCGACGAGGACCCGGTCGAAGGATCCGCCGATGGCGGGGTGGGTGGCGTCCTGCGCGAGGACGAGGGCTCCGATGCCGAGTCGGGTGAGCGCGGGAGGGATCAGCGCCGCCCGATCCGCGTGACGGTCGGCGGCGACGACGGTCCCGTCGGCGCCCACGCGGCACGCGGCGAAGGCCGTCTTGCCGCCTGGGGCGGCACAGACGTCGAGGACCCGATCGCCGGATCGAGGTTCGAGGGCCTCGACGACGAACGCGGACGCCTGATCCTGGACGGCGAACCAGCCCTCGCGCCATCCGGGCACCCTCGTGGGGTCGCCTCCCGGGAGGACGAGGCACTCGGGATGGACGGCGCCGATGGCCGGCTGGAGGCCGGCGGCGCGGAGCCCGTCGATCGCGTCCTCGACCGTCGTTCGGCAGGTGTTCACACGGAGGGTGAGCCGGGCGCGCTCGCCGAAGGCGAGCGCGGCCCGCTCGACCTCGTCGGGAGGCAGGAGCCGCCGGAGCTCCGCGATCGCCCACGGCGCCATGCCGCTCCGGACGCTGAGCGCGTCGTCGTCGTCGCTCGTGGAGGGCTCGGCGGGTCGCTCCGAGATCCTCCTCAGGATCGCGTTCGCGAACCCTCGCTCTCGCCTCGGGAGGAGCCCGACGGTCTCGCCGACCGCGGCGTGCGGCGGGATCCGCATGTGCAGGAGCTGGTACGCGCCGAGGCGCAACGCGGCGCGAGCGCCCGGGGTCATCCGAGCCACCGGCCGGGAGCTCGACGCGGCGACCGCCGCGTCGAGCTCCGGGACCCGTCGCAACGTTCCGTACGAGAGCTCGGTGGCGAACGCTCGATCCCGTTCGTCGAGGTGTGAACGAGACAGGAGTGCGGGGAGGAGACGGTTCGAATACGCACCCTCGTCGGCGACACGACGCACCAGTTCGAGCGCCACCTCGCGGGCGCTCGGACTCATCCGAGCCGCTCGCCGGACCGGATCCGTGCTCCCCGGGCCCACTCCGCGGCTGTCATGCGTTTCCGCCCGGCGGGCGCCACCTCCAGGAGCTCCACGATCGAATGGAAGGCTGCGTGCACGATCACTCCTCCGTCCGGCGTGATCTGGGTCGAGCCGGTGTCCTCGTCGCCGGGGGCCGTGAGCTGGTGTCCATGGTCCCCTCGATCCGCTGTCCGGATCACCTTGAGGGCGAGCTGGCGGAATGTCGTCGTTGCGGCCGGATCCGGCGCCAGCGCTCTCACCTTCCGCACGATCGCTTCCGATCGCTGCGTCCAGTCGATCGTTCGGTCTTCGGGCTTCAGTTTCGGCGCAGACGTCGCTGCTGCGTGATCCTGCGACCTCGGTTCGATCGAACCGTCCTCGAGCCCTCGCAACGTCGCCACCAGCAACGGCCCACCCAGTTCGGACAGCCGCTGCCCGAGCGAGCCGGCGTCCTCGTCCGGCCCGATCGCCGTCTCCTCCGTCGCGAGGATCGGTCCCGTGTCCATCCCCTCGTCCATCAGCATCACGCTGACCCCCGTGACCTCGTCGCCGGCGAGGATCGCGTGTTGCACGGGCGCCGCGCCCCGCCACCTGGGCAGCAACGAGAAGTGCACGTTCACCGCGCCGAGCCGGGGGATGTCGAGCACGTCCTGCGAGAGGATCTCGCCGTACGCGACGACCACCAGCGCGTCGGGCCCGGCCCGGTCGAGGGCCTCGAAGCCGTCGCCGCTCCGGACGCCGGGCACCTCGAGGACCTCGAGCCCCATCGCTCTTGCGGCGTCCGCGACGGCGGTCGTCGCCAGCTTCGACCCGCGACCGGCCGGACGCGGCGGGTTCGTGACCACCAGGCCGACGTCCACCTCGTCGGCGGCGACGAGCGCTCGGAGCGGCGCGACCGACCAGGGGTCGTTCCCCAGGAACGCGACGCGCATCCCGGGCCTAGTCCTCGGTGGCGCCCCGGGGCTCCGCGAGGCCGAGCTCGATCCGTCGCAGCTGCGCCATCACGTCCCGGCGGCCGTCGTCGTCGAGCCGATCGATGTACAGCATGCCGTCGAGGTGATCGGTCTCATGCTGGAAGATCCGCGCGAGCAGGCCTTCGCCGACCATCTCGAGCGGGCGGCCGTCGAGGTCCTGGCCCCGGACGACGACGCGCGCCGACCTCGGGGTCGCGTGGTACGGACCGGGGATCGAGAGGCATCCCTCGTCCTCGAGGAGCTCACCCGTCGCGTCCACGAACTCGGGGTTGGCGATCACCATGGGCCCGGTCTCGCCGTCATCGAAGACGAACAGGCGGATCGACACCCCGACCTGCGGCGCAGCGAGACCGACACCGGGCGCGTCGATCATCGTCTCGATCATGTCGTCCGAGAGCTCCCGCAGCGAGGGACCGAAGTCCGTGACGGGCTTGGCCGGCTCACGCAGGACCGGGTCGCCCAGGGTTCTGATGCGGAGGATCATCCGAGCATCCCTCTAGAGGTGCGGCTCGGCTTCGACGCGATCGACCACGCCCTCGGTGACGAGCTCCCGGAGCCGCTTGCCGAGTGCCGCCACCCGCTCGGGGTCGAGGGCGAGCAAGCATACCGTTCGACCCTCCGTGGCGGAGACGAGCAACGTCCACGGCTCGAAGGCGGAGAGCTCTCCCTCGAGTGCGTCCGAGCCCATGATCCGGAAGACCGCGGCACCGAGTGGCAGCCCGGCCTCCCGTCGCCGGTCGGCCTCGTCCCGATGGAAGCGATCTGGGTTCCCGCGAACCAGGGCCTGGACCATCGGGTCGCCCGGTTCCGACGCCTGGACGATGGCCCGTCCGCGAGGGCGGGCCCAGCCGACCGCCTCCATCCAGGTGGCCAGGCTCCGTTCGCGAGCCGAGAGACCGGGCCGTCGCCCGGCGAGGTCCGCGTCCAGGATCGCGACGAGGTCGAGGTTCCCCGCCCCGAGGTCACGGACGTCGTCGGGCCCGCCGATCAGGATCTCCGCCGTTCCCGGGAGGCGGGACGGTTCGTCCTCGCGGAGTCGGTGTACCGGCACGCGGGCGATCCCGCCGGCCCATTCCTCCACGCGCTCGGCTCCGCCTTTGCGGACCCCGAAGGTCCGGGCGCCGCACGAGCGACATCGTCCCTCGGCTCCGCAGACGACGCACCGGATCGCGCCTCCCTGCGCCCTGAGCAGACCTCCGCAGGCGGCGCAGGCCGCCGGCTCGCGACAGCTCGCGCAGAGCTGCGCGACGCCGTAGCCGGGGAGCGGTGAGAACACGAACGCGCGCTCGGCTTCGCCGAGCGCGCGGACCAGTCTCGGCGCTCGGCCCTCCGGCCCCGGCTTGACCACCTCGACCGGCGGCCACCGTCGCTCCTTCGGAGCGACGGTGGGCACGCCCAGCGCGGCGGCCTCCGCCGATGGGCAGCTCGCCGCCAGGACGCACACGCCGCCGTCCGCGCGGACGCGCGCCAGCGCGACGTCGCGCACGTGGTAGTAGGGCGACCGGTCCTCGCGGTGCGCGGGGTGGCTCTCGCGGGCCACGTAGACCAGCCCGGGGCGATCGAGCGGCGCGAACACCGCCGGCCGCGTGCCGATCACGATGTCGAACGCGCCTTCCGCGATATCCAGCCAGGTCCGGTAGCGGGTGCGCGCGTCGCCTCCCACGAACGTCGTGGCACGCTCCCCGAACGCCTCCCGGACGGCGACGGCGGTCGCGGGGAGCGGCCTCGCCTCCGGAACGATCACGATCGCGCGACGCCCCGCGGCCAGGCACGCGCTCACGGCCGCGACCGCCGCCGCCGCCTCGTCCTCGGGCGCGGGACGGAGCACGAACGCGCCCTCGCCCGATGCGATCGCGCGGAGGAGACGCTCGCCGTCCACGTACGCCGCGAAGAGCTCCGACATCCACGCGCCGGACCACGGATCGGGCGCCGGAGTCGGACCGACGCCCCCGCGGCCCTGCTCCTCCGAGGCCACCCGGGGCGGTACCGCCCGGCCGACCACGGTGGCCAGCGGAGCGACGTACCGCTCGGCGACCCATCGGAACAAGCTCAGTCCGCGCTCGTCGAACGCCCGCGCCGGCGAGACGAGCTTCCGCACCTCCAGCAATCGCGAGGGCGTGAGGTCGCTCGGTCCCAGGACCCACCCGCGGGTGTTCCGACCGTGGAAGGGCACCTGCACCAGCGAACCGACACCCGCACCCAGCTCGGCGGGGAGGTCGTACGTGAAAGGGCGGTCCAGGGACAGGAGGGGCCGGTCGACGCAGACGTCGACCGGGCCCGAGAGGACCCGAGGCGAAGGCGCCTCGCGTCCGAGCCTCGACGCGACCTCAGCCGACGAGCCGGCGGAGGTCATCGGCGCGTTCCGTCCCCTCCCAGGGGAACTCCTTGCGCCCGAAATGGCCGTACGCGGCCGTCTCCTCGTAGATCGGCCTGGAGAGATCGAGGTCGCGGATGATCGCGGCGGGTCGGAAGTCGAAGACCTCTCGGATCGCGGCGAGGATCCGCTCCGGGTCGGCCTGCTCGGTCCCGAAGGTCTCCAGGTTCATCGACGTGGGATGCGCGGTCCCGATCGCGTAGGCCACCTGGAGCTGCGCGCGGTCGGCGAGCCCGGCCGCAACCACGTTCTTCGTCGCGTATCGAGCCATGTACGCGGCCGAGCGATCCACCTTGGTCGGGTCCTTCCCGCTGAACGCTCCCCCGCCATGCGGCGCCATGCCGCCGTAGCTGTCGACGATGATCTTCCGTCCCGTGAGGCCGGTGTCGGCCTTCGGTCCACCGATCTCGAAGCGTCCGGTCGGGTTGACGAGCGGTGGCTTCATCGTGGTGGCGTCGACGTCGGGGAACTCCCGCAACACCGGATCGATCACCTCGGCGATGATGTCGGGCTTCAACAGCGTCTCGACGTCGACCTCCTCGCGGTGCTGCGCCGAGATCAGGACCGAGTCGACCCGTGCCGGCTTCCCGTCCCGGTACTCGATCGCCACCTGGCTCTTGCCGTCGGGCCGCAGATACGGAACGACGCCCGCCTTGCGGACGTCGGCCAGGCGCCGTGCGAGCCGGTGGGCCATCGCGATCGGCAGCGGCATCAGCTCGTCGGTCTCGCGGCAGGCGAAGCCGAACATCATCCCCTGGTCCCCGGCGCCGAGGACGTCGAGGTCGTCGCTGGAATGCCCCTCCCGATGCTCGAGCGAGTCCTCGACCCCTCGCGCGATGTCCGGGGACTGCTCCTGGATCGCGGTGATCACGCCGCACGTCTGCCCGTCCAGACCGAACTTGGCGTCCGTGTAGCCGACCTCCATGATCGTGCTCCGGACGACCGAGGGGATGTCCACCCAGCCGTCGCAGGTGATCTCGCCCGAGACCAGCACGAACCCCGTCGTCACCAGCGTCTCGCAGGCGACGCGGGACCTGGGATCGACGCCCAGCATCGCGTCGAGGATCGCGTCGGAGATCCGGTCGGCGAGCTTGTCCGGGTGCCCCTCCGTGACCGACTCGGAGGAGAACAGGAAGGACCGGCTCATGTCCGCGCGAGTATAGCCACGGCCGCCGACGCCTCCGTCTCGATCACCGACGGCCGAGCAAGGTCGCGACGCGGTCGCAGATCGCCGAAGCGAGCTCGGCCTTCGTCCACGTCCTGAGCGGTTCGTTCTCGCCCTCGGCGGCGAGGATCATCGCGTCGTTCGTCTCCGAGCCGAAGCCGGTGCCCGCGCGGCCCACCCGGTTCACCACGACGAGGTCGAGGTGCTTCGACGCGAGCTTCGATCTTCCGGAGGCCTCGAGGTCGTCCGTCTCGGCGGCGAACCCGACGAGGATCGGTCGCCGCTCCCGCTCCCCCAGCTCCGCGAGGATGTCCGGCGTCGGCTCGAGGATCAGATCGGGCACGCCGGCGTCCTTCTTCAGCTTCGATCCGGCGGCCTGCTTGGGGCGGAAGTCGGCGACCGCGGCCGCCATCACGACGGCGTCCGCCTCGCCGACGGATGCGATCACGGCGTCGCGCATCTGCTCCGCCGTCTCGACCGGAACGACGTGCGCCCCCGCGGACGGCGCGACCGTTCCGGGACCGAGCACCAGGGTAACGGCGGCGCCCCGCTCGAGGGCGGCGTTGGCGATCGCGATCCCCATCTTGCCGGTGGACCGATTGCCGAGGAAGCGGACGGGATCGATCGGCTCGTGCGTCGGGCCGGCGCTGATCACCAGCCTCCGACCCTCGAGATCCCGCGGGCCGAACGCGGCGCGGACCGCCGCGACGATGTCCTCCGGTTCGGCGAGCCTCCCGAGCCCCTCGTCGCCGTGCGCGAGCCGGCCGCTGACCGGCCCCACGATCCGCGCGCCGCGCTCCCGGAGCACCTCGACGTTCGCGCTCGTGGCGGGGTGCTCCCACATGCCGGTGTGCATCGCGGGCGCGATCACCAGCGGACACCGGGCCTCCAACAACGTCGCCGAGAGCAGGTCGTCGGCGAGGCCGTTCGCGAGCTTGGCGATCACGTTGGCCGTCGCCGGCGCCACCACCGCGGCGTCGGCCTCGTGCGCGAGGCGGACGTGCAGGACCTCGCCCGGCCGATCCCAGAGGGAGGAGTACACCGGCTCACGGGTGAGCGCCGCGAACGTGTCCGGGCCGATGAAGCGGCTGGCGTTCTCGGTGAGCACGACGGAAACGTCGGCCCCCGCTCCCTCGAGCAGCCGAGCCACGAGCGCGGCCTTGTAGGCGGCGATGCCGCCGGTGACGCCGAGCAGCACACGACGCCCGGCGAGCGGATCGCTACTCGGCTTCGGGCTCCTCGGGGCGCTCGTAGTCGATCTTCCCTTCGGCGATCTCCTCGAGGGCGATCGACAGGGGCTTGTTGGAGAAGCCGGTCTCGACGAGCGGCGGGACGTACTCCCCGCGGCCCTCGCCCAGCTGGTTGTAGTACGAGTTGATCTCCCGCGCGCGCTTCGCCGACAGGATCACCAAGGAGTACTTGGAGTCCACGGCCGCGAGCAGGTCGTCGATCTTCGGCTCGATCACAGACAGGCCTTTCCTAGGAGTCGGTTCGGGATGCCTCGATGATAGCAGCGACCTGCGCCGCAGCGGGGTCGAGCTGGTCGTTCACCACGACGTGGTCGAACCACCCGCGCTGCTCCATCTCCCAGGCCGCCTTCTCCAGACGGATCTTGATCCGCTCCTCCGTCTCCGTGGCACGGCCGCGGAGCCGGCGTTGGAGCTCCTCCATCGACGGGGGCGCGATGAAGATCAGGACGGATCCCGGTACCCGTTCTCGGACCTGCGACGCACCGACGACGTCGATCTCCAGGAGCACGTCGCGTCCCTCGGCCAGCCGACCCTCGACGAACCCGCTCGGCGTTCCCGACCGGTGTCCGACGATCTCGGCCCACTCCAGGAGCTCGCCGGCGTCGATCATCCGGTCGAACGCGTCGTCGTCGACGAAGAAGTAGTCGACGCCATCCACCTCGCCGGGCCGGGGGGCGCGGGTCGTCACCGAGACCGACAGCGACAGGCCTTCCGGATCGTGGGCGACGAGCCTGCGGACGATGCTTCCTTTTCCGACGCCGGAGGGCCCGGCCAGGACGAAGAGCCGCCCGTTCCGGATGGCGGCCTTACTTCTTGAAGCGGTCGAGGAGCTGCGCGCGCTGCTTCGCACCGAGCCCGCGGACGCGGCGGCTCGCGGAGATGTCGAGCTCCTCCATCAGCTTCTGGGCGCGGACCTTCCCCACGCCGGGGAGCGACTCGAGGACCGCCGAGACCTTCATCTTCCCCACCGTGTCCTCGTCCGAACGCATCAGCACGTCGCCCAGCGTTCGCTTCCCGGACTTCAGCTCGCCCTTGAGCTCCGCGCGCTTCTTCCGCGCCTCCGCCGCCTTCGCCAGGGCCTGCGCGCGCTGTTCCGGGGTCAGGGTGGGGAGTGCCATGCCATGCTCCTTCTGTCGTGGCCGAGGTTCCGGGGGCCGGTGCCCAGGGGAAGGTGAGGCGCGAGTATACGCACGGCCGGCGTCGGCGTGGCAAGAGGATTTCCCCTCACTGCCTGCACGTTTCCTGAACGGTCGATCAGCGGATCGCGCGGAGGATCGATCGCGCGACCGCCGCCGGATCGTCCGCTTCCGTGAGCGGACGGCCGACGACGAGGTGGTCGGCGCCGCGCTCGATCGCCTCCTCCGGCGTGAGGACGCGGACCTGGTCGTGGCCGTTGGATCCGGCCGGCCGGATCCCGGGCACGACCAGACAGAACTCCTCGCCGCACGCGGCGCGGACGTCGGCGACGTCGTCGCCGGAGACGACGACGCCGTCGAGCCCCGCGGCCCTCGCCTCGAAGGCGAGGGACGCGGGGCTCGCGAGCCCTTCGCCCGCGTGACTCGACAGCACGGTCACGGCGATCACGAGCGGTCGTTCGAACCCGGCGTCGGCGGCGCCGCGCTCCGCGCCGCGGAGCGCGGCGCGCATCATCGCCTCGCCGCCGAGCGCATGCACGGTGAACATCCGCGGGCCGAGCCGCGCGATGTTGGCGGCCGCGGCCTCGACGGTGTTCGGGATGTCGTGGAGCTTGCCGTCGGCGAACACCGGGCCGTGGGCCGCGACGCGACGTACGGCCTCCGGCCCGACGGCCCACAGCAACTCGAGCCCGACCTTCAACAACCCGACCTCGGGGCCGAGGGCCTTCGACAGCCGCTCGGCGTCGTCGAGCGCAGAGACGTCGAGCGCGGCGACGAGCGGGTTCTCCGGCCGAGGGATCACGGCGCGTCCGTCGCTCGGAAGCCGGCCGGCACGCGGAGGCGGGCCTGCAGGTCGGCCGGGGACGAGATGCCCTTGTCGCGGAGGTAGTCAGCGATGCCGCGCGCGATCTCGACCGGTGCCATCGGGTCGACCAGCGTCGCGGTCCCGACCTGAACGGCCGACGCGCCGGCCAGCAGCATCTCGATCGCATCCGACGCGGATCGCACACCGCCCACCGCGAGGATCGGCGCCTCGGGCACCACCCGAGACGTCTCGAACACCGCCCGGAGGGTGAGCGGCTTGAGGGCGGGCCCGGCCAGCCACCCCGTGACGCCACCGAGCGCCGGACGGAGGTCGTTCGTTCGGACGCCCAGGGCGGCGGGCGGGGCGCCCATCGTCACCCCGTGGGCGCCGGCGCGCACCGCCGCCCGCGCCAGATCGGGCAGGGCCGAGGCGGCCATCGGCAGCTTGGCGAAGACCGGCACGAGAGACATCCGCGCGATCGCCCCGACGACCTCACCGGTCCGATCGACGTGCTCCCCGAGCACCTCCCGACGCATCTCCTCGTCCGGACCCGACAGGTTGACCTCGATCGCGGCGACCTCCGGCCGGGTCTGCAGTGCCCCGACCAGCCGGACGTGCTCGTCGACCGATCCGCCCGCGATCGAGACGATCACCGGGGCGCCGCCCCGTGCCAGTCGCGGCAGCTCCACCTCGACGAACACGGCGACCCCGGGGTTCTGGAACCCCGTAGACCACACCGTGCCCGACGGCGTCTCGGCGATCCGGGGAGGGGGCGACCCCTTGCGGGGCTCGAGCGTGATCGTCCTGCTGACCAGACCGCCGACGCGGCGCAGGTCGACGAGCCCCCCGAGCTCGCGGCCGGTCCCGACGCAGCCCGCGGCCACGAGCACCGGCGTCGGAAGGACCAGCCCACCGCCGAGGTCGGTGCGCAGGCTCCGGCGACCGCCCGACCGGCCCGGTGCCTCGCCGTCGCTCATCCCGGCCCCGTCATCCTGGCCACGACCGCACCACGGGCAGACCTTCCGGCGGCGTCGGCAGCATCGTGGGACGCTCGCCGAGCCACCGATCCCAGAGCACGCGGGCCGGGTTGAAGACCGGGCCGTCGACGCAGGAGCGGAGGTTGTCGTATCCGCTCCCGTCCTTGCGAGCGACCGGCACCACGCACGTGTAGCAGAGGCCGAAGCCGCATCCCATCCGTTCCTCGAGCGCCACCTGTGCGGGGAGGCCGCGCTCCGTGCAGAACGCGGCGACCTGCTCCAGGGTCCGGGCGGGCCCGGCCGCGTAGACGACCTGCGCGCGGACGCGGTCGGCGACCGCCGGGAGGACCTCCATCACCGCGCCGCGATCGCCGAGCGTGCCGTCGGTGGTCACGATCGCCACGGTCTGCGAGACCCGCTTCGCGTCGATCGGCTTGAGGACGCGTTCCATCGTGTCGGCGCCCACGACCATGTCCACGCGCTTCCCCGCGGCCACCAACTCCTGGGCGAGGAAGTAGAGCGGCGCTGCCCCGTGTCCCTCCGCGACGAGGAGGCAGTTCGTCAGGCGGCGCGGGAGCGCGAATCCCTTGCCCAGCGGTCCGATCACGTCGAGGAACGAGTGGGCTCGAGCCGCCGCCAGCCACGACGTGCCGGGCCCCGAAGGCTCGATCACGAACTCGAGCGTTCCGGCCCAGCCGCCGCGGCGCGAGGCGTCGTGGATCGCCAGGTGACGGCGGAGCAGGAACTCCCGTCGGTCCGGCATCTTCACCGCGACGAACTGGCCGGGGCGGGCCTTCTCCGCGATCTCCGGTGCGACCACCGTGAGCTGGTGATACGCGCCGAGCTTGCGGGTGGACAGGACCTCCGCGCGGACGCGCTTCACGCCACCCCGCCCCCACGGGCGCGGACGCGGCCCGCCTCGACGCCTAGTTCGAGCGACTCCTGGACGGGCCGCGCCCGCGCCGCCTCGTGATGCTCCTGGATCGAGATCGGCTCGGCCGGCCCCGCGCGCAGCGCCTCGATCCCACGGACCGCCGCGAAGACGCCGGGAAGCGTCGTGATGCACGGGACCCCGGCGGCCGCGGCGGCCGTCCGGATGTGGTAGCCGTCGGTCCGGGGACCCCGCCCGAACGGCGTGTTGATCACGAGGTCCACGCGGCCCTCTCGGATCAGCTCCGCCACGTTCGGCTCCCCCGCCCCCGCGCCCTCGCTCACCTTCGCGACCGGCTCGGCCGGGATCCCCGCCCGGCGCAGGACGCTCGCCGTTCCCCGCGTCGCCAGCAGCCGGAACCCCAGATCGGCGAGCCGCTTCGACGGGAAGACGATCGCGCGCTTGTCGCGGTTCGCGACGCTCACGAAGACGGTGCCGCCGGTCGGCAGCGCGTGTCCGGCCGCCACCATCGCCTTCGCCAGGGCCGCCCCCGGATCGGCATCGATCCCCATGACCTCTCCGGTGGAACGCATCTCAGGCCCCAAGATCGTGTCGGCCCCGGGGAATCGTCCGAATGGAAGCACCGCAGCCTTCACGGCGGTGTACGGCAGGCTCCGGTAGTGCCGGTCCCCAGCCGGGATCACGCCCTCCGACGCGAGGGCGGCCAGCGACCGACCGGCGAGCACGAGCGTGGCGACCCGCGCGAGCGATACGCCGATCACCTTCGACACGAAGGGCACCGTACGCGATGCGCGTGGGTTCGCCTCCAGCACCCAGATCCGCTCGTCCTTCACCGCGAGCTGGAGGTTCAGCAGTCCGACGACGCCGAGGCGGCGTGCGATCCGCCGGGTGATGTCCTCGATCCGGTCGAGCTCGTCGTCGGAGAGCGTGGCCGGCGGGATCTGGCACGACGAGTCCCCGGAGTGCACCCCGGCCTCCTCGATGTGCTCCATCACGGCGCCGACGAACACGTCGGTGCCGTCGCACACGGCATCGACGTCGACCTCGATCGCGCCCTCCAGGAACCGGTCGATCAGGACGGGGTGCTCGCGGGAGGCCTCGGCCGCCGAGGCCACGAAGCGGGCCAGCTCGCTATCGTCGTAGACGATCTCCATCGCCCGGCCGCCGAGCACGTACGACGGACGCACCACCACCGGGTAGCCGATCGTGGCCGCCACCGATCGCGCCTCGTCGAGGGTCCGCGCCTCGCCGTGCGGCGGCGCGGGGATGCCGAGCTCCTGCAGGAGCGCAGCGAACTTTCCCCGGTCCTCGGCGAGGTCGATCGCCTCCGGTGGCGTGCCGAGGATCCGGAACCCCTCCGTCTCGAGCAGGTGGGCCAGCTCGAGCGGGGTCTGGCCGCCGAACTGCGGGATCACGCCGACCGGTCGCTCCGCGCGGCAGACCGCCAGGACGTCCTCGGCCGAGAGCGGCTCGAAGTAGAGGCGACTCGACGTGTCGTAGTCCGTGGACACCGTCTCGGGGTTCGAGTTGACCATCACCGAGTCGAAGCCGGCCTCTTCGAGCGCGAAGGCCGCGTGGACGCACGCGTAGTCGAACTCGATCCCCTGGCCGATCCGGTTGGGGCCGGAGCCGAGGATCACGACCCGGGGCCGGTCGCGCTCCCCGACCTCCGATTCCTCCTCGTAGGCCGAATAGTGGTACGGCGTGAACGCAGGGAACTCGGCGGCGCAGGTGTCCACGGACTTGAAGACCGGCGTGACGCCCAACGCGTCCCGGATGCGGCGGATCTCTGCTTCGGATGCGCCCGTCTCGTGCGCGATCCGCGCGTCGGAGAGCCCCGCCCGCTTCGCCGAGCGCAGGTCGTCCACCGTGGGCTCCGGAACCCGGAGGGCCGCGGCATGCTCCGCGATCACGGCGATGCGGTCGACGAACCAGGCGTCGATCCCGCTCGCGGCCGCGACGTCCTCGACGGGGTGACCGGCCGCCAGCGCGCGCTCGATCAGGTGGAAGCGGCCCTCCACCGCCGCACCGAGCGTCGCGATCGGGTCTCCTTCGTCGCCGACCGCGGCTCCGGCACCGAGATCGGCGCCGGGCCGCTCCATGCTCCGCCAGGCCTTGCCGAACGCCTCCTCGAACGTGCGACCGATCGCCATCACCTCGCCGACCGATCGCATCGTCGAGGAGAGGCCGGCGTCCGCCTCCGGGAACTTCTCGAACGCGAACCGCGGGATCTTCACGACGACATAGTCGAGGGTCGGCTCGAAGGACGCGGGGGTCTCTCCCGTGATGTCGTTGCGGATCTCGTCCAGCCGGTAGCCCACGGCCAGGAGCGCTGCGATCTTCGCGATCGGGAACCCCGTGGCCTTCGACGCGAGCGCCGACGACCGCGAGACCCGTGGGTTCATCTCGATCACGACCTGCCGTCCCGTGCTCGGATCGACCGCGAACTGGACGTTCGACCCGCCGGTCTCGACGCCGATCGCCCGCACGCAGGCGATCGCGGCGTCGCGCATCCGCTGGTATTCCCGGTCGGTGAGCGTCTGCTGCGGCGCGACCGTGACGGAGTCCCCCGTGTGCACCCCCATCGGGTCGACGTTCTCGATCGAGCACACGATCACCGCGTTGTCGGCGGCGTCGCGCATCACCTCGAGCTCGAACTCCTTCCATCCGGCGATCGACTCCTCCACGAGGACCTGGGACACGGGGCTCGCGGCGATCGCCTTCCGGGCGATCGTCGCGAGCTCGTCCCGGGTGGCGGCGAAGCCGCTGCCACCCCCGCCGAGCGTGAACGAGGGCCGGACGATCACCGGCGTCCCGAGCTCCTCCCAGAGCGCGATCGCCTCGTCGACGGTGCGCGCGATCCCCGCTCGCGGCACGTCGAGCCCGACCTCCGTCATCGTCTCCTTGAACCGTCGGCGGTCCTCGGCCCGATCGATCGTGTCCAGGCTGGCCCCGATCAGCTCCACACCCAACCGGTCGAGGTCGCCGGAGGACGCCAGCGCCACGCTCACGTTCAGCCCCGTCTGGCCGCCGAGCGTCGGCAGGAGCGCGTCGGGCCGCTCGCGTTCCAGGACGGCCAGCACCGACTCCGGGGTGAGGGGCTCCAGGTAGGTCCGGTCGGCGAAGCCGGGGTCGGTCATGATCGTGGCGGGGTTCGAGTTGACCAGGACGACCCGGTAGCCCTCCTGGCGGAGGACCCGGCAGGCCTGCGTCCCGGAGTAGTCGAACTCGCATGTCTGGCCGATCACGATCGGTCCGGAGCCGATCACCATGATCGAGGAGAGGTCGGTTCGCCGCGGCATCAGGCGCCCGCCATCAGGGCCCGGAACCCGTCGAAGAGGCCGGCCGCGTCGTGCGGTCCCGGCGCGGCCTCCGGATGGAACTGGACCGAGAACGCCGGAACGTCCCGGCACCACAGGCCCTCGACGGTCCCGTCGTTCAGGTTGCGGTGGGTGATCTCGACGGAACCGACCGGCGTTCGGGCGGCGCCGTCGCCACCGCGCCGCCAGCCGTCCGGGTCGACGGCGAAGCCGTGGTTGTGGCTGGTGATCCGCACCTCGCCGGTGCGCTCGTCGCGGACGGGCTGGTTCACCCCGCGGTGTCCGAACGGCATCTTGTACGTCCGTCCACCGAGCGCCAGGGCCAGCAGCTGATGCCCCAGGCAGATGCCGAACAGCGGCACCCTGCCCAGGAGGCCGGCGGCGGCGGCGACGCCGTCTGCCGTCGCCGCCGGGTCGCCGGGCCCGTTCGAGAGCAGCACGCCGTCGACGCCCCCGGCGGCGACGTCGGTCGCGGGCGTCGACGCCGGCACCACGGTCGCCTCGATGCCACGTGCGGCGAGCCCCGACAGGATGCTCCGCTTGATCCCGAAGTCGTAGGCGACGACCCGGAACACACGCCCGTGCCAGCGGTCGGCCGGCCCAACCACGGTCGCCGCCTCGTACGCGGCCGGTGTCGTCACCGTGCTCGCCAGGTCCGCACCTGCCATCGGCGCCGCAACCCGGACCCGTTCCAGCAGCGAGGCCGGCTCCAGGTCGATCGTCGAGACGCCGGCGCGCATCGCGCCGGCGTCGCGGATCCGGCGGGTGAGCTTGCGGGTGTCGATCCCCTCGATCCCGGGAACGCCGGCCGCGGCGAGCGCCGCGGCCAGCGTCCCCTCGGCCCGCCAGCTCGACGCCCGCCGCGAGCACTCCCGGACCGCGAACCCGGCCACGTGGATCCGATCGCTCTCGGCGTCCTCGGCGTTGACGCCGTAGTTCCCTTGGTGCGGCGAGGTCATCACGACGATCTGGCCCGCGTAGGAGGGATCCGTGAGGACCTCTTGGTAGCCGGCCATCCCCGTGTTGAAGACGGCCTCGCCGAACGCCTCTCCCTCGGCGCCGAACCCCGTTCCCCGGAAGACGGTCCCGTCCTCGAGGACGAGGAGCGCCGGGGCTCCGGTCACCGGAGCGCCTTCCCCTCCGCGAAGGTGAGCTCCCCGTGCAGGACGGTGAATCGGACCCGGCCGGTGAGCTCCCGGCCGAGGAACGCGGAGTTCCGGGACTTCGAGGCGAACGGTGGATCGACCGTCCAGGTCTCCGTCGGATCGAACACGACCAGGTTGGCCGGGCGGCCGGGCTCGATCGGACCCCCGTGCTCGTTCGCGCCGAGGATCCTGGCCGGCGTGACGCTCAGCGCGTCCAGCGCCCGGGACAGCGTGAGGAGGCCCGGCGCGACCAGCTCGGTCAGCACGACCGCCAGCGCGGTCTCCAGCCCGATCGTGCCGTGGGGCGCACGGTCGAACTCCGCCTCCTTCTCCTCGACCGCGTGCGGCGCATGGTCGGTGGCGATCGCGTCGATCGTGCCGTCGGCCAGGCCCGCGCGGAGTGCCTCGCGGTCCTCGGCCGAGCGGAACGGGGGGTTCACCTTGCGGTTCGTGTCGTAGGTCCGGAGGTCCTCGTCGGTGAACACGAGGTGGTGGGGCGTCACCTCGGCCGTCACGCGGAGACCGTCGCGCTTCGCCGCCCGGACCAGCTCGACCGAGCGAGCGGACGACAGGTGGCAGAGGTGGAGCCGCCCCCCGGTGAGGCGCGCCACCTCGAGGTCGCGGTAGACGATCGTGTCCTCCGACGCCGAGGGCTGCCCGGTCAAGCCGAGCGAGAAGGAGGTGATCCCCTCGTGCATCTGCTGCCCGATCGAGAGCGACGCGTCCTCGCAGTGCTCCGCGATCACGACGTCGTCGAAGGCGCGAACGTAGGTCAGCGCGTTGCGCAGGGTCCGCGCCGTGGGGACGCAGCGCCCGTCGTCGCTGAACACTCGCACACCGGCCTCGACCATCTCCCCGAGCTCGGCGAGCGCTTCGCCCTCCTGCCCTCGCGTGATCGCGCCGATCGGGAAGACGTCGGCGAGACCGGCGCGGGCGGCAGCGGCCCGCACGCCGGCGATCACGGAGGCGTCGTCGGCGACCGGGTCGGTATTGGGCATCGGTGCGACCGCCGTGTACCCGCCGGCCGCGGCCGCCCGCGTCCCCGTCTCCACGGTCTCCTTGTGCTCCGCGCCGGGCTCCCGGAGGTGCGTGTGGAGGTCGACCAGCCCCGGCGCCAGGACGAGACCGTCGCACTCGATCACCTCGGCCTTCGCAGCGGAGAGGGCGGAGCCCACCTCGGCGATCGCGCCGTCGCGGACGAGGACGTCCGCGACGTCGTCGCGTCCGGAGACGGGGTCCGCGATCCGCGGACCCCGCAGCAGCAACGCCCGGCCCGTCACGAGGTCACCTCCTCCGTCTCGGCCCTGCCGCCCAGCAGGAGGTACAGCAGCGCCATGCGGACCGCGATCCCGTTCGTGACCTGGTCCTCGATCACGCTCTGCGGCAGGTCGGCCACGTCGGAGTCGATCTCGACGCCCCTGTTCATGGGGCCGGGGTGCATGATCAGCGACCCCTCGGGGAGCAGCCCGACGCGCCGCCGATCCAAGCCGAACAGGCGCGAGTACTCCCGTACCGACGGGAAGTACTCGAGGCGTTGCCGCTCGGTCTGCACCCGCAGCAGGTAGCAGACGTCGAGCTTGGGAAGCACCCCTTCGACGTCGTGGCTCACCTGGACCCCCCACGCGGGGGCGTCGGGCGGGATCAGCGTCGCCGGCCCCACCAGCGTGACGTCCGCGCCCATCTTCACCAGCCCGAACGAGAGCGAGCGAGCCACCCGCGAGTGCAGGACGTCCCCGACGATCGCCACGCGGAGCCCCTCCAGCCGGCCCAGGCGTTCGCGCATCGTGTACAGGTCCAGCAGCGCCTGGGTCGGATGCTCGTGTGTGCCGTCTCCCGCGTTCAGGACGTGACCGCGCACCCACCGCGTCAGCTGGAAGGGCGATCCCGACGAGGAGTGCCTGATCACGATGGCGTCCGCGCCCATCGCCTGGAGCGTGAGGGCCGTGTCCTTCAGCGACTCTCCCTTCGAGACGCTCGAGCCGCCCGACGAGAAGTTGATCACGTCGGCCGACAGCCGCTTCGCGGCGAGCTCGAAGGAGATGCGGGTCCGGGTCGAGTTCTCGTAGAAGAGGTTGACGACCGTCCGGCCTCGGAGGGCGGGCACCTTCTTGATCACGCGGGTCCCGACCTCCCGGAAGGACTCCGCCGTGTCGAGGATCCGCACGACGTCGTCCGCCGTCAGGTCATGCATCGACAGCAGGTGCTCGTTCACGCGCCCACCTCCCGCAGCGCCGGACCCGTGGATCCCGGTGCGACGACGGCGCCGTCCTCGCCGTCGAGCTCCGTGACCATCACCCGGACGTCGTCCTCCAGACGCGTCGGCACGTTCTTGCCGACGAAGTCGGCGCGGATCGGAAGCTCCCGATGACCCCGGTCGACCAGCACCGCGAGGCGGATCCGCCGGGGACGTCCCAGATCCATCAGCGCGTCCATCGCCGCTCGGATCGTCCGCCCGGTGTAGAGGACGTCGTCGACGAGGACGACGGTGCGTCCGGAGACGTCGAAGGGGATCCGGGTCTCGTGGACCTCCGGGGCCTCGGCGCGCAGGCCGATGTCGTCGCGGTAGAACGTGATGTCGAGGGCCCCGACCGGCACCTCGTCGCCCTCGATCTTGGCGATCTCCGCCGCCAGCCGGACCGCCAGATGATCGCCGCGGTCGGCGATCCCCACCAGGACGAGCCGCTCGGTCCGCTCCCGTTCGACGATCTCGTGCGCGATCCTCGCGATCGCGCGCCGGACGTCGTCCGCACCGAGGATCTTGCCGCTCATACGGGAACGCCCCCTCGCGACGGCGAGAGGGCGGCAGGCATGTCGTGCATCGGTGGCTCCCTTCCCGGCCTCACGGGACCGGACTTAAAGGGGAAGTTCGTGCCGAAGGATAGCCATCTCTCCGCCGCACCGCAACGATGACCCCCTCGATCCACCCCGGCGTAGACTGGAGCGACCGGATCCCCGCTGGGCCCGGATGAGGACCACCGAGAGGAAGAGAGGACCTCCATGCCTGATTGGGCGATCGTCGCGATCATCGCCGTGGTCGTGCTCTTCGGCGCGAAGCAGTTGCCCGAGATCGCACGGAACCTCGGCCGTTCGTCCGGTGAGTTCAAGAAGGGGTTGAAGGAAGGGGTCGACCAGGCCGACGAGACCCCGAACGCCGCCCCACCTCCCACCGGGGGTCCGATGCCCACCGATCCCGTCCAGGACCCTTCCCGGCCCGAGACCCCCTAGGTCGACCCCGCCCCCGGCTCCGGCGCTCCCGCCGGTCTGAGCTCGCCGGCGATCCTGCCGAGCAGCCCGTTCACGAACCGCGGCGACCCCTCCGTCGACAGGTCCGACGCGGCCTCCACGGCCTCGCTGATCGCCACCGACGGGGGGACGTCGGGACGGTGCAGCAGCTCGAAGACGGCCAGTCGGAGGATCGAGCGGTCGAGCGCCGCCATCCGGGAGACGGTCCATCCCTCGGAGCGCTCCTCGAGGAGGAGATCGATCTCCGGCAGGTGATCCGCGACGCCCTCGACGAGCTCGCGCCCGAACGGCGGAACCGGGCGTCCGCCCGCGCTCCACGCCTCGAGCACCGCGCGGGGATCGGTCCCCGTCACGTCGGCCTGGTACAGGATGTCGAGCCCCGTCCGGCGAGCCTCGCGCCTCGAGGTCACGCCTTCACGCGCTCGATGTAGGCGCCGGTCCGCGTGTCGACCTTGACGCGGTCGCCCTCCTCCACGAACAGCGGGACCTGCGCCATCGCCCCGGTCTCGAGCGTGGCCGGCTTCAGCGCGTTCGTGCGCGTGTCGCCCTTCACCGCGGGGTCGGTCTTCGACACGGTGAGGACCATCGACGCCGGCAGATCCACGGCGATCGGCGTGCCCTGATGGGTGGCCACCGTTGCCTGCCCCCCCTCGACCAGGAAGTTGGCGGCATCGCCGACGATCGACCGGCCGACGTGGAGTTGCTCGTAGGTCTGCAGGTCCATGAAGACCAGGTCGTCGCCCTCGGGGAAGAGGTACTGCATCTCTTTCCGCTCGACGATCGCCAGGCCGACCTTCACGCCCGCGTTGAACGTCTTGTCCACCACCGCGCCCGTTCGCACGTTGCGCAGCTTCGTCCGCACGAAGGCGCCGCCCTTGCCGGGCTTAACGTGTTGGAATTCGACGATCTGGAACAAGGTGCCATCGAGGTCGAGGGTCATCCCGTTCTTGAGGTCGTTGGTCGAGACGCTCACGGGCGCTCAGAGCTCGAGGAGGTCGCGTGGCGAGGTCCCGAGCGGCCGGCCACCGTCCTGGGTGACCTCGACCGCGTCTTCGATCCGGACGCCGCCGATCCCGGGCAGGTAGATCCCCGGCTCGACCGTGACGACGGCGCCGACCGGCAGCACGTCCTCGCCGTCCCTCCGCAGCCACGGCCCTTCGTGGATGTCGAGACCGACGCCGTGGCCGAGGCCGTGGGAGAACCGATCCCCGTACCCGGCGTCCTCGATCACGGACCGGGCCGCGCGGTCGACGTCGCCCGCGACGGCGTCCGCGCGGATCGCGTCGATCCCCGCCTGCTGCGCCTGGGCCACGATGTCGTGCACCTTCCGCAGCTCGGAGGTCGGCTGCCCGAACGAGACCGTTCGGGTCATGTCCGTGTGGTAGCCGCCGGCGGTCGCCCCGAAATCGATCTTGATGATGTCGCCCTCGTCGAGGACCCGATGGCAGGGCCGGTGGTGCGGCTCGGCTGCGTGCTCACCGAACCCGACGATCGGGTCGAAGGAGAGGCCGTCGGATCCGTGACGGGCCATCGCCAGCTCGAGCTGCGCGGCGGCCTGCCGCTCGCTGATCCCCGAGACCAGGACGTCCAGGATGTCGCCGAAGGCGCCATCCGTGGCGTCCTGGGCCGAGCGGAGGAGGTCCAGCTCCTCGGGATCCTTCGACCAGCGCAGGCCCTCGACGACCTCGCCGGCCGGGACCAGGTCGAGCTCCTCGAAGATGGACGCCCATCGCCCGTGCTGGGCGACCGTGACCGCGTGGTCCTCGAAGCCGAGCCGCTGCACCCCGAGCCGCAGGCAATGGTCGTGGACCGAGGACAGGAGCCCCTCCATCGACGCCACCCGCTCCATGTCGGGGACCTCGTGTCGGGCCTGCTCCCCGTACCGGCCGTCCGTGAGGAACACCGCGTCGTCTCGGCCGACGAGCGCCATCGCCCACGATCCCGTGAAGCCGGAGAGGTAGCGCACGTTGGGGAGCTTCGTGACGAGGACGGCGTCGACGCCGAGCCCCTCGAAGCGCTCGGTCAGTCGTTCCCGTCTCGCCCGGTGATCCACGGCATCGCCTCCAGCGCCAGATGATAGCCACCGGCCCCCAGGCCGCTGATCGACCCGGTGCAGACCGGGGCCACGACCGATCGCCGGCGGAACCCCTCGCGGGCGTGGATGTTCGACTGGTGGACCTCGACGACCGGCAGCCCGCAGCTCTCGACCGCGCCGCGAAGGGCGTAGGAGTAGTGGGAGAGCGCCCCGGGGTTGATCACCACCGCGTCGATCCCCTCGCCACCCGCGCCGAGCAGCCAACCGATCAGGTCCCCCTCGTGGTCGGACTGATGCCAGCGGACGTCGTGGCCGAGCCGATCGGCGCGCTCCTCGACCGAGGCCATGATCTCCTCGAGCGTCTCCGATCCGTACAGGGTCGGGTCGCGACGACCCAGCGCGCCGAGGCTCGGACCGAACAGGTACAGCACGTTCATCCCGTCGCTCCGATCTGCTCCAGGGCCGAACGGACCTCCTCGTCGGGCACGTCGTCCACGACGATCGGTCGCCCGACGCCCTCCAGGAGCACGAATCTGACCCCGGCCCGGTACTTCTTGTCCAGTCGGATCGCGTCCAGGACGTCGTCGGTGGGTGGGAGCGCGCCGTCGGGCGTCAGCCCGAGCGACGCGAGCAGCCGCTCCGTGCGGCTCGTGAGATCCGCGGCGAGGCCGCGGATCTCAGCGAGCCGCGCGGCCGCGATCATGCCGATCGCGACCGCCTCACCGTGCGTGCGACCGGCGAAGGAATCGAGCCGCTCCAGGGCGTGTCCGACCGTGTGCCCGTAGTTCAGGATCAGCCGGTCGCCCGTGTCCCGCTCGTCGACCGCGACGACGTTCGCCTTCGCTGCGACGCAGCGGGCCACCACCGTCTCCATGACGGCCGTGTCCCGAGCGACGACCGGGGACGGATCGTCCTCCAGCATCGCGAGGAGGTCCTCGTCGAGCGTCAGCGCGACCTTCGCGACCTCCGCGAGCCCGGAGCGGTACGCCCGATCGTCCAACGTGGCGAGCGTGTCCAGGTCCGCGAGGACCGCCTCCGGCTGATGGAACGCTCCGACGAGGTTCTTCCCCTCCGGGAGGTTGATCGCGGATTTCCCCCCGATCGCCGCGTCGACCTGCGCCGTCAGCGTCGTGGGCACCTGCACGACGCGCAGCCCCCGCATGTAGGTCGCGGCGACGAAGCCGGCGAGGTCCCCCACCGCCCCGCCCCCGAGCCCGACCACCACGTCGCTCCGATGAGCCTCGCGGCCGGCCAGCTGGCGCAGGAGCGCCTCGTAGCTCTGCAGGGACTTCGCCTCCTCCCCCGCCGGGACCGTGAGCAGGACGGGCGCCAGCCCCCGTGCCGTGAGGCCCGCCGCGACCGGCTCGAACCATCGCTCGGCGATGTCCCGATCGGAGATCACGAAGGCCCCGCCGGCGCCAGGCAGCTCGGGGAGGTGGTCGGCCGATCCCTCGAGGAGCCCGGAACCGATCGTGACGTCGTACGGGCGGCCGGGGATCGCGACCGTCACACGGACCAACGGAGCTCCTCGACGATCGCGTCCGCCACCTCGCCCGGATCGCCGCTCGCGTCCACCACGTGCGCGGCGAACTCGCGGTACAGCGGCCCGCGCGACTCGAAGAGCTCTTCGAGATCCCCCTCCTTCCGGATCAGGGGACGGTCCGATGCCGGCTCCACGCGACGGCGAAGCTCGTCCAGCGGCACGTCGAGGCAGACGGCGACGCCCGTGTTCCGGAGCGCGATCCGGTTGGCCGGCTCGAGGACGATGCCTCCGCCGCAAGCGATCACGGCGGGATCCTCCGTGGACGCCTTCACCAGGGCGGCGGCTTCGAGCGCCCGGAACGCCGCCTCGCCCTCGTCACGGAAGATCTCCGGGACCGAGGCGCCGGCCTCCTCCTCGATCCGCTCGTCGAGGTCGATGAACGGCACGCCCAGCCGGCCGGCCAGCTCCCGGCCCACCGTGGACTTGCCGGAGCCCGGCATGCCCACGAGGTACACGATCACGGCAACGTCTCCGCGAACGCCTCGAGGTTCCGGCGGGTCTCCGGCAGCGCGTCGCCGCCGAACTTCTCGAGGACCGCCCCGGCCAGCTCGATCGCGACCACGGCCTCCCCCACCACGGCGCCCGCGGGAACGGCGCAGACGTCGGTGCGCTGCGTGATCGCCGAGGCGTCCTCACCCGTGACGAGGTCGACGGTCGCCAGGGGCCTCGGCAGGCTCGAGAACGGCTTCATCGCCGCCCGGACCCGGATCGGTTGCCCGGTGCTCATCCCGCCCTCGATCCCGCCCGCGCGGGCGGTCGCGCGGGTGATGCGGCCCTCCCTGCGGACGATCTCGTCGTGCGCGGCGGAGCCGTAGCGGGCCGCCGACGCGAACCCGTCGCCCACCGCGACCCCCTTCACGGAGGGGATGCTCATCAGCGCGAGCGCCAACCGCGCGTCGAGCTTGCGGTCGTAGTGGACGTGGGAGCCGAGCCCGGGCGGCGCGCCGTAGGCGATCACCTCGAACTCGCCCCCGACCGTGTCGCGTGCCTTCCGCACCCGATCGATCTCCTCGACCATCCGGGCCGCGACGGCCTCGTCCAGGCACCGCACCGGCGACGCGTCGACGGCGTCGAGGTCCTCCGGCCCCGGAACCGGAGCCGAGCGGCGCACCGAGACCTTCCCGATCCGCACGACGTGGGAGACGATCCGGACCCCGAGCTCTCCGAGGAACGCCTTGCACACCGCGCCGACGGCGGTCCGGGCGGCGGTCTCCCGCGCGCTGGCGCGCTCCAGCACGTTCCGGACGTCGTCGAACCCGTACTTGAGCGCCCCGGCGAGGTCGGCGTGCCCCGGACGGGGCCGGGTCAGCCGGTCGGCGGGGTCGCCCTCCCCTTCCACCGCCATCAGGTCGCGGTACTTGGCCTCCCATTCCGCGTTCGGGATCGTGATCGCGATCGGGGAGCCGAGGGTCTTCCCGTGACGGACGCCGCTCAGGATCTCGAGCGCGTCGGTCTCGAGCTTCTGCCGGCCGCCGCGGCCGTGCCCGTGGCGCCGCCGGGCGAGCTCGGCGGCGATCTCCTTGGGCGCCACGGGCACGGCCGCCGGCAGCCCTTCGAGGATCGCGACCAGCGCCTTCCCGTGCGATTCCCCGGCGGTGAGCATCCTGAGCACGCGAGCATCGTAGCCGTGCCGGCGAGGTCCCCGGACTGGGTCTGGGGTTCGATGAGCGAGCGCGATCGGCGCGACGGTAGCCCCCAGTGAGAAAGGTGCGGGGGCGGCGCGAACGCCGCCCCCGCGTACCGGCGACCGCTCCCCCCGTGGGCGGACCGCCGGAGCCTATTTGCGTGGCGTGAGACAGAGCGTGAACTGCTCGTCCCCGAACAGGAACGTGGCACAGTTGTCGCCGACAGAGCGCAGCTCGAACCGGCCGCCGGCGAAGCGTTCCCCGATCCCGACGTTGAAGACGGTGCCGTCGACCTCGACCTGCACTCGGCTTGTCCCATCCACCCGGAAGATGTCCAACAACACCACCGTAGACCCGCCGACGTTCTGGCTCGACCCCCCGCCCGGCGCGGTGGGCGACGGGCTCCCCGATGGGCCGCCCGACGGACTCCCCGAGGGGCTGCCCGAGGGGCTGCCCGATGGACCCCCGGACGGGCTCCCCGAGGGGCCGCCGCCGCTCGGGGAGGACGGCGGGACGAGGGCGGGCGGGACGGAGAAGGGGTCCCGCCCGGTGAAGTTCTGGATCGGCGGCGTGCCGCCGGGGCTCGGCGTCGGCGACCCGCCGCCCGGTACCGTCGGCGGGATCGGCGGGAACGGCTCCTCCCCACCACCCAGGAAGGAGAAGAGCAGGAACCCGAGCAGCAGGACGCCCAGCGCGGCGCCCCCGATGGTCACGGTGCGTCGGTCGCGGTCGGACAACGCCATCGTCAGGCTCCTGGGGTCGTGACGGTCTCGGTCGGTCCCGGTTCGGAGCCCGGGCCCGCGCTCAGGTCGCTCGTGTACAGCGTGAGCGACGCGGTGAACGAGAGCCCCGCGCCCTCGACCGGGGTGAGGTCGATCGACTGCACGGTCGCCGCCCTTGGCAGCGTCTCGATCGAGAAGAGGTAGTCGACCACGGCGAAGTAGCTCCCCTGTCCGCTCGAGGACACCGAGATCCTCGAGAAGTCGCTGGTGTCGTCGAGGGTCGGCGGGGCCGGGGTGAGGCTCAACACCTCGACGCCGGCGTTCGTCGCTGCGTTGCGGAGCAAGAGGATCACCCCGGGGAGGTCAGCGGTGAGCGGCACCTGCGTGTTGATGCGGCGGATCACGGCCTCGTTCGCCGGCGCCTCCTCGCGGGCGGCCCTCAGGGCGGTCAGGCGCGCTTGCAGGGTCTGCTGGGTGGTTCGTGCCTCGTCCAGCTGGTCCTGTGCGTCCGAGACCTGGCCGAGCTTGGGCAGCACGAGGAAGACGATCAACAACACGGCCAAGACGGCGGCGCCGATGCCGACGAAGATCGGAGCCCGCCTACCCCGCACCGGCTTGCCCCCCCGCCCGGCGACCCCGCGGCGTGAGCGCCGCGGTGGTCAGGTCCACGCCCGAGGTGTAGGTGATCGGCCCGACCTCGGGGTCGGCGATCGAGGTGATCCAGGGGTTCACCCACCCGCGGACCCGCTCCAGCCTGGTGAGCCAGGCATGGAGCGTGTCGTAGTCGAGGGCCAACCCGGAGACGTCGATCCGCCCGGTGAGCAGCGTGGGACCGCCCGTCGTCGGCGTCGGCTCCTCGGCCGACGCGGACATCGAGGTCAGCGCGGCCGTCGACGGGATCACCCGGGAGACGTCCATCATCAGCTGCGAGAACGAGATCTCGTTGGCGAACACCTCGTTCAGCAGCTCCTGCTTCGCCTGGGCTCGCGCCCGGAGGTCGTCGAACTCCTGCAGCTGGTCGATCTCCTTCTGCAGGCTCGCGTTCGTCTGCTGCTGGTCCTCGATGTCCGCGCGGATCCCCGAGAGCTTGTTCACCTGCAGCACGTAGAACAGGAGGATCAGGACGATCACACCCAGGCCGGCGAGCCCCACGACGCCGGCCATCCGTCGCTGCCGCTGCTCCGCGAGGATATCGGGGGGGAGGAGGTTGACCTCGCTCACGATCCACCTCCCCACGGGATCGCCAGTCCGACGGCGACGGCCAGCACCGGCTCGGCCTCCGCCTGCGCCTCCTCGGAGAGGGACAGCTGTGAGCCCACCCTGCTGAACACCCGCCCCGGCTCGACCGATACGGGCATGCGCTGGCGGACCACGTCGAGGAAGCCTTCGAGCTTGGACCCACCGCCCGAGACGAGGACACGGTCGATCCGCGACCCCTGCGACTGGGCCGTGTAGAACTCGAGCGACGACCGGATCTCGTCGACGAACTGCTGGGCGCGCTGGCGGGCGACATCCTCCGCCTGCGACGGGCTCACGCTCGCTCCCTCGACGACCTCTCCGCGCTTCAGTCGTTCGGCCACGTCGTCCTCGACCGACAACGCGCGTGCGATGGCGGTCGTGATGTCACGCCCGCCGGAAGGCAGGATCCGCACGAAGCGCGTCTCGCCGGCGCTGTGCACCACGATGTTCGTGACGTGGGCCCCGATGTCGACGACGGCCTCGTTCCCGGTCTCCTCGAGCTCCATCCCAGCACCGGTCGCGCCGACCGCGCGGACCATGGCGAAGGGCACGAGGTCGAGCCCCATCGGCTCGAGCTTCGCGTCGGTCGCCGCCGTGACGAGCGCGTCGACCATCGTCCGCTGCGCCGCCACCAGCAGCACCCGGAGCGTTCGACGCCCCTGCTCCTCCGTCTCCTCGATCACGTGGTAGTCGAGGACCGCCTCGTCGACCGGCATCGGGATGAATTCCTGCACCTGGAAGCCGAGCGATTGCCGGAGCTCCTTCTCGGGCAACCACGGCAGGGAGATCTCGCGGACGACGACCCGCTGGTTGCCGACGCCCATCCAGACCTTCTTGGACTTGAACCCGCCCCGGGACCAGAGCTCGCGGAGCGCCTCGGACACGGCCTCGACGTCCCGCACCTCGCCGTTCTCGACAGCGCCCGCGGCCAAGGGAACCTGTGCCGCGCGCACGACGGACGGGGGGTTGCCCTCGGCGATCTCGGCGGCCCGCACGGCCGTGGAGCCGATGTCCAGTCCGATCCTCGTCTTGGCCACTACGGACCCTCCACGTGGACCGACCGGCCCTCGAGGAATCGCTCGAGGTCCGCCTCGAAGATCCGGTAGCCCTTGCCGACGCGGAGCGCGGGGAGCTCCCCCGACTTGATCAGACGGTAGACGGTCATGTTGGAGACACGCATCGCCGACGCCACCTCGGCGACCGTGAACAGGCGTCCCGTCACGAACGCCCGCGAGCCGCTCATCCCTCGCTCTTCCACGCGATGCGCACCCTCTTCCTCATGTGCCCCACCTGCCCCGTGAAGCACATCAAGATCATCGAGCAGTCAGGAGGCACATCTGACGCTTTGAGCGTGCTCACGAAACACTAGGTACCAGGCCAAGTCAAACACCTCGGGCTCAGAACCGGCCCAGGTACCAGGACGCGAGCTGCTCGCCCCACAGCCCGGCGACGATGGCCCCGATCGCGAGGTAGGGGCCGAACGGGATCGCGCTCTTCCTGCTTCGGCCCATCGCCAGGGCGACGAGTCCGCCGAGACCGCCGAGCACGATCGCCGCTCCGGCGGCGACCCCGACGAACCGCAGCCCCAACGATCCGAGGACCAGCCCGATCAGCGCGGCCAGCTTCACGTCCCCCATCCCCATCCCTCGGGAGATCGCCGCGACCACGAACAGGACGCCGCCGTAGAGCGCCAGCCCGATCACGGCCCGTATCGGATCGACCGGCCCGCCGAGCGCCCACGCCAGCACGATCACGATCGCGAACAGGATCAGCGCGGGGTAGGTGAGCCGGTTCGGGATGATCCGATGCCGCAGATCGATCAGCGCGATCCCCGGCATCAGGGCCAGGAGCCCGGCCACCAGCACGGCCTGCCAGACGTCGGGGAAGCGGATCGCGGCGAGGACGACCACACCGGCGGTCGCCAGCTCGATCAGCGGGTACTCCGCGGAGATCGGCTCGCCGCATCGCCGGCATCGGCCACGGAGCAGCAGCCACGACAGGACGGGGATGTTGTCCCGGGCGCCGATCTCCGCGCCGCAGTTCGGGCACCGCGAACGGGGCCGGACCACGGACTCGCCGCGGGGCATCCGGTACACCGCCACGGTCATGAAGCTCCCGACCACCAGGCCGAACGGGAGCGCTACCAGGGCGCGGATCAGCGCGTCGTCCACGAGGCCGAACCGTACCGCCCGGTGCGGCTCACTCGTGGATGTACGAGATGTCCTGCTTGAACCCGGTCACGCCGGTGATGCCGGGAACCAGGACGGGCTTGTAGTTCATCTTGAAGTTGTTCCCGATCGTGATGTCCTTCGACAGGACCTGACCCGAGAAGGCGTTCTGGTTGCTCATCGACGCGGAGCACGGCGTGTAGAACGACACGTTCGTCCAGCTGTTGAAGTTCGTGTTGTTGCTGACCGTGATGTCCTTCGTCGATCCCGGGCACGTCGTCGAATACACACTGATGAAGTGGATGTTCTTGATCGAACCCGTCGTCCCGTTCCAGTTCGACTGCTGGGTCAGGTTGAAGCCGCCGTCGGAGAGGATCGCCAGGTTGCCCAGGATCGAGAACACGTCGTTGTTGTTGTTGCTGAACGTGCAGTTCGTGTCGATGCGGATCAGGGCGTTCGTGATGCCGCTCGTGCTCCACCTGTTCAGGATCCAGTCCCGCGCCTTGGCGCAGAGCGTCGCTCCCGACGCGGTGCTCAGGTCGACGAGCGTGTAGCCGCTGGAGATCCAGGGGGCGGTGTTGGAGGTGATCTGCGGGAAGGTCTGGGTGGGGACCGCGGGCATCGTGACGCCCTGCGTCACGATGCCGCCGATCGTCAGGCCGGTCGTGGTCACGGTGCCTGCGGCGGTCGCGTCGTCGTTGATCGTCCCGACGCCGCCGATGTTGCCGCTGGACGAGAGCGCGTCCCCCTGGATCGTGGCGCTGTTCTGCAGCGTCACGTCGCCGTTGGCCCAGACGTTGCCCTTCACCGTCGACGTGTTCTCGATCTGCGCCGTCCCGTTGGGTACGTAGATGTTGCCCGACAGCGTCATCGAGTTCGTCACGCGGAAGTTGCCGTTCAGGAAGTACAGGTCCCCGTCGTTGCCGCTGTTGCCGTTGATCGTGAAGCTGTTCGTAACCGTCGTGCCGTTCACGGCGAGGATCGCTGCGCCGAATCCGCCGTAGTTCGGCGTGAGACGCACGTAGGTCTCCAGGGTCCGGTTCGGTGATCCGTTGATCGTCCCCGTCGACCGCACCTTCGCGTACGACGGGATGTTCGAGTCGCTGAACGAACTGCAGCTCATCGTGGTCGTCCCGTCCGAGGCGTAGAAGGTCCCGACGGCGCTGTACGCGGCGGTGGAGGGCCCCGACTGCACCGTGTCGCTCAACGTGAGCAGCCCGGTGCTCGCGCTACAGCCGGCGTCCGCCGCCATGGTCAGCGACGGTGTGGTCTGCAGGTAGGCGTACCAGCGGTTGGTTCCCGCTTCCGCCGCGTTGATCGAGAGCAGCCGCTCGCGGTCGTACCCGCTGGAGTCGATCGAGTGGATCGACTGAGCGACCACGACCGTGGTCAGGATCAGCACCACGAACGCCACGGACACCGCGAGGATCATCGCGACGCCCCGTTCCTCGTCACGCAATCTCATCAGCATCGGTCGGCTCCTCGTCAGATCAAGGGACTTGGCAGCGTCGAACAGAGCTGCACCGGATACCCGTACGACGTGTTCCGTCCGGTCAGCGACGCCTTGACAACCTGGGTGGCTCCTGGGCGGTGCGTGAGATCCGGATTCACGTAGAACTGCACCGCGATCGTGCGGCCCAGCGAGTCCAGCGTGAACGCAGGCTGCGACAGGTTCCGGTTCACCACGGACTCGGCCACGACCTGCCAATCGGACGCGTCCTCAGGGTGGAGGACCGGCCAGGTCCGGTACAGGAGCTGCTGACTGTCATCCAGGAGCCAGAGCGCGCACCGCGCCGGCTGGGCGGCCGTCTGCTCGGCCTGGGTGTAGATCCGGAACATATAGCCTGCCGCGGACCCGTAGGGGTCGTTCGCGGTCTCGTTCACCGGGTCGTACAGGATGTTGCCGGAACGAACGAGCCGGTCGATCGACTGCACCGCCAGCCGAGCTTGGTCGTTCAGCCGGATCCGGACGTCCTCCTCCACGACCGCCCGCTGGATACTGGTGAGGGTCGTCGTCAGGACGAGCATCACGATCGACAGGATCCCCATCGCGACCACGAGCTCGACGAGGGTCATGCCGCGCTCATCCCGGAGCCGGCCGAGAGCGGTCTTCATCTCATCCACCTCACGCTGCGGCCGCTGGAGGTGCCTGGTAGATCCCGTGTGCGAACAGGTCCCCCGGATCGAACGTGGCCGACAGGTCGAGCTGGTGCACGCCGTCGACCAGGTACTCGTACCGGATCTTGATCTCGATCGGTTGGACGATCGCCTGGGCGTCGAATCGGGTCTGGGCGTCACCTGGATCCGCGGTCTGGGAGGTCGAGCTCGTGGCATGTTTCACGCCGCCGGCCGCGACCGTGACGCGCCACGTCACGTTGTTGATCCCGACGACCTGCGTCTTGGAACAGGTCACCGTGAGCGTGTCCAGGGTCGCATCGGTCGCCGACTTGCTCGAGTAGCCAGCCCCGTTGTAGTACCAGAACGTCCCCGCCGAGACCGATGCTGATGGGTTCGTCGCGGTTCGCTCTCCCGCGATCGCCCGGGCGGTGTCGGAATAGCCCACGAGCCGGACGCAGTAGTTCGTGTCGAGCGTCTGGGTCGTCGACATGCCAGCCGGCGCCGTCATGCCGGACGGCGGGAAGCCTCCCAGCTGGACGGTCCCCAGCGTCCGGGTGGTTGACACGTCGATCAGCCCGTCCTCGCTCGTCCCGGTGGATGCGTCGCGGTCCGATGCCACGGTCGTGCTGGACGGGGGACCGACGACGCGGATCAGGTTGGCCGCTCCAACGAGTGGCGTGACGTGCGTGACCGGAAGGGAGACCGTGGTCGTGCCCATCTCCCGTACATCCCCGCCTACGCACGAGAGCTGATCGGTCTCTCGGACACCGGTCGTGGGGCACGCGTAGGTGTCCGCAGCCGTTGCAGACACCGTGGCTGACCGATGTTCCACGTCGCCGGAAGGGACCGAAGCGATCAGGCCGATCTGCCCTGGGATGTCCGAGTTGAGATGCGAGAGCGAGAGGGCGGTCAGGTTCGTCGAGGTTCCCCCCGTCTTCGTTCCCGTGGAAGTCTCGTTCTCGTCATCGGCGTCGGAGACGGCCGCCTGGTTGCCGGCGGTGGTGGTGTTCGAGCTGTCCACGAACTGGAGTCCCGAGAGCGTCGTCGTCACGTTCAACTGTTTCGTCTGTTCCTCCTGGGTCTGACCTGCGAGCCCCGGGAGCGTGAGCGTGAAGGAGTCGAAATCCACCGCGAAGTCATGGATGTTGCCGGTGACATCCAGGCGCGCCTGCGGCGCCTCGACCTGTGCGTAGAAGAACGGCTGGCACGGAGCGGCGAACGGATGGGTGTTTGGGTTCACGCACCCGCTCGGCGACCAGAACAGGCTCTGGAGCCGGACCGAGTTGTTCGGCGCGTTGGCGATCGCGCCGTTGCTCCATTGGATGATCACGGTGACCCGATAGGGCGTCGTGGTCGGCGAGTTGTTCGTGACGTACGTGCCGTAGGTCACGTTGAGGTGGCCGACGGTCATCGACCCGGTGTGCGGCTTCAACCAGGCGGCGGTGTAGCCGGCGGCGAAGGTCGATGAGACGATCTTCTCCCCCGAACAGGACTCGAACCGGTAGACGCCGGAGCAGGACACGATCTTCGGATCGGTCGAGAGCTCCGTGCTGGAGATCCCGCTCGTGATCTTGGTGTAGGCGAGCCCCCGGATGTCTTCCATGATCCGGTTGGCGATCCCCGTGGCCTGGATCCGGTCGCGGCCGTAGCCGACGTAGCGGAACCCCACGGAGGCGGTGTACGCCAGCGCCGTCAACGACGCGAACACGACCATCAGGGCGATGACCGTCTCGAGGATCGTGAAGCCGCGCTCGCCGTCCAGGCGAGCGCGGATGCGCCGGATGTGGTGGCGTCGACCCATGTTCATTCCTTCGCGAAGGGCTTCCTTGTAACGATTCGGCAGCGCCCGTCCGTCACTTGAGGGTCCCCCCGTCCCTGCGTCGTACCCGATCTCGGGTGACATGCGGATGGGGCGGCCCCGAAGGGGCCGCCCCATCTGCCTTCAGCGTTCGTTCTGGACTACCAGCTTGCGGCAGCCGCAGCCGCAGCGGCGGTGCCGGTGCACGTAGCTCCGGTGCCGTACTTGGTGCCCGTGCCGCCAGCACCCGCGTTGTCCATGATCCAGAAGCAGGTTCCGGACTGTGACAGCGCGGCCGCCGACCAGATGGTGTTGGTCGCACCCGTCACCGCGACGCTCACGACCGTCGGACCCGTCGAGGCCACACCGGCGGCGTTGTACGTCAGCGACGGCTCGATGGCCGTCAGCTCGGCGGACGTGTCAGCGCCCGTGTAGTCGCTCGTGTCCGTGTAGGCCGTCTTCGCGGCGACCAGTGCGTTCCGGAGGCTCGACTGAGCCGCCCGGTTCTGCGCCCGCTGACGGGCGCCGAGGAACGTCGGCAGAGCGATGGCGACCAGGATGCCGATGATCAGAACGACCACCATCAGCTCGATGAGGGTGAACCCCTCCTCACGCTCGCGCAAGCGCTTGAGCATGTGCCTTCGCCTCCCTTCCTTGGGTAATCGGCGCACCACCGCGGTGCGCGTTCCCAGGTGATTTCGGCTTCCCCAAGACGGAACTGAAGACCCGCATCGCAGGAACGGCGAAATAGTCCGAATCGACTAGGACGGGCTACCTGATGGAAGGGCGATCCGAACGACGGGGGCCGGCGGCGCCTTCGGCGCCGCCGGCCCACCATCTCCGTCCGGCGATGACGGAGCCCTCGCGAACTACTTGATCAGCTTGATGATGTTGAACATCGGCATGTACAGGGCCACGACCGCGGCGCCCACGCAGCCGCCGATGACAGCGATGAGGATCGGCTCGATCAGGGAGGTCAGGGCGTCCACGGCCGCTTCGACCTCCTGATCGTAGAACTGCGCGACCTTGTCGAGCATCGTGTCGACCTGGCCGGTCTCCTCCCCCACGGCGATCATCTGTACGACCATCGACGGGAACACCGGGTACTTGGTCAGCGGTTTGGCGATCGACTCGCCGTCGCGGACGGAGACCTGGACGTCCTTGATCGCCTTGCCGACGACCTTGTTGTTCACCGTGTCGGTCACGATCTCGAGCGCTTGCAGGATCGGCACGCCCGACTTCATCAGCATCGCCAGGGTGCTGGAGAACCTCGACAGCGCCGTCTTGTGGAAGAGTGCTCCGAACACCGGCGCCCGAAGCTTCAGGCGATCGACGACCTCCCGACCCTGGTCCGTCCGCTTCCAACGCCGGAAGAAGAATCGAGCTGCGAGGCCGCCTCCCAAGAACACGTACCACAGCTTCTTGAACGCGTCCGAAAGGAAGAGGAGGGCTCTGGTTGGCGCCGGGAGTGTGCCGCCGAGCTGCCCGTAGATGCCCTTGAACTGCGGGACCACGAACAGGAGCATCGCGGACATGATCAGGACCACGAGGCAGACCACGGCGATCGGGTAGGTCATCGCGGACTTGATCTTGCCGCGGAGGGCGACCTCGCGCTCGATCAGGTCCGCCAGGCGGAGGAGCGTGGAGTCCAGTGTGCCGCCGGTCTCACCGGCGCGGATCATCGCCACGTACAGGTCGTTGAAGACCCGGTCGTGCTTGGCCAGCGCGCCCGACAGCGACGAGCCCTGCTCGACGTCGAGCCGGGCCTCGCCGAGGATCCGGGCCAGCTCCTTGTTGTCCGTCTGGTCCGACAGGATCGCGAGGGCACGGAGGATGGGCAGGCCCGAGTTCACCATCGTGGCGAACTGACGGGAGAAGACCGCGATCTGCTTGAGCTTGACCTTCTTGCCGCCGATCTCGATCTGCCCGATGCCGCGCTTCTGCCGCTTGACGTCGAGCGGCGTATAGCCCTGCTCGCGCAAGCGAGCGAGGACGAGCGCCTCGCTGTCGGCGACCAGGGTGCCGGTCGTCACGTTCCCGGCGCGGTCGCGGACCTTGTAGGCGTACGTGTCGGCCATCTCAGCCTCCCATCAGCGAGCTGCCGGAGCTGCCGTACGACCCGTAGGCCGCAGCGCTGTCGGTGTACTCCGAGATCCCGGCGGAGAACGACCCGCCGAGCAGGCGCTGGAGCTCCTCGGGGTCGTGGCACCGCTCGAAGGCGACCTGCTGGGAGATGCGGCCGGCCTTGATGTGCTGCGCCAGCCCCATGTCCATCGTCTGCATCCCATAGCGGCCGCCGGCCTGCATCGACGAGTAGATCTGGTGGGTCTTCCCCTCGCGGATCAGGTTCCGGACCGCCGGGGTGCACACCAGGACCTCGACCGCCGCCACCCGTCCCTGCCCGTCGATGGTCGGGATCAGCTGCTGGGTGACGACGCCCTGCAGGGTCGTCGACAGCTGGACCCGGACCTGCTGCTGCTGGTGTGGGGGGAACACGTCGATGATCCGGTCGATCGTCTGCGGGGCGTCCTGTGTGTGCAGCGTGGCGAAGACGAGGTGACCGGTCTCCGCGGCGGTGATCGCCGTGCCGATCGTCTCGAGGTCGCGCATCTCGCCGACCAGGATCACGTCGGGGTCCTGCCGCAGGACGTGCTTCAGGGCCTGGGCGAACCCGTGGGTGTCGGCGCCGACCTCGCGCTGGTTCACGACGCAGCCCTTGTGCCGGTGCAGGAACTCGATCGGATCCTCGACCGTCATGATGTGGCCCGCGCGTTCGCGGTTCACGATGTCGACCATCGCGGCGAGCGTCGTCGACTTGCCCGACCCGGTCGGGCCGGTGACGACGACGAACCCGCGCTGGAATCGCGCCAGGTCCATCACCACGTTCGGGAGGCCGAGGTCGTCGACGCTCTTGATCTCGAACGGGATCACCCGGAACACGGCGCCGAGGGCGTCGCGCTGCATGAAGACGTTCACCCGGAAGCGGGACCTTCCCGGGAGCGAGTACGACATGTCCAGCTCGAGCTCCTGCTCGAACCGCTCCCGGAGCTTCTGGGGCAGGATCGCGTAGACCATGCCCTGGAGGGCCCGCGGCGACAGCGCCGGGTACTCCCCCGCCGGCTCCAGGTCCCCGTGCACCCGCACCATCGGCGGTGACCCCGCCGTGAGGTGCAGGTCCGACCCGTCCTTGTCCAGGAGGGCACCGAGCAGCTCGGGAACCGGGATCTGGACGTCCTCTTCCTGCTGGACAACGGAGCTCATCTCACTTCACCACCCTCGCGACTTCCTCGATCGACGTGACTCCCCTTCGGACCTTCTCCAGACCGTCCTCCCGCAAGGTCTTCATCCCCTGCTGGACCGCGACGGCCCTGATGGCATCGGCAGATGCACGCTCGACCGTGAGCCGCTCGATCTCTTCGCTGCGGAGCATCACCTCGTAGAGCCCGACCCGGCCCCGGAACCCGGTGCCGGCGCAGGCCTTGCAGTCGTTCTTGACGACGCGGAGATCCGGTGCGCGGTAGATCGTTCCGATGTCTCCCCACTGGTCCTCGGGGAAGCCGGCCTGCGACAGCTCGGCCTGGTCGGCCTGGTAGGCCTCCTTGCACTTCTCGCAGAGCTTGCGCGCGAGTCGCTGGGCCACCACCGCGTCGATCGCCGAGGCGACCAGGAACGTCTCCACGTCCATCTCGACCAGCCGACTGATCGCGGAGGGCGCGTCGTTGGTGTGCAGCGAGGAGAGGACCAGGTGGCCGGTGAGGGCGGCCTCGATCGCGATCGTGGCCGTCTCCTTGTCGCGGATCTCACCGATCAGCACGATGTCGGGGTCGGCTCGCAGGATCGAGCGGAGCGCCGATGCGAACGTGAGGCCGGCCTTGGGGTTCACCTGCATCTGGTTGACCCCGCGCATCCGGTACTCGACCGGATCCTCGACCGTGATGATGTTCTTGGATTCCTCGTTCAGGATGTTGAGCGTCGAGTACATCGTGGTCGACTTGCCCGACCCGGTCGGACCGGTCACCAGGATCGCTCCGTACGGCTTGGTGAACGCGATGCGGAAGCGCTCGTAGGAGTCCTCGAGGAAGCCCAGGTCCTCGAGCGCGAGCATCGCGTTGCTCTTGTCGAGCACGCGGATCACGACCTTCTCACCGTGGACCGTCGGCAGGGTCGCGACGCGCAGGTCGAGCTGCCGGGTGCTGACCTTCATCGAGATCCGGCCGTCCTGTGGCACGCGCTTCTCGGCGATGTTCAGGTCCGCCATCACCTTGAGGCGGGAGATCAACCCACCCTGGAGGTTCTTGGGCTGCGGGCGCATCGGCTCGTGGAGCACGCCGTCGACCCGGAAGCGGATCCGCACGTCCTTCTCCCCGGGCTCGATGTGGACGTCGGACGCGCGCTCGGCGACGGCCTGGGTCATGATCGCGTTGACGAGCTTCACGATCGGGGCGTCCTCGAGGGCCGCCTCCAGGTCGTGCTCCTCTCCCTGCGTTCCCTCCGCGGCCTCGGCGGCGAGCGCCTCGACCTGGGAGTCCAGACCGGCGAACTTCTGGATCGCCTGCTCCACGTCGGCCGACGTGGCGACGACCGGCTGGACGTCGCGACCGGTGATGGTGCGGATGTCGTCCAGCGCGTACACGTTGGCCGGATCCGACATCGCCACGAGGAGCTTCCCGTCGCGCTCCCCGATCGGGAGCGCCCGGTACCGGCGGGCGAGCGCCTCCGGCAGGAGCGCCGTGGAGGCGGGGTCGATCTGGATCTCGGTGAGGTCGACGAACTCCAGCCCCACCTGCTCGGCCAGCGCCCGGACCAGGTCGGCCTCCTTGATCATCCCGAGGTCGATCAGGACGCGGCCGAGGGCCTTTGGGGTCTTCTGGTGTTCCGCCAGCGCGGTCTCGAGCTGTTCGGACGTGATCAGACCGAGCTCGATCAAGATCTGCCCGAGTTGCTTCGACTTCCGCTTGACGGTCGTCATCGCCGGTCCGTTCGCTCTAGGTCAGCCGCCCGATGGATATGGCGGAGGGCTACCCGCTTGCTTCGTCATCCTCCTTCGGGACCTGAAGCAGCCCAGCGAACTCTTTGGCCAGCAGGATCCGGTCGACCTCGCTCTCCTCCTCGGGGCCCGAAGTCTCCTCGGTCGGCTCTTCGGATGGCGCTTCGAACGGCTCTTCGGCGGCAGGTGCCGGCTCCGGCTGCTCCTCCGGCTCCGGCTCCTCGGGCTCCGGATCGGGTGACGGCTCGTCGTGGATCGTGACGTCGGCGTCGGCCTCCCACTCCGGCTCGGGCTCCTGCTCGGCGGTCTGCCTCGCGATCTCCTGCGGCTCGACCTCAGGCTCGGCGGCGACCCGCTCCGGGCTCGGCGCCGCGCGCTCCGGCTTGTGGAGGCTCGTTCGAGGCTTGCCGGAGGGGGCCAACGGCGCCTCCGGCAGCCGCATCGTCTCCCGCTCGTGGACCCGATCGATCTCGCCGGCGAGGAGGGCCTGCTCGAGCAGGTCGACGAGGACGCCGGGGCGCACCCCGGCGTCCGCGATCGCGAACGCCCCGTAGCCGCCGCGACGGACGAACGCCCAGGTCTGGTCGGGGAACTCGACGTAGGAGCGCTCGGCGTCGCCGAGGGCGGCGAACCGGACCCACGCCGACTTCGCGTAGGCCTCCGCGTCGCCCTCGGGATGAGCTCCGAGGAGCATGCCGTCGCGAGACAGCAAGAGACATCCGCGGATCCCCGGCATGCTCGCGGAGACCCGCAGCGCGAGCGCGGCGTAGTCACTCATCCGTCAACCGGGGCATCGACCCGGGTGACGGATGCCTTGAATCGGGTAGCCGACCGAAGCGTCCTCGCGGATCGCTAGCGATCCGCGAGGACGGCCACCGCCGCGCCCGACATCACCTCGAGCGGCGCCGGCGTGCCCGTCCACAGCTCGAACGACAGCGCCGCCTGCTCGAGGAGGTGGCCGAGCCCCCCGAATGCCGTCGCGCCGGCCTCCTTCGCCCGTCGCTGGAGCGTCGTCACCGGTGGGTCGTACAGGAGGTCGACGACCACGACGCCGACGTCGAGATCGGGCAGCACGACGTGTTCCGGCTCGGGATCACGTCCCACCGGGGTGGCGTTCACCACGAGATCGAAGCGCCGATCGGCGGCGTCGTTCGGCGCGATCACGTCCAGCGGCACGCCCGCCTTCGTCGCGATCACACGGATCCCACCCGTCGTCGCCTCGTTCCTGGCCACCACGGTGAGCCGGTCGATCCCGGCCCGCGCCAACGCCAGCGCACAGGCGCGCCCGGCGCCGCCGGCCCCGAAGAGCAACGCGGTCTTCCCGGCCGGATCGAACCCCACGTCGCGTTCGAGGAAGCGCGCGAACCCCGGAGCGTCCGTGTTGTGACCCTCGAGATCGTCGCCCCGCACGACGATCGTGTTCACGGCGTGCAGGAGCCGGGCGTCCTCCGTGAGGTCGCCGATCATCGCGGCGGCTTCGGTCTTGTGCGGCATCGTCACGTTCGCCCCGGCGAACCCCAAGGGGGCCAGACCCTCGATCGCCGGCGCCAGCCGGTCGGGCGGAACAGCCAGCGGCACGTACGCCCAATCGAGCTCCGCGGCCGCGTACGCCGCGTTGTGGATCGCGGGCGAGAGGCTGTGGTCGACCGGCCACCCGATCACGCCGGCGATCCGGGTCGTCCCGGCGATCCGGACCTCAGCCGAGGCAGTCATGGACGTTGCGGAGATGCTCGGCTTCGGTCTTGGCGAACCGGTGATGCCCGTCCTTGCCGCAGAGCACGTAATAGAGGAAGTCGGTGTGGGCCGGCTCCAGCGCCGCTCGGATCGACGCGGCGCCCGGGCTGGCGATCGGGGTGGGCGGCAGTCCGGCGTTGATGCGGGTGTTGTAGGGGCTGTCGAACTCGAGGTCCGAGGACGAGAGCTGCCCGTCCGGCGTGGGGTCGTCGTAGAGGAGCGTCGCGTCGATCCCGAGCGTCATCCCCAGTTTCAGCCGGTTGTAGATCACGCCGGAGATCAGCGCCCGATCCTTCGGCACCCGAGCCTCCTCCTCGATCATCGATGCGATGATCACGACCTGATACGGCGTGACCCCCAGCGCCTTGGCGCGGTCGAACGGGAGATCCTTCGCCTCCTTGCCGAACTGCTCGAGGAGCTCCGTGGCCACGAGCTTGGCGTTCAGATCGGCCTTCACGAACTCGTAGGTCTTCGGGAAGAAGAACCCCTCGGGGGTCCGCTTGCCCTCCGGGAGGTAGGGCGGCAGCGAGTAGTCACCGTGGTCGACCACCTTCAGGAACCGCTTGGCGGGGATCTTCAGCTCCTTCTGGACCTGCGCGGCGATCTGGGTCAAGCGGAAGCCCTCGGGGATCAGGAGCGACACGGTCGCGACCTTCGGCGGCGGGGTCGTGAGAACCTCGAGCGCCTCGTCCAGCGTCATGCCCGTCGTCAGCTGGTAGGTCCCGGTGCGGATCTTGTCCTGCATCCCCGTGCCCTGGAGCAGCAGGCTCCCGACGAAGCCGCCGCAAGGGACCACGCCCCGCTCGTGCAGGGCGTCGACCACCTGTTGTCCGGTCGCCCCCTCCTCGACCGTGAAGCGCACGGGCTCCTTCGGCCCCGGCGCCGCGTCTCGACAGGTGCGGTAGTAGTTGGCCGCCCAGCCGCCGGCCCCGATCACCGCGAGGAAGAGGATCAACGTGACGACGAGGCCGACCCGGCGGGGGCGCCGGCCGTGCTCGGCCGGCGCGCTGCTCGGATCCGCCGACATGGGGGCGAGGATACCGGCCGCCCGGCGCTAGGCGGGGTTGCCCCGTCGAGCGTCCAGCCAGGCCTGCAGGATCACCGCGGCAGCGGAGGCATCGACGACGCCGCGGCGCTCGCGGCCGCGGGTTCCCGCGGCCGCGAGCGCCCGCTCCGCCTCGACGGTCGACAAACGCTCGTCGTGGAGCTCGACGGGAACCTCGACGACCGCGCGCAGCGCCTCGGCGAACGCCTCGGCCTGCTGCGCGCGGTTCCCGCGCTCCCCTCGCATCGAGATCGGGTGGCCCAGGACGATCACCGTCGCGAACCGATCGCGGACCAGCGCGGCGATCGCCTTGAGCTCACCGGGCGGCTGCCCCACGTGCACGGTTCCCACCGGGACCGCGATCCTCCGCTCGGGATCGGAGACGGCGACGCCGATCCTGGCGTCGCCGAGATCGAGGCCCAGCGCCGGTCCCGGTGCGCCGGTCATCCGCCGGGTGCTCAGCGCGCCGCGAGGAGCTCGCGCGTGCGCGCGGGGATCCCGCCGAGCGCGTCCGGCACGGCCTCCGCGTTGGGTCCGCCTGCGTTCGCCAGGAGATCCTTCCCTCCGGCGCCGCCGCCGATCGCCTGCGCCGCCGCGCGGAGCAGCTCGGGCGCGGTCAGGCCCCGCTCGACGGCCTGCGCCGTCACCGCGGCGACCAGCTGTGCCTTCCCATCGGCGCCGCCCCCCAGCACCACCACCGCCGGCGCGGCCTGGAGCCGGTCCCGGACCTTCTGGGCCAGCTCCCGGAGCCCACTCGCGTCCTCGCCCGGCACCTCCGAGACCACCAGCCGGATCCCCTCGACGTCCTGGGCGGTGGCGACGAGCGACCCGATCACGGCATCCCGGTCGCTCTTCTGCAGCTTCCCGAGCTCGCTGCGCAGGCGCTTGTTCTCCTCGATCACTTTCCGCGCGTGGTCGACCGCCGCGCGCGGATCGGGGCTCCCGAGCGCGTCGACCAGCAACCGGAACAGGGCGCGCTCGGCGTTGATCTCGCGGAGCGCGTCGGGGCCCACCAACGCCTCGACCCGACGCATCCCCGCGCCGATCGACCCTTCGTGCAGGATCCGGATCACCGCGATCCGTCCGGTGTGAGGGACGTGCGTGCCTCCGCAAAGTTCCCGCGAGTACTCGCCGATCTCCACCACCCGCACGACGTCGCCGTACTTCTCACCGAAGAGCATCACCGCGCCCTTCGCCTTCGCGTCCTCCAGCGAGGTCTGGTACGCGGTCACCGCGTCGTCGCGAGCCAGCAGCGCGTTGGCCTCCAGCTCGCCCTCCTCGAGGATCTCCTGCGGCACCTGGCTCGGGTGCGGGAAGTCGAAGCGGAGCCGGCCCGGCGCGACGAGCGAGCCGGCCTGGCGCGCGTGGTCGCCGAGCAGCCGCTTCAGCGTCCAGTGGACGATGTGGGTCGACGTGTGCGCCCGAGCCGTCGCCTCCCGCCGGACCGCGTCGACCGTGCCGTGCGCGTCCTGGCCCGGTCGGATCTCGCCGGTGTCGACCACGCCGAGGTGCACGATCGAATCCGGCCCGGCCCACTGGACGTCCTCGACCCGGATCACGCCGGTGTCGGTGCGGATCGTGCCGGAGTCGCCGACCTGGCCGCCCGACTCCGCGTAGAACGGCGTCCGGTCGAGGAAGACGCGGACCAACGCTCCCTCCTCCGCGGCGGGCAGTTCGCGGTTCTCGTCGTCGAGCAGACGGACGACGCTCCCGTCGGTGTCGAGGCGTTCGTACCCCACGAACTCCGACGGCGGCGCCGCGCCCGCCTCCAACCCCACGGCGACCTTCTTCGCGGCGTCGCGGGCGCGGCGCCGCTGCTCCTCCAACAGCTCCGCGAACCGACCCGTGTCGATGGTCAGCCCCGCGTCGGACGCGAGCTCCTCGGTCAGCTGCAGGGGGAACCCGAAGGTGTCGGAGAGCTGGAACGCGTCGTCGCCGGTGATCCGGCCGCCGGACGCACGGTCGCGCGCCTGCTCGAACAGCACCAACCCCTGCTTCAGCGTCTTCGAGAATCGCTCCTCCTCCGACGCCGCCACCTGGCGAACGAACGACTCGTTCTGCAGGAGCTCCGGGTACGCCTCGCCGAAGACCGCCACCACGGACGTGATGATCGGGTCGAGCAGCGACCCCTCGATGCCCAGCCGACGCCCGTGCGACACCGCCCGCCGGAGGAGCCGGCGCAGCACGTAGCCGCGGCCCTCGTTCGACGGCGTGACGCCGTCGCCGATCACGAAGGTCGCCGCCCGCGCGTGGTCGGCGATCACCCGGAGCGCGGTGTCGGCCTCCTCGTC
>Ga0114129_10000652_pt1 | contig 43368 bp, 38 predicted proteins | sample RhiMetdeltSRZDD1_FD_80071 | JGI IMG/M metagenome (GOLD analysis project Ga0114129, IMG submission 80071) | Populus rhizosphere microbial communities from Tennessee, USA - Rhizosphere MetaG P. deltoides SRZDD1 (version 2) (version 2) | ecosystem: Host-associated > Plants > Roots > Rhizosphere >...
CATCGACGTCCTTCGCGGGGTCGACGGCGGCGATCACCCGCTCCTCGTCGATCCCGGCGGGCAGGGGCAGCTGGACGAGGATCCCGTGGATCGACCGGTCAGCGTTGAGCTCATGGACCAGCGCCAGGAGATCGGCCTCGGGCAGGCCCTGTGGGAAGAGGTGGTCGCGCGCCTCGATGCCGAGGGCCTGACAGGCGCGTCGCTTGCCGCCGATGTAGACCTTGGAGGCGGGATCCTCGCCCACCAGCACAACCGCCAGGGTCGGGCCAACGCCCCGCGCGCGAAGTGCGCTCACGCCCTCGGCCACAGCCGCCTGGACCTTCGCGGCCACGACCTTGCCGTCGAGGATCTGCGCCACGGCGGAGGCCCGGATCAGGCGGGGAGGTCCCGCTGGACGCGCTCAATCGAGAGCGCGCGTCCCGATTCCGGATCGATCCGGATCACGGCCCCCTGGAACCGGGCCCGGCCCTTGGCTGGCTCGAACCGGTTCGGCATCCCGGTCCGGAACCGCTGGATCGCCAGCTCGGGCTCGACGCCGATCACGGAGTCGATGGGACCGGTCAGGCCGAGGTCGGTGAGATAGGCCGTCCCCTGCGTGAGGATGCGCTCATCGGCCGTCTGGACGTGCGAGTGGGTGCCGACCACGGCCGAGACGCGCCCGTCGAGGTACCAGCCCATGGCCTGCTTCTCCGAGGTCGCCTCGGCGTGCATGTCGACCACGATCACCGAGGTCTCGGTGCGGAGCCGCAGGAGCTCCTCGTCGGCCTTCGCGAAGGGACAGTCGATCGAGGCCATGAAGGTGCGGCCCTGGAGGTTCAGCACGCCCACCTGGTGCGCCCCCGCCTTCACCACGACCGACCCCACGCCGGGAGTCCCCGCCGGGTAGTTGGCGGGGCGAAGGAGCAGGTTCTCCTTGACGATGTAGCCGAAGATCTCCTTCCGGTCCCAGATGTGGTTCCCGCTCGTCATCACGTCGACGCCGGCCTCGAGGAACCCCTTCGCGAGCGCCGGCGTCACGCCGAACCCGGCAGCGGCATTCTCGACGTTGGCCACCACCAGGTCGACCTGGAACTCGCTCTTGACCTGTGGGAGGAACGTAACGAGGGTTCGGCGCCCGGGCTCCCCGAACACGTCCCCGATGCACAGGATGGTCAGCATCTTTACGGGCATCTCCCTCAGTGTACCCGACGGGCCGGGCGGCCCGGGCTCAGCGCGCGAACTCGGTCGCGCGGTGCTCCCGGATCACGGTCACCTTGATGTGACCGGGGTACTGCATCTCGGCCTCGATCCGCTTGGCGATGTCCTTGGCGAGCTGGTAGGTGTCGAGGTCCGAGATCTGATCCGACTTCGTGATGATCCGGAGCTCGCGGCCCGCCTGGATGGCGTACGCCGCGTCCACGCCCTTGAACGAGCGCGCGATGTCCTCCATGGCCTTGACCCGCTTGATGTAGCTCTCGAGCACGTCGCGGCGGGCGCCTGGCCGCGCCGCCGACACGCCGTCGGCGGCCTCGACCAGCACCGCTTCGACCGTCTCCGGCTCCTCCTGGTCGTGGCCGGACAGGATCGTGTTCAGCACCGCCCGCGGCTCGTTGTACTTCGACAGGAGCTCCACGGACAGATCGACGTGGCTGCCCTCCTGCTCGTGCGTCAGCGCCTTGCCGATGTCGTGGAGGAGGCCGCAGCGCTTGGCGAGCTTGACGTCGGCCCCGACCTCGGCCGCCATCATGCCGGCCAGCCACGCGACCTCCTTCGAGTGCTGGAGGCAGTTCTGCCCATACGAGGTGCGGTACCGGAGCCGGCCGACCATCCGGACAAGCTCCGCGTGCAGGCCGTGCACCCCGACCTCGAAGCACGCGCGCTCGCCCTCTTCCTTCAGGTGCTGCTCGATTTCCTTCTTGACCTTGTCCACGACCTCTTCGATCCGGGCCGGGTGGATCCGGCCGTCGGCGATGAGGCGCTGGAGCGCGATCTTGGCGATCTCCCGCCGGAGCGGGTCGTAGCCGGAGATGATGACCGCCTCCGGCGTGTCGTCCACGATGAGGTCCACGCCGGTGGCCAGCTCGAGCGCGCGAATGTTGCGCCCCTCACGACCGATGATGCGGCCCTTCATGTCGTCCGACGGCAGATCCACGATGGACACGGCGGTCTCCACCGTGTAGTCCGGGGCGAGCCGCTGGATGGTCGTGGCAAGCACCTCGCGCGCCTTGCGCTCGGCACCCTCGCGCGCCTCCTCCTCCAGTCGCATCGCCGTCAGGATGGCCTCGCGCCGGGCTTCTTCCTCCATCTGGGCGAGGAGCCGCTGCTTGGCTTCCTCGGCCGTCAGGCCCGCGATCCGCTCGAGATGGCGCCGCTGCTCGTCGATCAGCGTCTGCTGTCGCGCCTCCATCTCCTTGAGTGCCTGCTCGCGCGCGCGCAGGCTTTCCTCGCGCGTGTGGTAGTCGCGGTCCCGCCGGTCGAACTGGTCGAGGCGCCGCGTGACCTGCTCCTCCTTCTGGCTCAGCCGGCGCTCGAGGTTCTGGACCTCCTTCTGGCGCTCACGGATCTCCTGCTCGAGCTCGGCCCGGGCGCGGTAGACGACCTCCTTGGCCTCGATGGCAGCGTCCTTCAGGCGGGTCTCGGCGTTCCGCTCGGCCTCTTCCAGGACACGCCGCCCGTGTTGCGCAACGTCTCCCAAACGGCGGGCCGTGACCTGCCGCTGGAGCAGCATGCCGGCGAGTCCGACGAGCGGCAGGAGGACCACGGCGGCGACGATCAGGATGATGACCGTGGTGGGCTGCAGGATGGCCACCTCCCCTCAAGCGCCGGTGGACGACCCAGCCGACGCGGGGCAACCTCTCAATCGCGATGAAAATCTCGTCTAAATCCGCTCAACATTAGGCCGTTTTCCCTTCGGTGTCAAGGTGACGGTTCCCGATTGCCTTGGGGAAGCTCCGGGCAGGATGGTGCATCCGACGTGGTCCGGTCCGCTGAGACACGATGGGCGGGACACTCGGTCCCGCCCATCCGGATATTCCCCGCCTCTGCCGTGTGCTCGGCTGGTTCGAACCTGGCTCAACCAGGTGGGAGCCCAATGCGCGGCTTCAGGCTTCCCCTCTCGCGAGGGGCGTGCTCACCGCTCGCGCGGGAGGACTCCCGTTCACATTAATAGGCTCGCAACCGTCGCCTCACATCACGCACAGCGCAGGGAAGCGTTGCCCCGCTCAATTAAGCGCCGCGCATCGGCTCGCCGTCAAGTCCCGGAGCGTCCATCCAGGACGGCCCCCAGCCGCTCCGCGAGCCGGTCGACCCGCGCCAGCAACCGGGCGTCCGTCGCCTGCTCGACCTGCGTCTCGCGGCACCGGTACAGCTCGTCCACGACGTGCAGCCCGGCCAGGAGCGACAGCCGGAGCGGGTCGAACACCCGCGCCTGCTCCCGCACGACCTGGATACGCCCGTTCAGATAGTCGGCCAGCTGGTGGATGTACTCGGGGGTTCCCCGCCCGCGCACGGACAGGCGCTGCCCCAGGATCTCGACGTCGGCCCGGCCCTCGGTCATGTGCCCGCTCCTTCCATCACCTGGCCATCCCCTGGCCATCACTTGGCCGCCACTTGGCCGTCAGTGGGCCATTGCTCGGCCTCACTTTACTGGGCCATCGCGTGACCGTCCCCGGGGCCAGGACTCGTCAGAGTCCCTCGATCCGGGCGAGGTCCTTCAGGATGCCTTCGACCTGACCGAGCAGCTGGCGGCGCTCGTCGAGCAGGCGCCGCTGCTCCGCCTCGAGCCGACCGATTGCCTCGAGTCGGACGCGAAGGCCCTCGGCCTCGGCCCTGAGGTCGGCGATCCGCGCCTCGAGGCTCCGCCGCTCCGTGGTGAGTCGCGTGTTCTCCGCGCGGAGCGTGCCGATCAGTTCGATCGCGCGTTGGACGTGCTGCTCGAGAAGGGCCAGCCGCTCCTGGAGGTCGCCGTTCGGACGGCCTTCGGCCTGTGGGGTCATTCCGTTCGCCCGTCCGCGCCGCGCACCTCGGCCCCGAGCTCGGCCCGGAGCCGTTCGACCACCTCGCCGTGGGCTTGGTTGACCTCGGCGTCGGTCAGCGTCCGGTCATCGGCCTGGTAGAGGAGGCCGTAGGCGAGGCTCTTCCGGCCGGGTCCGACCTGGGTGCCCTCGTAGACGTCGAACAGAGCCACCCGTTTGAGCCACGGTGGCCGGATCGCTTCGATCGCGCGGCTCACCTCTCCGGCCTGCACGTCGGCGGGAACGACCACCGCCAGGTCCCGCTGGACGCCGGGGTACCGGGCGAGGGGCCGGTACTGGATCACCCGGCTCGGCAGGGCCTCGAGCGCGTCGAGCGACACCTCGGCGACGAAGACGGGTGCGGGCAGGTCGAAGGCCTTCTGGACGTCGGGGTGGAGCTCGCCCAGGGTCCCCACGGGCGTGCCCTGGACCACGACGGTGGCCGCGCGGCCGTCCTCGAGGTGCGAGGCCGTCGCGGGCTCGACGCCGACCTCGCCCCGCCCCAGCGCCTCGACGAGCCCCTCGACGGCGCCCTTCGCGTCGAAGACGTCCACGCGCGCGCGCGGCGCGTACCAGGCGCGCGGCGAGCGCAACCCGGTCAGCACGATCCCGACGCGCGTGTCCTCCTGGGGCAAGACTCCCGCCCCGCGCCCCTCGAACACGCGCCCGATCTCGAAGAGCCGCACGTCGGGAGTCTGGCGGCGCACGTTGGTCGCGAGCGCCTCCAGGAGGCCGAAGAGCAGCGTCGGCCGCAGCACCGACCGGTCCGCCGCCAGCGGGTTCTGGAGCCGGACGACAGGGGGGTCGTCCTCCGAGAGCTCCAGATGGCGGAGGTGCGCCGGGTCGATCAGCGACAGCGCGACGGCTTCCTGGAGGCCAGCCGCGGTGAGCGCGCGGCGCACGGCGTCCCGGGCGGCCAGGTGCCGAGGCCGCCGCGTCAGCGCCAGTGTCCCGGACGGGAGCGTTGAGGGGATCTTCTCGTAGCCCCAGACGCGAGCGATCTCCTCGACGAGGTCGTCCTCGATGGCGACATCGCGCCGGAACGCGGGGACCACGACCTCGAAACCGCCGTCGCGCTCCGTCGCTGGGAACCCGAGGCCTCGCAAGATGTCGGCAACGACCGGCCGGGGCGGGGACGCGCCCACGACCCGGCGGATGCGCTCGAGGCGGAGCGGCACCGCGAGCGGCCGGCGAGGTGCCGGATACGCGTCGAGCACCCCGGTCGCGACCCGGCCCCCGCCCAGCTCGGCAATCAGCCGCGCGGCGCGGTCCAGCGCGTCCCGCAGCCCTTCGACGTCCGCCCCCCGCTCGAAGCGGTAGGACGCTTCGGTCGAGAGCCCGAGGGCCTTCGCGGTGCGGCGGATCGAGCCGGGGGCAAAGTAGGCGCTCTCGAGCAGCACCGTGCGCGTCGAATCCCGCACCTCGGTGTCGGCACCGCCCATGACGCCGGCCACCGCCACGGGGCGCGCGGCGTCGGCGATGACGAGCATCGCGTCGCCGAGCGTCCGGGTCTGCCCGTCCAGGGTGACCACGGTCTCGCCCGGCCGGGCGCGGCGGACCACGACGTGATGGTCCGTCAGGAGGTCGCCGTCGAACGCGTGGAGCGGGTGGCCGAGCTCCCAGAGCACGTAGTTGGTCACGTCCACGACGTTGTTGATCGGGCGGAGACCGACCGCGCGAAGCCGCTGGGCGAGCCAGGCGGGCGAGGGACCGACCGTGACGTCGGTGACCAGCCGTGCCGCGTAGCGCGAGCAGAGCTCCGGGTCCTCGATCGTGACCCGCCAGCCCGCCGTCGTCAGTGTCGGGTCCTCGCGAACCGTGGAGTCCGCAGGCCTGAGGCGGCCGCCGGTCAGGGCGGCCACTTCACGACCGACGCCGACGATGGAGAGGCAGTCGGGCCGGTTCGGCGTGACCTCGACCTCGAGGATCGCGTCGTCGAGACCCAGGTGGCTCACCAGATCGGCGCCCACGGGCGCGTCGGCACCCAGGAGGAGGATGCCGGTCGCGTCCTCCCCGATCCCGAGCTCCGCCTCCGAGCAGAGCATCCCCTCGGACGCGGTGCCCCTGATGGTGGCGACGGCGACCCGCCGGCCGCCGGGAAGGGCAGCGCCGAGGGGGGCGAACGCCGCCCGCACCCCCGCCCGGACGTTCGGCGCCCCACACACCACGCGATAGCGCTCCGCCCCGGTCGACACCTCGCAGATTCGGAGGGCCCCGCCCGCCGGGGGCAGGGCCACGTCGAGCACCTCGGCCACGACCAGGCCGGTCAGCTCCGAGGCGCCTTCGGCGACCAGGCTGGTCTCGATTCCGGCCATCGTCAGCCGCTCGGCGACCTCGCGTGGCGCTGCCGCCGTGTCGACGAACTCCCGGAGCCAGCGGTACGGGATCCTCACGGAAGCCGCTCGCTAGAATTGCGACAGGAAGCGGAGGTCATTCTCGTAGAACAGGCGGATGTCGTCGATGCCATAGCGGAGCATGGCGACGCGCTCGACGCCCATGCCGAACGCCCAGCCGGTCACTTCCTCGGTGTCGTACCCCATCGTCTGCAGGATGCGCGGGTGGACCATGCCCGAGCCCAGGATCTCGAGCCAGCCCGATGCCTTGCAGACCCGGCAGCCGCCGCCCTTGCAGAGGAAGCAGAGGACGTCCACCTCCGCCGACGGCTCGGTGAACGGAAAGAACGACGGCCGGAAGCGGATGCGGCTGTCGGGACCGAACAGCTCCCGCGCGAACAGCTCGAGCGTCCCCTTGAGGTCGCCCATCGAGATGCCGCGGTCCACCGCGAGCCCCTCGACCTGGTGGAACACCGGTGAGTGCGTGATGTCCGCGTCCCGGCGGTATACGCGGCCCGGGCAGATGATCCGAACGGGCGGCTTCTGCCGCTCCATGGTCCGGATCTGGACCGGGGAGGTGTGCGTCCGCAGGAGGACCTCCCCGCCCACGTAGAAGGTGTCCTGCATGTCGCGCGCGGGGTGGTCCTTCGGGATGTTGAGGGCCTCGAAGTTGTAGTAGTCCAGCTCGACCTCGGGCCCCTCCGCGACCGCGAAGCCCATGCCGGTGAACACGTCCACGATCTCGTCGTGCACCTGCGTGAGGGGATGGAGCCCACCGGGGATGACGCGGCGGCCTGGGAGCGTCAGGTCGGGCCGATCGGCGGCCAGCCGGGCCCGCCGCTCGACGCCCGCCAGGACCGTCTGCCGCGCCTCGAGCTCCGATTCGATCCCCGCCTTCGCCTCGTTGGCTTCGCGCCCCACGAGGGGCCGCTCGGCGGGGGGCAGACCGGGCAAGGCACGGAGCAGCTGCGTGAGAACTCCGCGCTTGCCGAGATACTTGACCCGAACCTCGTCGAGATCACGACGGGTGGCGGCCCGCTCGATCTCCTCGCGGGCGCCCTCGACGATCGTGCGGACGCGCTGTTCGACCATGACCGAACTCGTCCGGTCATTCTACCGGAAGACGATGCATCGCAGAAGGCCAGCAGACGCGGAGCGTGGCGTGACGCGCAACCTTTCCATAAGGCGTCGGTGCGGCTCACAGGACTCTGGCGTACGATGCGGCCCGGGTAGGCCGGACCCTCGCGAGGCGGCCCCCGGGAGGACCCCATGAGGCGCGCCCGGCTCTCGGCCCCAGTCACTCTGACCCTGGCTCTCCTCGCCGCGCCGCTCGGCGGCGCGGCGCAGCCGACGGGGAAGGTGCCGCGGATCGGGTACCTCTGCGGCTACCCGTGCGGAGGGCCTCGCCATCAGGCCTTTGTACAGAGTCTCGCGGAGCTTGGTTACGTGGACGGTCGGACCATCACCCTCGTGTATCCGCGTCTCGTCACCGACCTGACCGATCTGGACCGATTCCCCGAGATCACCGCCGAATTGATCCGACAGAAGGTGGATGTCATCTTTGCGGCTGGAGACGTCCTGGCCGCCCGAGCGGCCAAACAGGCCACGCGGACGATCCCGATCGTCATGGCGGTCTCCGGCGATCCCGTCAAGCTGGGACTGATCGCCAGTCTGGCGCGGCCGGGCGGGAACCTCACGGGAATCACATACCTCGAGGATGAACTGCTCCCCAAGCAGGTCGAACTCCTCAAGGAGGTCGTCCCCCAGCTCTCCCGTGTGGGCGCTCTGGTGGATTCGGCCGATCCGGCCTCGCGCCAGTGGGTGGCGCAGCTGAACACGGCGGCGAGATCCCTGGGCCTGCGTCTCGACGCGGTGCAGGTGCGCGCTCCCACGACCTTCGAGCACGCGTTTGCCGGGCTCAGTCGTGGCGGGTCCGGCGCGCTCGTGGTCGTGTCGAGCCCGCATCTCTACTTCCAGCGGTCGAGGATTGCCGCACTGGCCATTCAGCGCCGCCTCGTGGCGGTGGCCTCATTCCGCGAGTTCGCGGAGGCCCGGGGACTCCTCGCGTATGGACCCAGGGTCCAGGATATGTTTCGGCGCGCCGTCAGCTTCGTCGACCGGATCCTCAAGGGGGCCCGGCCGGCTGATCTGCCGGTCGAGCAGCCCACGCGATTCGAACTGCTGGTCAACCTTCTCGCGGCCAGGGACCTCGGGCTGATGATTCCGCCCTCGGTGCTGGCGCGGGCGGACGAGGTGATCCAGTAGTCGCGCAGGAGAGCGTGACCACCACGAAGGGAGGACTACGATGTATTCGCTCTCATGGCTGTTGCGGATAGCGGCGGTCGTCTGCTTCGCCCTGGCCACCGTGGGCGCCCCGGCGCGCGTGAATCTCGTGGCCCTGGGCTTGTGCCTGTTCACGCTGAGTAGCGTGGTCGCCTAAGTCCCCCCTTCTGGCTCGCCGCTGCCGGCCGCCCGCGTCCGACGCCAGGCCTGGTGGACCTATGGCTGGTCCCGGGTCGGTGGCGCCGCGTTGATGCCCGAAGGCTCGATAGGGTGGGACGCGGCGTCACGCTCAGGTGACGCGGCGGAGCGTCACTACCGGGGTGCGGCCGGCGGACGGACCTGCTCGGCTCGGACGCGGACCACGAGGTCGCCCATCGCCTCGAGAGCGCGGAGGGCGTCGGGGCCGATTTCGAGGGCGAGAAGTGGGATGGTCGTGTACTGACGAACGAGCCGGTGGAGCGTTCCCGACAGGCGCGCGAGGAGCGCCTGGCGAGCCGTCGCGATCGCCTGCTCGCGCGCCGACCCACCGCTCGGGCCGGTGGCCGAGGGGTCAGGTACCCGGAGCTCGACGAGCACGCGCGCCGGACCTGCGGCAATCGCGGCTCGGACCTCGGGATCGATCACGGGCGGCTCGATGGTGGAGCCTGGGGCCACCCTTCCCCCCGAGGGCACAAGAAGAACGAAGCCCCCCCCGACGAGCACCTGGCGGCGGTTCAGCACTCTCCAGGAACCCGCCGCCGACGCCCCTCGGTCACGGCGCGATCATGCTCGCCGTGGTCGCCGGACAGGACGCCTACGGGCAGTCACTTATCGTCGCGGTGAACGTGATCTTGCCGTTGCCGCTGTCGTAGGTCGGGGTGACCGAGCAGTTGTAGACCGGCGTCGGCTGGACGAGGGTTTCGACGGAGGCCATCGAGACGGGGAACAGGCCGTTGCTACGGCCATAGTAGATCGCCACGGCCGACCGGAGGCTCGCCACGATGCCCTGATCGGCGGCGAGCTTCGACTTCTTCACGATGTCCTGGTACACGGCGATGGCGACGGACGCGATGATCGCGATGATCGTCACCACGATCATCAGCTCCACGAGGGTGAGACCGCGCTGATCGCGCGTCCCGGAACGGCGCTGCCTCCGGATCCCAGCCCGGAGACGGCTGGGCCCGGGGTCAGTGACCCGCATCCCCTCCCGATCACGCTCGCTCATCGATCCCTCCGTGGTCCTCGACACCAGCTAGGAGGCTTGTAGCAAACTGGGTGCCGAGCCCTCCGCCGCGACCGTGGGCCCATGTTACCCCGCGGACACTCTCGAAAGAGCAGATTCGGCCCGAATGAGGCAGACCCCTTCCCCCCGGAGCCAGGAAACCGGGCAGAATCTGACAAAGGCCGGAGACCCCCTGACAATTCACGGACCCTCTCGCGACATTCGTGCACTGGCGAGCACTGGTTGGTGCCAGACCGGAGGCCCCTGTCAGAGGGGATTTTTTACCTGTCGCACGCCGGGTGAGCTAGCGCCCACCCTGAGCCCGCGCGGTCTCGACCAGGCGGGCGAAGGCAGCCGGGTCGCTGACCGCCAGGTCCGCCAGAACCTTCCGGTCCAGACTCACCCCGGCCTTCTTGAGCCCGCTCATGAAGCTCGAATACGGCAAGCCGAGAGCGCGGCAGGCGGCGTTGATGCGGAGGATCCAGAGCGAGCGGAACTGCCGCTTCTTTGCCCGACGGTCACGGTGAGCGAAGGCCAGAGCCCGAAGCACGGTCTCGGCGGCCGTCCGATACAGCCGGCGGCGACCGCCCCAGTAGCCTTTCGCCTGCTTGAGCACCTTCTTGCGTCGCTGACGGGTCTTGGGCCCGCCCTTGGCACGCGGCATAGCTCGTCGCTCCTTCTCGCCTCACTTGGGCCCGGGGGGAGGCAACCCGTCTGTCGCCCGGCCCAGGCGCGCCTGCCGAGGCGGGCGGCTGGGTCGCAGGACTCCGGCGGTGTGACCTGCCGGGGCAACTGGTAAGCCTCAGCCCTCCTCGCGGGAAGGCTCGCCGGCGCGAGAACCCGCCAGGAACCGGGTTCGGCTCGTCGAGGCGTCCACCGGTCGGGAGAGTGTACCACGCCGGATAGTGGGGGCTGGTGGTGCCGGGGCCGGGCCTTGCGCGCCGGCTGGCGACCTACAGGTACGGGACGAGGCGCCGGATGCGCTTCTCGTCCGCCGGCGCGATGATCGTCTCCTTGCGAAGCTGCCGCTTCCGCTTGGAGGGCTTCCACTCGAGGAGGTGCTTCTTCCATCCCTTGGCGCGCATCAGCTTCCCGGTGCCCGTAGCCCGGATCCGCTTAGCCGCGCTCCGCTTCGTCTTGATCTTCGGCATGTCGTCCCGATCTCCCTGCGACGGAGGCTAGCGCTGCTTGGGGGTCAGGATCATGACCATGTTCCGCCCCTCGAGCCGCGCGTGGCTCTCGATCGTCGCGATGTCCAGCATGTCCTGGGTCATGCGGTCCAGCAGCCGGCGGCCGAGCTCCGTGTGGACCATCTCGCGCCCGCGGAACCGGATTGTGACCTTAGCCTTGTTCCCGTCGACGAGGAACCGGCGGACGTGCCGCGCCTTGAACTGGAAGTCGTGCTCGTCCGTCTTCGGTCCCATCTTGACTTCCTTGACCTGGATGACCGTCTGCTTCTTGCGGGCATCCTTCGCGCGGCGGCTCTGCTGGTACTTGAACTTCCCGAAGTCCATGATCCGGCAGACCGGCGGCGCCGCCTCCGGCGCGACCTCGACCAGGTCGAGCTCCCGCTCCTGCGCGACCCGGAGCGCCTCGGCGATCGGCAGGATGCCGAGCTGCTCGCCCTCCGCGGTGACGACCCTGACTTCCCGAGCCCGAATCCCCTCGTTGATCCTGAGGTCCCGCTGCAGTGTGGAGATGCGCCTTACCCCCGTTCCGACCCGATGCGTGAAGTCACGGCCCGGGTCCGGATCTCGGCCGTGACCTCGGCGAGGAACCGGTCGAGGGGCATGGCCCCGACGTCCTCGCCGCCTCTCTTGCGAACGCTCGCGGTGCCCTCGCGAGCCTCGCGCTCCCCCACCACCAACACGTACGGCACCTTCTGGACCTGCGCCTCGCGCACCTTGTACCCGAGCTTCTCCGAGCGGTCGTCGAGCTCAGCCCGCAGTCCCCCCTCGACCAGGCGGCGGTGAACCGTCCCCGCGTATTCCGCGGCCTTCGCCGAGACCGGGAGGACCCGTGCCTGCACCGGCGCCAGCCACGCCGGGAAGGCGCCCGCGAAGTGCTCGATCAGGATGCCAATGAAGCGCTCGAACGAGCCGAGGATCGCCCGGTGAATCACCAGCGGTCGCTTCGCCCGGTTGTCCGAGTCGATGTATTCGAGCTGGAAGCGATCCGGCAGCATGGTCAGGTCCGCCTGAATGGTGGCCATCTGCCAGTCACGCCCGAGGATGTCCTCGATGTGGATGTCGATCTTGGGGGCGTAGAACGCCCCGTCGCCCGGCTTGAGCGTGAACGGGAGCCCGTTACCCCGGAGCGCCTCCTCCAGGGCCCGCTCGGCATGGTCCCACTGTTCCGCGGTTCCGAGGTACTTCGCCGGCCGCGTGGCGAGCTTGAACATCGGCTTGATCCCGAAGATCCCGTAGAAGACCTCGACGAGCTCGAGCACGCCCGCGATCTCCGCCTGGAGCTGATCCGGGCGGCAGTAGATGTGCGCGTCGTCCATCGTGATCTGGCGCACGCGGAACAGGCCCGTCAACGTGCCCGAGCGCTCGTTCCGGTGGAGCCGACCCATCTCGGAGAAGCGGAGCGGCAGGTCCCGGTACGAGCGGAGCGCGTGCCGGTAGGCGTGCGTCGACTCGGGGCAGTTCATCGGCTTGAGGCTGAAGATCTGCTCCTCCGCCTCGACTTTGAACATGTTCTCCGAGTAGTGCTCCCAGTGCCCCGATTGCTCCCAGAGCCGCTTGTTCACGAGGATCGGGGTGGAGATCTCCTGGTAGCCGCGCGCGTCCTGCAGCTCCCGCGCATACCGCTCGAGCTCGCGGAACACCACCATGCCCTTGGGCAGCCAGAAGGGCGCCCCCGGCGAGACGTCGTGGAACATGAAGAGGTCGAGCTCGCGGCCAAGCTTCCGGTGGTCGCGCCGCTTCGCCTCCTCGACACTCCAGACGTACTTGTCGAGCTCCTCCTGGGTGAACCAGGCCGTCCCGTAGATGCGCTGGAGCATCGGGCGGCGCTCGTCGCCCCGCCAGTAGGCGCCCGAGGAAGACAGAAGCTTGAACGCCTGGAGGTGGCCGGTCGACGGCACGTGCGGACCGCGGCACAGATCGACGAAATCCCCCTGCCGGTAGAAGGACACGCGCGCCACGTCGGGCGGCAGGGCCTCCAGGATCTCGACCTTGAACGGCTCACCGCGTTCGCGGTAGTAGCGGATCGCGTCCGCGCGTGACCGCTCCTCGCGAATGATCGGGTAGTCCGCCTTGGCGAGGTCGCGCATGCGCTCCTCGAGGCGGGCGAGGTCCTCCTCGGTGAACGGGACGTCCCGGTGGAAGTCGTAGTAGAAGCCGTTCTCGATGGGGGGCCCGATGGCGAGCTTGACCCCAGGGAACAGCTGCGTGACGGCCTGGGCCAGGAGGTGAGCCGTCGAGTGGCGGAGCGTGGGCAGCGGCTCGGGCGTACAGTCGTACTCGCCCGCCCCCGTCAGATGCGCGTGTGTCTCGTCCGCCATTCCGCCCGCCGAATCTCTCCCTCGACCGCCCCGGTCCTCAAGAAAAAAGCATCACGAAGGTCACCCTTCGTGATGCTCTGCGAGCCGCCTCACTCTGGGTCGCTCACGTCGTGCGTCGGGACACCCCTCGCGCGATGCCGTTCGTGGTAGGGACGGGCGGTTTCGAACCGCCGACCTCCTGTGCGTCAGACAGGCGCTCTCCCACTGAGCTACGTCCCTGGCCTGGAGCGCAAAACAGCGTACCAACGGCGCCTTTGGGCTGTCAAGCGCCATGCCGCCTCAGGGGCTCGTCCGGGTAATCCGCCCCTCGGTGGCCGGCGCGATCACACCGGCCCGCTCGATGGCCTCGAGGAGCGTTTCCGCCAGGCCGGGGCCGTCCTGCGGGAACACGAGGGGCTTCGCCGTGGCCAGCATCGCGTAGCCGTCGCCCCCCGCGGCGGTATAGCTGTTGGTCGCCAGAGTGTAGCGCCGCTCGGGTTCCAAGGGCTGGCCGCCCACCAGCACCCGCACGACGCGCTGGCCGGCCGGGCGGCTCGGGTCGAAGACGAAGGTCAGCCCCGAGATCTGAAGGAAGCCGCCGAACTCCCGGGGATAGACGGCGACCGATCGCTCGAGCACGTCCACGAGGACCTTGCCCGGCACCTCCAGCATGACCAGCACGTTGAGGAAGGGCAGGAGCGCGTTGACATCTTTCCTGGTCAGGGAACCTGCCGGCAGGATTTGATTCCCCCGGATCCCGCCCCCGTTCACGACCGCGACGTCCGCATGGAGCCGGGACCGCATGACGTCGGTGACCAGGTTGCCCACGTTCGTCTCGCCCGTCCGGAGGGCGGCGTTGCGCGCGTCGAGCGGCACCCGGGTCTCGCCGATCCGCACGTCGAGCGCCTGGCCCAGGCGAGCCTCGTAGCGGGCCACCAGTGCCGCCATCGCCGGCTCCTCCGGAAGCTCGGGCGTGACCGCGATGAAGCGATGCTGGCGGGCCAGCACCTTGCCGTCGCGCGTCGCCTGGAGGTCGATGCGCACGACAAAGACGCCGTCCGCGCCGGCTTTCGTGATCAGCGTGTCCCCGACCACGTTCTCCAGTGGGTCGTGCTCGTGTCCGCCGATGACGAGGTGGATACCGGGCACCTCCCGTGCCATCTGCTCGTCGGCCGGCATGTCCTGGTGCGTGACCGCCACGACGACCGGGCGGCGCCCGGTCCGGAGCTCGGCCACGGCCGCGCGCGCCGCGGCGATCGGATCGCGGAACTCGATCCCCGGGCCCGGGCTCGACGTGTGCGGGGTGTCGGCGACCGTGAGCCCGAAGAAGCCCACCGCGACCCCGTCCCGCTCGACCACGTGCGTCGCGCGCGCGCCACCGAACGGTCGGTCGGTGGCGCGGTCCAGCACGTTCGCCGACACCCAGGCGAACCGCGACTCGCGCATCCGTGAACGCAGGGTCGGCGGCCCGAAGTCGAACTCGTGGTTCCCGAACGTCGCGACGTCGAGCCCGAGCTGGTTCCACGCGGCGATCATCTGCTCGCCCCGGAGCACCGCCGACATGACGGACGGGGAGATCGTGTCCCCGGCGAGCACGAGGAGCGTATGGGGCGAATCCGCGCGCGTCCGCGCGACCAGCGTGGCGATCCGGGCCATCCCGCCCTTCCCGCGCTCTCGGTCAACCGGCTCCAGGATGTAGTGGTCGTTGAACTGGAGGAAGGTCAGACGGACGGGCGGCCGGTCGGGCTCCCTCGCGACGCAGCCCGAGAGCAGGCAGGTGACGAGTAACGGCAGGACGAGGCGGTGCGGCCGGCTCACCGGAACCCGAAGACCCGCACGCCGCCGCCCAGCACGTAAGTGTAGTTGATGCTGATGAGGATCATGTCCTCGCCGAGGGAGGGCGGGATCGGCGGGAACGGGGACGCCAAGCGGATCGCGTTCGCGATATAGGAGTCGAGGATCCTGACTCCTGAGGAGTTGACGATCTCCACGGTCCGCACCGAACCGTCCTTGCGCAGGGCGAACCGGAGGTCACCTTGGCCGGTCTGTCCGTTGCGGGCCGCTTCCGTTGGATACGACCAGTTGTTCTCGATCCGCCGCTTGAGCTCCGCGAAGTACGCTGCGTAACGCGGATCCGGGGTGTTCAGCGGGACGGCAATCTGACCGTCGCGCTCCGTCCCGGATTCCCCGGCTCCCGTGCCCTCGGGCTGCGCCCCGCCCCGCCCCGACGGGCGCGGCAGGGGCGGCACGTCCAGCTTCGGCTCGAGGAGCGAATACTGCCGGCCGGCGTACGGAGACTCGGACGAGGCCTCCGGCGGTGCGGAGGGCGCGGGGCGGGCGGGCGCCGCGCCGCCGGCTACCGGCTCCTGGGGGCGGGGACCGACCGCCGGCGGCGGGGGCTCGGGCGGGGTCGCGGGCACGGCGGGAGGCCCGGGCGACGGGGCCGCCGGGGATGCCGGAGCAGGCTCGGGTGCGGGCAGAGGAGCCGGCTCGGGGGCCCGGGCCACCATCGGCGGCGCAGCGGGGGCGGCCGGCGGGGTCACGGGCGCAGGCGCGGGCGGCGTGGGCTCTCGCGAAGGCTCGGGCAGCTTGGCCACGCTCGGCGGAACCGGGGACGGCGTGGCCCGAGGCGCGGGCCGGACGGCGCTTCCCCGGGACGGCGGCGCCTCGGGGCGCACGAGCGGCGGACCCGGCTCGGCGGGGGGTAGCTCGACGATCAGAGGCGCTCGGGACTGCGCCGGCGTCTGTGACGACTCCCGCGTCAGCCAGACCAGGAGCCCCATCCCCACCGCAAGGTGCAAGGCGAGGGAGACCCAGACTAGGCGTCCAAGGGTGGGGCGGCGAAGGCGCCGCCACGAACGCACGAGCGAACGCCGCACGGCCATGGAACTGGAGACCATTATGCCATTGCCCGCGCCCCGACCCCACGTTCGTCGCGGGCGGAGCGGCATCGGGCCCGCGTCCGACCCCAGACAGCGCGATAGAGGGCCTTGTCAGGGACGATTCCCGTAACTTGCTGTCCTTTGTCGCTTGCTTCGCCCCCCTTTCTCGGGTCGATTCGCGACTCGAGGGAGGAGAAGACGATGCGGGAACTACGCCCGTCGGTCCGCAGGGGACTCGTCTCCTCGGCGGCGGGGCTCGGACCTCCCGTCGGCCCGTACGACGTCGTTCTCGGGACGCCGAGCTCTCGCGAGTGATCGCGAAGGTGAGGTGATCAGGCAAGACGGAGGACCCGTGACCCCACCCGGGCCTCCGCCTTCAGGGCTGACGCTCACCTTGCGCGAGCACGCCGTGGTCCCCTCGGGCCCCGCCCGCTGAAGACGGCCCCCGACGAGCCCGGTGCGCCGGCGGCCGAGCGGCTCGCGGGATGGGTCAGAGCGTCCGGCCCAGGACCCCAGCAAGGGCCCGGAGCTCGCTCATCAGCCGGGCGAACTTGTCGGGCTTGAGGGACTGGGGCCCGTCCGAGAGCGCCTCCTCCGGCCGATGATGCACCTCGATCAGGAGCCCGTCGGCCCCGCACGCGATCGCGGCCTTGGCCATGGGCGCCACGAACTCCCAGTGTCCCGTCCCGTGGCTCGGATCCACGACGACCGGCAGGTGCGAGAGCTTCTTGATCACCGGGACCGCGTTGAGATCCAGCGTGTAGCGCGTGGCCGTCTCGAAGGTCCGGATGCCCCGCTCGCAGAGAATCACGTTCGGGTTGCCACCAGCCAGGACGTACTCGGCCGATAGGAGGAACTCCTTGATCGTCGTCGCCATGCCCCGCTTGAGGAGCACGGGCTTGCCGCACTGCCCGACCTCCTTGAGGAGCGAGAAGTTCTGGGCGTTGCGCGCCCCGATCTGGAGCACGTCGGCGTACTCCGCCACGACGCCGACCTTGTCCGGCTCAAGGACCTCGGTGATGACGGGGAGCCCGGTCGCCTTCCGCGCCTCCGCGAGGAGCCGGAGCCCCTCCTCCTCGAGCCCCTGGAACGCGTAGGGCGAGGTCCGCGGCTTGAACGCCCCTCCGCGGAGGAGGTGGGCGCCGGCCGCCTTGACGCCGTCGGCGACCGTCCGGAGCTGCTCCCACGACTCGACGGAGCAGGGCCCGGCCATCACGCCGATCCGCCCGCCGCCGATCGCGACACCGTCGACGTGGACGACGGTGTCGCTGGGGTGGACCTCGCGGCTCGCGAGCTTGAACGGCTGGAGGATCGGGACCATGCTCTCCACGCACTCCAGCGCCTCGAGGGCCTGGAGCCGCGTCTTGAAGCGGTCGTCGCCAATCGCCCCGATCACCGTGCGCTGCTCGCCGCGGCTCACGTGCGCCCGGAGCCCGAGCGACTCGATGCGCCGACAGACGTCCTCGATTTCCCCGTCCCCGGTCCCTGGCTTCAGTACGATGATCATCCCGCTCCCCTCCCGGCAGTCCGGACCCGGCGCGTGCCCGAAAAAGCAAAAGGGCCACGTGCGGCGGGTCCGTCCGCCCGTGGCCCCTGTCTTGTCGGTTCGCGCTACGACACGGGGCCGCCGGGCAGACGGTAGCTAAAGTAGTAGCCGAAGAAGCCCGTCCGACCCGCGTCCCGTGCCTGCATGGTGGCCGGTAGAATAGGGGCTGACTGCGATCCTGTCAAGGAATGCCGGGGCACAGCGTGGGGCGCTCACCGCCGAGACCGGGCGCCACCTCCGGGCGTCAGGCGCCGCTGGTTGCCGGACGCCTCGCCCGAGACTCGGGCCCCTGCACGCAGCCCCGGCCGGGGCGGCGTCACCGCCTCGCACGGCGACGCAGAACCTCCCAGGCCTCCCATGGAACGGGAGGCTGACCCAGTGTCGCGGCCCGGACCTTGGGCCCGTGGAAGTCCGAGCCGCCCGTCGACGCGAGGTCGAGCTCCCGGCAGAGGCCGAGGAACCGGGCCGTCTGCTCGGGCGAGTGCTCCGCGTAGTAGCACTCGACGCCGTCGAGGCGGCCGGTCCGGGCGAGATCCCGCACCATCCCCTCGGGGTCCTCATGGAAACCCGGGTGCGCCACGACGGCCAGCCCGCCCGCCCGGTGAATGATCTCGCACGCCTCCCGGGGGGCGACCTTCCGGTGCGGCGCATACGCCGGCTTCCCGACCGCGAGGAAGCGATCGAAGGCTTCCCGCACGGTGCCGACATGCCCCCGCCGGACCATGACCTGGGCCACGTGAGGTCGGCCCGCCGAGCCCTCCTGGACCAGCGCGAACACTTCCTCGGCGTCGATCGCATAGCCGAGCGCCGCCAGCCGGTCCACGATGCGGTGAACCCGCGCCGCCCGCTCCTCCCTGAACTCCCGCAGGAGGTCGCGAAGCCAGGCGGCCTCGTGGTCAAGGAAATAGCCGAGGATGTGGATCTCCCCGCCGGGGTCGTCGGTGTTGATCTCGATGCCCGGCACGATCTCGAGCGGCGGGTAGTCCCTGGCGGTCCGGAGTGCGGGCTCGACGGCGTCGACCGAGTCGTGGTCCGTCACCGCCAGGACGCGTACGCCGCGCCGGACCGCCTCGCGGACCAGCTCCGCCGGCGCGTAGGTACCGTCCGAAGCGGTCGTATGCGTGTGGAGGTCGACGCCGCTCACCGGACCATCGTCTCACCCACGCTCGGCGGCGGCGAGCACGTACTCGATGAGGGTACGCGCGCCGAACCCAACGCCCCCCTTCGGCGCGTACGGGAGGTCCTTGTCGGTGAAGGCGACGCCCGCGATGTCGAGGTGGACCCAGGGCGTGTCCCCGGCGAACTCGCGGATGAAGAGCCCGGCCGTGATGGCGCCCCCGGGGCGGGGCCCGGTGTTCCGGAGGTCCGCAACCTCGCTTCGCAAGCCTTCGCGGTACTCGTCGATGAGCGGGAGCGGCCACAGGCGCTCTCCGGCCCGTGCAGCCGCCGCGAGCACCCGCGACTGGAGCGCGGCGTCGTTCGACATGGCCCCGGCGCAGAGGCTGCCCAACGCGATGGAGCACGCCCCGGTCAGCGTGGCGATGTCGACGATCTCGTGCGGCTTGACCACCTTCCGCGCGTAGGCGATCGCGTCGGCCAGGGTCAGGCGCCCTTCGGCGTCGGTGTTGTTGACCTCGATCGTCTTGCCGTTCATGGCGCGCAGCACGTCGCCCGGCTTGGTGGCCGAGCCGGACGGCATGTTGTCGGTCGCCGCGACGAGGCCGTGCACCTCTACCGCCGGTCGGAGCCGCGGCAGCACCTTGAGGACACCGAGGACCGCCGCCGCCCCCGACATGTCGCCCTTCATGCGCTCCATGCCCTCGGCCGTCTTGAGGTCGAGGCCCCCTGAGTCGAACGTGATGCCCTTGCCGATCAACGCGATCCGGCGGCGAGCCGGACGCCGCGGCAAGTACGTGAGGTGGATGAACCGGGGCGGCTCCACGCTCCCCCGGTTCACGCCCAGGAACGCGCCCATGCCCATTCGCTCGCACGCGGCCCGGTCGAGCACGCGGAGGCGCAGCCCGGCCTCCCCCGCGATGATCCGCGCCGTCTCCGCGAGGGCCGCGGCGGTCACGGAGTTCGCCGGCTCGTTGATTAGGTCTCGGGCGAAGCAGGTCGCCTCGGCGGAAAGCTCGGCGCGACGGAGGCCCTCGCGCGCCGCCGCCCGGTCCCGCGCCGTCGCTACGAGGACGGTCACGGCCGCGACGACCCGGTCGCCGTTCCGCTTCTCCTTGTAGCGGTCGAAGCGGTAGAGACCCAGCAGCACGCCCTCCCCGGTCGCGTGGGCCCGGGTGGCCAGCCCCAGGCCCGGAGCCCGGGCGCCGAGCACCGGGATCACGAGGCTCGCCGCCCCAAGGTCGCGTGCCCGGCGTACCGCGGCGGCGGCCGCGCGCCGCAGCACCTCGGCGGTGCATTCCGCGCGGGGACCGAGTCCGACGACCAGGACTCGCTTGACGGGGAGCCGGCCCCCCGTGTGGACGTCGGCGACCTCGAGGACCCGGCCATCGAACCGCTGGTCACGAAGCGCCAGCGTCAAGAGCCCGTTCAGGGCGAGATCGACGCGTCGCACCTCGGGTCCAAGCCGGTCGCCCCCCGCGTAGCACTCCAGGACGAGAGCGTCCCCGGAGGCCTCGACCGGGGGCCTCGCACTGACGTCGAGCTTCATCGTCGCTCCTCCCGCCGACGCTCCGCCTCGAGCACGAGCGCCCGGCGCACCATGGGTTCGAGCCCCTCCGTCACGGACCCGGCCGTCGGCGCCCCGCACGATCCGCTGTTCCCGCACAGGATCGAGCGCGCACGGTTCAGCAGGCCGCGCTTGCCGGGGTCCCGGCCGCCTCCGGCAGCCGGCCCAGCACTGTCCAGGCCTCGCTGCCGTACTTGCCTACGACGAGCGTCTCCACGAGCGCGCTCTCGTGCGGTGACAGACCCCCCGATACGAGCGGCACCCCGAGCGCCTCCGCCAGGCCCGCGGCGAGGGCCTCCACGACCGCGTCGAAGCCCGGAGAGCGCCCCAGCACGGCGGCGAGCGTGGTCATCCCCGTCGTGGGCTCGGGCTCGTTGGGAAAGACCGCGCGGATCCGATCGGGGTCCGCGTCCAGGAGGACGGAGCCGTGCTGGAGGAAGGCCCCGCGCTGGCGCCGCTGGGCGCTGCCGACGAGCTTCCGATCCCCCACGGCGATCTCATACGCGCCGGCGCGGCGGAAACAGAATGCCGGCGACCCGGCGCCGGCACGGCGTCCCCGGACCAGCGGCGCCAGCGCGGCAGCCACCCCGAGTCGCCCGAGCCCGGCGGCCAGCCCCTGGCCGAGGACCCGGTAGGTCTCGAGCACGTCGTCCGCGCCCGGGAAGTCTCTCTCCCGGGCCACCACGCTGTAGGTGACCTCGCGCTCGGGCGGCTCGTGGAGAATCGCACTCCCGCCGGTGGGTCGCCGCACGAGTCCGATCCCCAGCGCGCGGCATCGCGTCCGATCGACCGTCTCGTCGAGCGGCTGAGCGTAACCCAGGGAAACCGTGGCGGGCCGCCAGCCGTAGAAGCGCACCGTGGGGGCGCCGGACGCCTGGATCCTGGCGCGGAGGAGCGCCTCGTCCACTGCCATGTTCGTCGGGCCGTCGAGGGGCTCCGTGACCAAGAGGCGCCAGTTCAGAGCCATGGGCATCGTGCTCAGGCGCCGGCGGGTAGCCGCCCGGGGGCCGCGCGGCGGCGCTCGATCGCACTGCTCAGAGAGTCGGCCCCCGCGGCGTCCACCGGAGGTTCGGCTGGCGGGCCGCCAGGGTCTGGTCGAGCCGCCGCACCGGTGTCGTCACCGGCGCCTCCAGCAGGGTCTGTGGGCTCGACGCGGCTTCTCCGGCGATCCGGATCATCGCGTCGCAGAACGCGTCGAGCGTCTCCTTGGACTCCGTCTCGGTCGGCTCGATCATGAGCGCCTCCTCGACGATCAGCGGGAAGTAGATCGAGGGGGCGTAGAAGCCCAGATCGAGGAGCCGCTTGGCGATGTCCGTGGCCGAGACGCCCTGCGCCTTCTGGCGGCGGGCGGAGAAGACGACCTCGTGCATCGAGGCGCCCTCGTAGGGAAGATCGTAGTGGGGCAGGAGCCGCGCCCGGATGTAGTTGGCGTTGAGGATCGCGTTCTCCGCGACCGCCCGAAGCCCGTCCGGCCCCATCGTGCGGATGTAGGTGTAGGCCCGGACGTGCATCCCGAAGTTGCCCCAGAACGACTGCACCTTGCCGACGGACTTCGGGCGTTTCCGGTCGAGACGCCACGCCTCCGCGTCACGGACGACCGCGGGCGTCGGCATGAAGGGTGCGAGGTGCGCCTTGAAGGCGACCGGCCCGGCCCCGGGCCCTCCGCCGCCGTGCGGCGTGGTGAAGGTTTTGTGGAGATTCATGTGGACCACGTCGAACCCGAGGTCGCCCGACCGCGTGAGGCCGAGCAGCGCGTTCAGGTTCGCACCGTCCATGTAGACCTGGGCGCCCTTCGCGTGACACAGACCCGTCGCCTCGAGGATGCGGGACTCGAACAGGCCAAGCGTGTTGGGCACGGTGATCATCAGCGCCGCGACGTCCTCGTCGAGATGCCGCTCGAGGTCGAGGAGATCCACCTCGCCGTTCTGGTCGGACTTAACCTGCACCGTCTGGTACCCGGCGATCGCGGTGGATGCGGGGTTCGTCCCGTGGGCCGAGTCCGGGACCAGCACCTTTTTCCGAGGGCTTCCCTCCCGATCGAGGTGGAACGCCCGGATCATCAGGACCCCCGTCAACTCACCCTGGGCGCCGGCCGCCGGCTGGAGCGAGACGCCGTCCATCCCGACGATCTCGGCCAGCATCTCGCCGAGCTCGCCCATCAGCTGGAGCGCGCCCTGGGAGGCCTCCTCGGGCGTGAGGGGATGGAGCCGCGCGAAACCCGGCAGGCGGGCCATGTCCTCGTTGAGCTTGGGGTTGTACTTCATGGTGCAGGAGCCGAGGGGGTAGAAGTGCGTGTCCACGCCGTAGTTCATACGACTCAGGCGCGTATAGTGGCGGACGGCGTCGAACTCGCTCACCTCGGGCAGGGCGGCGGGCGCGCGCCGGAGGTGCGCGGCCGGCAGGAGGCGCGCGGGATCCGCCTCGGGCACATCGGCCTCGGGCAACGAATAGCCGACGCGACCCGGTACCGACAGCTCGAAGACCAGTCCGTCGTACTCGTTCATCGTCGATCGCCTCACGCCACCGCCGAGGCCAGAGCCTCGGCGTACGCGTCGATCTCGGCCCGGGTCCGGCGCTCGGTCACCGCGACGAGAATGGAATCCTTGAGCCGCCGGTCGAACTGCGCGAGCGCGACGCCGCCCAGGATCCGGCGCCGCCGGAGGGCCCGAAGGACCGTTCCCGGGTTCCTCGGGAGCCGGAGCGCGAACTCCTTGAAGAAGGGCGCACCGAATCGCAGGCTCACCCCGGGCACGCGCCCGAGCGTCTCCGCGGCGTAGTGCGCTTTCGCGGTGGACAGGGTGGCAGCCCGCCGAAGCCCCTCCTTGCCGAGGAGCGCGACGTGGATGGTCGCCGCGAGGGCGATCAGCGCCACGTTCGTGCAGATGTTGGAGGTGGCCTTCTCGCGGCGGATGTGCTGCTCGCGCGTCTGGAGCGTCAGGACGAACCCGCGCTTGCCGTCACGGTCCACGGTCGCACCGACGAGACGCCCCGGCATGCGCCGGACGAGGTCCTTCCGGCAGGAGAACAGGCCCAGGTAGGGTCCCCCGAAGTTGAGGTGGTTCCCCAACCCCTGTCCCTCGCCGACCACGATGTCCGCCCCGGCCTCGCCCGGCGGCCGGAGGAGCGCGAGGGCGACCGGATCCACGCTCACCACGAACAGCGCGCCTCGCTCGTGGGCCACCGCGGCCGCCCGGTCGAGATCCTCCAGGCACCCGAAGAAGTTCGGGTACTGGACCATGACGCACGCGGTCTTCCCGGTCACCGCCTTGCGGAGGGCGTCGAGATCGGTCACGCCGTCCGCCCAGGGGACCGTCTTCACCGGCAGGCGCGGCCCCGCGCAGTACGTCTCCACGACACGCCGGGCCAGGGGCGACAGCGCGCCGGACACCACGATCTGATCCCGTTCCGTCACGCTGTGCGCCATGAGCGCGGCCTCCGCCAGCGCGGAGCCGCCGTCGTACAGGGACGCATTAGTGACGTCCATGCCGGTCAGCTCGCAGATCATCGTCTGGTACTCGTAGATCGAGCGCAGCGTCCCCTGGCTCGCCTCGGGCTGGTAGGGCGTGTAGGCGGTGAAGAACTCCCCGCGGAGGAGCATGTGGTTGATCATGCTCGGGATGTAGTGGTCGTAGGCGCCGCCCCCGAGGAACGTCACGTAGCGGTCGCTGTCGGCGTTCCGCTCGGCGAGGCCACGGAGGTGGGCGATCAGATCGCCCTCGGCCAGAGCGGCCGGGATCATCAGGTCCCGATTGAGCCGTGCCTTCGACGGGATCCGCTCGAGCAGCGTCTCGACGTCGCCGACGCCGATGACCCGAAGCATCTCCGCCCGCTGCGCCGCGGTGGTGGAGAGGTAGCGCATCGTCTCGCCGTGCCGCACGGCTCAGTGCCCTCCGGCCGTCTTGAGGAACTCCTCGTATTGCGACGCGCCCATCAGCTTCTCGGCCTCGGCGGGATTCGCCAGCTCGACGACGACCAGCCAGCCGGTGCCGTAGGGGTCCCGGTTCACGCGCTCCGGCTGCTTCGTGAGCTCCTCATTCACCTCGATGACGACTCCCGATAGCGGCGCGAACAGGTCCGACACCGCCTTCACGGACTCGACGACCCCGAAGGCTTGCATCTGGGTGACGCGGGCGCCGACCTTCGGCAGCTCGACGAAGACCACGTCACCGAGCTGGTCCTGGGCGTAGTGGGTGATCCCCACGCGGGCGCGCTTCCCCTCGATCTTCGCCCACTCGTGCTCACGCGTGTAGCGCAGCTCGGCCGGATACGTCGCCATGGATCTCTCCTAGCGCTTGACGCGCGGCGGATGGAACGGAGTCTTGACGACACGGGCCGCCTGGCCGCGGCCTCGCACCTCGACCGCGATCGCGGAGCCCACGGCGGCCAGTGCCGCCGGCACGTACCCGATGCCGATGTACCGGTCGACCGAGGGGCCGTAGGAGCCCGAGGTCACCACCCCGACGGCGGCACCGCCGTGGAGGATCGGGTAGCCATGCCGGGCCACCGCCCGCTCGACCATCTCGAAGCCGACGAGGCGGCGCGAGGGCCCGGCCGCGCGAACGCGCTCGATCGCGTCCTTGCCGAGGAACGGCCCCTTGGCGGGCTTCACGACCCATCCGAGCCCCGCTTCCAGCGGGTTCGTCGTCTCGTCGATGTCGTTGCCATAGAGCGCATACTTCATCTCGAGCCGCAGGGTGTCCCGGGCGCCGAGCCCGATGGGGGCCACGCCGTCCCCTTTCCCTTCGGCCAGCAGGCGCTCCCATACCTCTTCCGTGCCGGTCGCCGGCAGATACAGCTCGAACCCGTCCTCCCCCGTGTAGCCCGTGCGGGAGACGATCCCCGGAACGCCCGCCACCCGACCCTGGCGGAAGTGGTAGTAGCCGATCGCCGGGACGTCGACGTCGGACAGGCGCCCCACCAGCCGCGCCGCGTGCGGCCCCTGGACCGCGATCAACCCCGTCTCCGCGCTCACGTTCCGGGCCTCCACGCGACCGTCGAGGTGGCGGCTCACCCACGCCCAGTCCTTGTCGATGTTGGAGGCGTTGACCGTCATCATGTAGTGATCGTCGGTGAGCCGGTACAGCGTGAGGTCGTCCACGATCCCGCCGTCCTCGTAGCAGAGCAGCGAGTACTGGACCTGGCCGATCTCGAGCGTCGCGACGTCGTTCGTCGTGAGCCGCTGGAGGACCCGGAGCGCGTCCGGCCCCCGGAACTCGAACTCTCCCATGTGGCTCACGTCGAAGCAGCCCACGGCGCTCCGGACCGTGCGGTGCTCCTCCACGATACCCGCGTACTGGACGGGCATGTCCCAGCCGCCAAACGGGATCATCCGGGCGCCGAGGCGTACGTGGGCGGCATGGAGCGGCGTACGCTTCAGCGGGGTATCCGGCTGGGTCATCGAGGGCGGTCCTCTCGGGCTCGGGGAGTGCGCAAACCGATCGCTATTATCCTCTCGCCCCCTCGGATTTTCAACCGCGGCAGCCCCCGGCGCATGTCACGGGGCGACCTCGACTTCGACGCTCGCCGGGTCGCTCTCCTCGCGCTCGTCGGTCAGGAGGGTGAACACCACCCGCTTCCGGCCGGGCGTCGCGAACGCAAGCGGTACGACGAGGTCACCTGCCTCACGCCCGAATGCGGCGGCGACGACGCCGAGCTCCCGCTCCGAGGTCATCCGGTGAGCGCCGTCCAGATCCTCGACGGCCTGGATCAGCGCAACGACGTTGGCCCGAGGTGCGCGGTACGTGATGCGCGCCTCCCCGGCATGGCCGGCGACCAGGCGGCCCGAGACCGTGATGTTCAGGATCTCGGGCCGGTCGGCCTCCGCGGCATGGCCGACCGAGAGCAAGTCGAGCCCGATGACCAGCAAGAGAAGCCCACGCGCCCGCGGCGTCACGCCCGTCCAGCCGTCGTCCCGTGCAAACCCGTGGCCCGAAGCGCGAGGCTCGCCAGCTCGGCATGTAGCCCCGCCAGCGTCGAGTGGGCCGCCCGCGCCCGCGCCTGGTCCCCCGCCCGGACCGCTGCCAGGAAGAGCCCGAGCCAGGGGACCGGGGCCGTAGGCTGCGCCCGCGTCAGCTGCTCGAAGTACTCAAGCAGGGTGCTCGGCGAGCTCGTGCGCGAGGCTTCCTCGAGCCGCGCCACGGCCTCGGGGAGCCGGCCCGCCTCCACGAGCCCGGTGACCAGGCTCACGCGGACCGGGAGCCGGTCAGGGTAGCGCTCCAGCACCCGTTCGTAGTGGGGGATCGCCTCGACGGGGCGGCCGAGCCGTACGAGCAGGAGCCCCACGTTCGCATGCACCTCGACCTGCTCGGGCGCCAGCCCGAGTGCCTGCTCGTAGTGGACCAGCGCCTCCGCCCCTCGTCCCTCCGCTCCCAGCCAGTTCGCGAGGTTCACGCGGCAACGCACGCACGCGGGCGACACGGCTACCGCATGCGTCCACAGGCGACCGGAGTCGCGCCAGACCTGAACCTGGCGCCAACTGAGCACGCTCCACCCGAGCAGAACGGTGGCGATGGCGGCGGCCGTTAGCGTTGCCCGCCAGCGCGGCAGCCGGCCCCCGTCCCACGTCTCCCACGTCAGAGCAACCGCACCCCCGGTCGCGATCGCCCAGCCGATAGCCGCGGCGTAGCTATAGCGGTCGACAACGCCGAGCAGGCGCCCGAAGGGCACCAGGCCGGACACGGGCGCCAGAATGATCGCGTACCCAATCCAGGCCGCCAGGGCGGCCGGCCAGCGCTGCCTGGCGGCGATCGCGACGAGGGTGACGCCGCCGACCGTCGCTGCTGCGAGCGCCACACTGCCCCCCGAGAGGTCGCCCCGAGACGGCATCACGTAGATGGGTCCCAGGCTCCACGGCCACAGGGTTTTCCAGACGTAGAAGGCGGCGCTGTAGACGCCCCAGGCGCCGGCCACCAGCGGGTCGTATTCGACCCGCCAGAAGTCGAAGGGGCGGCTGCTACGCGCCAGGAAGCCCATGGGAATCGCAAGCGCGCCCAAGGCGGAGAGTCCGAGCTTCTCCGCCAGCACACGCCCGACCCGAGGACCACCCCACTCTCCGCGACAGCCGCGGATACGACGCAAGGGGTAGGCATCGATCAGCAGGAGCAGGGCCGGCAGGACCAGGCTGGTCGCGCGGGCGAGCACGGAAGCGACGAAGAGGCCCGCCACCGCGGCGAGCCAAGGAGTCGCGACTCGTCCCTCGGCCCGGCCTCGCTCCCAGCCCGCCAGGTACGCCAGCACGGCCAAGACGAGGAGAAGCCCGCCGAGCAACGTGCCCCGCGCGCTCAGCCATCCGACCGGCTCCGCCCGGAGCGGATGCACGCTGAAAGCGAGGGCGGCGACGGCCGCCGCGAGGGCCCGGCCCCGCTCTTCGAGCTTCCCGCCACGCGCAAGGCCGAGGAGCCGCCAGGCCACCGCGTACACCGCCAGCGCGGTCGCGACATGCAAGCCGAGGCTGGTGAGATGATACCCTCCGGCATCGAGATCCCAGACAGCCCGGTCGAGCGCGTAGCTCATCCACGTCACTGGCATGTACTCGCCCAGCAGGTGAGCGGCCCAGGCGCCTCGCATCTGCATTGCCCACGATCCACGATGGTGCGGGTTCTCCAGGAACATGCGGACGTCGTCCCAGTCGACGAACCCGTTCCACAGGGCCGGGAGAAAGGCGACACAGGTCCACGCGGCAACGACGACGGCACCCAGGGTCCTGGGTGACGTCACCCAACGACCCGTGCCGGACCTTGCGCCCTGCGCTCCCGCGACCATCATCCCCAACGCTCGACAACGAGGCCTCGGGCGGTCGCCCGCGCGCGCGCGTAGGAATGGCGAGCGGTGACGGCGTCCTGGGCGGCGAACCCGAGGGCGAAGGACAGCCATGTGATTGGTACCGAGTGGCCGAGCCGGGCGTTCTCGGCAATCCAGCGGAACTGTGCCCCACCAAGACCTCGGAACGTCGGCTTCCCGACGAGCAGGATCGCGTCGTCCCACCCGACGAAGCCAGGCTCCACTGAGCGCCGGAAGGTCAGCCCGGTCACGCCCGCCACGACGGTGGCGTCCGCCCACGCGCCCCACGCCGCGCCCAGCCGCCGGACGCGGCTCACGGCGACATGCCCACGGCCACGGCGCCCGCGAGATCGGGATGGAGCTGGCGCAGCGCCTCAAGCTCGCCGCGGGCCCGTTCCCCCTCTCCGAGGGCGCGCCAGGCTCGAACGAGCCCGAGGTGCGGCACCGGCGCGTCCGGCTTGTGGCGCACCACGTCCTCGAAGTAATGCAGGAGCGCCGTGGGCCCGTAGAAGCGCCACGCCCCGTCGACCACGCCGACCGTCTGGTCGAGGTGGCCCGCGGCGAGCAACGCGGTGGCGAGCGAGAGCCGGACGCCCAGGCCATGGGGCGCGAGCGCGAGCCCCTCCCGGTACGCGTCAATGGCCTCGTCGCGGCGTCCCAGCGCCTCGAGGGCGAGGCCGAGGCTCCGGTAAGTCTCGGCGCGGCCCGGCCGGAGCTTGAGCGCTCGGCGAAAGTGCCCGAGAGCGGCATCCGGTGCGCCCGCTTCCAGAAGCTGGTGGCCGAGATTCACCCGGCAGATCACGCATCCGGGCGTGGCGCGCACGGCGTGCCCCCAGAGGCTCGTCGTGTCGCGCCAGACCCGGGCCTGCCGCGAGGTGAGGATGCCCAACCCGACGACCGCGACCCCAGTCGCGCCAAGCACCACGGGGATGAGCCAGCGTCGGGTTGGACGCCGCGCGGCCGCGTTCAGCGCAAGGGCGGCGCCCCCCCCCGCCAGGATCGCGAAGCCGAGACACGGCAGGTAGCTGTATCGATCGGCCGTCAGGTGATAGCCGAGCGACACGACGCCCGAGACAGGCGCGAGCATGATGACGTACGACGCCCACGCCACGGCGACGCCGGGATTGCGGCGGCGCAACAACCAGGCGAGGGCCGTGACGAGAACGACTCCCGTCGCGGCCCCGAGGACCGCGGGGTCGGCCAGGCTCGGGTTCGCGGGCGCCTCGTAGAGGGGCGAGAGGTCGATCGGGATCAGTGTCTTCAGCGGGTAGAACCAGAGGCTCAACAGGACGCGGACCACGCTCCGACGCCACGGGAGAAGCTGTCCCACGGCGCCGAAATCGGCTCGGAAGAACCGGTAGGTCAGGAGCGCCTGCGCGGCGCTGAGCGCCACGTGGGGCAGCTTTTCCCCCAGGACTCGCGCCGTCGGCCCGGGCGTCCATCGACCGGGAGCGGGCGGAAGCCGTCGCAGCGGATACACGTCCAGCAGGACGAGCACGAGAGGGGCGGCGAGCGCGCTCGACTTCGAGAGGAGCGCCGCGAGGTGCGCGGCGACCGACGCGCCGAGGAGCCAGCGCCGGCGGGCCCCCAGGCTGGCGGTCGAGTGAACGTAGGCCAGCACGGTCAGGAGGAAGAACAGGCCTGAGAGCACGTCGCGGCGTTCGGTAGCCCACGCGACGGACTCGACCCGGAGCGGGTGGAGCCCGAAGAGCAGCGCCGCGACTCCCGCCCCCGTCGTGGCAGCGGCCGCCGCCACCGGCGACGCGCGAACGATCAGCGCCCGCGCGACGAAGTAGAGGACGACCGTCGCCGCCGCGTGGATCACAAGACTGGTCAGGTGATAGCCCGCCGGGTTCATCCCCCACACGACGTAGTCGAGCGCGAGGGTCAGCCACGCCAGCGGGACGAAGTGGCCGTAGTGGCTCTCGGTCGCCATCCAGCGGAGCTGGGGCCAGCCGAGGCCGCGGTAGTGGGGATTGCTGAGGAGGTTCTTCGTGTCGTCCCAGTCGACGAAGCCATTCCCGAGGACCGGGAGGAAGGCCATCACCGTAACCGCGGCGATCGCCACCGGGACCAGACCTGCCGCCCGGACCCCGGGGCGTGTGGAGGCGGGGCGTGGAGCCACGGCCCTCTGCATGCGCGCCCACTCTACCCCCGACAGCCCGCGCGCCGGAAAACCTCACGTGGGCCCTCCCGCGCCCCGAGAAAGCGCCGCCGTCGTTGTGCGGCGTGACGGCGAAGCGATCGAGCCGGAAGGCCCCGAGATCGGCCAGATCGGAGCGCCCCCGGGTGATCAGGTCCGCCATCATGCGACCGACGGCGGGCGAGAGCTTGAATCCGTGGCCCGACATGCCGGCGGCCACGTAGAGGCCGCGGACCGGCGTCTGGTCGAGGACCGGCATCCAGTCCGGTGTGATGTCGAAGGCCCCGGCGTATCCCCGCTGGTAGCGCGCCTCCCCGAGCGCCGGCATGCAGCGGCTGGCCCGCTCCATGATCCGGGCGACCTCGTCGAAGCCCACGTCGCTCCCGAGCGCCTCGGGATCCAGCGGATGGTTCGGCTCGTCCGCGTCGAGAAAGCCGGTCAGCGTGAGCCCGCCGGTCTCCGGGCGCAGGAACGTCCCGCTCGCCAGGTCGAGGTAGACCGGGTGGGGGCGTCCGAACGCCGGCGCCCGCTGGACGACGAACACGGGGTGCCGGCCCACGACAATGGGCAGGGTCACCCCGGCCAGTGACGCCACTGCCGGCGACCACAGGCCGGCGGCGTTCACCACGACTCGCGTGGCGACACGCTCCCCGGTCGCGAGCCGGATCGCCTCGATCGCGCCGCCCGCGACCTCGAGGGCTACGACCTCGGCCCCTTGCTCGATGACGACGCCAGCCCGAGCGGCGGCCCGCGCGAAGCCGTTGGTCACGCCGGTCGGGTCGCCGTAGCCTGATTCGGGCTCCCAGACCGCCGCCCCGACGGCGAAGGGATCGATCCGCGGATCGAGCTCACGGATGTCATCGGGGCCAATCAGTCGCGTGTCGATGCCGAGCCCCCGCTGCGCCTCCACGGTCCGCGCGAGCGCGCCGCGCTGGCCCAGGCCCACCGCGAGGAGGGCGCCACACTGGACGTACCCCGCGTCGCCCCCGGTGATCTCCCGGAAGGCCTGGAAGACACGGAGCGAGTGCAGGACCATGCGGGAGCTCGCGTCGGTTGGATAGAGCTGACGCATGACCCCCACCGAGCGGCCCGTGCCGCCGGCCGCCAGGAAGCGGCGCTCGAGCACGAGCACGTCGCGCACCCCTTGCTCCGGGAGGTGAAACGCGATCGAGCAGCCGGTGACCCCGCCTCCGACGATCACCACATCAGCGGTGCGCGCCGGACGGGCGCTCGACGACGTCACCCGGCCTGCCGCTTGATCATCCGGGCGATCGTGGCCTCCATGACGGTCTCGCCCCGTTGGTTGGCGATCCGGTGGCGGAAGGTGACGACGCCGCGGTCGGGCTTCTTGGTCTCGCGTTTGTCGACGACCTCGATCTCGACTGACACCGTGTCACCGGCCAGGACGGGGGCCACGACGCGCACGTCGTACTGGAGCAGGGCGAGCCCGGTGCCGTGGAGGATCCCGGTCTGGAGCGTGAGGCCCTCCGCGATCGCAAACGTCAGTACGCCCGGCGCCACGCGGGTCTTGAAGACGCTCTCCCGGCGGATGTACTCCAGGTCCATGAAGAGCGGCTCCGTGAAACCGGTCAGCGTGACGAACTGGAGGATCTCGAAGTCGGAGACGGTCCGGGCGAGGGTGCGGTAGCGCGCCCCGACCTCGAACTCCTCGAAGTGGACGGGGCTCGGCGCCACCCGCGTCCTACTTCTCGCCGAGGTATGTCTTCCGGACGACGTCCGACCGGAGGAGCTCCGGACCGGTCCCCGTCAGCACGATCCGCCCTGTCTGGATGACGTACCCCCGATGCGCGACGCGAAGTGCCATCCGGGCATTCTGCTCGACGAGGAGGATCGTCGTGCCCTGCCGATTGATGTCCTGGATGATCTGGAAGATCGTCTCGACCAGGATCGGCGAGAGTCCCATCGAGGGCTCGTCGAGAAGCAGGACGGTGGGGCGCGCCATGAGGGCCCGCCCGATCGCGAGCATCTGCTGCTCGCCGCCCGAGAGCGTCCCCCCCTTCTGCTCAAGGCGCTCCTTGAGTCTCGGGAAGAGCGTGAACACTCGCGCAAGATCCTGCTCGATCGCCTGCTGCTTGTCGCGCCGCGCGAAGGCCCCGAGCTCCAGATTCTCCATGACGGTCATGCGGGGAAAGATGCGTCGCCCTTCGGGGGATTGCGCAATCCCCAGGTGGACGCGACGGTCGGTGGGCAGGGAGTCGATCCGCTGACCGCCCAAGCTGACTGTACCGCGGAGCGGCCGGACGGAGCCCATGACAGTCTTGAGCGTCGTCGTTTTACCCGCCCCGTTCGACCCGATCAGCGTGACGATCTCGTCTCGGTTGACCGCGAGCGAGACGCCCTTGAGCGCCCGGATATTTCCATAGTAAGTGTGGACGTCGGCGAGCTCTAGGAGCGCACTCATGCGCTGGCCAGCTCCGCCTCGTAGCCCTTCCCAAGATAGGCCTCGATGACCTTCGGATCTCGCTGGATCTGGGCCGGCGGACCCTCGGCAATCCGGGTCCCGTAATCGAGCACGGTGATCCGGTCCGAGATGCCCATGACGACCTCCATGTGGTGCTCGATCAGAAGGATGGAGAGGCCCAGCTCCTGTCGCAGGAGGCCGATGAACTGCGTCAGTGTCTCCGTCTCCCGCGGGTTCATTCCGGCCGTCGGCTCGTCGAGGAGCAGAAGCTCGGGATTTGTGGCCAAGGCGCGAGCGATTTCGAGACGCCGTTGATCGCCGTACGGCAGGTTCTTGGCCAGGTCGAGGTCCTTCCCGCCTAGGCCAACGAACTCGAGGAGCTCACGGGCGCGCACCCGTGCCCGCGCCTCTTCCGCGCGGACAGCCGGCGGCCGGAAAACCGCCCCTGCGACCGATGCCAGGAGCCGGCAGTGCTGGCCAACCAGGATGTTGTCGAGAACCGTCATGTTCTGGAAGAGACGGATGGACTGGAACGTTCGCGCGATCCGACGACCCACGATCGCGTTTGGTCGAAGACCGACGATACTCTGGCCGTCCAGCCGGATCTCCCCGCTGTCAGGAGCCAGGAGTCCGGTCACGACGTTGAAGAACGTCGTCTTGCCCGCCCCGTTGGGTCCAATCAGCCCGATGATGCCGCCGCGCGGAATGACGAGGTCCACGCCGTTCACCGCAACCAGACCGCCAAAACTCTTGGTCACCCCGTGGGCCTCGAGGATCGCCGCTAGCCCACCGGATGGAACCGCAGAAGCGCCTGATTCCCGAAGCCAGGCCGGAATGCTCTCGGCCCGGGGAGGAGGTGGCGCGGCCGCGAGAGTCACGGCTTCGGCCTCCTCGTCCACGTCCACCGTTGGAGGACGGATGCGCCGTCCCGCCAGTCCCTCCGGTTTGAAAATCATGACCAGCGCGAGGCCCAGTCCGAAGAAGAACCAGCGCCAGAGTGTCAGGTCGATCGTGGTAAGGGCCGCGATGCCGACCGATCGTCCGATCCACCGCACCAGGAACGTCATCTGGGCAAGGAGTACCCGATCGAAGAGCGTGATGAGCATGCCCCCCAGGATGACGCCCTTGAGGCTGCCGATACCGCCGAGGACGACCATGCAGAGGAGCATGATCGACACGTTGAACTCGAAGGCGCCCGGGGTGATCGCCTGGAGCTTGGCCGCGTAGAAGGAGCCGGCGAAGCCGGAGAACGACGCCCCCAGGGCGAAGGCGAGCAGCTTCGTCTTGATGGGGTCCACCCCCGTGCAGTCCGCCGCCGTCTCGTCCTCGCGGATCGCCATCCACGCCCGCCCGAGCCGCGAGTCGCGCATCCGGTTCATCGCCCACAGCGACACCCCCCCGATGACGAGGATCAGGAAGTACCAGGGAATCGGATCGGTCTCGAAGTGAATGCCGGGGAAGTGCGGCCGGCCCACGGGATTGACGCCATACTCGCCGTTGGTCAGGTTGAGCTTCTCGACCGGGCGCCACCCACCGATCTGGATGGTGACGTCGCCCAGATTGCGGATGAAGACGGGGATGATCTCGCCGAACCCGAGCGTGATGATAGCGAGGTAATCCCCGCGGACGCGGAGCGTCGGCGCACCGATGACGACTCCGAGTGTCGCCGACACGATGGCCGACAACCAGATGATCACCCAGAAGCTCCAGGCGTAGCCGTAGAGGGGCGAGCCCACCACGGGCGAGTTGAGCAGCCCCATGGTATATGCCCCGATGGCGAAGAAGGCAGCATACCCGAGATCGAGCAGCCCGGCGTAGCCGACGACGATGTTCAGACCGAGCGCCAGCAGGACGTAGATCATCGCATCGGTGACCGCGTAGATCGTCTGTAACTGCCAGGCGCGGTCCAGGAACGGGTAGACGAGGATTCCGGCGACCAGCAGGACTCCGGGTAGGATGCGGCGGCCGTTCATGAGCGACCGAGCATCGTCAGGCAGAGCCGCCCTGGCTCAGACCTTGTCCGAGGTGCGCTCACCCAGGAGCCCCTGGGGCCGGAACACCAGGACCAGGATTAAGATGGAGAAGACGAGGGCGTTGGTCCAGCGCGCCGAGATGTACTGGTCGCTCCACGCGGACAGGAAGCCGATCAGGAAGCCTCCCAAGGTCGCCCCGGGCATGTTCCCGATTCCGCCCAAGACCGCCGCCGTGAACGCCCGCAGTCCGGCCTGGTAGCCGACGTACCATTGTCCGATGTTGTAGTACATGCCCTGGATGATACCGGCGGCGCCCGCCAGCGCCCCCCCGATGAAGAAGGTCAAGATGATGGTCTTCTCCACGTTGATCCCCATCGCCTGGGCGGTCTCCCGGTCCTGGGCGGTGGCCCGCATCGCCCTCCCCCAGGAGGTCCGGGTCACGAAATACTGGAGGCTGAGCATGAGCGGGACGGTCGCGCCCACGACCAGGAGATCCTTCGTCGTGAGAAAGATCTTCGAGTTCAGACCGAACCACTCGAAGAGGATGTCAGTCGACGGGAAGATGTCAGGGTAGGGAAACGGGGCCGGACCCTTCCAGACGAGGGCGATGTTCTCCAGCATGAACGACACGCCGATCGCCGTGATCAGGGGAGCCAAGCGCGCGGCCGAGCGGAGGGGGCGGTAGGCCAGTCGGTCGATCGTCACGTTGATCAGCCCGGTGGTGACCATCGTCGCCACGAAGACGAGCGGCAGGATGGTGAGGAGCTGCCACCCGTGCAGCGTGGTGTCCATGCCGACAAGAGCGAAGTAACTCAGGGATATGACTAGGCCCAGCATGAACACGTCGCCGTGGGCGAAGTTGATCAGCTGGATGATCCCGTAAACCATGGTGTACCCGAGGGCCACCAGGGCAAAGACCGCCCCCCGGGTCAGGCCATTGATCGACTGCTGGACGAGGACCTCGAACCAGTCCACGAGCGATGTGGTGAGGGGGAGGGCCCTGAGGCCCTCCCCCTCGCTCGTCTACTCGAGGACGCTTTCGAACTTGAACTCGCAGCCGGGCGCCTTGTCGGCCTTGACCACTTTGAAGCCGGACATCGTCTCTAGCGTGGTGTCCCCGTTCTCGTCGAAGCTCCACTTGCCATTGAGGCCGTCGTAGTTCTTGAGGTTGGACATCGCCTTGCGGACGGCTTCGCGCTTCGCCGTGAGGTCCTTGGCCTTCTCGATCTCGGGGGCAGCGCGCTTGATGGAGTCGATGGCGACGCGCGCCGCCTCGGCGGCGTAGAGCGCGTAGCCGGTCGGCTCCTTCGCGAACTTCTTCTTGTAGTTCTCATAAGTCTGAGCGCCGATACCCTTCATCTTCTCGAAGGGCAGGCTAGCGAAGGTGATCCGCATCTCGGTGGCCAGGACGGCATCACAGGTCGCGCCCTTCAGCACGTCGTCCTCGTAGAGCCCGTCCGGCCCCAACAGCTTCACACCGCGGGCCGCCACCAGCCCGAGGTCCTTCATCTGCCGGATGACGATGGGCGCACCACTGTCCACGACACCGGCCAGGTAAATGTAGTCGGCACCACTCGCACGCACCTTGGTCAGGAGCGGCTTCTGATCGGGCTGCTTCGCGTCGTACCCCTCGTTACCCACCACCTGAAGTCCGAACTTCTTGGCGGCTGCCTCGAAGACGTCAGCAATCCCCTTCCCGTAGAGCTGCTGATCGTTGAGGATGTAGACTTTCTTGGCGCCGAGCTGCTTCGCCCATTTGGCCCCCACCGTGCCTTGTACGTCATCGGGCGGCGGCACCCGGAAGTAGTTCACGAACCCCATGGGCCGATAGATCGCGGGTTCCCCGGGGGCCGCGCCGTTCTTCCGAGTGAGCCCAGGATACGTGTTCGCCGGCGTGATCTGGGCCATGTGGGCCCGATTGTTGATCGGGATCGAGACCTTGGCCGCCCCCGAGTTGTAGGTCCCGATGTAGACGATGGCCAGCGGGTCGGCCACGGCCTTGTTCGCGTTCTCCGCCTCCACCGCGCCGTCCCAGCTGCCGGTCTGCGGCGAAGCGTCGTCGAGGTTCACGACTTCGAGGCAATACCCGGCAACGACCCCGCCGACCTCGCCGACGGCCATCTCCACGCCGTTCTTCATGCCGGTGCCCTCGGCAAGCATCGCGCCTTGCATGGGCCACGACGTGTAGACGCGGAGCTTGCCCTTCGGGCACTGCTGAGCATCGGCGGGTGCGGCGAGCGCCACGACCAGCGCCGCCATGCCGGCCATCCCCATCCATTTCCACCCTCGCATAGCCGACCTCCTCCTACGTGATGCGGGTCAAGGCTGGACTGTTGTGAGTCAGGCCGACGCGGCCCGGCTCGCCTCGGACCTCAACTTCCCTACCTACCCGAACATAGGACGTATCTGTCCCTGGCAGCATTGCCCGGGGAATCGAGTGGGACCGTACGCTACTATGGGCCTCCCGGGAGTGTCAAGGTGACACCCGACCCAGCCCGCCGCGGCGCACCCGCCCGGCGAAGGGCCGGGGGACGCGGGGCCTGCGGGCACCCCAGACGGCTCCGACCGCCCCCGACAATCCGGGGCTCCCTAGTGCCGAGGCGGCCCGGTGGTCACCTGCCTGACGACCCTGTTCTGGTCCCACTTCTCCGGATCCTCGCTGGCGACCTGGAGCACGAAGTAGAGCGCCTTCTTGCGATCGCCCCTGCCGTCGAACTCGATGTCGCCGGTGACGCCCTGGAGCTTCACCCTGCGAACGGCCGCCGACACCTCCCCGCGGCTCGGCGCCCGGCTGCTGACGGCCGCCGCTTCGATGGCCTTCAGGGCGACCGCGGTGGCGTCGTACGCCTCCGCCGCGTGGGGCCCGGGCTCCCTCCCGAATCTGCGCCGGAAGTCATCCACGAACTGCTTCGCCTTCGGGAGGGTCGCAATCGGACTCGCCGCCGACGTGAACTGCATGCCGACGACGGCCTTGCCGGCGATGCGCGTCAGGTCGGACGAGTCCAGGCCGTCGGAGCCGAGGAACTTCGCGGTGACACCCCTCTCGCGGGCCTGCATGAAGAACGGCGCAGCCTGGTCGTACCGGCCGGCGAAGTAGATGAGGTCGGGGCCCTTCGCCTTGATCGGCGCGATGACGGGGTCGAAGCTCGACCGTTCCTCGGTTCCCTCGAATCCGACGACCCTGATCCCCCGCCGCTCGGCGTCGGCCTTGAAGGCCTCGGCCACCAGCTGGCCGTACGGCGTCCGGTCATGGACGACGTACACGCTCCTGGCCTTGACCGTGCTCGCCGCGAACTCCGCGCCGACCTCGCCCTGGACGTCGTCCCTGCCGCAGACGCGGCTGACGTTCAGGAGCCCCCGGTCCGTCACCAGCGGGCTCGTGCCGGCCGGCGAGACCATGGCCAGCGCGACCTCCTTGTAGACCTCGGAGGCCGGGATCGCCACGCCTGAGCTCAGGTGCCCGATCACGGCCAGGACGTCCCGGTCGACGACGACGTTCTTCGCGTTCGTCACCCCCACGTGCGGCTGGTCCTGGTCGTCCAGCGCCATCAGCTCGACGCGGAAGCCCATCCGCTCGAGCGGACTCTTGAGCTGCTCGATCGCTAGCTGAGCGCCGAGCTTGATGGCCTCCCCCTGGACAGCCCGGTCGCCAGCTCGGTCGCCAGCTCGGTCGGAGGAGAGCGGGCTCTGGGTGGCGATCTTGATGGTGGCCCTGCCCTGAGCCGGGACGGCCGCCGGCAGGGCCCAGGTCAGGACAGCCAGGGCTGCCGCGATCCCCGTCGGGAACGGCATCGGCCGCCGGCCCGGCCGATCAGAGTCCCGATTCGAGGAACGTCGTGGAGTAGTCCCCGGCCGCGAACCGCGGGTCGGCCAGGACACGCGCGTGGAGGGGGAGGGTCGTCTTGATTCCCTCCACGATGAACTCCGCCACGGCCCGCCGCATCCGGGTCACGGCTTCGTTCCGGTCGGCCCCGTGGGTGATCACCTTCGCCATCAGCGAGTCATAGTACGGGGGGACGGTGTATCCCGTGAAGCAGTGACTGTCCACGCGCACGCCGGGACCGCCCGGCGCCACGAAGGCCGTGATGCGCCCGGGGCTGGGCGCGAAGCTGACCGGGTCCTCCGCCGTCACCCGGCACTCGATCGCGTGGCCCCGGAAGAGGACGTCCTCCTGCCGGAGCCCCAGCGGCTCCCCGGCCGCGATCAGGATCTGCGCCCGGACGAGGTCCACGCCGGTCACCATCTCGGTCACGGGATGCTCGACCTGGATGCGTGTGTTGACCTCGAGGAAGTAGAAGCGGCCGTTCCGGTCCAGCAGGAACTCCACGGTGCCTGCGCTCTCGAAGCCGGCCGCCCGGCAGAGCCGGAGCGCCGCCTCCGTGAGCTCCCGGCGCACCGCCGGAGTCATGACCGGGCAGGGCGACTCCTCCAGGAGCTTCTGGTGGCGACGCTGGATGGAGCAGTCCCGCTCGCCCAGGTGGATCATGCGGCCTTGCCCGTCGGCCAGGACTTGCACCTCGACGTGGCGAGCCCCCTCCACATACCTCTCGAGGTAGATCTCCGAGGAGCCGAACGCCGCGGCCGCCTCGCTCTGACAGGTCCGCACGGCCGCCGCGAGGGTCTCGGCATCCCACACGATCCGCATTCCGCGCCCGCCCCCGCCCATCGACGCCTTGAGGAGGACCGGGTACCCGAGGGCCTCGGCGACGGCCCGGGCGTCCGTCTCGTCGCGCACGGCCCCCTCGCTGCCGGGCAGCAGCGGCACATCCGTCTTGCGCGCGAGCTCGCGCGCGCGGACCTTGTCCCCAAGAAGCCGGATCACCTCCGGGCTCGGGCCGATGAAGCGGATGCTGCAGGCCCGGCAGATCTCGGCGAACGTCGCGTTCTCGGCGAGGAAGCCGTAGCCGGGATGGACCGCCTCGGCGTCGGTGACCTCGGCGGCGGCGATCAGCCGCGGGATGTTGAGGTAGCTCTGGGCGCTGTCCTCGGGCCCGATGCAGACGCTCTCGTCGGCGAGCCGCACGGGGAGTGATCCGGCGTCGGCCGTCGAGTGGGCCACGACCGACCGGATGCCCATCTCCCGGCACGTGCGGAGGATCCGGAGGGCGATCTCCCCGCGGTTGGCGATCAGCACCTTGGCGAACATGGGGATGTCAGGCCCCGACCGTCGAGGGGGTGAGCCGGCTCACAGGCCGTCAGCTCCGCCCGCCGGCCGCCAGGAGGCGGGTCTCGACGTCTTCGGCGCTGACCCCGACGCCCTCTTTGAGCGCCTGGGCCATGGGTTCTCCCTGGCCGAGGTGGCCGAGTAGCGCACGGATTCCGGCCATGCCGCGCCGATCCACGAGGAACTCGCAGACCACGTGGGACAGCTGATACGCCTCGCCCACTGCGTTCGACCGGAACAGACGCTCCAGCCCACCGAGCGTGAAGTGCTGACGGTCAAGGGCGACGTCCAACTCAACGAACCGCGGCGCGGAGCGCGGCTCGACGACCTGGGCGAGGCCCTCGTGAAGCCACCGGGTCGCGTTCCCCTTCGCGGCCTGGTGGATCAGGAGGTGCGCGTACTCGTGACGGACGAGGCGCTCGAGGCCGATCGACCCGGCCTGGGACGCCGAGAGCCGGAGGCGCAGCTTCTGGAAGTCGTAGAACCCCAGGACGTGCTCGGCGAACTCCGGCGGGATGCCGCCGAGCTCCGCGAACGTCTTCGTCACGTAGATGCCGACCTGGACGCGCTCCTTTGGGAACACGCCGAGGTCACGACCGAGCGATTCGTAGGCCCGCTCGAGGGTATCGACGACGGACCGGCCCACGTCGATACCGCCGCCCCCCTCATAGCGGACGACGAAGTGCGGGCTCTCCTGACTCCAGTAGCCCCCCTCGACCCCCTGCTCCCGCTCGAGGCGGGCGAGGAGCGTCCGGCCGCGGGTGTGGCCGGACTCACGGGCGAGGAGCCGCCGCAGTGTTTCCACCGCCTCGCGCGTCCCGCCCTGACGCTCCTGGAAGTCGGCCAGAAGGTAGAGGAGATCCGGATCGTCCGGGAAGGCACGGAGCGCCTGCTCGAGGACTGCCTGTCCCCGCGCGAGCTCGCCCGCGCCCGCGTGAGCGATCGCCAGCCCCACCCAGAGAGCTCGGTCCGGCGAGGCGTCCACCGCTCGCCGGTAGTGCTCGACCGCCTCGGCGTACCGCCCGGCCTGGTACGCATCCCGGCCGAGCCGCGCGTAGCAGCCGCCCAGCCAGCGCTGGACGTCGTCGCGCCCGCGCCGGGCCGCCAGCTCACGGTACCGCTCGCACGCCGTCGCGACCTCGCCCCGCTGGTAGAGGGCGTAGGCCTCCCGCGCGGCGCGAGCGTCGGCGTCGTCGCCGGCCGGCGCGGCCACTGGCTCGACGGCGCGCGGCAGGCTCGGCTCCGGCAGGGCCTCGGCGGGCGCGACGGTCGGCGAGCCTCCGCTCGTCTGCAGGGGAGCCTCGCGCCGCGCCTCCCACCAGCGCACCAGGACCGGGCCGGCCACACCGAGGGCGAGGAGGGCGGCCAGCGCCACGTTCAGACGGGCCAGGTTCGTCCCGCGCCGCGGAGCGGGCGCCGGGGGGACCGAAGGGGCTCGGAGGGGCGGCGCCGCGACGGCCGTGGCCGCTGGCCCGGGCTCCGGCGACGCCGGCGGCACTCGAGGGTCGTGCTGACACTTCGGGCACCGTTCGGTGCCGTCAGGAAGATTGGCCCAGCAGGATCGGCAGAACATCGGCCGTGGCGCGGGGCCGGCCTGCGCTAGGGCTCCAAGAGGAACAGCGGCTGGTCGTATTCGACCGGTTGCGTGTTCTCGACGAGTACCTTGACGACGCGCCCGGCGACCTTGGACTCGATCTCGTTCATGAGCTTCATCGCTTCGATGATGCAGACGACCTGCCCCTTCTTCACGCGGTCTCCGTCCCGAACGAACGGCGGCGCGTCGGGGGACGCGGCCCGGTAGAAGGTGCCGACCATGGGCGCCTCGATCGTGAGCATGTGCGCCTCGTCGGCGGCCGCTTCCGCGGAGACCGTCGGGGTCGCGCCGGCCAGCGGGGCGGGGCCGCGGACGGCAGGCCCCGCGGGGGCCGGCGTGACCGGCGCGGGCTCTCGGCGCAGTCGGATGCGGACACCCTCCCGCTCCACCTCGACCTCGCTGAGCCCGTAGTCGCGGAGGAGGTCGGCGAGCCGTCGGATCTCTCGCTGGTTCACGGCTTTCAGGCCCGCTCGATGTACGCCCCGGTGCGCGTGTCGATCCGCAGGATCTCCCCTTGATCGATGAAGAGCGGGACCTGGACGACGGCGCCCGTCTCGAGGGTGGCGGGCTTCGAGCCACCCGACGCCGTGTCCCCCCGGAGGCCCGGGTCCGTCTTCACGACCTGGAGCTCGACGAAGTTCGGCACGTCGACGCCGGCGGGCTCACCGTTGATGATGAGGACGTCGACCTCCATCGTCTCCTTGAGCCAGTTGGCGGCCTCGCCGACCACGTCCGGAGCGAGCGCGATCTGCTCGTAGGTGTCGAGGTTCATGAAGTGGAAGTTGTCGTCCTTGTAGAGATACTGCATCGAGCGCTGCTCGTAGTCGACCAGGCCGACCTTCTCCCCCGCCCGGAAGGTGCGGTCCACTACCCTGCCGAGCCGGAGGTGCTTCAGCTTGGTCCGGACGAATGCGCCGCCCTTGCCGGGCTTCACGTGCTGGAACTCGACGATGTTGTACGGCTGCCCGTCGAGCTCGATCTTCAGGCCCTTCCGGAACTCCGCGGTCGACACCTGCATTACCTACCCTCGTGGCCGCCGCGCCGCGCCCCTCGGCCGTCCGAGGTCGTCCAGGCGCGCACGGGCCGTCTCATGATCGGGCTGCCGGACAACGATCCGGCTGAACACCGCCGTGGCCTCGTCCGTGAGCCCCTGCGCGAGGCAGAGATCGCCGAACGCGACCGTCGCGTACGTATCGTCGACAAGGAGCGGCCAGAGCCCGCCCACGTCGGACGTGACCTGTCCGGTGACTCCCACCTCGAGCGCCCGGGCGAGTCCCTGCACCGCACGGTCGTGGGGGTCTAGCGCGGCCAGACGCCGCGCGTACCCCACGGCCTCCGCCGGATCGCCTCCGCGCAGGGCGCACTGCACGGCGATCCGCAGCGCCGGCTCGTGGTCTGGCTCGTCCCCGAGGAACCGTTGGATCTCCGCCCCGGCCGTCCGGACGTCCCCGGACTCGAGGAGCGCCTTGGCGAGCACGAGCCGGGTCGTCCGGTACCCGGGGTGACGCGCCAGCCCCTCACGGCAGAGCGTCACCGCCTCGTCGGCCCGACCGGCTCGACGGTACGCCTCGGCCAGCGCCGCATAGGCCTGGGAGGTGGGCTCCCGGGCCAGCCGCGCCTCGAAGTGTCGGATCTCGTCGGTGGTCGGCACGCGATGTCTCGACCTGGCCCGAGCCGGCCCTCACTATACGGGCGCCGCTCCAAGCTTGTCAACGTCGGTGGAGCGCAAACGCGCGTCGCCCCATCGGTTCCGGCCCCGCTCACCATCGTTGGACCCCGCGACGCGGGCCGGTATAGTGGGGCCATGTTGTGGGCCACGGGACGGTTGGCCGCGATCGGGACGGGGGTCGCGCTCGCCACGACGCTCGGCGGACCAGCCCTCGGCG
>Ga0114129_10000654_pt1 | contig 43309 bp, 35 predicted proteins | sample RhiMetdeltSRZDD1_FD_80071 | JGI IMG/M metagenome (GOLD analysis project Ga0114129, IMG submission 80071) | Populus rhizosphere microbial communities from Tennessee, USA - Rhizosphere MetaG P. deltoides SRZDD1 (version 2) (version 2) | ecosystem: Host-associated > Plants > Roots > Rhizosphere >...
CCTCCGTGAGGAGGGGAGTGTTCGCCTGATTCACACACTTCGTCGATTTGTTCAGACGTTTCATAGACGCGAAATCATTCGATTCCCCAACTGAACTTCCGTGTAGGCGTTACTTCAACAATCGCCGAATCGCGGTCTCCGAGAGGGGAACGACGTTCATACTGAGAATACTTGGCATAGATCTTCTTGCGAAATTGCCGGAACTCCTTTGCGTTGACCACGCGAGCTTTGCCCTGAAACATGACACCCCGGATATACTCCCATGCCTCGGTGTAGTCATCGAAGACGACGGTCACGTTTGGATTCACTTCGATGTTGCGCATTTTTCTGGCGCCCCGCTCCGTGCCGAAGTAGATCTTGTTATTTTCGAACAGCGGACAAACCGGAACATTATGAGGGACGCTGTCTGAGGCGACTGTCGCGACCCGTGCGACACGCAGGCACTGGACAAAGTCTTTCTCTTTCGCAGTGAGTTTCATGTTTCCTCCGAAATCGAAGTCTAGTCAGCCTTCTGATCGTATCTGATTTCTCGTGCTTGCCGAAAAGGCACGATTGGATCACACTGCTGTTGCTTGCCGGAAGCATCCCGTCCGCGGAAATGGGCCAAGCCCACCGGAGTCTTCAACATCAGTCAACCTGACTTCTTACCCGAAATTGGCGGACAACCGGGTGCATATCGGAAGGAAGGTTATGACCACAGTATCTCGACGACTCCCCAAACAACCTCATCTGGACGTACCGAAACGTCAAGCGCGTGAACTGCTGAGCGAGTGGTGCGCGGGCAAAGCGGATGCCTTCGACAGAATCCGAAGACGTCATCCGAAACTTCACAATGCGGACGACGCTGCTCTCACGTCGGCCGCACTTCGTTTGAACGATGCACAGTTGGTCATAGCGCGGGAATATGGGTTCTCAAGCTGGACCCAATTAAAGGAGCGAATCACCGCTCACACGATAGCGGGGGCCCTCGACGCCGCCATTCGGGCTGACGATTGCGAAAGGGTCGTCCACTTGCTTCGCGCAAATCCAAATCTGCTTCACGTTCCTGTAGTCAGCGGTAATTGGGGCCCGCCGATGAGCCATGCGGCGAATCTGGGCCGCCTCGAAATCATCAAAGCCGTCGCCGAACTCGGTGCGCGCGACTTTCAGCACGCTTTCGACCGCGCGCTGTTGCAAGGAAAAATCGAATGCGCCACTTGGCTCCATAAACACGGAGCGAGGCCCGTCGCAGGCACGATCATGGGATGCTGCGAGACGCTGAATGCCGCGGGATTTCGTTTTCTTGTAGGCTTGGGCGCACCTCTTGCGGATGAGCATGGCAACCGGCTGGCGCCACTGGCGATGGTCCTTGAAACCTACGGTCGCAATTCCGACGGAAAGCACGAGATTCTCAAGATTCTTTCCGCGCAGGGATACACGTTTCCGGACACGCCAATCATGGCTTTCCATCAAGGTAACGCAACGAAGCTCGACGAGTATCTCCGGCATGATCCCCGATTGGTCGAACGCCGTTTTGCCTACGGCGAGATCTATCCGCCCGCCTTAGGCTGTGCCCCCGATGGTCGATCGGGGTTGCACTGGACCCCCATCCACGGAACCACTTTGTTGCACCTGGCGATCGATTTCAATGAGCGGGAGATCTTTGATCTACTCCTGCTTCGCGGCGCCGACGTGAATGCGAGGGCCGACGTGGATTCGGCCGGATTCGGCGGGCATACGCCCCTGTTTAATGCGGTTGTCTGCGGGCCGGGAAATGATTCGCAAATGACGCGGACGCTTTTAGCAAGCGGCGCTTCTCCGGAGGCACGGGCCAGTCTTCGCAAATTCCTCGACTGGACGGAAACACCGCGTTGGCATGAAGCCCGCGACGTTACTCCAATAGAATGGGCCCGCACCTTTCCCGAACAAAACTGGATCAATACGGAGGCACTGAAACTGTTGTAGTGTAAGGGAGACAGGAGCCCTTACCTGTCCAAATACGTCGGACTGGAAAATACCTGCGGGTCATAACTCTTGCCGTACTTATTGGGGTGAATCGTGAAGAGCTCGCGAGAGGTTTGCAGATGGATCGTTCCGAGCACGGTAGGATCTTTACCCACGGCTACCTCGCGCGAGAGCTCCTTCAGGGTTTTCGGCAAACTGTGTTCTGCCCAGACATTCAGCTCGTATCGGCCCGGAGGAACACCCGAAATCTCAAATTCGCCCGAAGATTTTGAAATCGTGTAATAAGGACTGTTGACGACGACCAGTACCGCGCTCATTTCCGGATGGATGTTGCAGAAGATGTAGCAAACGCCCGGCCGGTCAAATCGGACACTTCGCGTGGATCCGGCCTCGTACAGGCCGAGATCGAAGCGCTTGCCGTCGAACAGCGAAAAAACATTGTGGAAAAAGGGATCACGATTTGGGAAATCCACCATCGTTCCGACTTCAACAACCATGATGTGCGGATCAAACCGTTTGCTCTTCTGCAGCAAAGTTAAGCGGCGTGCCGTAGTTTTAGGTCTGTCGGTATTTGGTGCTGGCGGACTGGACGCGGGCAGCAGCCACACTACAGCCGTGGCATCGCTTTCCGAATTCAACGGCTTGTTCTGATCCTTAATAATGAATCGTCCCGTAACATTAGTGCCGTGCACCAAAACAGTAGCGGTCAACCACAACAACGCTACGGCTGCCGCTAACGGGACTCGTTTTCGCTGCATACTTCTGTCTGCCTCTCTAGAACAATACACCGATCCCGAAATTAAGGTGATTTGCCGAATTCCGATCGGTGGTCGTTATCCTCCAAGTATTCAAACGGCGATATTCAAGCGAAAACACTAAATCGGTGCGCGGCCGGTAGATCACATTGAACAGACCCGTTTCGTTTTTTGAAATTGGTGCATAAAGATCGCCTTCGATTGGCGACCATCGCCGCAGGTCCTCGTTATACGGTTCGTCCTGACCGTAAGCAGCATTGAATTCGATAGCGTCGGTCGCCTTGAATTTCAACTGCGTCCAGCCGCCCGTTGAATTCAATCCGTAAACAGACGAGGCCGGATTACTCTGCGGCCCGCTAAAAACTGCGCTCCGGTCTTGCGCGGCGCCCAAGCCACCTATTCCGCGTCCTCGATAAAACTCCCCGGAGACGGCGATCTTTGCTCCAAAAGGGATTCTCCAATCGGTTGTGGTCGCCCAGCCATCCGCTGTACGACCGGCTCCATAATTCTGCCGGCTGTAATATCCACCCAGGCCCAGCGAGAGCACGCGATCCGACTCGCCACGACTCCAGGCCAAGCGTGACGCGTACGCCGGCTGCCGCGATTTTTCACCCGCCTGTGCAGATCGATAGGCATCCGAGTATGGTAGATCTCCGACCAGCGGATCCGCGAATCCTCCTTGGATGGATATGTTTTGCGATTCGGCGACGTTGAACCGATGCTCGACTCGCGCTTGAGGTATCCACATCCACAGGTTTCCCGAATAAGCGAGCGATGGATACCCGAGAGAAGCGATGGACGTAGGCGACAGTGGGGAGAAGAACGGTGTATCTTGCCCGACAATTATAGAAGTGCGCTCCCAGTCAAGCCGCGCCGTGGCGGTTCGCAGGCGGGCAAGACCGGCGGTAACACCATTCGCGGCGGTTGGAAATCCCCCGAAGAAATCAAGGTGCAGTTCAGCACTCGCCCTTGCTCCCGCAAGATTCGGCCCATAGACTTCAAACCCAAGCTGCGATTGACGTGCCGTTGCGCCGAAGTCGCCCGATGTGTCCGTGGGTCCACGCCGCAGTGCGAAGTTCGGCACATCCTGATTATCTACACGGCCCCGATTGGCAAAGGCGTTGAGCAAGACCATTCCAGTAAGCCTCATGCGGTACTTAGACGCGCTTTCGACTTTGGTCTGGTACTGTTCCTCGACTTTGCCTTTCAGGAGTTGGTGATCCTCCTCGATCTCATCCAGCCGTTGGGCCGCCAACTGTGGGAGTTCTGCTGTGGCAACGTGTCCGCTGTCGGCTGACGGTGCTTCCCCGGAATTCTCCGATGCGGCCTCTTTCGAATAGGCTAGTTTCTCGAGTGCAAGCCGAAGTTCGCCCCGAAGCTCAACATTTTCCTGACGCGATCGCGACACCTCCGATCGCAGCTCAAGGATGGCCGCGTTCAATTGCTCGACATGCCTGGCCAGCACTTGAAGAGATAGGTCCGTATCCTCGGCGGTTGTTTGCTGAGCGAGCGTATCAACGCTGTTAAGCAACAGGATCAGGCCGGCACCTGCAGCAACAGCGCACCATCGCGCCTTCCTCATCATTTGGAACCTCCTTCGTACACAACTCCTGTCATTCTCTTTAGGGGTGTGGGGTTGGGGCGGACGGCTAATGATTGCTGATCCCTGCCGAACGCGTCAAGCGCCCGCGCAGATCAGCAGCCATTGCAGGCACAAAAAGGCAGGATCACTTCTCAAAAAAAAGAGAACACACGCAGGCACGGCAGATCGGATCATTCGGGATGTCGAGCCGTCTTCGGAAATCCACAGCTTCATCGCCATTCACAATCTCGGCCAGAGAGCGCTGGTGAATGTTGCCGATCACGGGTTGGAAAAAACATGGACGCACCGAGCCGTCCGATTCGATGACAGCGGATACCCACGGTGCGTTGCATCTGGGGGAGGCAGATTGCAGTTGGCCCAGGCGGCTTCGGAAATAATAGCCAATCCGGCGTAGTTTGTCGGCCTTTTCAACAATGAATCCGGAAGCGATATCGTCCGAGAATTCGGAAATAAGTGCCTCGATTTCCGCCTTGAGGCCTTCAACGTCGTTTTCATCTGGAGCGACCGCACTCTGACGTGCTTGCGTCCAGCCATCGGGATGATTAAAGGCGGCTGACGACGTATCAACAGCGAGGAAAGACAAAGAGTTCAACCCAAGCTCGTGCGCCGCGCGAACGGTATTGCGCAGATCGTAGCAGTTCTTTTTTTGGATCGTACATCTTCCGTGAATTGGAATATCGGGACGCCGATGACGCAGAGCTTCGATTCCAGCATGCAGACTGCGGTAAGCGCCCGGAACGCACCGAATCGAATCGTGAATGTCCGCGGACCCGTCGAGTGAAACGATAACGTCATCGGTTGATGCGGACACCATCTCGGCTTCAGCCTCCAGCGTTAATCCGGCAGTCAGGAGAGTGATGCGTACGCCCGCCAACCTGCATAGCCGCGTCAACGAAGGCAAGTCGGAATGCATCAGCGGCTCGCCGCCGGAAAAGACGACCCACTTGACTTTGAGATTGCGAAGGCTCGAGAGATGAGGCGCCAGATCCCGGTCCGTGATCTCTCTTGCTTGCCGAATGCGCCATATGTCGCACATCATGCAACGGCAATTGCAGCGGTTGTGAGGCAAGATCACAAGTATGGGAAGCTCGGAAATCCGATGTTCTGCGGCAGTCTTATAGCCGTTTGTAGCGACAGCGTCGATCATGGTTCACCCGTTCGCTCGAACGTCAGCACGACGTGATCTGAAAGAGCCCGAGCACCCGGATATCGTCCGAGCCACGGATCGACAGCAGCAGCAAATTTGAAAAACCGGGGCGAGGAGGTCGCCAGTCGCTCCAAATACGACGGCGGCACCAGGATCCCGACGCCCCTCTGTGACTGCAGGCGAAAATGCGGCCGGAAAGTCTTACGCAGCAGTTTTACTGTGGGATAATGCACCGTAAATTTCGAACTGCCGCCGAGGCTTGCGCCGATACCGTGTTTACTGAAACGGCGGAATGCCTTTTTTAAGTTCCCCCCGCTGAAATAGAAACCGATCTCCCATACACACACGCGGCCGAATAAGCAAAGGACGGCTTTGCTCCCGGGTTTAACCAAACGGGCCAAAGCCCGCGAGGTGCCAGTCAGATCGGATACGCAGTTCAGACCCGCGAAATTCGAAAGAACTCCGTCGAACGGTCCTTCATTTTCGAGCACTCCGATACGCTCTGTAGGAACGCATCGGAAATCTACCTTCGCTCGAATCCGGGATGCTTCCAGCCGACGGCGTGCAACCGCGATCATTTGCTGCGACGAATCGCATGCAGTGACGTCAACTCCGCGACTCGCCAAATGAATGGCATCGATGCCCGTACCGCAATTGATTTCGAGAACATGTTGTCCGGGATGGAAGGATCGGTCCGCATCCAACCAGACCGAATTGCGCTGAGCGCGTCCGACTAGAGAGTTCGAGAAATCATCATCATAGGTACCGGCGATCGCATCGAATGCCTGTGCTACAGACATCAAATTTCAAGCCTCGACTTCAGCAAACGTTTCCTTCAGGCCTTCGCGAGCTTGAGCCACCCGCTGCCGTAGTTCAATGACGCCCGGTTCGGTTTCCGCAGCTTTGGAATTCAACAGCTTGTCTAGCGCGACTTCCGCTCGAAGCAATCGGTCAGCGTTCTGGTAGAAGTTTCGGGAGTGGCGCCCTCGAATTCGGAAATCGCGGTCAGAACCGTCGGCCCACGAGGACACGCTTGTCACCCGATCGGCTACCTGGTCGAAATACGGCGTGCCGCGGATTGGGTAAGCGACGGTCGTAAAAAAAATATCAGGACTCGTGCGCTTGACGTGATGAATTGTTTCTTCGATATCCTCGAGTTCTTCTCCTTCGTAGCCCCACATCAAGAACATTCCCGTCTGAATCCCTCTATCCTTACAAACCTTTACCGCCTCCTGAACCTGCGCCACCGTGACACCTCGTTCCATGGCGTCCAGCACGCGCTGCGATCCGCTTTCGGAGCCTATCCAGATGCGGAAACATCTAAGCTCTGCCAGCAAATCGGCAACCTCTGGATTCAATCGATCCGCCCGGGAAATGCACTCGAATGGGATCTGGATGCTCCGGTGTCTCATTTCCGCGGCAAATTGACGGAGCCATCCGTGATGAATCGTAAACACATCGTCGGCAATCCAGAGCATGTCGGGGCTGTAGCGCTGAAGAACCCATTCCAGCTCATCAACAACCGATGCTGGTTTTCTGCGCCGATGCGTTTTTCCATACACTGCGTGGCTGCACCATCGGCATTCGTATGGACACCCTCTCGCAGTGATCAGCGAGACCGAACCTGTACCGTGATGCTTCCGCCAGATCTCGAGATAACGCTCGATAGGAACCGACTCACGGCTCGGCCAGGGTTGATTATCGATATCGGGAATGAGAGCCCGCGGCGGTGTGCGCTGAACTCGTCCGTTCTCATCCACGTAAGCAATGCCGTGCACGCGTTCCAGTTGTTGAGCCGAGCCGCTTCGAAAAATCGGAAGCAACTCCTGGAGAGTGGTCTCGCCTTCACCAATGACCATCACATCGGCACCTACCGACAAGTACTCTTGATCGTTTGCCCCCGATTCCGGTCCTCCGATGACGACTTTCCAGCCGCATGCTTTTGCTGCCCGGATAATCTGAACCACGCTATTGCGCGTCATCAGGTTTGCGTAAATTCCGATTACCGCAGGCGGAACGCTGCCCAGCAGGTTCAGGAGATCCTGTCTTGTCGAAAAAGTTGTATCGAATACCTCGACATCAAAGTTCCGCTTACGCAGGTGTGAAGCAAGGTAGAGGATACCCAGTGGAACGTACGGCTTCATTATTTGAAGCTCTTTCGAGTCTTCCGAAAGGAAGTAGCCGTGAGTTAAGAGAAGATCCATAGCGGTAAATGTCTGTTTTGGCTTGTCCCCTATATTCGTTTCATTTCAAATTCCCCCTACCCCACAAGAGCGGCGAGTTCCGTCGCATCCTGGTTGCGACAGGTCCTCTCCAACCGTTCGACTTCCGTCCAAAGTTGATCGATCAGAACCTGGTCCGAGGCGCTACCGCCTGCCGAGTTCCACGATTTCACTTCGGCGTGCAGGGCATCATGGAGGGCGCGATAAAACTCCGTCTTGTAAGCCCCTCTGAACATCATTGCGAGGTCTTCGCTATCGATCCAGTTCGTTTGTGCGCCGAGCCGTTCACGAACCCGGTCATAAAACTTAGTTCCGGGAAGTGGATAAGACACCGATACACCAATATCGTCGGGACGCGTTTCGCGTACCAGTCGAACCGTCTCCTGCACGTCGCGCCACGTTTCCCCGGGATAGCCGAACTGGATGAAGAAGCATGCCCGGATTCTATTTGCTCGCAGGTGCTGAACGGCTCGCAGACTTTGCCCGACCTGAGTGCCTTTTTCCATCGCATCCAATATTTTCTGCGAACCAGACTCGACGCCCATCCACACTTCGGCGCATCCGGCCTGCTGCAGGAACCGTGCGGTGCGTCCGTTCATGAGGTCCACACGCGACTGCATTTTGAATGGCACTGCTGCGTTCCGGCTTTGGACATGGTGTGCCAGATCGCGAACCCATGGCTCGCGGATACCGAACAGATCGTCTGCGAACCAAAGATGTTCCGCCCCAAAGACGTTCCGAAGTTCGAGCATTTCCGCCGCGACGTGTTCAGGAGCACGTGCGTGAAAGGAGTCGCCATAGATCGGCTTTGCACACCAGTTGCATCGGTAGGGGCAGCCGCGGCTGCCAACGAGATTAAGCGAGAAGAACCCGTGTGCCCGCTTCCATGCGTCGCGGTACTGTTCCATATGAACTAAATCTCTCGATGGAAATGGAAGCAGGTCCAGGTTCGGCATAAGTGGCCGTGACGGTGTGCGCACCACCGACTGCCTTTTGCGGTCGAAGTACGTAAGCCCACGAATGTCTTCCGGCCTCTTGCCGGACCCAGCGATCAAAGACTCGATCAACTCGAGCAGAGTCCACTCGGCTTCGCCCATTAATACGTAGTCCGCACCCTTGTTCAAGTATTCGGCGAAGTGGTCTGAGGAATCCGAACCATTGACGACGACAGCCGACCCTCCGGTTCGAGCCGTTTCAATCATTCCGAAAGCAATCTGCCGCATCCGGCTAAGACACATCTTCGATAGAAAGTTGAAATTGTCTTCGTAGATTGCGACCACCTTCGGCCGCACCCTCTGGAACATCTCCGGAAAACCTTGCTCCGGGTTCTCGAGCATGCTGTCGAAAAGCGCGACAGAAAATCCTTTTTGTCGCAGAAGGGCGGCTGCGTAGAGTGTTCCCAAAGGTGGGTAGGGCTGCATCTTGCGGACCTGCTTGCGGTCGTAATACAGGTGATAGGAGTGGGTTAACAGAATATCGACCAATTGTTGCCTCCCTTCCGCTCTAGGTGGCACGCGCGCACAGTCCTTCGTGTTAGCAGGCCCCTTGCATTCCCCGCTGTAGTGTCTGGCCCGTGAGTAGCGAACGCCTTGTCACTAATTGCTCCGCGGCCCGAGCCACCCAAAGTTCCCATGGGAACGCATACCGGTTATTTCGTAATCGCCAACGAAGCGGCACTCCGAGTGCGCGCCGAAAACCTTTTGCGACGCGAGGCATGTTCGCAGTTGTCCGCCGGATTTGGTTATTCAGCAGAAAGTACTCGAGCATGCGTTTGAGGCGTCGAAGATCCTCACCTTGCAGCCACGGCAGGTGATTGCTTCCCAGACTCACGTCCGCCCACTCTTCCAAGGACTGCGGCTCCCTGACACCCATTTCTCTAAGCTGTGGCCAGATCGGGATTCCCGGATACGGAGTAAAGATGTTGGGAGAGAAGCTGACATTCGAATGCTTCCGTGCAATTTCCGACATGGTGCGAAATGTTTTTAGACGGTCGGCCTCGGTCTCGCCCGGATAACCCAGAATCAAATTGAACGTTACGCGGATGCCTGCCAACTCGGACTTGCGAGCAGTCTCGAACATCTCGTCGATGCGCTGATGTTTTTTATTCATCAAAACCAAAACTTCTTCCGAAGCCGACTCGGTGCCGAATCCCATATGTGTGACTCCCGACTCACCTAATGTCTGGACCTCGTCGTCGGTCATGCGGCACAGCAAGTCCGTCGAGGCCTGGAACGTCCACCGGAATGTCACTTTGGAATCGAGGAACCCGCGGGCTATATCGACTGCCCGCTTCACATTCACAGGGAAGTTCGAATCGAGAAGGGCGACTTCAGACAGCTTGTACCGCGAGACGAGGTCCGTCACTTCCGAAACGACTCGCGCCGCTGTATATGCATTGAACCGCCGTTCATAGAAAACCTGGTCCGTGCAGTAATGGCAGGCATAAGGACATCCCAGACTCGATGCGAAGGTCAGCTTGCGTACTCCCGTTGCGCGTTCATAGGCATCGAAGTTTCCCATCGCAAAAGCGGGCATGGGCAGGTGATTGATATTTTCAACGGGGCGGTCCGGATTGTGCATGATGTGGCCGGCAGACTTGAACGAAAGGCCTCGTACCTCATGAAGTGACTTGGTCTGACTCAGCCGGCAGGCGGCTTCGAGAAGAGTCTTTTCGCCTTGGCCCCGCACAACGACATCAAGAAGATCTTCCTCGAGGGTCTGTTCCGGGAGCAGGCTGGGGTGCCAGCCACCAAAAATGATTGGAAGATCAGGTCTCAACCGTCTAACAAGTCGAGATATCCGCATTGCCGAGCGGATCATCCGGCCCGTTAGCAGAGAGATTCCTAAACAAAGACCGTCCGTGATTTCCCGTGCTAGAACGCTTTCGTAATCCGGTTCGATCGATCCATCCACGATGGACACACTGAATCCCGCGTCCAGCAACGGCGAGGCAAGACTCAACAGACTCAACGGAGGACCGAGCGGCGGCCCCTCGTAAGGTGGATGAAATAGAACCACCTTCCCTGAGGTTTTCACAGGGGCGGAGAATAGCAATCGAAGTTGCCGGGCGTGTCACGAACCGATGTGGACCTTGCAAAAAAATTGTAAGCCGGGGCATATTTCGCCTGATTCCAGGAAAACCATGCGGTCAAAGGCGGGGTTTATTTACGCTCCATCATGCTGAGTTCGCCTTATAGAGCCATCCGCTCAATTCGCCAAGTCCATTACACAGCGCACAACAGCCAACGGACAGTTAATATCGCTGCGCTCGGCCCAGCCGAGAGATTGAGTGCCGGCGCCGGACCACCAGGGAAAGGCGCTGAAGTTGGGTCGCGCAAAATTACAAACAAGTGACAGCCGCATGACTCCTCGATTCTGTTCTTCTGATAACCTCGCTCCGTCAAATCGAGGATACAGTGGCCCCTTCGGACTTCATGAATCTCGAGGCGCAGACGCCTCTCTATGCGAACTATCTCGCGGCTGGTGTTGTTTGCCAGGTCTCGACTAACGCCGAATCCCTTCTTGACGCTGCCAACGAGAGTTTCTTTCGAATGACATCTCCCCCTGAGCGCGTTGGTTTTCGCGTCAAGATCTGGTCGGACCAAAGCCTCGAAAGCGAGTTGCCGTGGCCGAAGCCGTATGCACGGGGATTGGACCACCTGGTGTTTGTAGGATTGGACCCTGTGAGTTCGCTGTTGATTGATGTGGATGCCAGGCGAGTTGCCGGCAGGTTTTCGTCAAGACTGGCTGCCGATCAAGAGCAGGTACGATCGATCGTGTTCCCGATAATGCTGTCCGTCCTGAGTTCTTCAATCGGAGTACTGGAACTTCACTGCGCGTGCGTCGCCAACGAGGGACAGGGATTGCTGTTGTTCGGGCCAAGCGGGTCCGGAAAATCTACGCTGTCCGTCGCCTTGGCCCGGAGCGGATTCGGATTTCTTTCGGACGACCGGACGTATTGTTCACGAGCAGATGGTCGATTCTCACTCTGGGGAATACATCCTCAGCTCAAACTGCGTCGTGATGCCGGGACCTGGTTGCCGGAATTGAAAGGATTCGCACCGAACGAAATCCATAAAGGAGAGGCTGTCTTCCGCTTTCAACCCGAAGCGCCGTTGGGTTTGAAGCGTATTCGCCGCTGCGAACCGTCTTGTCTGATTTTTCTCGAACGCCGCGACACACGCAATACCGAGATAACAAAGATCGCTTCCTCAGAAGCAGCAAAGCGTTTGGCAACAGATCTGATCGCCGAGTTTCCTGAGGTTCTCGAATCCTCTTTACAGAAAATCAGATACTTAACAGAGCTGCCGTGCTGGCTGCTCCGGTACGGAAAGGATCCTACGACGGTTGCAGGGGAAGTTGCTGAACACTTCAATATGCTGACGCCGGCTTCCAAGGTGGGCATTTGAGTTCGACCGCTTACACGGCTCCGAACCAGGGCAGGCACGACCCACTCCGGCGCTTTACGTCCACTCCACACGCCGCGCAATTCACGATCTGCGGGCGCACCATACGATTCGAAACCAATAGCGGCAAACTCTTCAGCCAGGCTGCGCAATTATTTGAACAGTACTCGGCTTCCGTTGAAGAGCCCCAGTTTCTCTGGAAAATTGTGGTTCAGAGTAGTCCGGAAACTGTTCCACCCTGGCCGCGCCGATGTGCCTTTTCAGATGGAGATCTGCGATACCTCCATTTCGGTCAAAGCAACTTTGTGGCGGTCGATCTAAACGGCCGGCAAGCCGTCGCATACCTTTCTCAAGGGCTGGCGGATGATCCGCTCGGATTCGTCAGCCCCTTTTTAGATCAGCTCTTCAGCATGACTGCCGCCAGCCTGGGATTCACCACGCTTTTTGCAGCATGCGTTGGTTCGGCACGCAGAGGTGTAATCGTCATGGCTGCTCCGAACAACGGAAAGACAACAGCCAGCTATATAGCGGCCAAGAAAGGGCTTCAGTTTTATGCGGACCGTGCCGTGTTTCTGGAAATCGACGGGGGAAGACTGCGCGGTTGGGGTGACTTTTGGCCTGCAGCTTTTCGCTCGGAGACACTGCAATTCCTGCCGGAGCTCGTCAATGTAACCCAGAGGTTCCACTATCGCGATTTCACTTTTCACTACTTCGATAAACGAGTATTTCAACCGGCGAGAACGGAGCCGATCATCCCGGTATGTTGCGTCTTCCTTCGGCGCGGCGTAACAGCAGAAGCGTGTCTAACTCCGGTGTCTGGAATGGAGCTACGTCTGGCCGGATTTGCCTCTTTCCACGAGGACCGACGATTCCACACGCAGACGACAGAAGTATTCGACGCACTCGCCAGCCTTCCAGCCTATGAACTCGCGTACGGTGAGGATCCGGCCGCGGCCGCTAAATTCTTTCCGCTTCTGCTGAACGGTCTCTAACATGGAAAGGCTCTACGCGTTCTGTTGCAGATTGCGTTGGCTGCTCAACCAACATCCACTGACACGTGCCCTGTGGCGCTGCGGTGCAGCGCAAGTCTTGATTCGGCGATTGAAGAACGTCGTGCGGCCCACATCCGAAAGGGTATGGGTCTGCGTGCAAGCCGGTTTATCCAAGGGGTTGTGGATTCAGGCGTATCTTCCGGAAGAGGCGGAATACTGGTTCGGAACACATGAAACGCTCGTTCAGGAAGTTATTGCTGCGCTTATCCGGCCCGGTGGCGTCGTCTTCGATGTCGGTGCGCACGTCGGCAGTGTTGCACTGGGAACAGCAAGGCTGGTTGGCAGCTCGGGACACGTGGTTGCGTTCGATGGCGATCCACGCAATGTGCTCAGTTTAAGGCAAAGTTGCTCAAGAAACCGATTCGCCGAAAGGGTGACAGTTGTCCACGCTGCAGTATGGTCTCGCTCGGATTCCAAAGGCGTAATTTTCCGATGTGGAAATCGTCACCCATCGCGTGGTGGCATTGAAGACAACGGCTGCAAACCTGTGTTGGCAGACGGTGGCGTGATTCGAGTACCGGCCATCACGCTGGACGAATTCGTCGGAACCAGTGGTCTGTCACCCGACCTGCTTAAGATCGATGTTGAAGGCAGTGAATACGAAGTGCTGTGTGGCGCAAGCGCGCTGTTTCAGAAGAAGCGACCTCTTATTGTTGTGGAGATCCATCATGCTACGGCCGCGGCGCAAGTGGCAGACTGGCTTTCGACTTATCGGTACCTTGCGGAGTGGCATGTTCCAAAGGACGGGTTCCCACGCACACTGTTTGGACAACCGGCGGAGCTTAGCGAGCGGGTATTCCAACGGCTTCCAGTGATGGCGAATGTCGAAGCCGTTGCCGCCATGCATCATAAAAGCCGTGAATTTGGAACAGCTGCAGGTCATCCTTCCAGAGTTGGTCATCGACCGTTCTAGCCACAAATAATGTGTGACTTCCGATCGGCAGAACCGTGTGGATCTGCATCTCCCGCACTCTCAATGAAAACTCCGGCACAGGCAGGCCAAACGTTGACGATCTTTTCATGGAAAAAGGCAGGCTAGCGTAATCGATGGTGGACAGCTTGTGTTGGTTGCCAAGCACAAACGCTACCGGCGCCTTGTTGAACGGAACGCTGCACAGAGCAATCCTGCGCGATTGGCTCAATAGCGTCAAGCCTGTACTGGTGTTGTGGAGCGCAAGAGCGAACGACTCCTGGCCAACAGGACCGACGAGGTCCATCGGAAACAGATTACCCACGGAACCGTCGGCGGCACTAACGAGAAACACGGGGCGAGGTCGGATGTAGAGCGCAAAGACGCAATGCAGCTTCCTAGCTGCCATCCGGAAGTCGGATGCCCTGGACTGAGCTTGCGACCGCCATCGCCGACAGGCCGCCCGCGCATAATGGGCCCAGAGCTGCGGCCGCGGAAGACAGTAGTTTCTGCAACTGCGAAGCTGAAACAGGCACAAGGATTCGCCTGCTATCGGTATTGCGTCTACCATCTGGAGTGTAATCCGTGCGAGTTGCTGATTCGCCGCCCGAAATTGCAGGGAGAATCGGGATCCAACGAGCGAACGGCTGCGTTGGGCCTCAATGCCAATCGCCACAGTGAGAGGCTGTGCGCAAGCCATGACGTGATTGTCGGTGACGTCAAACGATGCCCCCGAACCGCGCAACGTAACGCGGACTTCCGACTGCGGATCGCGCATGCCAAGAATGCACTGCTGCCGAACTGGCCTGGGGCCTAACATCAGGTCATGAAGGAGTTCGCGCACGGACATGAATCTTTACCGATACAAACGTTGTAAATTGTAAGAGTGCGGGTGACGGCAGAAGCGATTACGTCCCAGTGCGACTGCCGCCACCAGCCGCGCTCCGCGCGGCCTCCCTCTCCCCTGGGGAGAGGGATTCTAAGTTGTTGCCGCCGCCTCCGGTTGGAGCCTCTTGGCGTCCACATTGGGCTTGGGCAGTCTCACGATATTTTTCATTTGCCTGTTGATCCACAGTTCCACAGGAAAACTGTAAAAATCGTGGTTTAAACGCACACGTGCCGGATAGGCCGTCACATGTTGAATGGCTTTCGCAAAGCGTCCGGGACCATTGGCGGCTATTGGAGCACGATCGAAGGCGATGCGCAGGTAGTCTCGCATCGTCTGGACCCGCTTATGATCCTTACCGTTGAGCCACGGAAGAACGGTGTAGCGGGGAAAGTAATCAATCCAGCCTTCGAGCGATCGCGGCACTTCGATTCCGAGTTGGGCTGCCTGATGAAAAATGGGGGATCCTGGATATGGCGTAAAGATGTTCGTCCAGAACTCTGCGCCGGGAAACTTCCGGCAGACATCCATCATGAAACTCACGGTTTCCTTCCGTTCCTTCGGACCTTCGCCGGGATATCCGAAGATGATGTTGAACGAGGGTATAACACCGGCTCTGACGCAGCGCTCCGTCGATTGGTAAATGTCCGGCAGTTCCTGAAAATCTTTGTTCATCAGCTTCATGACTGTTGGAGAAGCAGTCTCGATCCCTTGACAGATCTGATGTAATCCCGAACGTCGAAGCAGACGAAGTTCTTCGATGGTAAGCCTTGCGGTGAGGTTGGTGGTCGCCTGAACACTCCATTTGAAGGTAGCCTTCGCACGAACGAGCCCTTCCGCAATTTGGAGCGCGCGATCAAGATCAACTAAAAAATTGTCGTCCGCCATCCACAACAACTCGAGTCGATAGCGCCTTGTCAACTCAACCGTATCCTGGACAACTTGCTCGACAGGAAGTGCGTTCCATTTTCGTCCGTACACTCCTGCGTTCGTGCAGTAGGAACAGTTGAAAGGGCACGCGAGGCTGGAAACATACATGGCCCAGCGCCTGCCGCAAACCTTCTCATAAGCGTCAAAGTCAGCGAGATGGTAAGCCTTCTCAGGCATCTTATCGAGAGTGTTCAGGGGACGCTCGGGCGTCAGGTGAAGTTTGCCGTCGACTTTGAAGCCAATGCCTAGCACATCGTTAAGCGGTGCACCATCGCGCAAGCGTTCCGCGATCTGCAGCATGCTTTCTTCGCCCTGCGCTCGCACGATGATGTCGACATAAGGCGCCTCGAGTGTCTGGCCCGGCAGGAGTGACGGGTGCCATCCGCCCAGGATAATCGGAAACTCAGGATTCCAGGCTTTGATGGCCTTTGATACCGCCACCGTTTCGCGGATCATAGGTCCAGTGATGACCGAGATGCCGAGACACAACGCATCTTTTATTTCTTCCAGGATGCGCTTCTTGTAATCGGGAGTGATGGTGGAGTCGATGATCCGCACCTCGTACCCGGCCTTAAGTAACGGAGTGCTGATAGAAAGCAAGCCCAGCGGTGCAGTGGCCTCGATACTGGAGAAGGACGGAACAAAGAAAACAACCTTCTTTGATGATTTCACAAGGCAACCTCGTCTTGTTTTGTGGCAGCGGCGGTTTTGAAGTGCGCGATCAGAACGGCCGGAATGCGACATACCTCTTCGAAAATGTGTTCCTTCCCTGCTCGCACGAAAATGGACCTTTCCTGGTTGCCGATTGCGCAATCGAACATCCCGCGAGCTTCGAATCCTTGCGCGCCGAGTGCCTCGCTGATTCGAGGACCTGAATGTGGTAGCGCTTCCACTTGAACGGAACCTTTGTCATCACGGAAGGCCGTGCGCCATCCTTGAGAATGCGCTTCGGGGTGCAACTCAGTAATAAACACGTCGCATCCGGGCATTGCAACACGTGCCAATTCGCCGGCCATCCTCTGCAAGTTGGCGATGTGCTCCACTGCGAACGAACAGATAATCAGATCGAACGAACAGTCGCGAAAAGGAAGGAACAAGCAATTACCCCGTACGAGACGCCCCCCAACACACGATCGCTGTTGAGCGGCGTCAAGCATCGCCGGCGAGAGATCGAGTCCGATTACTTCTCCCACGTTTCCATTCGAAAGCAAGTCCATCCACCGGCCGGTGCCGCAAGCCAGATCGAGGGCTCGATTCGCTGCCGGGAGCAGAGGCATCAAATACCGTTGCTCAAGCGCAAGTAGAGGGTTGGGACTGCGATCGTAGACTGGGGCCCACCGGGCATAGGCTTCCTCAAGCGACAAGAACGATGTCGGTGCGGTTGGTGCCGATGGTGCGGTGCTCACAAGCTTTCTTCCTTCGGTTTGCGCAAACTGATGACTCGTTGCGCCCACTTGAGTTCCACAGGCCAAAAATAAACCCTGAAGTAATACCGCCACGTACTCAAAGCCCGCAGGGCGACCCGTCCCATTTTCGGAAGCTTTGTGTCTTGTAGTGTGGGCCAGTGAGACGAGATGACGAGTTCGAAATTATCGATCAATCGCTTCGTCCGCGGCCTCAACCACGGTGTTGTTGGATCTTTCTGCGTTGCGAATCTCTGCCATTTCTCAGTCGCCCATTCATCGGGAGTCGTGGGGAACTGGATTCGATCTTCGACGTTTCCATACATCCTGCCGCGTTGAGGAACAGGAGTGTAATGTTCCACGATGATCTCGGACTGCGGATTCAAACGCTTCAACCTACGAATGAAATTGATACAGTCCTGAGTGTCACCTTCGGGGTCTTGTGGATTTCCGAAGATAATCGAAAACTCAGGTACGATGTCGAAACGCCGTATCCGGGAAGCTAGTGCCAGCGTATCCTCAGCGCGCAGGTCCTTGTTCATCTGCTTGAGGATTTCATTCGAACCGGATTCCGCACCGAAGAAAATCATCTTGCAGCCAGACCGGCGGATGCTCTCCAGCGTCGCGTCGGAGTAGCTCATCATGATGTCCGCCCGACCTTCACACCACCAGTGGAGGTTCAGAGGCCGTAGCCGATCCGCAAGCTCTCGGGCATGGTCTTCACGGAGGAAAAAGTTATTGTCATAAAACTGGACTGCATCCACGCCATACGTCTGAACCAGGTGGCGTAAGATCGACTCCGTTCGGGCGGGTGACTCCATCTTCTCGCGACTTCCCGAGAACGTCACAACGCCGCAGAAGTTACATCGAAAGGGACATCCCATGCTTGCCTGATGGACGGCTGTGCGCCGGCCCAGGAATGTCGGGAGAAGATACTTATCAACGGGCAGCCGATGATAGGGAAACCAGGGAAACGCGTCGGGTGTCGTGATCGGCCGTTCGGGATTGTGACGGTGTTCTCCCTTTTCGTCTTTATAAGAAATCCCGCGAATGTCTGTCCAATCGCGACGCTCGCGAATCGCGTCCAGCAATTCAAGGAACGTGTGTTCGCCCTGGCCGCGAACAACACAATCGACGTAGTCTGCATTGAGAACGGCGGTTGTGTAATTCGTGGCGAAATATCCACCCCAAACGATACGCACATGCGGAAAGAGCGCTCGAATCCGGCGGCAAGTTTCGACGGCCCCTACTGTCTGAGGGCCCGGCATAACCGTGACCGCGAGCATTTCGACTGAACGTTCTCGAATAAGTGAGGCGACGCTTTCAGTAGGATGAGGATCGAGGTTGCCATCCACAATCGCGTAGTCCTCGCGTCCTTCCAGAATCGCGGCCACTGCAAGAATGGACAGCGGCAGCCGTCGGTTACTGGAGCGCCTGGTCGCCCTTGGGTTATACAGTACGATCATTTCGTGAACCCAGTTTCGGGGTCAGGCTATCAACCCTAAGGCTTCAAATTGTCGGGGTTTGGTCAAACTCTTGTAACTTTCAGTTGTGAGCGCAGAAGAGGAGACATGACGGCAAAGCTGAGGAGAATTAAACCGAGAGAATGACCGTAGGTGTACTCAAATAATCCAGCAAAGACGAAACCGCCTAACGCAAGGAGAGCCGCACGTGCGATGAACTGGTCGTCGCGATCGACTGCAGTTTTTAGAGCTCTCAGCAGATCACGGAACAAAACCATCACGAATAGGAGCGCCGCAATCGCGACCGGTATTCCAAATTGGGCGGCAATCTGCGCGGCGTTGTTGTGAAGGTGCCCATGATAAGCGGGCACGGGCTCGTCCGGTAGCAGGTATGAAGTGTACATGCTTTCCACGCGCCCGGGCCCGACTCCCAGCAGAGGATGATCGCGGACCATGCGCCAACCAACCTTCAACATCTGCACGCGTTCCGAATTCGAGTAATAGCTCGGCTTGATCGACTCTGTAACTCGCAACCGAACAACCCCAGGCGCCAGCATGTAAAGCACAAGAGGCAGAACAGGAATCGCCCATATCCATTTCGACCGGCGCCACACGAGGTCAACGGCCAACATCAACATGCAGGTGAGCCAGGCCATTCGTGTGAGGCTGAGCAATACAGCCAATCCGTTGATCGCCAGCGCGGGCCACCATCGCCGCCTCTCTTCAGGGTAAGTCGACCAAAAACAGAGGAGACCGGCGACGACCAGGATTTCAACGGTTCCCCAAACCATCCAGTGGTGCAGCAGTCCACCCGATCGCAAATAGAAACCGGCTTCCCCGCCTTCGCTGATTACGCGATGATAGGTAAATGCGCGGATGACAAACTCCGCAATCAAGAAGAGTGAACCGACACTCGACGTGATGAAGATTCCTTTCCAGACGATTTGCTGATCCGCTCTTCGGCCCAATACCGGCAAAACCAAGAACAAACCGCCGGCAAGAAGCATGTGTCGCAGTTCACCCCAACCGAGAGCAGGTTCCGAGGAGTACGACCAGGCTGCAATGGACAACGCCGTCCATGCGAGCCAAAACCAAAGACATTGCGGTGCTCGAAAGCTAGCCTTTCCGCGCAAGAACCCCACAATTCTAGCGGCGACGGCGATCGCCAGAAATGATTCGGATACGGCGATCGAGACAGGTACGAACCAAAGGCCTGGGATAAGCGCCAGCCGCTCCGCAGCCGCGCTGTTAGTCTCGGCATCAACGCCGGCTCCCGTGCTTGTAGCCCAGTCTGCAGTACGCTCGGCTTCCGACTGTAGGCGCGGTCGATCGCCGCGCAGTTTTGCGGAAATTAATGAAATACGCGCGGTCATAGGACCTGTGAACAAATTGACCAAGTGTGTGAGTCAGGCGAATAATGCCCTCCCCCGTGAGGAGGGATGGCTGCGCCAGTAAGAAAATGCCGCGAAGCAACCGAAGCGGCGCAGACGGGGTGGTCGCTCACAACGCAAGTTTCGGAATGCATTCCCGCAACGTGACTTGTGAGCGACCACCCCGTCCGCTCCAAATAAAGTGGCTTCGCAGCATTTTTCTTGATGTCGCGTCCACCCCTTACGAGGAGGCGAATATCACCTATCCCAACCAATTCGTTCACACATTCCTCCGATGGTTGCCGACTCGTGCTCCTCAGAAAAGTTGGCGCGACAAATCGAAGCCGATAAACAGGGTCTTTGGTATGTCGCCTGAAGGATCGCCGACAAGCGTTGCACGAGTTCCCGCGCGTTGCGATACCAGCGTACTGGGTCCGTTTGAAAAACCAAGAGTGAAGGCATGGCGACGAACCCGTTTCTGAATGCCAAACGCGTAAGCCGGGCGGTGAATCCCAAGTTCGGGACCGTTCATCAGCGTTGGTATAACCTCTGCGATCACCGCTAATGTGGGCCGCACGTCCAGAGCGCCTCCAATGCCCAGCGAAAAGCTGTCTATACTGGGAAGATTCGGCACCGGATCTTCGAGTTGTCCGGGTTTCGAAACGAGCCGCCGATTCCCGACTGTATACGTCGGCACACCATAAAGCTGCGCTTTTTTGAAAAAGGTCCGCGACAGGATACCTTCGAAACTGGTGGTGAAGTTCTGCGTGAAACTATCCTGTCCAGCGACCGATACCCGAACGGCCGCGTTTACAATTTTTCCGTCGTGTTCATCCAGGAGGTTATATCCGGCACCGAATTCGATCGGCCGTCCAATGGCACTTGGAGCCCGGTGCACGCTGACGGAAACTTTATCGGTGACTCCGAATCGGAAACCAAAAGAAGATAGCGAAAATCCGTCCAGCCCAAACAGGACATCGCCGCGGTTCCGGCCGCTGAAAGCCGGGTCGAAAGCGAAACGGTGGGCAAAGTTTACATAAAGGCCATGCCGCTGCAGCTTGCGTCCGGTCGGAAGGCTGTAGACGTAATCATCTGCCGGTTCATACACTGTTGGTCCTGGAGTCTGCTGGGTTGAGCCGAACGATCGAACCAGCGACGCGGCGGCGCGGATTTCAGCATCCGATAACTTGCCGGTCCATGCGGGCATTTGGGTTCCAGGCTTTCCGTTTCGAATCGTATTTAGAATTGCTTGGTCCGAAAGCCCCGACTGGACCTTCGGATCCGTGAAGTCGACCGTGCCGGTACTGCGCAGTCCCTTTCCATCCTGCCCATGACACATCGCGCAGTTCTGTTGGAAAACTCGAGTTCCCAGGTTCTGATCGGCCTGAGCAGTCGTTGCCGCCGATTGTGCCTGCTCGTCGACGGCAACAACCGGTGTGGTTCTAAAATCATTTTCGCGAATACTTCGTGAAGCAATGTCTATGACGTACTCGCGCCCGTCGCGTTCAACAATGACTGACGAGGTTGATCCTTCGACAAATCGAACACCCAGGAATTCCGCCAGAGCAGCGGCCGTCGCAGCCGCAGCTTCCCTTTCAGCTGCAACAGCCCCATGGTTCGCGGCGGCGTGCAGTTTATTGAGTTCAGGTATAAAGAGCGGCAGCAGGGTAATCATCACAATCATCGCCGTGCAAGCGAAGGCCGGGCGGCGAACCACGAGGCGCCAATCCGGCAAGAGCATGAGACGCAAGGACAGTTTGAGGTTTTTCATACTATTCTCGTAGCAGGTTTCGTACTGGATATCACAGCGAAATCCGCGGCACGTCAGCCAAATGTAGTGAGTTTGTAAAGGTTGTGTTAGGCTTGCGACGCCGGGCGAAATTCGCGTAGCGACTTGTTTGAAGAGCGGAGTTTGTATGAACAAGGTGCTGGTAATTGAAGACGATCAATCGCTTTATAAGGCAATCAGGCACGTGTTCGAGTTTGAAGGATTCACTCTTGAGTTCACCCCCAATGGTGCCGATGGGCTAGCATCATTTCGCGCGGAAGCGCCAACTCTCGTTCTCCTGGATCTCAAACTTCCTAAGATCCACGGCAGGGATCTGTGCCGGACAATGAAGGAGCAAGAACCCACGATTCCCATCATCGTCTTGAGCGCTATGTCTGACGTCATTGATAAAGTGCTTCTTCTCGAGCTCGGCGCCGACGATTACGTTACTAAGCCCTTTAGCCCGAAGGAACTCGTGGCTCGTGTCCATTCCGTGTTGCGTCGGGCCTATGGGCCTAAAAAGCCGGATGGCCAATATAAGTTTGAGACCGTCTCTGTCGATTTCAACAAAATGGAATTAACGAGAGGTGGAGCCGAAGTTCGGCTGACGCAACAGGAGTTCAAGATTTTGAAATACTTCGTTCGAAATCCTGAGCGAGTGATTTCACGCGACGAGTTACTGAACGAGGTATGGGGGTACAGCTGTTACCCTTCGACGCGCACTGTAGACAATCACATCGTGAAGCTGCGTCAAAAGCTTGAGCGTGATCCGCTGAACCCGAGCCATTTTAAAACGATTCACGGAGCGGGCTACAAATTCGTCCCGTAAGTCGAAAGAAACAGCGCATCTCTTCCCGACATTGGAAACATGGTTAGAACGCGGTTGCGCACCAAACTCCTGTTGCTGTTGATCCTCACTACGGCTGCGCTTACAGGCACGAGCTTGCTGATCGTTCAACTCTACTTGGACCGCCACGCCCGGGAAGATATTTCTGAGCTGATCAATAGTTCGCTTATTACATTTGAACATTTCTCCGACCAGCGGCAAAGAATGCTGGCCCAATCGGCTGAAATCGCTGCGAACTTACCGACGGTCAAGGCGTTGATGACCACGCACCATGAACCAACGATACAGGACGCTTCGAAAGATTTCCCCGGAATAGCGGGAGGCGACCTTTTTCTTCTCGCAGATCCAACCGGTAAAGTCATGGCGCTCCAAACAACAATGGAGGACTTCAGCCGTGCAGATGCGCAGATGTCGTTGTTCCGAAGTTTGGAGCATCAACTGTCGCGGGACTGGTGGTTTGGGGGAGGACACCTTTATGAAGTGTGCCTTCATCCGATTTATCTGGGGTCGCCTCAACAAGAGGTGCCGCTCGGAATACTTGCAATTGGCTTCGAAATCGACAGTCGCTTGGCGTCCACCGTTGGCCGCATCGCTTCCAGCGAAGTCGCGTTCCGCTACGGAAAAAAAATCGTTGTCAGTACGCTAGCATCCGATCAACAGGCGGATCTCGCGTCTCATGATCCGCTTGTGCGCGGAACACCGCCGAACATGCATGAAATCCGGCTGGGCGCCGAAAACTTCATTGGAACTACCGTCGAGCTCGCTCCCAGTGGTGATGACGTCGTCAGCTTAACGGTCTTGAAGTCCTATGATGGAGCGACGGTCTTTCTGAAAAATATGAACCGGCTGCTGCTAGGTGTCGGAGTCGTTGCGGTCCTCGCCGGCGGATGCTTGATGTTTCTGATTTCCGACACGTTCACTCGCCCTCTAGCCCGACTGGTTTCCGGTGTGCACGCGTTGGAGAAAGGCGACTTTGCATATCCTCTCAACGTTCGAAGCCGCGATGAGCTGGGGGAACTGACGATCGCGTTCGACCGGATGAGAACCACGTTACTAGAGAGCCAACAGCACTTGCTGCACGCGGAACGTTTGGCCACAATTGGACGAATGGCAAGTTCAATTTCCCATGATTTGCGACACCCGCTCGCTGCGGTACTGGCCTATGCGGAGATCCTGAGCGACGGCAATCTCAGTGAAAAAGAACGTAACGAGATTTATCAGGAAGTGCGTCTCTCAGTGGATAAAATGACGGAATTGATAGCCTCACTTCTCGAGTTTTCGAAAGCTCAGGAAACTTTAAATCTGGCCGACGGAGATGTTATTGAGACTCTCAAGCGTACGATCAACATGATCCATCTTCGCCCGGAATTCAGACACGTTCCGATCAAGCTCGACCAATATTCACCGATACACGGCCGCTTTGACTTTAAGAAACTTGAGCGCGCATTCCACAACCTCCTACAGAACGCCGCCGAAAGCGCGCCTGCCGACTTGGTCCAGATCGCCGTAGGGGCGACTCGTGCTAACGGCCATGTGGAGATCACGGTGACCGACAACGGCCCGGGCATCCCCGATGAGATACGCGACGAAATCTTCCAGCCTTTCGTGACTTACGGCAAAGTTTCGGGCACTGGATTGGGACTCGCGGTGGTTCGTAAAATCGTCAACGACCATGGGGGGGAAGTAAAGATCGAATCCACCGGACCGGCCGGTACAATGATCAAAGTCATTCTACCGGCAACAGCCGCAGCACAACCGAATGCTCCAACCTTCATCCCTCACACGACGAGCCTCTAGATCAGAGCCCAGATCTCCCCGATTCAAAATTTACAAATTGCCCACATCGCCCTGACAAACGTTTTTTTGTCGAATGGTAACTTGCGCGCTCAAGGAAGGGCCCAGCTTGAACTGCGCATTGGCAGAGGCAATCGTCAACCAGTTGAAGGTGTCGAAGGATGATGAATGTCAACCGCAGGTCTGGTCCGGATTCAGCGAAAAATCATGGGAGAGCACACTCCCGTGGCTTGATATCAGTGGGCTCGCTCTCTACTTCAGGCAGCGGCTGGCAACGACAGAGCAACTGTCCCTCATCCCTAGTCCAGTGCGGCAACGCCTAGACAGCTGCGCTCGAGCGAACGGAATTCGTGCGGCAGCGATGGTTGAGGAGCTCAAGACACTCAACGAAATCTTCATCGGCGTCGGGATTCATCCGATGGTCCTGAAGGGGATCACTCTGGTTCCGGATTATTGCCCGAACTCTGCAATCCGCACACAGTATGACCATGATTTGCTGATCCAGCCTGAATCCGAAGACCGAGCCAAACATGCGCTCGAGGCTGCAGGATACCGAAGAAAAAATTCTGAAACTGAAGAGCCTGCTGTGTACTACCGGCCGAACGAGAAACTCCGTTTCGCAACTGACTTTGAGGCCCTCTATTCACAGCGGCTCGCAAGACCGATCGAACTTCATTTGCGTCTATGGGAGCAGGGCGGGGAGAGAATCGACATCAACTTGCCCGAAAACTTCTTTGAGCGGGCAGTAAAACGTCGAGTGCATGATTTTGAAATCCTTTGCCTCAGCGATGAAGATGCCCTCGTCTTTCAAGTCCTGCACGCGTTTCGTCACATCCTCCGGAACTGGTGCAGGCTATCTGTATTTCTGGAGATTGCCCAGTTCCTGAAGCGGCGGGCCTCCGACTCGGATTTTTGGCGGCGGTTCGTAGAGCTTACAGATACGTTACGATGGGCACCCGAAGCGACAGCGGTCGTATTTGATCTCGCCGAACTTCTCTTCGGGGGACCGAGCCCTCCCGAAGTAAGGGCGAGACAATCCTCCGATTCCTTCGCAGCATTGACGCTATGGACCCGAAGGTATGGACGGCCTGCGGCGTTGACCAACTTTCGTAGCAGCAAGCACAGCCTCTTTCTGCACCGGGAGTTTATAAAAGATCCCGTAATCTGGGCCGGCATTCGTCGACAACGGCTGTTTCCAACAAATCGTCCACACGTACCCCCGGCCGAAGTGTTCCAGCGTGGGCACTCGCAATGGGAGAAATTCTGCCTAAACGCGCGCCACATCGTGCGGCGGTTCGGATTTCATGTCCGTGCCGCTCTCGGTTACGTGTGGGAATATCCGCGATGGATGCATTATCGAAAAACCGGACTCTCAACGCGACATGCGACAACAGAACCCGTGCCGCGTGGTGTTAGTGCAGCTACTCGCACAAGCGTCCAGAGGAACTGAATTCAACGTCATGTTTCGTATACGTGCCTACCTCACGAACATATGCCTCGGATGCTTTGACCTGGCACTGACTGCGGTTTGCTACATTGTAGTCGCAACACGAGACCTCCATGTAGCAGGACAGGAGGCGCGACTCCAGCGTCTGTTCACGCGCGATGAGATCGTAAGTATTGCCCTCGTTTTAATAGTCTGGCTCGCCTTCTCAACGTACTTTGGTATGTACAGGTCCAGGCGGCTGGACTCACCTTTCGCCGATTCGGTCATTCTTCTTAAAGTCGGCTTTGCAAGCTGGATTGTGCTGGAAGGTACAGCGCACCTCGTCCCGCTTTTGGCGCCGACTCCCTCCTTCCTGGTGCGCTTTTGTATCATCGCTTTCTTGACGCTCGCTGCAGCGCGATCGGCCTTGCGGCTCATCATTCGCGAACTGCGCCGCAGAGGTCTGGACGTGAAGGAGATTGTCTTAATCGCTTCTCCGGATCTTGCTGAGCGGCTCGTCAACAAAATCGAGCGGCGCGCGAACTACGGCTATCACATAACGAGACAATTCATCTATTTCGCGAATGATTCGGGGAATGACGGGAACATTCTCGGGGACTTTAGAAATTTCGGTCAATCCACACGGGTAGATGACGTCATTATCGGTTTACCGTCCCGCGCAAACGATCTCGCCAGTCAACTCGTAGCAGAATGCGAGAATCTCGGAATCAACGTGCGCTTCGTGCCCGACCTGTTTCCCTTAGTGCAGACAGATACACAGATCTACGACCTTGACGGTATCCCTCTGGTGAACATCCGGCTGTATCCGACGGAGTATTTCGGCTACGTAGTATTCAAGCGTGTCTTCGACGTTCTCGTCTCTTTAGCTGTTCTGATCTTGCTTTCGCCTCTTTACTTCTTGATTGCCGTGGCTATCAAGCTGACGTCAGCTGGTCCGCTGCTTTTTTCACAAGAACGTGTGGGATTGAACGGCAGGAAATTCCGAATGCTCAAGTTTCGGACGATGCATCAGCACCCTTCGCTCGACCCCGATTCTCATTGGACGGTTCCAAACGATCCTCACGTCACTCCGCTCGGCCGGTGGTTACGGCGCTCTAGTCTGGATGAGCTTCCGCAGTTTTTGAATGTGCTGAAGGGTGACATGAGCATCGTTGGGCCTCGGCCCGAACGCCCGTTCTTCCTGGAAAAATTCAGGCAAGAGGTTCCAGAGTACATGGCGCGCCACTATGTAAAAAGTGGAATAACCGGTTGGGCTCAGGTGAACGGCTGGCGAGGAGATACGGCGATCGCGGAACGCGTCGCGCACGACCTTTACTACATTCGAAATTGGGGTTTGAGGTTCGATATCAAAATTCTCTTTCTGACTCTAAAGCGGAATTTGTTTCAGGGTAATGCCTACTGACTTCCGCGGAGGAGCCGAGCGACAAACATCATGATGTACGACGAAGACTATCGGGGATTGGCGAGGCGGTTCATGAAATTGCGCCGTCATTGGCTCTTGATTGTGGAAGGTGCGTTAGGATGCGCGTTGGTTGCTATGATTGTCAGCCTCTTCCTGCCCAAGATATATCGCGCAACGACTTACATCCTGGTGTCCGACTCGAAGATCGGAGTGGGGTCAAAAGATTCGGGCGCTCTACAGTTGGTGATGCTGCCGACATTCACTCCATTTGTGGACAACGATGCGCTCATCACTGAAACACTGAAGAACCTCCACCTGGACAGCGCACCCTACAATCTGACTCTGGACCGCTTCCGTCGAGCAAATTATTTGGATGTGCGGATTCCCAAATCCACACGGCTTTTGGAAGTAAACGTGGAGTTTCCGAATCCGGAACTGGCGGCTGCTTTGGCCAATGCCCTCGCTCAGGGCGCAGTGGAATTCAACAATCGGATGAATGTAACCGACACGGCTGCCACACAACTGTTCTTGAAAGAACAGCTGGATAAAGCCCGCGATAGCCTCAATCAAGCCGCGGCCAGAGAGGTGAAGATTCAGGAAGAGGCTCGAATCGAAGACAGGGAAGGAGAACTTGCTACTCTTCTAGCTGAAAAAAACAAGCTTTCGGCGCAACTACAGCAACTCCGTTTAGACTTGGCTCAAGATCAGAGCAAAGTATCCTCGCTCGAACAGGCACTGGCTAATGAACCTCCAACTGTTCTGCTCAAGAAGAGCGTCACCGCCGATCGCTTCCTTGAATTAGCAACTGAAAAGGTAAATCCGGAGGCGACGCCGCTCTCGATGACGGAAGAGTCTCCGAATAAGAACCGTGAGGAAATGCGTCGCGATTTAGTTGCCGCCACTGTGGATAGCGGCGCAGAAGCTGCCGGCATAAAGACGGTGAGTGCTCGATTGGAGCTTGTGAACCAGCAAATTGGACAACTCATCGGTCGTCTGGCAAGCCTCCGCAGCGACGTCGGCACCGCGCAGCAGAACGTGGCTTTAGCTTCGGAAGCAGTCAAGAACGCAAGCCATGAATACCAAACTGCATCCGTGACGGTTACGTCGAAGTCTCAGGACATGAAACAAATCTCTCCGGCTGTAGTGCCGGAACGCCCAATCCGGCCGAGCGTCGTCTTCAACACTGCTGTCGGGTTTCTGCTAGGTGGATTCGTTTTCGCGGGCATCACTGTCCTCGTCTTCCAAAGCGGCCGAAGATTCAATCGAGAGAGAGCTTTCATTGAAGAAGATGCAGCAGAAGTCACCTTTCACCGGAGTTGAAAATGGCCTCGGTTGCATTAGTGTTTCCGCGACGGTTGCTGGTGAACGGCGTTTCTGTCTTTGCCGGGGAGGCCATTGCGCGATTCGCAACATTCATACTGGCTATCGTCATCGCACGTCGATTCGGACAGGCGGCGTTGGGAGCCTATGGATACGCACTCGCACTGGCAAGCGTTCTCGTCGTTGTGCCGGACCCTGGGCTGAACCTCTTTACAGTGCGAGAACTCTCGAGTGATAAACATCGTCTTGCTTCGATTTTCTGGAACGTTCACTGGCTGAAGCTCGCGCTCTGCGGATTGGTCGTTGCCTTCGCTGTTGCGTACTCGAACTGGTTCATTCCCGATGAAGTCACGCGTGTTCTGTTGTACGTACTCATCGCGAGGGTGGTACTGCAAACGTTCTCTCAAGCTTCGATGGCTCTGTTCAAGGCGTTCGAGCGCATGCAGTACATCGCCCTTCAGCAGTCGGTAAATTCTGCGGTTGTGGTGACGTGGGTCGGCACGGCCTTAGTGCTGCATGCGCGACTGCCGATCCTGGTTTCCGCCCTTGCAGCGGGCCAACTTGCCGAAACATTGCTGGGCTGGTGGATCGTTCGCGATAAATTTCCGCCCGGCAATTTGACAAAAGCAAACTTTCGCGTGTTGTGGGCGCTGTTTTTGTCGTGCCTTCCGATTGGTATCACCACGATTCTCGAGGCGCTCAATATCCGGATCGATGTCCTGGTGTTGAGTTCTTACGGCTCTAACCACGCCGTTGGACAATTCCAGGCTGCAGCCTGGTTCACGGTGGGTACGTTCCTGGTTGCGTCCCTTTTGATGACTGTGTTGTTTCCGAAGCTTTCGCGGCTCCTACGCCAACGCTCGATTCGAGGAAGCGCGTACGTGTTAAGCCTGCTGAAGAACGGTTTGCTACTGACTGCTCTTTTGTCGCTCATCTTGTGGTTCGTCGGTCCAGCACTTTTGCAGGTGTTGCTTGGAGCTGACTCGGCGCCAACTGCTTCGATCTTACGGATTCTCCTTCCTGCCCTGCCGTTGATGTTTTTGAATACGGTTCTCTTCTACGTCTTCATGGCTGCCCGGCGGCGCTTCGTGTGCACAGGAGTTCTCGCGGTAGGAGTGGGGGTCGGAACAGTCTTGTGTTTCTACCTTGCCGGCAGATCCGGCGCTTCCGGCGCTGCCTTGGCGGATGTCGCACGAGAGTTCGTCATCAGTGCTTCGTATCTGTACTTTCTCATTGAGGGAAACCATGCCAGAGCTGCGGGGTTGGCACTGCTGAAAATCTTCGCAGGAGCTACCGCCGCCGTGATTCTGGCGGTTTTTCTCAGCTCTTCGCAGCAGCATGGGGACCAATGGTTGGCCGCCTGGATTGCGTTCGTCATGACGGGAACCTTGCTTGTCATGGGATTTCCCAGACGCAGAGAGTGGCGCCTGCTCATGGATGATGCGTTATGAGTCAACATGTAGCCTCCATCGCCCATCGAAATTGGCTCCGACTCGGGACGGCGATTCTTTGCACAGCGATCGGTACGATAGTCGGCATTTCCCGGCACCCTGTTTACGTAGGCTTAGCAATACTCGCGATGCTGGCGTATACAGTGTTTGCTGCCGTGTCCGTACGCCAACCGTTGATATTCGCCATGGTCTTTCTCTTCGCGCTCGAAATCTTTCCTCCGTTTTACTTTCCTCAATCAGGTGAAACGCCCATCTACATATCCTTCTTTCTGCTTCCGATCGTCGCGGTCATATTCATCGCTCGTTTTGCGGACATGCAATTCTCCTCGGATCCGGTCGGAATCGGCCTCGCGCTGTTTGTGGGGGGAACGGCGTTTTCCCTTCCATTTGCCTGGTGGCTTTCAGGACCTGCGGTAGGAAAGGACGGCTTTTCGCGTTGGCTGCTACTAAGTCATGGCGTTCTGATTTATTACCTGATTCGAGGATGTAGCCGCTGGTCGAGCACGGCATGGGGAGAACGCATCTTAAAGGCGCTCCTGATCGGAGCAGTCATTTCCGCGGCGTACGGAGTCTTGGATTTTGTGTGGCCAATCCCTTTGCCCCACACACCGGCAGATCAATTCATCTGGCTCGAGAACGCAATTTTGCGTCGCGCACAAGGTGTGTTCTATGAATCCTCGAACTTCGCTAATTTCTGCGGTTTTTTTCTCGTAGTGTCTTCCAGTGCGTTGTTTGCCAGAAAGGAACGGTACGTCGGCGTCCCTCGCACGCTTTTGATAACGATTATTGCAGTTCTGAGCGTGGCCGTGTTCGTCGCTTTTTCGCGAAGCGTCTGGGTGAGTGTCCTGGCGGCTTTGCTTGCCTCCATTCTCGTATCACGCGATGTAAAAATACATCGCACCGGCGCTGTTTTGGCCGCGTTTGCGGTGCCGCTAATCCTGGTCTGGCTTTCCGGATCCGAGCTGTGGACCTATTTTGTAGACGCTCGCATCGGCCACCTCTTTGGTATTTTCTCCGATCCAAATGCCGCCACGAGCGGCCGCTACGATACATGGATTCGAGTGCTGTCGATCATGCGTGAGCAGCCACAGTATTTGATCTTCGGTATTGGCTACAAAACTCTGCCTGTCACCAGGCTTTTTCACGGTGAAATCATCACCGATAACGGTTACCTCAGCCTTTTATTGGAAACAGGAGTTATAGGACTTGCGGGATTCTTAATCCTCTCACGTTCAGTTCTGAAGACATTCTTCAGGTTGGCACGCGCCGCAAGTGCGCTCACGGCGTTTTGGTCCGGAATTCTGTTTTCTCTCTGGTGCGGCGAGTTGGTTCTATTGTTGGCCGCGGACGCTTATACCTACTGGCGAAACATCGTCATTATCAGCGCGATGATGGCGATTACGCTCAACCTCGCAGAGCGATCGGAATTCTCACGCTCCGTGAAGAAATCCGGCATATGAAAACAAAGGTCCTTGTTCTCGAACAGCAGAGCTGGATGGGTGGCGCACAACGCGTTCTCGAAGTTGTGCTCAAGGCCGTCATCAAGGACGTTGATCCGATCATCATGTTTCCGAAAGTGGGTCCGTTCTCAGCTCGCCTGAATGAGTCTGGATTCAGGACATGCACATTTCCTCTTGGCACTTATAGGTCCGGTCGAAAGTCTTACGCGGAAGGATTGATCTTCATTTTCCGCAGCATCGTCTGTGCATTAAAGATCATCCTGTTTATTCACAAACACGACGTCCGTTGTATTTACATCAACGGTCCCCGGTGTCTGCCTGCGGGCGTCATGGCAGGGTGGTTCACGCGCCGGCCTTCCCTATTCCATTTGCACCTGATATTGACACGCAGGTCAGAACTCTTGATCGCGGCGCAGTTCGCGCGGCACGTTTCCAGGATTGTCGCCTGCTCTCAAGCTGCAGCGGAGTCTCTGCTGGAAGCTGACCCTCGGCTTGCGTCGAAAACGCTGGTCCTTTACAACCCAGCACTCGGAACGAGGAGGGAGACGCCTGGTCGCGCCTGTCGGGTGGAAGCGGTGACCTTCGGCATGGTCGGCAGAATCACGGAAACCAAGGGACACCACATCGTACTTAGCGCGCTCGGCATGCTCGGTCGGGACTGGCGGCGCAAGACGAGGCTCATCATCGTCGGTGCTCCGGCACCCGGCTCCGCCGATGATTTGAAATACTTGCATCGCCTCGCGGAGTATGCCGCACAGCAAGGTCTGGACAATCAGATCCAGTGGGCCGGATATCAAGCCGATCCCGATAGCTATTACGACCAGATGGACTCGCTTCTGCAGCCCTCCTTTGGTGAAGCCTTAGGTTTGACAATCCTTGAAGCTCTGCAACACGGCTTACCTGTTATTGCGTCCAGGACTGGCGGCATTCCCGAAATCATTAAGGACGGGGTTAACGGCCTGCTTGTTTCCCCCGATGAGGATGCACTTCTCGCAGGAATCCGACGCTTCTTGGAGGACGAAGGCCTTCGGGATCGCTTACGCGAAGGCGCAAGAGCCGAGCTCGATAGCCGGTTCTCGGTTGACACGTTTAAGATCTCGATCTGCCATCTCGTTCGTGGACTATCTGGTTCGGGGGACGTGATCACGCCCGAGGCAGGGCTCCATGAACCCGCGATGTGGAAGTGAGCGACGTGTCCTGATGAGAACCGCAATCGTCCATCATTGGCTCGTAACGAGTCGGGGAGGTGAACGCGTCCTCGAAGCTCTGGCGGAGATGTTTCCGTCGGCCGACATATTCACACTTGTTTGTGACAGGTCTAAGCTACCGGCATCGCTGAGGCGGCGCCGGATTCAGACCTCGTTATTGCAGCGGCTGCCAAATGCGGCCGCGTGGTATCCGTACTATCTTCCTATTTTTCCATCAGCGACGAAAAGCCTGAACGTTGCTGGATATGACCTCATTATCAGCTCTGACGCGGCAACAGTTAAAGGTGTTCACGGCGATCCACAGGCGACGCACGTTTGTTACTGTCACACTCCGATGCGCTGTCTTTGGACGGGTTACGAAACCTACTACCGTGCCGCAGGGCCCCTCGAGCGCCGCTTGCTCTCGGTGGTGCGGCCGGGCCTGCGTGACTGGGACTATCAGGCAGCGCAACGCGTCACGCATTTTGTCGCCAATTCGCGAACGGTCCAGAATCGGATTCGCGAATGCTATGGCAGAGAAAGCGTCGTCATCTATCCACCAGTCGACACCGAGAAGTTCTCGATCGATTCTCTGGACGGGGCAGACCACAGCTTCTTTCTTGTTGTGTCGCAGTTAGTGTCGTACAAGAGAGTCGATGTAATCGTTAATGCTTTTAACCAAAGCGGAAAACCTTTAGTTGTGATCGGTGATGGGCCCCAAAGAAACAAGCTGAAAAGGCTCGCGCGCTCAAACGTGCGATTACTGGGATCTCAACCCGAATGGATTGTTCGACAGGCAATGCAAAGGTGCAAAGCGTTCGTTTTCGCTGGAGAGGAAGACTTTGGCATCGTTATGGCCGAAGCACAAGCTTGCGGAAAGTGCGTCATTGCCTTCGGCCGTGGGGGCGCCACTGAAATTGTGACGCACGGTCTCACCGGAATCTTGTTCGAGGAACAATCGGTCGATTCGCTCCTGGAGGCGCTCGATCAATTTGAACGAGGATCTTTCAACGCGGATACGATTCGTGCATCCGCCCTTCGGTTTAGAAAATCCCGCTTTGAATCGGAATTTCTTTGCTTCCTCAACAAAGCGGCAGGTTTCGGGTGCGCGGTCGAATCTCCCGCCTGATGGACCGCGCCCGGACAATATTATTCTTGTGAGCCTGGTGAAGAAATTTTTGCTTTTCGCGATTGTCGTCCTGCTGGGCGGACGCTTGGTTTGGATGTACATCATCCCTGCTTGGAAGACTATCGTCACGGATTTCCCGAATTACTATGTTTCAGCGTGGGCGGTTAGACACGGGGGCGATCTGTCTCAGCTGTACGATCCCGTGTGGTTTGAACGAGAGAAACATCGGTCAGGAATCGAGCGGCCGGCCGCACTCTTCAATTATTTTCCTCCGATGAATGCTCTGATCATGTGGCCCTTGGCAGAGCTGCCTCCAATGCAGGCCAAGCGGGCCTGGACCATCATCAATGTGATTTCATTGGGCGCTGTCATAGCTCTCACTATGAAAGCATCGGGGCTCGGTTGGTTGCCGGCAACAGCCGTTGCATTTCTCGGACTCGACGCGCTTGGCACCAATTTTAGTTACGGACAGTTTTACGTCGTGCTGACGCTTTTGATGCTTACGGCGATTTTGAGCGCGTACCGATTTCCCTCCATCGCCGGGATCGCATCAGCAGCGGGAATGCTGACCAAAATATTTCCGGCGTTTTTGCTTGTTTACTTCATCCTGCGCAGGCAATATCGCGCGCTGCTCTTCAGCGTCGGGGCGATCATCATTCTGATGATCATTGGACTATTTCTATTGGGATGGGCTCCGCACCGAGTGTATCTCGAAGAGGTATTGAGCCGCACACTTCGCGGCGAGGTTCAGGACCCGTACAATGTTCAATGGAACACGCTACAAGCATTGCTGCGGCGGGCTTTAGTTCGCGAAGAAACACTCAATCCTGCGCCGATATATGACGCTCCATGGCTTTTCTTTTTCCTGCGTCCCATCGTTTCCCTGACGATTGTCGCGCTTACGCTGTTTGCGATCGTCCGGGCAAGACAGCGAAACATTCTGGCGGAGTTCGGAGCGATAATCGCGATGATTTCGCTGATCACTCCCAGCCAGGCCGGCTATCATCAATTCTTGTTCTATCCTGCCGTCGCCAATGGAATCGCGCAATCGCGGCGTCCCAGTATTGCCGTTGGTCTCGCCGGCATATTTGCGCTGATATGCTCGAATATCATGAGAGCGACTGCTGGTTTTGACAGTGGCGCTGCGATGCTCTTTGCGTTTCCTCGCGTTTACCTCGTCGCGATTCTTTGGGCATTCTTCCTTTTTGCTCTCCGGCCGCCAAAGCCCGCTATCGGTTCTAAGTTCCTGATCGCAACGTCCTCGATACTTCTCATATTTGCCGGCGCTGCTTTTTCGGAAAACAAGCGCTGGATCGACGATGTTGCCGATCGAGCGGTTCTAGTTCCAATGCCTCCTCCAAGTTTTCTTGAGATTCAACCGCGCTTTGAAGGAAACCGCCTGATCACCTCGTCACTAAGCCGGGACGGATTGAGCCCTTTGTCACCGGAAGAAGCGCCTGCACTGTCGCCCGACGGGCTGTGGATTGCCTATGCCACGAACGTTCGAGGCAACTGGGATATCGCGCTCCGGTCGACTCGCACTGGTGAAGTTCGCTTTCTTACAACCAGCTCAGCGAATGATCTGACGCCGACTTTCTCACCAGACGGAAAGTCTGTCTATTTCGCCAGCGACAGGCATCGCGGGTACCGGTTTACTGCAATTTATCGAATTGACATCGATGTGCAGTAGAACGCTGTAGGCGCGGTGAGCGCAAGCGTACTCTGCCAGTGTAGTATGATCGCGCTACTTTTCGCGAAAGCGGATTACGATGCCCTCAAGAGAATCGACGCCCTGGGTTGACGGCCTGACGATAGGACAGGTGTTCGCGGAAACCGTGCGACGGTTCCCAGACCGCGAAGCGCTCGTATTTCCGCAGCAGCAAGTCCGTATGCACTACGCGGAGTTTGCAGCAAGGGTACGTGATACGGCCAAAGGATTGCTTTCGGCCGGCGTTAGACGTGGTGAACATGTGGGCGTATGGGCCACCAACCTTCCGGAGTGGCTGCTGCTGCAATATGCCGCCGCGAGTATCGGTGTGGTGCTGGTGACCATTAATCCTTCCTACCGCGCTTTCGAACTTTCCTATACCGTCGGACAGAGCGACATCGTAGCGTTATTTCTCACCGACCGTTTCAAGCGTTCGGACTATTACGCCATTTTCGCCGAAGTCTGTCCCGAGAGCGCCAGTGCCACCAAGGGATGCATCAACTCCTCCGCTTTCCCCCGATTGCGACTGGCAGTCGCTCTGAAAGAAGGTGCACCCGGAGGCTTTCTGAGTTGGAAAGAGATGATGGCAGGAGGTGGATCTGTCCCGGATAGCGAGTTGGACACGATTGCCAAAACACTGAAAGCATCGGATGCGATCAACATCCAATACACATCCGGCACGACTGGCTTTCCAAAGGCCGCGATGCTAACGCATCGCAATATCCTGATGAATGCCTGGTACATCACGGAACGGCAAGCCATCACAGAAAATGACCGCATGTGCGTGCAGGTACCTTTCTATCACTGCTTCGGTTGTGTCATGGGTTCGCTGGGCAGCATCGTTCGTGGCGCGGCCATGGTGGTACCGGCGGAACATTTCAATCCGCGCGCATCGTTGGAGGCCGTGGAGACGGAGCGCTGCACCGTCCTGTACGGCGTACCCACGATGTTCATCGCAATGTTGGACGAGGAGAGCTTTCAACGCCGCGACCTGAAATCGCTTCGCACCGGAATCATGGCAGGAAGCCCCTGCCCGATCGAAGTCATGAAGAAAGTCGTGGAAGTGATGGGCTGCCGCGATATCACCATCGCTTACGGGCAGACGGAGACATCGCCTGTGCTGACTCAAAGCAGTGTTAGCGACCCAATCAATGTGCGTGTGGAAACCGTGGGGCGCGCGTTGCCCGGCGTCGAGATACGGATCGTCGACCCCACGTCCGGCGAGGTGCTGCCCGATGAGCAGCAGGGCGAGGTCTGGGCACGAGGTCACGGTACGATGCTGGGTTATTACAAGAACCCCGAAGGCACGGCCGCTACGATCGATTGTGACGGGTGGGTGCACACAGGTGACCTCGCTATTCATCGCGCGGACGGGTGCTACAACATCACGGGAAGACTGAAGGACATGGTGATACGCGGCGGCGAGAACATTTTCCCCCGCGAGATAGAGGAATTCCTATTCACTCACTCCTCCGTATTACAAGCTGCCGTCTTCGGCGTTCCCGACCCCAAATTCGGGGAAGAACTATGCGCGTGGGTGCAACTCCATCACGGCAAAACCGCGACCGCTGAAGAGATCCGCACCTTTTGCAAGGCGAAGCTTGCGCACTACAAAGTGCCGAGGTATGTGAAGTTCGTCACCGAGTTTCCCACCACCGTCAGCGGAAAGATTCAAAAATTCAGAATGCGCGAAATTATGTGCGTAGAACTGAATTTGAAAGAGCAAGCAACGGCATAAGATCACGATTGCTTTGCCTCTGCATCATTGCTTCACAAACACGACAAACCCATTTGCAGGTATGTTGGCTGTAAATTGACTGTCGCGCGACGGAATGTTTGCACCGAAGTTGCCGGCGTTGGTCCCGCCGTAGATACCGGCATCGCTATTGAATACTTCTCTCCACGATGCATCCGGAATGGCTATCGAATCTTTTTGAATCCGATATCCTTGGGAAAAAGCGGTGTTGTTGAAGCTGGCGAGAACAATGACCTGCTCATCGCCGATCCACCTTTTGAACGCAATTACGCGATTCTGATTCGACTGATGAAGAATGTCGATGTTATGTGTTCTGATGGCGCGTATCCGCCGGCTTAAGCTAATAAGATCCTGATAGAACCTGAACAGTTGTTGGCCGTTGCCCGTGCGCTCTCCAAGGATGTCTTCCCGATTGAGGATGAAGTTATCGAACTTGTAAAGGCGCTGTGCGCCGATCTCCTCCCCCATAAAAAACATTGGCGTGGCAGCCGAAAGCAGGGACAGGCCGAAGCACAGCCGACACCGTGCTTCTGCGACCGTGCGAGTGAGGCCAAAAAGAGGCGCACCATTAACAGCGACCGCGATTGTTCGTGCGGTCCCCGGTGCATTTCCGGCCTCGTCGTGCGACTCATGGAAAACGACCTGGTTTGAGTGAGTATCGTAGAGCACGCCCGAAAACGCGTCTATCCCGAGCGGCTCGTTTCCGCCGAAACCTGCTTGCTTGAGGAGGCGGGGCCGGTCGCCTGCGAAGTCGGAATCGCCGATCAAACTATGGTAGAACGCAACCTGCCACCTGGCATCGAAGCCTAAGCCGCCACGGTTCGGAGGTTCCACGACAGCAGACCATCCGGTATGGTCCTCCGCGATCAGAATGGCTGTGGGGCGAAGCATGTGCAGCGTGCGGCTCCACTGACGCAAGAACTTGATGCCGGCGATATTCGCCCTGCCGACCGGTCGACCATCCGCGTTCAGTGTGTTGTCACGATGAATCGCCTGCGTCAAATCGACTCGAAAGCCATCAACATGCATCTCCTCCAATAGAAAGGCCGCCCCGCTGATGAACTGCTGGCACACGTTCTCTTCAAAGAATCTCGGAGTGCGGCCGCTGGAACCATTATTCAGGTACCCTCCGTCGGGAAAGGAGTAATCCGTCGTGTGACCTTCATACCAATAGTAGATGTCCTCTTCAGGCGCCGTCGAATCATAGAACCTCTCTGCTCGATCGACATGGCCATCTTCATAGTGGTTATAAACGACATCCTGAATCACCGCGATTCCCCGGCGATGACATTCGCGCACGAAATGGCGGTACTTGTCCCGGCCACCGGCGCTGGACTCAATACAAAGATGGTGAGAGTTACCGTAGCCCCAACCGACAGTTCCTCCGAACTCGGCCATCGGTAGCAGTTCGATGGCGTTTATTCCTAGATCAACGAGGTGGTCGAGAAAAACGATAGCATCTCCGATGTCGCCCGGGCCGGGCGTCCCGAAGCCGAGCGAGCCCACGTGCAGTTCGTAAATGACGAGGTCCTCGACACGCGATGGAATGGTCAGGCCAGGAGTAAATTCGTTGGCCCAGAACTCTTCGGCCGAAATCAGCTCAGGCTCCGATCCCGGCGGAGTCGATTCGAACGTTCTTCGAATCAGATCCGGGTCGATCACGATACTGCAACTCACCGCTCCATCCAATGTCTCTGCCGTGCCCGGCCAGGAGGACTTGCTCGGATCGATCGCGCCCTTTCCCATCTGGCTGCGGGAAAAGATGTCCGTCCGAAAGACAGCATTGTTCTGCCTGTTCTGGATCCGATACATGTACGGTACGCTCATGAATTGATCAAAATTTCCGGCATCGCCTTCCCAAATACCATCCGGAGCACGTGTAAGGGAGATGACCGGCTTTGCTGGATCGATTCCATTACCCGAATCGGTGATGTAACCGGTACTTGTACCGAACACGATGTCGACTACGCGCGCGTTAGGAGCCCACACTGAAAATACGAGGCGCGTCGCGCCATTCCCGCTGATGCGCTTGTTGGCACCCAGCCGCCGGCAATGAGTGAAGAAGAAGCGCTCCGTCTGGGTTCCGCCGCCTGGAGTGAGTCGAAACTCGCGGTAACGCTCCGTAGAATCGAGACGTTCGGTTGGAATTCCCCAAGTGTTTAGCGCGGAAGGTGCGTCGAGAACCACGCCCCATTTGAAGGTCTTCGCCGCGTCTGCCAAGTCCAATGAGACGGAAGCCTCGAAAACGGGACAGCCATCCTCCCCAGTCGCCTCCAGCATGGGAGACTCCGACCATACTTCGGAGAAACGGCCACTCGAGTCCCAGGATCCCAGGAGTCGGGCGTTACGAAAGACACTACGCTTCAAGCCGGTCAAAAATTGAAAAGCGACTGTTCTAGTTGCCACAATGCACCTTCACCAAAGCAGGAAACTCGTTACGTTGTCTTATAAGGGGGCTTTCACAGCTTCCATACGAAAGGAAAACGCGATCGTAATTCAACAGCCAGTGAAAACACTGGAAATGTTCTGAAAACTTCGAGCCAGCGTACACGGCACATGTCCCGCGTTGCGCACAAGAGTAGACAAAGCAACAGAAACGAGATAGAAACCATCTGCCGTGCTGCCTTTTAAACTGATTTACAGTGACGAATACTATCTGCCCATTGGTCCGCACGTATTTCCCGCTCAGAAGTACAGATTCGTTCACCAACAGCTACTCCACGATGGTACAGCGCAATTAACGGATTTCGTTCAGCCGGATTTTGCTGACGACGACGATATCCTTCTTGTGCATACGGCGGAATACGTCCGAAAGCTGAAGACCGGAACCCTTTCCGATATCGAAATAGCGCAGATGGAGGTTCCTTACTCGCGTGAGTTGATCAAGACGGTATGGTTAGCCACAGGGGGATCGATCTTGGCTGCCGAACTGGCGCTGCAGCATGGCGCCTCGATCAATATCGGCGGTGGATTCCACCATGCCTACCCTGACCATGGCGAGGGCTTCTGCATTATTCATGATGTGGCAGTGGCTATTAAGGCCCTACACAAAAAGGGAAAACTGCGTCGGGCAATGACTGTCGATTGCGATGTGCACCATGGTAATGGGACCGCCGCCATCTTCCCGCCAAAGACGGATACACCCCATCCGATGGTTGTTCCGGGAATAGAGGAGACACTACGAGGCGCTATTGGACAATCGCACAATAGCAGCGCAGCCGAGCCGCAGGTTTTTACGATATCTCTCCATCAACAAAACAACTACCCCATGATCAAGCCACCATCGTCCATCGACGTTAACCTTCCCGATGGCACGAATGACGAGCAATATCTTGCGTGCCTTGAGAAGGCGCTAACCGCTGCATTCCGACAGTTCGAACCGGAGTTGCTCTGCTATCTCGCCGGCGCTGATCCCTATCGAGACGACCAGCTTGGAGGTCTGGCGTTAACAGTGGAAGGGCTACAAAAACGTGATGAACTTGTACTGCGGTTTGCCCGAGATCACAGCATTCCTGTGATGATTACGTTGGCAGGCGGATATGCGCGCCATGTGGAAGATACAGTAAGGATCCACTGCAATACAGTAATCGCCGCCAGAACGGTGTTCGGTCAGGATATTCCAGAAACACGACAAACTCGTTTATAAGAATTAAGGCTTCTTTAGAGCTGTTCGTGCATCCTATCCAACGAGAGGAGAGCTTATGAAGTTCTTTGTGAGCGCGCTCGTACTGTTGGTCACGGTGGCTGCGACATATGCGGCCGACGTGGATGGAACCTGGACGGGAACCGTTCAGGGACCCTTCGGCGACGTCCCCGTTGTATTTAAGTTTATGGCCGACGGAACGAAGTTGACGGGGTCGACAACGAGTTTAGATGGAAGCGAAGTTCAAATCATGGACGGAAAGGTCGATGGCAACAGTATTACGTTCAACGTGACTTTCGATTTCGGGGGCGGGATGCCTTTTACGCTCTCATATAAAGGTCTTGTTTCCGCGGAACAAATCAAAATGTCTTCAGACGTATTCGGTACACCCGTCGAGTTCGTATTGAAAAAAGCGAAGGCGTAGGTTCGGGCTCAACTGTATGTGCGGTCATAGAACCTGCGAACAAATTCACGAAGTGTGAATCAGGCGAATAATCCTCTCCTGACGGAGGAGGGGAGTGCGCCTATTCCCAACCGATTCGTTCATACCCTCATAAATTTTGAAGCGAGCGAGTTAATTGACCTTGATACGTTGTCCGAATTGTTGATTCTCGTTGCAGATGAACTCGATGGGTTCTTCGTCTGCAACGACGCGCTGATTGATGCGGACTGTGAAGGGTTTTGTATAAGACTCCGGATCGTCAACGGTGACGTCGATTTCCAGTTTCCCGAAAACGGGCCGGCGGAATCGTTCAACAAATTTGGCTTGTCCGCTATACGGACTGCCGCGAACATCGAGCCATCCATCGTTGGGACTGGCCTCAGCGCCGCGCAGATTGTTGGTCTCGACGACGAGGGTATCGCCATCCCACCGTCCGACGGAGTACCCATACCACCATGGCTGCGGTTCTCCTTGCGGCGGCAGGCTGCGGCCATCGGTGTAGATGTAGCGAAGTCCGTAATTGGACTCATAGAGGATGACTATCAGCGCCGGCGTCTGCACGATCTTTCGGGGTTGCGGCTGCATATGGAATTGCGTGATACCCATCGGCAGACAATTGGCATCGGGGTTATCCCTGTTGTTCGTCGCCATGCGCTTCTTTTTGAGCTCGGCAGCGGAAGGTGTGAAGGGCAATCCGCCCGGTACATTGGCGCCGACATCAAAGAACGTGGCAAGAGGGGGTGCGTTCGATTCGGGCGGAAAGGGCGTTGTGGCCGGCTCGACGACCACGCCGCTTCGCGTTGTTTCTCCACGCGCCGTGACAATGCCGACCAGTTCTTGTGCCACCGGATCGCGATCGGCTCTTACCCAGTTACCCGAAAGATCGGGCTTGCCGTCCGGCGTCCGGGGCGTTCGTCCGTCCATCAGGACGCGGCCCTCGGCGTCGCGCGGCACACCGGGCTCTTTGTATTTCGGCCACTGCGCAAGCAGCGAACTGGAACATGCAATCAGCAGGGCAATCATAGCCGAAGGCATCTTCATGTCTGCTCTCTTACTGTAAGATCGTCGGCGTTACTGGCTTTGGCCCTGGCTTGAAGCAGCGAACAGCTTCTGGCCGGTGCTGGCCAAGGTTACGCTTCTGGCATTCACGTGATTGCTTCCATCTTTTGCGCGACTGCCCTCGACGCTCACCATGTCGCCGAGTTTCATGGAGTTTCTGGTCCAACCCGCCCGCATCAGTCCGTTGGGGCTACCCATTTCGAATCCCCAATTGCTGACTTTGCCGCTCTCGTCCTTCACGTCGAGGTAAAACCAGACGTGAGGGTTCATCCATTCGACCTTTGTGACGGTGCCCGTCAGATTGACGGGCTTTTGGGCATCGAATTCCGCTGCAAACGAATGATGCGCGAGAGTGGCGGTTGGCGCTGCGGCGAGAAGCAGAGTCAAACCGGCTACGAAGAATGTGACTTGTTTCATTGTGGGCCCCTGAGACAGAAAGTTTAAATCGAAATCTGTCGAATGATTTTTATCATTTTTAGCGCAATCTGGCGGCACCATTCTACCGAAAAACTCGTAATTCCGTATGCAATTGAGGGCTTTAGGAGCTGTTACTTTCTGTTTGAAGGAACGCGCGTCACCTTCTGCCGAAGCAGAAGGTGACGCAACGGGACTTAGAACTGGAAGCGAAGTTGTCCCTGGAATGTCCTTGTTCCAGTTTTCATGGTGATCTGACCCCACGGTTGAGCAGCGCCCGTTGTCAGACTGGATGGGTTGATCGTCAGATTCGGGGCGCCGGGCTGCGGGTGGTTCAGCACATTGAATGCGTCCGCGCGGAACTGCAGGCTCTTCGATTCCGTGATCTTGA
>Ga0114129_10000655_pt1 | contig 43309 bp, 37 predicted proteins | sample RhiMetdeltSRZDD1_FD_80071 | JGI IMG/M metagenome (GOLD analysis project Ga0114129, IMG submission 80071) | Populus rhizosphere microbial communities from Tennessee, USA - Rhizosphere MetaG P. deltoides SRZDD1 (version 2) (version 2) | ecosystem: Host-associated > Plants > Roots > Rhizosphere >...
GACGTATTCGCTGACGCTCGGCGGTCAGGCGGTGGGCTCCACGACGACCTCCAGCAACGGTCCTGTCTCCGTGCCGTTCAACACGACGACCGTCGTCGATGGCACGCAGCCGCTGGTGGCCACGGTGAACGATTCGTCGAATGCCACCGGCAGAGCCACCGTAAACGTCAACGTGAGGAACGGCATCACCTCGGCGCCGACGCCGACGCCAACACCGACGCCGACGCCCACACCGACGCCAACCCCAACACCGACGCCGACGCCGACTCCTACGCCGACGGGGGCGCTGCAGGTGTCCATCACGCAGCCGACGGCCGGGACGACGGTGAGCGGTACGGCCTGGGCGACGTTGTGGCTCAACGGCAGCACGGCGGCATCGAAGACATACTCGCTGACGCTCGGCGGTCAGGCGGTGGGCTCCACGACGACATCCAGCAATGGTCCCGTCTCCGTGGCCTTCAACACGACGACCGTCGTCGACGGCACGCAGCCGCTGGTGGCCACGGTGAACGACTCGTCGAATGCCACCGGCAGAACCACCGTAAACGTCAACGTGAGGAACGGCATCACCTCGGCGCCGACGCCGACACCAACACCGACACCAACCCCAACACCAACACCGACGCCGACTCCGACGCCCACCCCGGCGCCGGCGCCGACGGGGACGATCAAGGTCTCCATTACGCAGCCGACGGGCGGCGGGACGGTGCGCGGCACACAGTGGGTGGTGATCTGGGCGGACAACGCCGCGGCCGGCAACAAGACGTACACGATCACCGCCAACGGCCAGACCGTGTCGACGTCGACCAACGGCGACCGTCCGGCATCGCTGCCGTGGAATACGACGACGGGACCGAACGGATCGACCACGCTGACGGTCACCGTGAGGGACTCCGCCGGCAACACCGGTAGCGGCAGCGTCAACGTCTCGGTGGCGAACTGATGGGTACCGTCAGCCCGCTCGACCGGGATCGCCTTCGCATGGCGCCGGGGCGTCAGCCCCGGCCCACGCGGCTCACGGTGACGATCGATGAGCTCGATACCGTGCTCCGTCTCCGCGTGCACGGCGCCCGCACGCCCACGCGGCTCTACCTCTACATCGACGGCGACCTGGCCGACAGCTGGGTCGACATCGAGGCGGCCTACGACGCGCATGCCGAGCGGCTCACGCCCGGCCGGCACGCTGTGACCGCGCGAGCCGTGGACGCGCTCGGCCGCTGGGCCGGGGCGTCGACGATCGTGGAGCGCTAGCCACAACCTGCGAACAACCGTCGAGCGTGGGTCCATACACGGGCCCACGCTCGACGCCGTCGCCGACTTCGGAACAACTCCGAACACAGAGGATCACGCATGCACCGCGCGCTGCTCGCCGCCGCCGTCGTCCTCGTCACGCTCCTCGCCGCTGTTCCCGCCACGGCGACCGTCGTCGTGCCCGTCGCGGAGGCGGATCTCGTCGCGCAATCGGCCGCCGTCGTCATCGGGCGCGTGAGCGCGATCGAGAGTCACGCCGACAGCGGACGGATCTACACCAACATCACGCTGGCCATCGACGAGACGCTCAAGGGCGACAGCGTTCCGACGCTCACTGTGCGGCTGCTCGGTGGTCAGGTCGGCGATCACGCCGCGTGGGTCGAGGGCAACCCGCAGTTCCGGCGCGGCGAGCGCGTGCTCGTCTTCGTGACCGCGCACCGCGACGGCACGGCGCGCGTGGCTCACCTCTATCAGGGCAAGTTCTCTATCGTCCGTGACGCGAGCGGCGAGGACATGGTGGTGCGCGAGACGCCGTCCGGCGTTCGGCTGCCCGGCGGCGGCGCTGCGCCGGCGACGCCGCCCCAACGTCTGCGGCTTCTGAAAGATTCCATTCGTGCGCACGTCACCGCGCAGGCGGCACGGCGCGGGCGCGCGCTGACGAGCGCAACGGCGCCCGCCACGGCCAGCACGCAGGCGAACGACACGTTCGCGCTCCTGGGTCCGCCATCGCGCTGGTTCGAGGCCGACGCGAGTCAGCCCGTTCGCATGCTGATCAACGGCAGCGGCGAGCCCCTGGCGCCGACCTCCGGCTTTTCTCAGGTTCGTGACGCGCTCGCGGCGTGGTCGGACGTGACCGGCTCGAGCTTTCGCTACGAGGACGGTGGCGTGACGAGCGCCGTCGGCTTTCGCAGTGACGGCGTCAACGCGATTTCTTTCCGCGATCCGCTCGGCGACATCGATCCGCCGGTGAACTGCACCGGCACGCTGGCCTATGGCGGCTATTTCCGCAGCGGCGAGACGCGCGTGCTCAACGGCCAGTCCTTCTATCGCATCATCGAGGGCGACGTCGTGTTCGCCGACGGCTGGAACGGTTGCGGGTTCTACGAAACGTACGCGAACCTCGCGGAAGTGGCCACGCACGAGCTCGGACACGTGCTCGGCCTCGATCATCCGAGCGACCCCGACGCCACGATGTACGCGTACGCGCATTTCGACGGCCGTGGCGCGTCATTGCACGCCAGCGACCTCGCCGGCCTTCGCTACCTCTATCCGGCCGCCGCCGTCACGCTCAGCGTCGCGCGCGGGGGCGCCGGCAGCGGCGCCGTGACCAGCACGCCGGCGGGCATCGCATGCGGAAGCGATTGCACGGAAAGCTTTGCGCCGGGCACCAGCGTGACGCTGACCGCGACGCCCGACGCCGGATCGACGTTCGCGGGCTGGTCAGGCGGCGGCTGTGCAGGTACCGGCACGTGCAGTTTGACGCTCGCCGCGGCGACGTCGATCACGGCGACGTTCAACACCAGCGCACTCGCGGTCGCCTTCGCGGCGCCGGCCGCCAATGCGACCGTGAGCGGCACGACGACCGTCACGCTGAACGCGACCGGCGGCACCGGCTACACGTATCGGCTGGCCGTCGATGGCGCGACCGTCTACAGCGGCACCGCCGCTTCGTATGCGTGGAACACGAGCGGGCTCACGAACGCCGTCCACACGCTGACGGCGACAGTGACCGACTCGCTCGGACGCTCCGCCACCGCGTCCGAGTCCGTGACGGTGGCCAACGCGGCGGCGCCTGCGCCGACTGGTGCGCTGAGCGTGGCGATCACGCAGCCGACGGCCGGTACGACGGTGAAGGGGACAGCGTGGGCGGTCGTCTGGGTGACCGGCGCGACAGGCACGTCGAACACGATCACGCTCACGCTCGGCGGTCGCACGGTCGGCAGCGCAACGAGCGTAACCGCGGGCCCGATCTCGTTGCCGTACGACACCACGCTCGCCGCTGACGGCGTGCAAACGCTCACCGCCGCCGCGCGCGACGCGGCCGGCAAGACGGGAACCGGTGGCCTCGCGATCGTCGTCGCCAACGGAACGACATCGTCTCCAGCACCGTCTCCGGCGCCGACACCGCTGTCGGCCGCCTTCGCCGCGCCCGCCGCGGGCGCGACGGTCAGCGGCGCCACGACGGTGACCATGTCCGCCGCAGGCGGCACGGCGCCGTACACCTACACGCTGGCGCTCGACGGCACGACGCTCGCCTCCGGCGCGTCCACCAGTTACACATGGAACACGACGACGATGACGAACGCGACACACACGCTGACGTTGACCGCGCGTGACGCCGCGGGCGCCGTCGCCAGCGCCACGCGGACGGTGACCGTGTCCAACTCGGTCACGTCGCCGACGCCGACTCCGGCGCCACCGAACGGCACGCTCACGGTCGCGATCTCGCAACCGACCTCGGGGACGACGGTGCGCGGCGGCGCGTGGGCGGTCGTCTGGATCAACGGGGCCAGCGGCGGCGCGAACAGCGTCACGCTAAGCCTCGGCGGCCGCACCGTCGGATCGACGACGACGGCCAGCGCGGGGCCGATCTCGCTGCCCTACGACAGCACGCCGTCGGCCGACGGCGTGCAAATGCTGACCGCCAGCGTGCGTGACGCGACCGGCAATACCGGCACGTGGAGCGTATCGATCAATGTGGCCAACGGCGCGACGCCGCCAACGCCGGCTCCGACACCGGCACCAACACCGGCACCCACGCCCACCCCGGCTCCCGCGCCGCCCACGCCAGCGGCGGGCTCGCTGTCCGTCTTCATCACCCAGCCGACGAACGGCACGACGGTGAGCGGCACCGTGTGGCCGACGGTGTGGGTCGAGGGGCAGAGCGGTGCCTCGAACACGTTCACGATCTCTGTGAACGGTCAGCTCGTGGCCAGCCAGGTGACGTCGAGCCGCGGCCCGGTGACGGTGCCGTGGATCACCACCGGCACCGCTAACGGGTCGGCAAGCCTGACCGCGACGGTTCGCGACGCGAACGGCAATGCCGGCGCCACCACGATCAACGTGAGCGTGCGAAACTAGCGCGGAGTTGGATCCGCAGAACATCTACGACGACCCGGGATTCTTTGCCGGCTATTCGCGGCTCGAGCGATTCGGCGCCGGCTGGGCGCGAGCGATGGAGCACGCGGAGCTGCTGGCGCTGCTGCCCGAGGCGCACGGCCGCCGCATCCTCGATCTCGGCTGCGGCGCAGGCCAGCTGGCCCATCACCTGGCCACGCGCGGAGCCGCCGACGTCGTCGGCGTCGACGTGTCCGAGCGCATGCTCGCGATGGCGCAGAGCGAGTTCGCACACCCGCGGATCACGTACACGCGATCGGCGATCGAGCACGTCGCGTTTCCGGCGGTGCGCTTCGATCTCGTCGTCAGCGTGCTCGCGCTGCACTACGTGGACGATTATCTCGGCCTGATGCGACGGATCGCCGGCTGGCTTACGCCCGGCGGCATTCTCGTGTACTCGGTCGAGCACCCGATCTACACCGGCCGCGTGCCTCGCGACGAGGGATGGACCGTGGACGGCGAGGGCCGGCGCACGGCCTGGGCGCTCGATCGCTACGCGGACGAAGGCGCCCGCGAAGAAACGTGGTTCGTCGCCGGCGTGCGCAAGGTACACCGCACGTTCTCGACGCTCGTCAACGGCGTGCTGGACGCGGGCCTGGTGCTCGAGCGTCTACTCGAGCCGATGCCGAGCGAGCGGTGGCTGCGCGCTCGTCCGCAGTTTGCGGACGAGCGCCGCCGCCCGATGTTCTTGATGGTCCGCGCGCGAAAACCCTGAACTCGGCCCGGCCGCTCGACGCTAGGGCCGTCGGCGAGATCGCAGCGTGCGCGCGCCGACGCCGACGAGTCCCATCGCGAGCAGCAGCACGGTGGCCGGCTCGGGCACGAGGACGGCCATCGGCCCTTCGAAGCCGGTGTTCGCGATCGAAACGTGAGTAGGCTCCACGAATCCTGAGCCGATCAGGCTGTACGTCGCGTCGACATAGTGAATTCGCGGATCGACGACCTGGACCGCATTCGCGACCAGGCGATCGTCGCTGGTGGAAAAGTTCTCGCCGCCGATGATGTATCCGATCCCGACTGGCAGCAGGATGTCCGGGATATCGGCGACCCGATACTGACCGTCGAGTGGCGCGGCGGTGCCCGCCGGCACCAAGACTGACGTCAGCAGCGTTCCGTTGGGCGCCCAGATACCCACGGTGTGCGCCGTCCCGAGCCCGTTGGCGCCCTGATCGAACCAACCCAGACCTGTCACCCACACGGGGGTGAGCACGTCGAATTGCCAGCCGACGGTCTGGTTATTGTTGTTGCCGCTGACCCCAGTGGCCTCGTCGAAGGTGATGGCTGGCGCGGACGCCGCGACCGCGGACGCCGCGAGGCCGACGATGAGAACCATCGTCATCAAAAACGTGACGGCTCGTGGAGCAGTCATCGATGTCTCTCCCCGGCCGCCGGAATTGACTGCAAACGCAGGTCTCGTGCGCGAAGCAGGCCGCAAAATGCAAACGTCTGACCAATCGCGGAGGCCCTTGGAAAATGCGCGCTTGCCGCGCCCCTCGTGCGGCGTCCCATCGAATCTGTAAGCGAACCCGACGATCTCTCGCCGGTGAGCCGCCGCCGCTGATCAGCCCAGAGCATCGGCCTCAGGCCTGCAACCGCGTACCGTCATCTACGACCGGCGGTAGCAGCCCAGACCGCTAAGCCGTTGAAACTCCACATATTCGGTGCGGTACGCGTCTTGCGATGCGTGAAGAGCCATGTGGCTCCTGGCGCTGATGATCCTGATCATGCCGTACGAGGCGAGTCCCTACCTTTATATCGCGCCGAACTTCCTCGGAGTGTTCCCGGACTTCACGGTGATCAAGCTGCTGGGGCTCGTCGGCTTCGCCTGGGCCGTGACGCGGCTCGCGAGCGGCCACCCGAACACGAAACTGCTGTCCTCGCGGCCCGCCACCCTGTTCCTGCTGTTCTTCTTCGGCGTGCTGTTCGCGGGACTCGTAAGCGGCAGCGGCTTCGTGGCGATCTCGCGCTACCTCGCGTTCCTCACCTTCCTGCCGTTCGTGCTGGTGAGCATCGAGAGCCAGCGTGACCTCGGGCGCGTGCTGCGCGTCATCGTCCTGACCTTCCTCATCGTCTTCCCATACGCGCTCCGGCAGATGATCCGCTACAACGAGCGCCTCGGCATCGGCCTGTACGAAACGAACTATTTCGCGACCATCCTGGTCCTGGTCATCCCGTTGGCCTTCGTGTTCGCGGCACAGGCGACCAATCCCATGCGTCGTCGGCTGTGGCTGGCCACCGGCTTGCTGCTCGTGCTCGAGCTGTTCCTGACGTCGTCTCGCGGCGGGTTTCTCGGCCTGCTCGTCGCGGGCATGGTCTTCGTCTATCGGCGCCACGGTGCGATGGGCGCGATGGCCATCATGACGGTGCTGCTCCTCGGCCTCATCCTCGTCCCGACGGACCTGGGCTCGCGGCTGTGGACGGTGTTCGACAGCGACCAGGCTGCGCCGGCCGGTCTCGAGGCCTCCAACAAGGCGCACGTGGCGCTCTTCTGGGCCGCGCTCCGCATGATCGGCGACAATGCGATCTTCGGCGTCGGGCCGCTGAACTTCAAATCGCTCAGCACGCTCTACACGGGTTTGCAGCAGGGGAACATCGCGCACAATTCCTTCCTCGAGATCGCTGCTGAGTTCGGCCTGCCGGTCTTCATCGTGTTCGTGCTGCTGCTGGTGTCGACGTTCCGCATCCTCAATCGCGCCACCGAGCTCGGCGCGTCGCCGGAGGGCCGGCAGCTCGCGGGCTGGGCCGAGGGCGTGCGCAGCGGGCTCACCGGCTTTCTCGTCGCCGGCTGCTTCATCAGCGCGCAATACGAGAAGATGCTCTGGCTCGCGGTCTTCGTCACGATCGTGCTCGGCCGATTCGCGGCCGAAGTCCGTGCGGCCGAGGCGCTCGAGCCCGAGGGCGACGACGGCCTGGCCCTCGAGCCGCTTGCCGAGCCGGCGCCATGACGCGCGCATCGTTACGCCGAAGCGTGTCGGCGACGACGCTGGTGCTGCTCGCCGTCGTCTCGCCGCTCGTCGTACGAGGGGCCGACAATCGCAGCGTTCCGGTCGGCGGGCTGACGGCGCTGCCCGGCGCCGACCCTCCGGGACCCAATCTCTTGAAGAATCCGAGGTTCGACGCGGCCGACGGCGATCTCACGCCGTGGAACGCGCGGGCCGCTGGACCATGGTCGATCGATCGCTCCGGGCGTGAGGGCCGCGCGGCCCTGCGCCTCACGAGCGCCGACGCGCAGCCGACCGTGCCGCAGCTCGAGCAGACGGTGACGCTCGAGCCGGGACTCTACACGGTCAGCGGCTGGGTCCGTGCGCAGAGCCTCGGAACGAAAGACACGCGCAGCGGCGTGCGCCTCTGCCTCGACGCGCGCCCACGCTTCAACTGGTGGCACTGCACGCCGATAGCGCGCGGGACAGCGGACTGGACGCAGCTCACAAAGGGCGGCATCGCGGTGTCCGATCGCGGTCCGTACAAGATCACCGTCGGCGCGTACGGGGCGCCCGACGGCAGCGCGTGGTTTGACGAGGTGACTCTCACGGAGCGCCGCAAGCCCGCAGTGGACGTCTATCTGCTCTATCCCAACTTCCGGGGCATGCTGTTCGACGATCGGCCGCAAGTCGTCCGCCTCGCGGTGGGCGCCGCCCAGGGCGCGCGTGTGCGGCTGGCACTCGTCGAGGAGGGCGGCGGAGCGGTGGCCCGCGAGCGTGTTGTCACGGGGCCGGGCACCGTGGAGCTCGACGCCGCCGGCCTGCCCGGCAACGCGTGGCTGCTGCGCGCCGAGCTGTTGGACGCGAACGGTGCCGCGGGCTTCCGATATCCCGATCACCGGATCGTGCGCGTATCGGCCAAAGCCCGGAACGACCTTCACATGTGGTTCGACGAGCGCAACGTCCTTTATATGGACGGCAAACCGGCCTTCGTGATCGGGTTGTACACGACCGGCGGGTACTCGAACACGCGCTCGACGTACGCGACCGGCCAGGATGGCTGGGGCATCACGAAGATGTCCGAGGCGCCGATCAACATGCTCATCAACTATCACCTCGGGCGCGCCCCGATCCCGGCCCTCTCGACGTACATGGACGAGCTCTCGTCGCGCGGCATCCGCTATCTGCAGACGGTCAACTTCTATTACCGCGCCGATCCGCAGTACAAGGACATCGACTATCCGGCCGCGCGCGACGGTGAAGAGGCGTTGAACCGCTGGGTAGCGAAAACACTGTCGTCCCATCCCGGGCTCGCCGGCTTCTACACCGCCGACGAGCGCCCCGCCGAGATGGTGCCGCGCGCATTCGCGCAGCGGCGCGTTCTCGCCGCCGCGGCCCCCGGCACCATCACGTACGCGGTGCTTGGTGACGGCCTGGAGCGCCAGGCGCCGCTGTGGCGTGATGCCGTCGACGTGATCGGTCTCGATCCCTATCCGATCGTGAAGCCTGCCGGGCAGAACGATATCGCGATGGTCGGGGAGTGGACGCGCATCGGCCAGGATGCGGTCAAGGGCGCGCGGCCAGTGTGGATGGTGATCCAGTACTTCCCGCTCACCGGTGCAGGCGGATGGCCCACCGGCCCGGACATCAAGACGATGAGCTGGATGGCGATCATCGAAGGTGCGCGTGGCCTCTTGTACTGGTCGTGGGGCGAGAAGGGCCTCGCTTGGGTCAAGGACACGCGGCAGCGCGAGAGCAAGTGGGCCGAGCTGGTGAAGATCACCAAGGAGATCCACGCGCTGGAGCCCGTCCTGCTCGGTCCCGACGCGACGGTCGTCTCCGGAGGTCCCGCCACGGTACGCGTCCTCGGCAAGCGGGCTGCGGATGGGGCCCGCTACGTCTTCGCCTACAACACCGGTGCCGCACCGGTGACAGCCTCGTGGACGCTGTCGGCGCCCGCAACGGCCGTCATGGATCTCGACGCGCAAGCCGTCGGCCCGAAGGTCGAGGGCAACGGACTCGCGGCCAGCTTCGGCCCCTACGAGGTCAAGCGCTTTCTGATTCGCTGAGGCTGCTCAGCTCGCCTCGCTGAGGCGCGCTATCGAGCGGCGGGCCGCCACGACACCTTCCAGCGTGCGCAGCAAGACCCACGGCTCGATCGGCTTGCGCAGCGTCAGTCGAGCGCCGGCCTCGCGCGCGAACTCGAGCGCGTTGCGCCGCAACGGATCCCCGTCGGCCGACATGGCGATGCACACGGCGTCGGGATACTCGCGCACCAGCTCACGGATCGTGTCGACGCCGTTCTTGCGCGGCATGAAGACGTCGACGAGCACGATGTCGGCGGGGCGCTGGCGATACTTGTCGAGCCCATCCTGACCATCGCAGGCCAGCGTTACCTCATAGCCTTCCGTGCGGAGCAGGATGTCCAGGACGTCGCGAGTGTCGTCGTGGTCTTCGACGACGAGGATATGGACCGGCGGGGGACGAAAGCCGGCGAGCCGAGCAATAGAGGGAACTGCTTCGAGAGCGTGTGGTTTTGGCCTCCCGTTTACTCCCATGCCGCCTCCGCGCGATCAAGTCGATCCAAGGCCTGCCAGTGACGTGCCATGCCTAAGTACGCGTCGCGGCGTAATCCTTGGTCGTCGGCTGAGACAACTTTTGCCGACTCTCGCACGTCGGGTAGCCATCTGACGGTGAAGGTACGGAGCTTGCACTCGTAGGTATACGAATAGACGCGGTGCGTGGACCCGGCGTATTTCTTCTGCGGTCCGCGCGCGCGTCCGACGTGAGGGATGGCGTGGACGCGATCGATATCGTGAAGAGAGGCGAGAGAACAACATCGGCTGGCCGGGTGACGACCCGGATCGTGCTCGCAGATGACCAGAACGTCGTCCGCGAGGCGATCAAGTGTCTCCTCGAGATCCAGCCCGACTTCGAAGTCGTCGGCGAGACCGCCGACGGCCTGGCGGTCGTGCCGCTCGTCGATCGTCTCAAGCCCGAGGTCCTCATCGTCGACGTGGCGATGCCCGGGCTCTACGGACTCGAGATCACGCGTCAGGTGCGAGAGCGCTCGCCGAAGACAGCGGTCATCGTGCTGTCGCGTTACCTCAACGAGTGGTACGTCACCGAGGCGCTTCGCAACGGCGCCTCCGGATACGTGGTGAAGCAGGCCGAGGCGGACGAGCTGATGCGTGCCGTCCGGGTGGTCGCGCAGGGCCGCCGCTATCTGAGCTCTCCACTGTCGCCCGAAGACGTCCAGTCGTGGCTGCTGCAGGCCGAGCGGCTCACGGGCGATTCGTACGAGACGCTGACCGCCCGCGAGCGCGAGGTGCTGCAGCTGGTCGCCGAGGGCTGGAGCAGCACGCGGATCGCGCGCCGGCTGTCGATCAGCGTCCGGACGGCGGAGGCGCATCGCGCGAACGTGATGCGCAAGCTCCGGCTGAAGAACTACAGCGCGCTGATCAAGTACGCGCTCGCGCGCGGCGTGCTGCCGCCGATCGAGCCGCTGCCCCCGGGGTTTCGTGCGCTCAAGCGACGTCGGCCGATGCCGCAATAGCCGGCAGAGCCGATGCCGCAGTAGCCGGCAGGGCCTGGCGCGTCAGGACGCACGCGTGCCGGGGGCGAGGAACGTCGAGCCCGCATAGTCGTTCCGCACGCCTCGCAAGCCCGCCCATACCGATCTGACCGGCGCCCACGAGCGCGTGCGAACCGCAGCGTTCGCCCCGCCGAGCATCACGCCGACGACGAACCAGGCGAAGGCCAGCTTTGTCACCGGCGTCTTTGCGACGTGCTTGCCATAGAGGAAGGCCCAGGAGGTCAGTTGTGCCTCCTCCGGACGCCGCACCGGCCGGGGCGCCTTGTTGTGCACGATGCGCGCGTCGGTCGCGATGGCGAGATGTCCGCCGCGACCGAGCAGCGACCAGCAGAGGTCGATATCCTCGCCGACGGAGGCCGCGCGATAGCGCGCGTCGTGACGCACGCCGGCCAGCGCGCTCCGACGGAACGACATCAACGCGCCGGTGAACATCCGCACCGGAAGCAGCACGCCAGCCGGATAGCGGTCCCAGTACCAGTAGATCGGCTGACGCTCGTCCCGGAAGGGCCCGACGAAAAAAATCCGCTGATGCGCGCGCGCGGCCCAGCCCGGCCGAACGTAGTTGACGATCAACGGCGCCAGGCCGGCCAGCTCGGGCACGCGCGCGTAGTGGCCGAGCAGCCGCTCGATGACCGTCGGCTCGGGCAGCACGTCGTCGTCGCAGAAGACCACGATCTCGCCGTGCGCGCGGTCGAGGCCCGCGTTACGCGCGGCGGCCGCGCCGCTGATCGAGCGGTCCCACAGGTAGACGAGCGCAGGTCGCGTCGCCGACGGTGTTGCCTCCACCAGCGCGGTGATGGTGCGCCGTCCCTCGTCGCTGATGCTCTGGTCCACCACGATCAGCTCGTCGAGCGCCGCCGTCTGCGCGAGCAGCGCGCGCACGGTCTGCGCGAGGAGCGCCGCGCGGTCTTTGGTGGGCACGATCACGCTGACGGTCATGCACGCCGCCTCAGGATCACGATCAGCGCCACGAATGGCACCAGCGCCGCCAGGTAGACCACCTTGCCCCAGACGATGTGCGGCAGACCGATGGCGGCACGCGCGCCCCACAGCTCGGCCATGACACCGGTTCCGGTCACCCGCGCGAGATTGGCGACGATGGCGATCGACAGCGCGGCCGCCACGATCCCGGCGCGGCGCAGCGGACGCCGCTGCGTCGTGCCCGCGAACGCTGCGCCGACCACCAGCATCGCCAGCAGGAACCGCAGCCCATTGCACGCCTCGGTGACGTGCAGCGTCACGCTGGGCAGCGTCAGGAACAGGTCGTCGCGCACCACGGAGATGCCGAGCGCGCGTAGCGCGTGCTCGGCCACGACGGCCGCGAACCGCTGCAGCGGCAGCGACACCGCCGGCAGCGCGCCCTCGGGCAGCGGAGTCATGAAGACGAGGAAGCCGATCGGGAACGCTAGCCGTCGTGCCAGCGCCGGACCCAGCGTGGCCGTCGCCGCGCCCATCAGCACCACAGGCAGCGACAGCGTCCGCAGCGCGAGGCTGCCGACGGCGACGCCGAGGCCGAGCGCGCCGAGTCCCGCGGCCATGATGACGAAGCCGCCCGTGTCGAGGTCCGGTGCGCGGGCGTCGCCGTTGCGCCGCGCGGCGTCTCGCAGCGCCTCCCACACGAGGTACGCGCTGAAGAGCGGCACGAGAAACCCGTAGCTGTAATACGTGCCGGTGATCCAGATCGCGAACAGCTCGCGGAATACCGGCACGTAGAGGGCGAGCACCGCGGCGCCGAGCACGGCGGCGGCGCTCGTGTCCGTGCGCCGACGGGGGGCGGCGATGGTGCTCATGTTCACGCCGCCTCCGCCGCCTTCCGGTCGGCGTGCTCGAGGAACCACGTCCACGTGCGCGCCAGGCCGGCTTCGACGTCGACCTTGGGCCGCCACCCCAGCTGTCGAGCCGCGCGGGCCGCGTCCAGCACGCTGCGTCGCACATCGCCCGAGCGTGCGGGCTCGTGATAGGCGTCGGTGGTCGGGCGCGCGATCCGTTCGATCACACGCCACAGCGCGTTGACGCTGGTCGCGCGGCCGGTGCCGATGTTGAAGATCGCCGCCTCGCCTTCCGGCGTCGCCGCGTCCAACGCCGCGAGATTGGCGGCGACTACGTCGTCGACGTACACGAAGTCGCGTACCTGTTCGCCGTCGCCATAGATCGTTGGCGCCAGGCCGGCGAGGACCCGCTGCATGAAGATCGCGACCACACCGGCCTCGCCGTGCGGATCCTGGCGCGGGCCATAGACGTTCGCGTAACGCAGCACCACGCCCTGCAAGCCGAACGTCGCGCAGTAGTAGTCCAGGTAGTGCTCGACAGCCAGCTTCGCGACCGCGTACGGGCTCCGCGGCCGACAAGGATGTGTCTCGTCCGCGGCCGCCCCCGTCTGCTCGCCGTAGATCGCGCCGCCGGTCGACGCGAACACCAGCCGCCGCACGCCGTGCCGGCGGGCCGCTTCGAAGACGTTGAGCGAGCCGAGCACGTTGACGTCGGCGTCGGCTTGCGGCGCCTCGACCGAACGGCGCACGCTCACCTGCGCGGCGTGATGACAGATGATCTCGGGGCGTTCCTCGGACAACACCGCGTCGAGCCCGGCGTCGCGGACGTCGAGGCGATACCAGCGCGTGCCGCCGTGGACGTTGGCGCCTGAGCCCGAAGAGAGATCGTCCACGATCGCGACGTCGTGGCCGCCGGCGATGAAGGCGTCGGCGACGTGGGAGCCGATGAAGCCCGCGCCGCCGGTGATCAGAATTCGCATGGCATTCTCCCGTGTCAGACGCTGCCCGCCCGTGCGGCCAGGAGTCGACGGGTCGAGGTCCTGAGCAGCGTCCATTCCCGCGGTCCGAGCGCGCGCGTCACGACGGCCGCTGCCAGGAAGGCGGCGCCGCCCGCGGCCGCCGCCAGGATCAGCCACGGCAGATCGTGCGAGTCGCCGGCGACCACTCGTGTCACGGCAAACAGCAGCACCGCCGCCGCGCCGATGCGCGCGAGCTCGCCGACAGGAACGCGTGCGTTGCACAACCGCGCCACCCCGACGAACGACCAGAGCGCCGCGACCAGCTGCGCCACCGCGTTGGCCACCAGCGCGCCGGTGGTCGCGTGGCCGGGAATCAACACGAAGGCGAGCACGAGATTGAGCGCGACGGCGACGCCCGTCGCGGTCAGCGAACAGCGCCGATCGCCGACCGCCTGGAGCGCGGAGGCGGCCACCTTGCGCAGCGCTCCCAGCACCGCCACCACCGCGAGCACGCCGAGCAGGCGGGCGGCGGGCAGGTAAGCGCCGCCGTAGAGCCAGGCGATGACGCCGGGTGCCAGTGCGGCGACCAGCGCCGCGATCGGCGCCCCCGACAGCGCCACGTAACGCATCGCCGTGCGATACACGCGTGAAAATTCCCCACGGTCGCCGCGCCCGTGCAGCGCCGCGAGCGCCGGCAGCAGCGCGCCGACGGCGATCTCGGGGACCACCATCACCCGCGTGGCCAATCCGAAGGCCAGGCTGTAAAACGCGATCTCTTCGGGCGCCGCGAACATCCGCAGGAAGAAGATCTCGGAGCGATCGCGGACGAGCGCCTCGAGCACGGCGACCACCGCGAGCGAGCTCACGTACGCGCGAATCTCGCCATGGGCTTTCTTTGTCGGCGCGACCGCGGTGCCGCCCAGGAGCGCGCGCGCCCGTGTGCCCTGCATCCAGCACGACAGGACCGTGCCTAAGAACAGCACGATCACGAGGCCGAGGATGCCGAAGCCGAGCGCGACGACGACGATGGAGGCGAGCAGGTGCAGCGCCATCTTCACCGTGCTTGTCAGCGTGGTGAGGTCGTAGCGCTGCGCGCCGTACACCGCGTGCGTGTAGATGCTCTCCACCGTGACCGGGATGAGCATCAGCGCGAGGAGCACGAAGGGCAGCCGCAGCCGCGGCTCGACCTCGGTGAGCACGATCGCCATGACGCCGGTGACCACGACGGTGGTCGTCACGAGCTGACGGCGGAGGAAGAAGCGCACGAAGCCCCACGCGCGCGCCCGGTCGCCGGTCGCGCACGCCTCGGCCGTGTAGCGCGCCGTCGCGAGCGCCCAGCCGAGCGTGGCGATCGCGGTCAGCATGCGTAGAGCCCAGAGCAAGTAGGAGTAGTCGCCCATGAGGCTCGGGCCGAGCCCGCGCGCCAGGACGATCGACATCACCAGGCCCGAGCCGAGGCCGATGAAGGTCACGAGCCCATACCATGCCGTGTTCCGGATCAGGACCGTCCGTACGGTCGCTGGCGCCCCCTCTGACGTCGTCACGCCGCGCGCTCCGGCAGCGCCTGGCCCGCCGGCGACCACACCGCCTCGGCGCCACCGCGCGCGGCACGCGCGAGGCCCGCCACGCCGGCGACGCTCACCGTGCAGAAGTAGTAGGGGACTGCGAGCGGGCCGAGACGCCGGCCGAGATGCTCGGCCAGCAGTCCCGCTGCCGCCAGCGCGTAGAAACCCGCCTGCGCGATCAGCGTCGCGACGTACACGGGCGCCACGCCGACCAACATGAGATTCGCGATCAACACGCCGACGAGACACGGCGCAGTCAGCCAGCGCAGCGCTCGGTGCGAGACGAGCATCCAGACCGCGCGCCAGCGGCGCGCGCGCACGAGCGCCGGCAGCCAGCACCGCAGCAAGTGCGCACCCTGCGCGATGATGCGCGCATGGCGGCGGAACTCCTGCCCGCCGCTCGCGGAGGGCGGCTCCACGGTCACCGCGGAGTGGTCGAAGGAAGATCGATAGCCCGCCAGGCAAGCCTGGATCGGGTGCAGGAGATCGTTCACCTCGGACCCGGCGAGATCGCGGTAGAGCGAACGGCGCAGTGCGTAGATCGCGCCGTCGGCGCTGGCGAGGAACCCGAGCGCGGCTTCGCCCCTCTTCACGGCGGCCTCATAGCGCACGTACCCGCTGGCGGCGGCGCGTGCGTCGCCGCCATGACCGTACAGGCCCTGGCCGCTCACGAGCCCGACGCGCGGATCGGCGAAGCGAGCGGCGAGTCTAGCGATCGCGTTGGGCGCGAACAACGCGTTGGCGTCGGTGAACACGAGCACGTCACCGCGGGCCTCGGCCACGCCGCGATTGAGCGCGGGCGACTTGCCCGCGCGCGGTTCCTGGCGCACGAGCCTCACGCGATTGTCCGGATAGCGCTGCACGCGCGCGTCGGTGCCGTCGGTCGAGCCGTCGGAGACGACGATCACCTCGATCTTGTCGCGGGGATAACGTTGCCGCGTGAGCGTACTGGTGAGCTTGGCCACGATGCAGTCGGCCTCGTTGAACGCCGCGACGATCACGGAGACGGTCGGCATGGCGCCACGTCGGCGCGGCGCCGCGCTGCGCACAAGGCCGGCGAGCGCTCGCAGCAGCAGCGGATAGCCGAGCCAGGTGTACAGGAGCAGCGCCGTCACTCCCCAGAAGATCGCGGGCACGACGCTCACGCCGCGAGCCTTCGTGGTGCGGTGCCGGCTGTCTCACGATAGACGCGCGCGGTCGCCTGCACCTGACGATCCAGGTCGAAGCGATGAAGGACGAAATCGCGGCCCGCGGCACCCATGGCCTGGGCAGCGACGGGATCGCGGAGCAGCACGCGCAGCGCGTGCGACAGCGGGGCCGGCTCGCGCGGCGGCACCAGGCGGCCCGTCCGGCCCTCACGGACGACTTCGGGCGTGCCATCGACAGCGGTCGCGACCACGGGCTTGGCCATGGCCGACGCTTCAATGGCGGTGAGCGGCATGCCTTCGTACAACGACGGCAGCGCGACCACGTCGACGGCGTCGAGCACCTGTGGCACGTCGCGACGGAATCCGGCGAAGACGACCGACGGCGCGATCCCGAGCACCTTGGCGCGCTGCTCGAGCGCGCTGCGGAGGCTGCCGTCGCCGACGAGCAGCAGCCGCGCGTCGGGAAACTCGGCGAGCACCGACGGCCAGGCATCGAGCAGGTAGACGTGGCCCTTCTGCGCCTCGAGGCGGCCGACGACGCCCACCAGGGGCGTCGCTCGATCGATGCCGAGCTCCTTGCGCACGCTCTGTCCTCCGGCGCCCGGCCGGAAGACGGACAGATCGCGGCCATTCGGGACGACCACGATCTTCCGTGCGTCGTAGCCCTTGCCGGAGATCAGAAACGCGCGCGCCGCTTCCGACACTGCGATCACGCGATCCACGAAGCGCGAAACCAGACGGTCGGCGAAGAAGCGGCCGCCGATGATGCCGCGTCGCCAACCCTCGCGGCCGTGATATGTCTCGACGACGCGGGCCCCGTGCCAGCGCGCGAGCGGCGCGGCGACGGCGGTCGAGCGGAACAGGTGCGCGTTGACGATGTCGGGACGAATGCGCGCGATGAACGCCGACAGCTTGCCGACCTCATCGCGACGTCGCCACGACTCGGCCTCGACGGCCTGCGTCTCGATCGCGACATCCGCGAGGTCGGCGGCGAACGCGTCGAGGAGCGGCGCGGGGGCGGCGAGGGCCAGCCGGAACTCGCGGGGATCGAGCCCGCGGGCGAGCGCGAGCACGACCTCCTCGACCCCGCCGCGCACGGGCGACGTCAGCGCGAAGAGGACCGACACGCGCTTCATGGACACACCTGCGACGCGGACACGGGCACCGCGGCGGCCCGCGACGAGCTCGGGCGCAGCCCGGCGTCCTCGAGCAGCACATCGTGCACGCCGGTGATGTGGTCGACGCCGCGGTCGACCGGCACGCTCGCGAGCAGCACGGCGTCCGCCGTCGGCTCGCTCGGGTGATAGCCGTGCATGCCGGCGAAGCGCACGGCGCCCATGTCGCTCGGGCAGAGCAGCACGCCGGGCTTGAGCAGGAAGAGCAGGTGATAGTACCGGTCGTCGTCGAACGCGACGCCCAGGCGTTGCAGCTCGGCCGGGGTCATGAGCTGCCCGCACGGATGCTCGGTCAGGAGGTCCGTGAGGGCACGGCGCGCGCGATCGTTCCACACCCAGAAGCGCGCCATGGTCGAGTCGTACGCCGGGAGATAGTCGCCGGGGACTGACAGCCCGAGCGTCGCCACGTCGCGGCGCAGGTCACACGTCCAGCGGATCGGCGTCATGCCGTGATCGGAGAACACGAACATGCGCGCGTCGGTGCGCGCGCGCGTCGCAGCCTCCCAGACGCGTCGCAGTCCCGCCTCGTACCAATCCACCGTGCGCTTGACGTGATCGGCGTCGTGGATGTGCCAGTGCAGCTCGGCATCGAGACCCGACAGATAAAGAAACAGCACACGCGCATCGGTCACCGCGGCGCGCTCGGCCGCCAGCTTCAAGATCTGCGCGTCGGTGTGGTGGTGATAGGTGTAGCACTCGTACCGCAAGGCATGTCCGCGGAAGGCATCGAACAGCGACGGACAGTCGAGCCCGCCGGGCTGATAAATGTCGCGCTTCTCGGTGAGGTCGAAGTACGGCAAGTGTGCGACCGGATAGTCGTACAGCGAGAAGTAGCCCGAGTATCCCGACAGCCGGCGCGCCGCTGTCTTGAGCACGCGTCGGGCCAGGCGATTTTCGACGAGCGGGCGCGGCAGCGCCGCGAGCGCCCGCGTCCAACGGAACGGTGAGCGCTCAGGATCGAGATAGATGAGGTTCCAGTGGCCGTGCTCGCTCGGCATCCGGCCCGACAGTAGCGTCGGGATGGCGCCGGAGCTGTAGCCGAGGATCGTCGTCAGCCAGCGGCGACCGGTCAGCACGTCGTCCAGGAAGGGACGGTCGCGCACGATCTCCCAGCCGAGCGCATCCACCAGCACGTAGATCGACAGCGGCGTATTCATGTTTCTCCTCAGTTGTTGCGAATGCACCAGCGCCAAAGCGCCGTGACGGCGCCGCGAGCGGCGGCCGGTGTGCGCGGGGCGGCGCGGCCCGAGAGCGGTAGCAGCGACGCGACATCCGCGTGTTCCGCCGCACCGACGCGGGCCAGGTCGCGATACGCGAGCGTGCCCGCGGCGTAGAGCAGTGCGCGCGGCGTGGCGCGCCGCGCGAGGGCCACCGCGCGCCGCAGACTCAGCGGCAGCGGCGCGCGGTTGGGATGCAGCGCGAGCTTGAGCCACTCGCGCAGCCGCCGGGCGCGCGGATGGGTCGCCAGCCACCGCACGAGCAGGGCGTCGAGTGGGCCGCGCGCGCCGGTGAGCTGCTCGAGCTCCCACACGAGAAACGCGCTCAGCGCCGGCACGCCCTCGACGATTCGTCGTCGCAGCCACGCTCGCAGCATCGGCGCGCCACCCTCGGGGAGCAGCGGCTCGGCCAAGGGGTCGAGCTTGGCCCGCGCCGCACGCTCGAGCTCGGACTCGAAGCCCACCGGCAGGCGCGCGGCGAGTGCCGGCGTGCGCGCGAGCAGCCGCGCGAAGGCCGCCGGCCGCTCGGCGTACGAAGTCTCGTGCACACCCGCGAAGGCGAGCGCGGAGCCGGCGAGGTCGAGGACGAGCTTCACGCGCTGGTACGCAACGTCCAGCAGCGCCTCACCCGCCAGCTCCTCGAGACGGTCGTAGGCCTCGACCTGCTCGATCATGCGATTGAAGATCAGGTGCAGCGCGTCTTCGCGCGGGATGCGCTCGGGCCCGAAGGCCGGGATCGCGCGGAGCAGATCCGCGGGGCCCCACACGACCTTGCCGTGCGTCGCCAGGTCGTAGACGAAGATCGATGGTCGCGCGCGGTGGCGCAGATAGCCGACTTCCACGGGGCCGAACTCGATGTCGACGGAGACGTCGGGCGCCCCGAGACTCGCGCTTGCCTCTCGGCCCCAGTCGCCCACGCAGCGACGCAGGGCGCGATAGTCGGTCAGCCGCGGGACGACGAGCAGGAATTCGATGTCACCGAGCACGCGCAGATGGTCGGCGACCGTCAGCACGGTGCCCTCGCCGCGCGAGAAGCTGCCGGTGAGCACGAGGCCCACGAGCTTGCCGGGCAGTCGCTCGGTCAGGAAGGCTGCGCAGCCGTCGACGACGCGACGCACGGCGTCGTCGTGGCGCGGGTCGCGACAGAGGGCGAACGGCGTGAGGGTCGTGGTCATGCCGCCTCCACGACTCCACGCCGCGCCATCCGCTCGCGAATGACTTGAGCAGCGACCTCGGCCACGCGATCGACACGCGACACGTTGGACAGCACGACGTCTGCGAACGCCTTCGTCGGCTCGACATGAGCGGCGTGGGCGCCGCGCACCGTGGCTTCGAACTGCGACAGCACGGAGCGACGCGTCCGACCGCGCTCGCTTGTGTCGCGCGCGATGCGTCGGGCGAGGCGGAGGTCGTCGGGCACGTCGAGGAAGAACGCGACGTCGAGCAGGCTCCGGACGTCCGGCTCGTGCAACAGCAAGATTCCCTCGACGAGCAGCACGGGCCGCGGCTCGATCGCGGCGTCGTCGCCGATGCGTCGATGCGTTACGAAGCAGTAGCGCGGCGGACGCGCGGGCCAGCCCGCGCGCAGCGCGCGTAGGTGCTGCAGGAACAGCGGCGTGTCGAACGCATCCGGCACGTCGTAATTCACCGCGGCGCGCTCCGCGACGGGCATTTCGCGCCGGTCGCGATAGTAGGCATCGTGGCACAGCGTCGACACGCGCGCCGGCCCGAGCGCGCCCGCGAGCGTGCGACAGAGCGCCGTCTTGCCGCTACCGCTGCCGCCCGCCACGCCGACGACGAAGGGAGGGCTCATGCGGCGGCCTCTCGGGCGGGCGACGTCACCAGCCCGGTGTAGAGCGCCTCGTAGCGCTCCGCCACGGCGCGCCACGTGTAGCGTCGCTCGACGAGATCGCGCGCGCTTCGTGCGAGCGTATTGGCCAGGCTCGGTGTGCGAAGGATCAGCGCGATGGCCCGCGCAAATTCTTCGTCGCTCGCGGCGGCGAGGACGTGCTGGCCCGCCACCGCGTCGGGCATGGCGACGAGCGTCGGACCCGATGCGATCACCGGCGTGCCGAGCGCCATCGGCTCGAGCAGGCTCGCCTTGCGGCCAAAGCCCGCGTGCAGTGGACTCACATACACCGCGGCGCCCCAGATGCTCGGGCGGAGATCCGGAACCGCACGCGTCATGCGCACGCCCGCCTGCACGCCGAGCGCGCGCACGGCGTCGCCGGGCGGATTCGGGCCGGCCAGCAGCAGATCGACGCGTGGCATGTGCCGACGCACGCGCGGAAGAATCCCGACGGCCAGACGGTGCGCGGCCGCGACGTCCCGGGGCGACGACCAATCGCCGGTGAAGACGAGCCGCGACGGCTCGCCGCGGCGTCGATACGCATACACGAGATCGTCGATGCCGCCGGGAACGACGGCAATGCGTTCCGGGCGCACGTGCTCCGCGAGCGCGCGGCGCTCGTCGTCGGAATCGACGACGCACATGCGGGCGGCGCCGAACCACGTGCGCGTCCACGTCGTCTCCACGCGCTCGGCCAGTCGGCCAGCCAGCCGCTGCCACATCGACGCGCCCGCACGGCGAACGTCGCGCGCGCGAAGCGTCGCGCAGTCGTGGCAGGCCAGCACGCTCGGGGCGGCGGTGGCCCTCGCGAGCGGTGCGAAGAGCGCGCCTTCCAGATGAACGACGTCAGGCGCGAAGCGAGCGGCCGTGTTGCGCGTGAGCGCGCCGAGCGCAGCGAGGCCATCGCCGGGACGTCCCGACCAGGCGCGGCGCCAGCGGCCGAGCGGCACCGTCTCGACCAGCGCCGCACGCTCGGCCAGCCATGCGCGCTGTGCGGGCGTGTCGCCGCCGGCCGTCGCGGCGACCACGGCGACGGTGTGGCGGCGGGCCAGTTGGTCGACGAGCTGCGCGGCCGCGAGGCGTGCCACTTCGTGGCACGGCAGGGCTGGCAGCCGTGGCGTCACGAACAGGAGCCGCATGCGTTTATGAGGCCCGCGCCACGGCCCGACGGACCGGGCGAACCTCTTCGAAGATCGTCTCGATCGACGCGAACGAGAATGCGGCGAGCAGACGGGCGAGCTTGCGCTCGGCGGTCGTCAGCCCCGTGTAGTGGCGGAAGTGCTGCACGAACGTCATGCGCGGTCTCGGCTGGCCGGGATCGAACTCCCAGGGATGCACGTAGAAGACGACGGGCCGTCGCTCGCGCGCGTTGACGCTGGCGATCGCGTTGTGCACGAGCGCGGCGGGAAAGAGGCGGAAGAATCCGCCGCCGAGCGGCAGGTTCACACCCGCGAAGCGCGCGGTGCCGACCGGCACCTCCCAGAAGTCGATGCCCTCCACGCTCCGCGCGATGTGCGGAAAGCGCGGCGCATCCGGAAAGCCGTAGCGGTCGTGCACGACGGGGTACATCGAGGAGTCGTAGACGAAGCCTTCCTCCACGAGGACGGTGAAGGCCCACGGTGTGTCACGCCGAATCGAGTAATTCGGCGCGCGATAGCCGCGCACGAGACGGCTCGACGCCTGCTCGAGCGCGTTCTTCGCGCGCCGGACATCGGCGCGGAAGCCGGCGGGACCGAGGCGGAACACCGGCGTGTGGTCCCAGCCGTGGCTGCCCAGCTCGTGACCGCGCTCGACGATCTCGCGCACGAGCCGCGGGTGACGCTGGGCCACGACGCCGAGCGTGAAGAACGTGGCGTGCGCGCGATGCGCGTCGAGGACATCGAGCAGGCGTTGCGTCTGCCCGACGACGCGGCTGGGCAGCCGCCGAAGACCATCGACGCCGAGGGCGGCTTCGAACTCGTAGCCGTGGTAGTACTCCTCGACGTCGACGGTCAGCGCGTTGGCGATTCGCTCAGGCAACCTTGCCTCCGAGCTGCCGCGGCATGAGACGTCGCCACGTCGGCTCGTCGGTGTCGACCGTGGTCACCGTGCTGCGCTCGTCGTCGTTGAAGATGAGGCCCAGGCCGCGCTGGCGGCCGACCACGTTCATGCAGTCGCGAAGCATCTCGCGCGGCGTCCGGTTGGCGCGAACGACGACGACGAAGCCGTCGACGAGATCACGCACGATCCCGACGTCCGGGTAGGGCAGCGCCGGCGGTGTGTCGACGACAACGTAGTCGAAGCGATCGCGCAGCGCGGCGAGCAAGCTCGCCAGACGCGGCGACTTCAGCAGCTCGTACGGCATCGACGACGCGGTGCCGGCGGGCACCACGGCGAACGCGACGCCGCCGGGCCGGCTCACGACGCCGTCGACGGTCATGCTCGGATCGAGCAGGTACGTGGAGAGTCCACGCGCCGACGGCAGGCCGAGCGCGCGCGCGACGCCGGGATGACGCAGGTCGGCCTCGACGAGCACGACGCGCGCGTCGGGGGCCTGAGCGAGCGCGCCCGCCAGATTCAACGCGGTGATCGTGCGGCCGTCGCCACGACCCGGGCTGGTGACCGCCACCGTGCGCGTGCCGCGCTCGTGCCGGAACGTCTCGATGGCCAGCCGCACTGCGCGGTACTGCTCCGCGGCGTGACTTGTAGGCTCGAGCAGGCTGACGAGATGATCGTCGAGCTGCCCCGGCTCCGAGTCCGCGTCGCCGTCAATCTGCCACGCGAACCCGCGCTTGGCGAAGCCGCTGCCTTGCTCGCGGACCGGCGCTCCGTAGATCGGCGTCGGCGCGGGCGGTGCGGATAGGGCCGGCTCTGGCGCCGTCTTCACGGCGGCGACGACGGGCGTCGGCTCGGGCCGCGGCGTCTCGCGGCGCGGCTCCGGTTTGGCCTCGACACGGACGGGATCCGGTTTTCGCTCCTGGCGCGGCTCGAGACGCCGCGGCTCCGGGCGTGGTTCTGGCCGTGAATCCCGTCGCGGCTCGACCGCCGGCTCGACGGGGGGCTCGGCCACCGGCGCCACCTTCGCGACCACCGGCTCGCGCTCCTGCTCCACCTTCTCGAGGGCCTTGAAGAACTTGCTCACGGCCTGTCCTCCTAGGGGTTGATAGAGGCGAACCAGCCCAGCGCGTTCGCCGCGAACGCCAACAAGAAGACGACGACGAGGACGAGAAGCGCGACGCCTGAGCGCGCGGCCCACACGGCGCCGCGGCTGGGGACGAGGCTCATGCTGCGCCGCCGCTTCCACTCGCGGCGCTCGCCCTCCTCGAGGTACTCGACCGCTTCCTGCACGATGGCCGCATCGATGCGCTTCTTGCTGTCGGCGTAGCCCGACAGCAGGCAGTGGTCGCAGACGATGTTGATGACGCGCGGCGTGCCCTGGCTGTAGTCGTGGATCTTCTGGATGGCGGCGTCCGAGAAGATGCCGGCGTCGGTGGCGCCTGCGATGCGCAGACGGTGGCGGACGTACTGCCGCGTCTCCTCGGGGCTGAGCGACGCGATGTGGCAGCGCAATCCCACGCGCTGCTTGAGCTGACGCAGCTCGGGCAGATTCAGCTTGTCGCGAAGCTCCGGCTGGCCGACGAGCAGGATCTGCATGAGCTTCTGATTCGTCGTCTCGAAGTTGGACAGCAGGCGCACGGCCTCCAGCGTCTCGACCGTGAGGTTCTGCGCCTCGTCGATGACCAGCACCGGGCTCGTGCCCTTGTGGTGCTGATCGATGAGGAACTCGTTCAGCTCGAACAGCCGCTGCGCGTGCGTGCTCGCGGTGGATTTCACGCCCCAGTCCTGCAGGATGTACTCGAGCAGCCCCTCGATGCCGAGCGCCGAGTTGTGCACGTACGCCACCGGAGTGGTCGAATCCAGACGCTCCAGCAGCGTGCGCAGCAGCGTCGTCTTGCCGGTGCCGATCTCGCCGGTGAGAACGATGAAGCCCTTGCGCTCGCGAACACCGTAGATCAGCTGCGCGAGCGCCTCGCGGTGGCGCGCGGACTGGAAGAGGAACTTCGGGTCCGGCGTCGGGGCGAAGGGCGCCTCACGCAGCCCGTAGAAGCTCAGGTACATGACCTACCTCCCGCTCGCCGCCGGCGTCTGCGCCGACGGCTGCATCAGCATCGCGACGAGGCCCTGGTTGTCGTGGGCGAGCACGAACGATGTGCCGGCCACGATGAACAGGCCGAAGCCCACCGCCGCGGTGGCCCAGCGGCGCTGGCGCAACGTCCGCGAACGATCGTGCTCGGTCGTGATGCGCGGAATCGCCGACAGCACCGGCATCGGCAGCGTCGAGCGCACCTCGTCCACGCGACGGAACGACGTGTCGACCTGCTCGGCGAGCACGACGGCGGCGCCGCTGGCGCCCAGCGCCAACGCGATACCGACCAGCAGCAGCCGGAACCGGTTGGGGCCGGCCGGCCGCTCCGGCAGGCGCGCGGGCTCGATCACGCGGAAGCTTTCGCCCTTCTGACGCTGCTCGAGCTCGGACGCCATGCCCGCCTCGCCGCGCTTGGCGAGGAGCGATTTGAAGAGGTCGCGCGTGGTGTCGTAGTCACGCGTCAGCACCGCGAGCTCCTGCTCGCGCTTGGGCGTGTTCTCGAGCCGACGCGTGTAGACGCCGATCTGCGCGTTGATGTTGTTGATCTCTTCCGCCGTCGTCTTGGCCTCGACGGTCGCCTGATCCAGCTGCGTCATCAGGCTTTGCACGTACGCGTTTTCGGGCGGCACGCGCAGATCGCGCCCGGCGCGCTTGGGCGCGGCGCCGGCCGCGGGCTTGGCCGCCTGCGCGGCGGCCGCGGCCTGCTTCTCGGTTTCCACCTTTGCTTCGAGCACGCGGATCTGGTCCTTGAGCTGCATGACGTCCGGGTACTTGTCGTGGAACTTCGTCTGCGCCATGGCCAGCTCCTGGCGGAGCAGGTTGAGGCGCGCGGCGGCGGTGTCGGCCGGCGTGACGCTCGGCCCGGCCGCGGTTGGCGTGGCCGTCATGGCGACCGAGGTATCGATCTCGCCGAGCGAGTTCGTGAGCATCTGCCGGCGCTCGATGGCGCGGCGGTTGTTCTCGCTCGCGAGCTGCAGCTGCGCCTGCAGACGCTCGAGCGTGCGGAGGTTGACGTCCTTCTGCTCGGGCAGCTCGCCGAGGTTCTTCTCCTTGTACGCCGTGATGACGCGCTCCTGCGTCTGCAGCCGCTCGCGCACGTCGCGCAGCTGCGTCTCGAGGAATTCCGAGGTGCCGGCCGCCTGTTCTTCGCGCATGCGCCCGTTCTCCTCGATGTAGAGCGAGGCGAGCGTGTTGGCCACGCGCGCGGCCACGATCGGGTTGGCCGCCGTATACGCGACGGTGAACAGGAACGATTTGCTCTCGCGGGTGCGGCGGTCGCGATCGTCCACCAGCTCGATGCGGATGTCCTTCCGCATGCGGTCCACGAGGTCGTCGATGGAGCGCGCGTGGCGATACAGGCCGTTCTGCTGCGCGATCTGAGTCAGCCGCTGCGGCGTGAGGATGTCCTGCGTCAGCGTCAGCAGTCGGGCATCGATGTCGGCCTGCACGGTCGGCGCGACGTAGCGCTCGGGAATCGCTTGACGGTTGACGAGCACGAGCGCGCGCGAGGTCCAAAGGCTCGGAAGGAAGACGGCCATCGACAACGCCGCCGTCACCACGAACAGGAACGGCAGCACGGCGAGGATCCGGCGGCGGCGAACGATCTCGAGCAAGCCGGAGAGGCCCGGACCTTTGGAGGTCTCGTCGTAGACGGTCGGCGGAGTCGGCATGGAATTCACCTTTAGGGAACGAGGACCACGTCACCCGACTTCAGCGTGACGTTGTTCTCGCCGTCCTTGACGACGCGGTTGTAGTTGAAGCGAATCTTCTGCGTGGCTCCGTTGCTGTCCTTGCGGAGGATCGTGATCTTGCCCGGCGAGGCAAAGTCGCGGAAGCCTCCGGCCAGCGCGATGGCCTCGAGCACGGTGGTGTCGGCCTTGAGCTGCAGCACGCCGGGCTTCTGCACCTCGCCGAGCACGGAGACGCGGTAGCTCTTCACTTCCATCACCGACACGGCCACCTCGGGATTCGGCATGAACTCGCCGAACGCGCTGGCGAGCTTGTCTCTGAGCTGCATCGCCGTCAGCCCGGCCGCTTGCACGTCGTAGAGGAGTGGCAGCGAGATCTTGCCGTCCGGTCGCACGGGCAGCGTGCGCGACAGCGCGTCATTCTTCCAAACGGTGATCATCAACAAATCTTCGGGGCCGATCACGTAGTCGGTGCTCAACGGATAGCCGCCCACGGGCGCGGTGGCGCCGGACGGCATCGGCGTGGTGGCCGCCGTGGACGTCGTCGCCGGCGAGGCGGCGGCGGTGGGCGTGACCGTGAGACCGCTGGGGGCCGCCGGCGCGCCCTGCGCCGCGCGGGTCTGAGCGTGGGCGGTGGCAACGCCGAAGCCGGCAAGCAGCGCAGACGTCACGACGAACCACTTGAGCATCATGGAGTCCTCCTGCTGAAGCGGGCTCAGCTCGCGGCCGAGTCCTGCCTCAGCCCCATGTCCTTGATCTTGTAGAGGAGCGCGCGATAGCTGATCTTGAGCATCTTGGCGGTCTTGACGCGGTTCCACCGGCATTGCTCGAGCGCACGACAGATCACCTCGCGCTCGGCCTCGAGGACGGCGCGCCGTGAGATCTCCTTCAGCGAGAGACCCTTGGTGGCCGCGAACGGCTCCGGCGCGGGCGCGGGCGCGACGGCCACGGGCGTCGGGGCCATGAGCGTGCGCGGCAGCGCCCAGTCCTGGAGCACGATCATCCGCTTGATGAAATTCTCGAGCTCGCGAATGTTGCCCGGCCACGCGTATTGCATGAACGCCTGCATCGTGTCCGGCGACACCTCGCGCTCGGGAAAGTTGAACAGGCGCGAATACCGGCGCACGAAGTAATCGACGAGGGCGGGGATCTCCTCGCGCCGCTCGCGCAGCGGCGGCACCAGGATGTTGATGACATTCAGCCGGTAGAACAGGTCCTCGCGGAAACGGTTGCCGGCGACCTCGCGCGCGAGATCGCGATTGGTCGCGCAGATCACCCGCACGTCGACGCGCAGGTTGTGGCGGCCGCCCACGCGGGAGAACTCGCCGTCCTGCAGCACGTGCAGCAGCTTCGCCTGGAGTGCCGGATGCAGCTCGCCGATCTCGTCGAGGAAGATCGTGCCGCCGTCGGCCAGCTCGAAGCGCCCCGGCTTGCGCTGATGCGCGCCCGTGAAGGCGCCGCGCTCGTGGCCGAAGAGCTCGGACTCCAGCAGCTCGCGCGGCATGGCCGCACAGTTGACCTTCACGAACGCCGCGCGCCGGCGCGGCGAGTGCGCGTGGATGGCCCGCGCCACGAGCTCCTTGCCGACGCCGGTCTCGCCACACACCAGCACCGTGACGTCGGCGCGCGCGGCCTGCTCGATGACCGAGAGGATCTCGCGCATCTGCGCGCTCGTCAGCATCGCGAGCTCGCGCTGTACACGGTCGCCGTTGTCCTCGCCGCCGAGCGAGGGCGTCGCCTGCTCACGGCGCGGCCGGCCGGCCACGCCGCGGATCACCTGCTCGAGGTCCTCCGCGGTATAGGGCCGGCGCAAGAAGTCGTCCGCGCCCGCCTGGATGGCTTCGACGATCTGCGAGCTGTGCCCGTTGTCGGCGACCATGATCACCGGGCCGGAGGCCGCCAGCTCGCCGGCACGGCGCAGCAGGTCGATGCCCGACATGCCGGGCAGGCGGATGGCGACGACCGAGAATGCGACGCGACCGGCGCGAGCCAGGAGCTCGAGGGCTTCCTCGGCGGTGCCGGCGGCGAGCGGGGTGTAGCCCCAGCCCGCGAGCTGCGTGGTCACGCGCCGTCGCTGGTCGGGATCGCTCTCCACGACGAGGACGGGACGCCCGGCGATCGATGTGGCGTACGGCGATGCAGCGTCGAAACTGGAGGCCTTCATCGGGAGTCTTTCTTCCATTGGGTCTCTACCGGTCCATCGCAAGAGGCATGCCGTACCCGGTTTTCGCGCCTTTCGCGCATGTCTCGGCCATGCGTGCAGGGCGCGTCACGTGTCGCGGCTCCACTCTGGGAGCGGCGGTGCCCGATAGGGGAAAAGGTTTGACGCGGCTCATCCCGGACGTTTCCCGGACAACACGAACTTCACGGTGTCGAACAGGATCCACAGGTCGAAACGGAGCGACAGGTGCTTGATGTAGTAGAGGTCGTAGCAGAGCTTGCGCGTGACCTCTTCGGTCGACATCGAGTAGCCGGCGCGCACCTGCGCCCAGCCGGTGAGGCCGGGTCGCACCTCGTGGCGCAGATTGTAAAAAGGAATCACGGCCGAGAAGGTGGCGACGTTCGAGGCCATCTCCGGGCGCGGACCGACGAGGCTCATGTCGCCCTTGAGGATGTTGACGCACTGGGGGAGCTCGTCGAGCCGATAGCGTCGCAGCACGGCGCCGAAGCGGGTCACGCGGCTCGCGTTGTCGCGCTGCCAGATCCCATCGGCGCCGCGCTCTGCCTGTCGCATCGTGCGGAACTTGATCAGACGGAACGGCCGGCCGCCGAGACCGATGCGCTCCTGGATGAAGAACACCGGCCCGCGGGACTCGAGCTTGATCCCGAGCGCAATGAGCGCGATCAGCGGCGCCGTGACCACCAGCGCGACGCTGGCGATGACGACCGACATCACGCGCTTGAGCGCGAGCTGCGCGCGCGAGACGCGGAAGCCGTCGCCGAAGATGAGCGCACTCGGCGTGAGCGACTCCACCGCCAGTCGGCGCGTGAACCGCTCGTACGCTTTCGTACCTTCTTCGACGTGCACGCCGCGAAACCGACAGGCCAGCAGCGCCGAGACCGGCAGATTCCCGCGACGGTCCGGCATCGCGACGATGATGCGGTTCGGATGCTCGCGCAGCACGACCTCGGCCACGTCGCCGTAGGCGCCGAGTCGCGGCACGCCGGCCACCGCGGCACCGTCCGGCGCCAGTACACCGGCCACGCGCATGGCGAGGTCGGGCCGCATGGCGATCTGGCCGGCGAGCTCGGTGGCGAGCCGGCCGCCGCCCATGATCAGGACGCGCTCGGAAAACGCCGTGTGCTTTGCGAGCGTGTACACGGCGAGGCGGAGCACGAGCACCGCGAACAGCGTCACGCACAGCGCGTACGGCGCGAGATTGCCGCCGATGATCGTGTTCGGAAACAGCAAGTACATGCCGGCCAGCACGAGTGCGGCCACGCCAAGCGCGCGACACAGACGCGTGAAGAGCTGGCCGGCATCGTGCGGCACCTCGAAGTCGTACAGATCGTTGTAGTAGAACGCGGCGAGACACACGACGGCGACGATGCCCACGCGCGCGGCGAGCCGCCACAGGCTGCTCCCACCCTCGTCCGCGGCAGGCGACCACACCGCGATCGCGGTGCCGAGCACCGCAAGGGTCGAAACTCCATCGAGCCACGCGAGACGCTGTGCGAGAGACATGTCGCGCCGGTACGGTCCGGCTGCAAGCTATGGGGGCAAGGTCAGTGCCAAACCGTGCAAAACGTCGCAGAAGGCTGCGTTTCGATGCATTTTTCCCGCAGCACGCGGGTCAGGCGCCGGTGATTGCGGGCGAGGTTACGGGAGAATTACTGCATTCGGCTGCAGCCGCCGTGAGTAAGCGGATGCAGTGATCAGGGCCGATCGAACGTAATCGGGTAGCCGAATTGCAGACCGACGAAGATTCGGTTCTGATCGGCGTCGGTTGCGATCAGATCACCGGCGTTGTCGAAGATCTGGTGCGGCGTGCGCTGGCGGAAGAACTGGTAGCGCGCGACAGCGGCCATCCATGCGGTGAGGCGATACGTCGCCTGCAACGGCATCGTGAACGACTGGATGTCGATGGAGCCATTGCGCGTGGGTTCACCGCTCGGGCTCTTTACCCACGAATAGCGCGGCACGAACGACAGCGTGAGGCCACGCGTCAACGTCAGGAGATCGACGCGGCCATAGACGGAGGTGTTGTCGGTCGGGCCGCCGAGGCCGCCCGCCGTCGCCACCAGGCGGTCGAAGCCGAGGCCGACGGCGCCGAACCACGTCTTCTGATCGTACGCGGCGGCGACGGCCGGTGTGATGCGCGAGGCTCCGTGCTCGCGCTGTTCGAACGACGGCCCGCCGTTGACGGTGAGTGTGATGGTCGGCGTCACCGTCCATGACAGGCCGATGCGCGGTGTGTGTGTGGTGACCTTTTCCTCGTGCTCGATGTCGAAATATGCGAACTCGTACCCCAGCGTGCCGCGCAGCTGGCGCGTCAGCGTGCGGTCCAGTCCCACGTTCGCGCGATAGACATTCGATTCGTCGAGCGCGCTGTCACTGAAGCGCTGCAGCGCGTACGACCCGCCGGCGCGGACGACCGTGAACTGATCGATCTGATAGGCGGCGCCGCCCGCGAGCACGTTGCCGAATGACTGGTCGCGCCCGACGGAGACGCCTTCCGGGGCGATGAGGTTCGTGTCGGTCGTCGCCGTGAAGGCGTCGGTGAGCGTCAGGGTGAGCTGCTCGGTGGCGCGCCACATCCCATCGAGCGTGAAGTTCTGGTGATTGAACGCATTGTCGCGTGTGGGCTCCCGAAGGTACAGCTCCGCTGTGAAGTTGTATCCGGCGATCAGCCGATGCGTGCGGCTTTCCCAGATGAGGTTCAGCGCCGGCGTGATGCCGGTGATCAGATCCCACTGGCGGTTGGCGTTGTTGAGCAGAATGTTGTCGTTGTACTCCTCGCTGATCGTGATGCTCGGCAGCAGCGTGATCGGCGCGCGTAGCGGCAGCTGCAGCTTCTGCGGATCGAGCGTCGGCGTGATGCCGTAGGGAGGCGCGATCGGCACCGGCTGGGCGTGCGCGAGCCCCGTCGCGACGCCCATGAGCAGCAGACCGGCGCCGAAGCTCGCGAGGATACGGGCGATCACGCCGACACGCATATCACACGTCACCGAAACGCGGGAAGGGCTTTTTCGCCGCGCCGGTGTGCAAGCGTTCGATCGCCTGGTGATAATGCGTGAGCGCCGAGGGTTTCTGAATCACGTCGACGGCACCGAGCTTCTTGACGTCTTCGATCTCTTCCGGCGTCGCGTGTCCGGTGATCACAACCACGGCCAACGAGGGACGCAGCCGTCGCACCTCCGCCATGACGTCCAGGCCGTTCATGCCGGGCATCGACACGTCCAGAAACATCGCATCGAAGGCTGTGTTCTTGAGGCGGTCGAGCGCGTCGCGTCCAGAATGGACAACCGTCGTGGAGTGTCCCTGTCGCTTCAGTGATGTCGCCAGGACTTCGGCAACCTGCGGCTCATCGTCGACGATCATGATCTCCATTTGATTTCCTCCTCTGTGTAAGTCGTACAATTTGTAGTGAACTTTCTACAAAATTAGGGTCCCCAAATAGCGATCTGAACTCCGAAGTGCGTGTAATCACTAGAATCTGGAGTGGGTAAACCCTTGGCACATGCAGTGCAATTCGATGCAAACACTGACTCGATGTGCAGCCGACACCACCGAGGAGAGAGCAGCCGATGATGACTGAGCCTTTGATGGCGCTCTGCACCAGCATGAAGATGCAGCCGATCCGGGATCTGGTCACGAAGGTCGCGGGCACGAACACCACCGTGCTGCTTCGTGGCGAGAGCGGAACCGGGAAGGAAGTCTTGGCCCGCGCGATCCACAAAGCTTCCCCGCGCGCCGGCAAGCAGTTCCTGAAGGTCAATTGCGCGGCGCTGCCCGGCGAGCTGCTCGAATCCGAGCTGTTCGGCCATGAGAAGGGCGCGTTCACCGGTGCCTACCGGCAGAAGCCCGGAAAATTCGAAGCCGCACACCAGGGCACGCTGCTCCTGGACGAGATCGGCGAGATGCCGCTCCGCCTGCAAGCGAAGCTGCTGCACGTGCTGCAGGACGGCGAATTCTCCCGTGTCGGCGGTGAGAAGATCATCGACACCGACGTGCGGCTCATCGCCGCCACCAACCGGGATCTCGAAGCGAGCATGCGCGCGCATCAGTTCCGCGAGGATCTCTATTATCGGCTCAATGTCATCGAGATCCGTATCCCGCCGCTGCGTGAACGCCGCGAAGAGATCCCGGGCCTCGTCGATTTCTTCCTCAAGAAGTTCAACGTGCAGTACGGTCGCGTGGTCGACATCCCGGCCGACACCATGCGCGTGCTGATCGATTACCACTGGCCCGGCAACATCCGCGAGCTCGAGAACGCCGTTAAGCGCGTCGTCGTGCTGGGCACCGCACGTCCCGTGCACACGGAGATCGTCGGTAATATCAGTCGCGGTCCGCGCGTCAGCTCGCCGGGCGCTCCGGCCGCGATGACCACCGTCGTGAGCCCCGACGCCCCGATCAGTCTGAAAGACATCGCCCGCCAGGCGGCTCGTGAGGCCGAGCGCGTGGCCATCAAGGAAGTGCTCGATCGCGTGCACTGGAACCGGGCGAAGGCCGCGCGCCTGTTGCAGATCAGCTACAAGGCGCTGCTCTACAAGATCGTGCAGTGTGGCCTCGTGGTCCAGGAGACCGAGCCGGAGAAGCAGAAGGAAGTCATCGCGTCCTGAGCGACGCGAGCCGCTCGCGCAGGGTAAGTCCCGATAGCAACACGAAGTAGAGCAGGACGCGCAGGACCATCGATCGGCCTCCTTCGCGCGAAGGGTGGGAGCAACTCTCGTGCCTCGTGCGCGTGAGCCGGGCAACTCCGCGGTTCACGGCACGCGGCGCGCTCGCCCGTCCACCGCTGTAGGGGAATTCTTTTCCTTGTTCGGGCACGCGGGGATGGTGGCTCCGCGCGTGTTACCCTAGCGCCATGTTCGACATTGGACTCCAGGAGATGCTGGTCATCGGGGTCCTCGCCCTGCTGGTCTTCGGGCCTTCGAAGCTGCCGGAGCTGGGACGCATGGTGGGTCGCGCCCTGCGCGAGTTCCGCCGCGCCAGCGACGAGTTTCGATCCACGGTGGAAACGAACCTTCAGCTCAACGAGCCCGACCCGCCGCCTTCCTACGCGAGCGAATCTTCGGCCCCTGTCGAGGCCGCGGCCGCACCGCTGCCGTCTGAAACCCAACCCGTCGCGCCCGAGACGAGCGACGTCGGGATGGCAGTCGCGACGGAGCCGGCGATCGAGCATGGCGAGCCCTATTGCGCGCAGCGCGGCTCGAGGCTGTTCCACCGCCGCGACTGCACCTGGGTCGGTCGCATTCCGGAGATCGACCGCATCTATATGAAGACCATCGCGGAGGCGCGCGAGCAGGGCCTGATCACGTGCCCGGTTTGTGAGCCCTGGGAGCCTGTGTAGTTTTTTTTGCTTGCGTTCCTCAACACCCGTTGAGTATGGTAGCCGGCACCACAAAGGAGGGGCGATGCGCGAGCTGACCGAAAAGCAGCGCGAGGTGTTGGGCTTCATCCGCGCCTTCGTGGGCAAGCACGACGTGCCGCCCACCGTTCGTGAAATCGGTGAGCGCTTCAAGGTCACGCCGCGCGCGGCGTTCGATCATTTGCGCGCGCTCGAGCGCAAGGGCGCGCTCCAGCGCCGCGAGAGCGCCGGGCGCACGTCGCGTGCGCTCACCCTGACGGATGCCGCGCCGCGCGCGGCTCACGCGGTGCCGATTCTCGGGCGCGTGGCCGCGGGTCAACCGCTGTTCGCGAGCGAGAACCGCGAGGGCGAGCTGCACATCGCGCCCGCGTCACTGCCGGGCCGAGGTGAGGATTTGTTCGCGCTCCGCGTACGCGGCGAGAGCATGATCCTGGCCCACATCTGCGACGGTGACCTGGTGCTCGTACGACGGCAGGACAGCGCGTCGTCCAACGACATTGTGGTTGCGCTCGTCGAATCGGAGTCGGGCGAAGGCGAGGCCACCGTCAAGCGGTTCGCGCGCGACGGCGAGCGCGTGGTGCTCAAGCCCGAGCATCCCACGATGGCGCCCATCGTGGTGGATCCGCGCCGCACGCCCGTGAAGATACTCGGCAAGGTCGTAGGATTGCTTCGAGGTTTCTGAGGGAGACGAAGATGAAGGCGCACACGCTCACGTTGCCGGCGCTCCAGCGCCGATTGATCTCGACTCGCCGCTCGCGCGCCCTTTTTTTGCCGCGGACCACTCAACACGTGCGGAGCCGCGATGTGCTCATCGAGCTCGTGCGCGCGGGCGTCGCGCTCGCGGCGCTCGCGACGTGGTGTGCCTCGCTGCTGCTGATCGCCGGGTAACGGCGGGTCTTGGGGCGCCATTTCGGGGCCCCGAAATCAGCTGGTTCGTGCGGTGATCGAGGAGCGCCACGGCCATGCCGGGGCGCTTCCGAGCGGCTGCCGGGGAGTCCGAGGGGGCGTAGCCCCTTCGCTCGGTGAACTTTGGGGGGCCATTTCGGGGCCCCCCAACTTAGCTGTTCCGTGCGGTGCGCTCGAACACGCGCGCCTCGACGAAAAGCTCGAACAGCGCCGAGTCCAGCGCGCCCGCGCGGCGCTCGGCGTCCAGAATCGCCAGCGCTTCTTCCGCGCGCAGCGCCTTCTTGTAAGGACGGTCGCTCGCGGTCAGCGCGTCGTAGATGTCGGCGATCGCCATCATCCGCGATTGCACGGGAATCTCGTCGGCGCCGATCCCGTACGGATAGCCTGTGCCGTCGAGCTTCTCGTGATGCGCGCGCGCGATGTCCGGCACGCGGCGCAGCTCCTTCGTCCACGGAATCTGCGTGAGGAACTGGAACGTGTGGACGACGTGCTGCTGGATGGCGATGCGCTCCGCCTCGGTGAGGCTGCCGCGCGGGATGGCGAGCACGCGCGCTTCCTGCGGAGTCAGTACGGTGCGCGGCGTGCCGTCGGCATCCTCCCACGTCTGCGACGCCAGGCGGAGGATCTCCGTCATGAACGTCTGCGCCTGCACCGTCGGCTCGTTCGCGACGCCGACGAGGTCGAGCTGGCGGTCGAGCTCGGCGATCGCAGCCGCCAGCTCGGCGTCGAGACGCGCGGCATAGTCTGCGTAATCGGCGGCACGCGCCAGCGCGCGATCGAGCTTCCGACGCTCCGTGCGCAGCGCGAGACCACGCTGGAGCAGCTCGACGCGATGACGAATGCGTTCCAGGTCGGCGGGGTAGAGCTTCTTGGCCTTCACCAGGACGTGCTCCCGGACGCCGACTTTGCCGAAGTCGTGCAACAGCGAGGCGTAGCGCAGCTCCATCACTTCGTCGTCGCGGAATTTGAGCTCGCGATAGGGTCCCGTCTGGCACCGGTCGACGACCTCTGCGAGCCCGACGGTGAGATCGGCCACACGGAACGAGTGACCCGACGTCGTAGGATCGCGCGCCTCGATCGCCGTGACCGACGCCTTCACGAAGCCTTCGAAAAGCTCGCGGATCGACAGATACAGGCGCCGGTTGTAGATCGCAACCGCCGCCTGCGATGCGAGCGAGCCCGCCAGCTTCTCGTGCCGCGCGCTGTAGGTGCGCACGTGACGCTCGACGTCCTCGGGCGTGCGCAGGCGCGCGTCGCGGTCTGTCTTGCAGTTGATGAGCTGCAACGCGCCGATCGTGTCGCCCTGCGGCGTGCGCATCGGTACGACCAGCATCGATTTGGTGCGATACCCCGCCTCCTCGTCGAAGCGCCGGTTGATCGCGAACGGCGCATCGGCGGGCGGCGCATAGGCGTCGGCAACGTTGATCAACTCGCCGGTCAGCGCCACGTGACCGACGATGCTCTCGCCGGTGAGGGGAAGCGTGGCCGTTCGGAACGGCACCGCCACGCTGTCGTTTTGGGCCAGCGCGAATCGCAGGTGCGGCGCCTCGGCGCGATCTTCGACGATGTAGAGCGAGCCGGCGTCGCTGTTGGTGATCTCGCGCGCCTTGCTCAGGATCGTTTCGAGCAGAAAGCGCGGGTTGGACTCAGCCGACAACCGGATGCCGATCGCATTCAGCTCGGAGAGATCGCGCTCCAGCCGCGCACGGTCCGCGGCGGCGTCGAGATGAGCGAAGGCGGCGGCGACGGCGTGCGCCAGCATCGCCGACGGCGCGCCGAGCGGCAGGACCGCGTGCCAGCTGACAGGCCACGGTCCGCCGTCGGCGGCCGGAATCAGACCCAGCACCCGGATGTCGTCGCGGGCGGGCAGTGGCTCGGACCGCGGCGTCACGAGAATCACCGCGTCGCTCGGGGGAACGGCGCCAAGCGGTCGCACGTCGTACACAGCGCTCAGTGCCGCCGCGACGGCCGCGACGGGAGGATCGCCGTCGTGCAGAACGAGCCTGCGCATCCCGCCTAGAATACAAGGTATGACCCCCTTCGCGGACTTCGCGGCGCTCGCCCGTCGCCTCGAGCGCGCACGGGGTCGCCTCGAGAAGCGGGACGAGGTCGCCCGGTTCCTCCGGACCCTCGCGCCGGCGGAAATTCCCACCGTGGTGGCCTTCCTCGCGGGGCGCGCGTTTCCGGCGTCCGACCCCCGTGTCCTGGGCGTTCGCGGGCTGCCGCGCAACGTCGCCACCGCGGCGGCCTCGGAGCCGTTGTCGCTGATGGACGTCGCCGACGCGTTTGGAGACGTCGCCGCTGCGACCGGCGTCGGAGTTCGGCGCCTCCGTGACGAGCGGCTCGCCCGCCTGGCCGGACGCGCGTCGTCCGACGAGCGCGAGTTCATCAATCGGATCATCGGCGGCGAGATGCGAACGGGCGTGTCCGAAGGACTCGTGCTGGACGCGATCGCCGCTGCCTGGGGCGTCGAGCCCGCGACTGCGCGTCGCGCCGCGCTGTTCCTCGGCGATCTCACCGCGGTCGCTGCGCTCGCCGCGAGCGGCGGCGCGGTGGCGGTTGCCGGCGCCAGCCCGCGGCCATTCGTCCCGCTTTTGCCGATGCTCGCCGAGATCGCGGATGACTTCACGGGCGTGCTGACGGCACACGGCGGCCGCACGGCGCTGGAGTACAAGTACGACGGGGCACGGATTCAGCTGCATCGCGCCGGCGATCGGGTGGAGGTGTGGACACGACGACTCTCCGACGTCACGCGCAGTCTGCCCGACGTCGTCGAGATCGCACGGCGCGATCTCACCGGCGAGCCGTTCATTCTCGACGGCGAGGTCGTCGCGCTCGACGCGGCGGGGCGGCCGCTGCCGTTTCAGGAGCTGATGCGCCGCTTCCGGCGCGTGCATGGCGTCGAAGCACTCGCACGCGAGATGCCGCTGGCGCTCCACTTCTTCGACGTGCTGATGGCCGATGGGCGCTCGCTCATCGACGAGCCGTACGAGCGGCGCTGGGAGACGCTGCGCCGGATCACCGGCGGCCGTTATCTCGCGGAGCGCCGTATCGTGACCGGCGAAACGGAGGCCGCCGACTTTCGCGCCGCCGCGCTGGCGGCCGGGCACGAAGGCGCGATGGCGAAGGATCTCGCCAGCACGTACGAGCCCGGCGGTCGCGGCAAGCGCTGGTTCAAGCTGAAGGCGGCGGAGACGGTGGACTGCGTGATCGTCGCCGTGGATCGCGGCTCGGGCCGGCGCGTGGGCTGGCTGTCCAACTATCACCTCGCGGTGCGCGACGGCGACCGGTTCGCCGACGTCGGCAAGACGTTCAAGGGATTCACCGACGCGCAGTTCGTGGAGATGACCGAGCGGCTGTGGAAGCTGGCCACCGAGGACGACGGCTACACCGTGCGTGTGCGTCCCGAGATCGTCGTCGAGGTCGAGTACAACGAGGTCCAGAAGAGCCCGACGTATGCCTCGGGACTGGCCTTGCGCTTCGCGCGCATCGCCCGCGTGCGCGACGACAAATCGCCCGGGCAGGCGACCACGCTCGCCGAGCTCCGGCATCTCTATGAACGTCAGTTTCAGACGAAGGGACGCGCCGCCGACTCGGTGTAAAATCCAGCGAATGAGCGCGCGCGTTTCGACCGGCATTCCCAGGCTCGACGCGATGCTCGGCGGCGGGCTGTTGCCGGGCACGCTCTCCGTCGTGTACGGCGCGACCGGCATCGGCAAGACCCACCTCGGCCTCACCTTCGCGGATCACGGGCGCGTCGCCGACGGCGCGCGTGGCGTCGTGCTGGACATGAACGGCCGCGGCGATAGCCAGCAGCACGACGAGTACGCGGCGCGGCTCTTCGACTGGTCGCTGAAGGAGTGGACGCACACGGTGCCGCCGATGACCGAGCCCTATCCGTCGGCCGACCAGATGGAGGCGTTCTACTGCAACACCCTCAAGTGGGTCGGACGTGTGCGTGACTTCCAGGTCCCGACCTCCGACGGCGCGTGGGAGTTCGATTGGAACTGGAAGGCCACCTACAATCACGCGCTCTACACCGTTCGGCCGTTCTTCTATTTTCATTTCGCCGCCGGCACGCGGCGGGTCGTCGTCGACGGCGTAGAGCCGATGGACCAGCCGGCCGACTCGATCCAGTTCTGGATGTTCGACGAGATGTACCGCAAGACGCTCCACCGCGACGCGGAGACGCTCGGCATGGAGATCTGCCTGCCGGTCTGGAAGCATCGCGAGTTCATCGACGCGCACCGCTACGATCATGCCGCCGTCACCACGCTGCTGCTGGTGACGACGGAGGAGACCCGCATGGAGGATCTGCTGGCGCGCAAGGTCGCCGTCGGCGATATCGGCGCCACCGCGAACACCATCCTCGTGATGGGCAGCGAGCGCGTCGGCCACCGCGTCGCAAGGCTCCTGTCCGTGGTCAAGCATCGCAGCAGCGCCATGAGTGACGAGATCGTCGAGTACCGCATCGGGAGCGGCGGGCTCGAGCTCGGGTGAGCCGTGGCGACCGCCACGCCGTGGCGTCCGCCGTTCTCTTGCATCGACGTCCACGTCCATCTGCATCCGCCTCGTCTGGCCGACGCCATCCGCCGCCACTTCGCGGGCGAGGGATGGGTGGCGCGCCATCCTTTCGAGCCGGCGAAGGTCGCGGCGACGCTGGCCGAGCGTGGCGTCGAGCGCTTCTGCTTTTTCTCCTACGCACACAAGCCCGGCATGGCGCGCGAGCTCAACCGATGGGTAGCCCAGACGGCGGCCGCGCTTCCGGGCGCCATCGGGATCGGGACGCTGCATCCCGACGATCCCGACCTCGCGGCCGTCGCCGCCGAGGCGACGGGGAGGCTCGGGCTGCGCGGGTTCAAGTTCCATCACTCGGTGCAGCGCTTTCACGTCGACGACGAGCGGCTGTTCGGCGTCTATGAGCTCGCCGAGGCCGCCGGCCACCTCTTCGTGCTGCACATCGGCACGCTGCCGTATCGCGATCCGTTCACGGGCGTCGAGCGCTTCCGCCGTGTCCTCGCGCGTTTCCCGCAGCTCACCGTCATCGTCGCGCACATGGGCGCGTTCGAGAGCGCCGCGTTCCTGGCGCTGCTCGACGCACATCCGAATCTCTATGTCGACACGACGATGACGCTGGCGCCCGCGGCCACGCGCTACGTCGGCGCCGATCCGGCTGCGATCACCGACGCCGCGCTGATTCGCTGGCAGGATCGCATCCTGTTCGGCTCCGACTTTCCCCTGATCCCGTACGACTACGAGGATGAGCGCCGCTGGGCGTGGGACCGCGCGCTGCCTGACGTCGTCCGCCGCAAGATCTTCCACGACAACGCCGCGCGACTTCTCGACCGTGGCTGAGCTGCGTCTCGCCCAGCTGACGCCGGCGCAGGCGGTGCTGCTGCGAGTGGCGGGCGAGGCGGGCGGGCGCGACGCCGTGCTGGTGGGCGGCGCCGTGCGCGACGCGATCTTGAAGCGCGCCGGCGCCGACGTGGACATCGCGGTGCCGTCCGGGGCGATCACGCTGGCACGGCGCAGCGCCGAGCGGCTGGGCGGCACGTGTGTCGTCCTCGACGCCCAGCGTGGCGCCGCGCGCGTCGTGGCCGACGGCGGTCTCACGCTGGACGTGACGGACTTTCGCGCGCCGACGCTCGACGGCGACCTCGCGGCGCGCGACTTTACGGTCGACGCGCTCGCGGTCGCGTTGACGCCGTTGCTCGCGCGCGGCCGCGCGCGGATCGTGGATCCCACCGGCGGGCTCGAGGACCTGAAAGCGCGGCGCCTTCGCCCGGCGGATCCTCGTGTGCTCCAGGAGGACGCGCTGCGCGCGCTCCGCGGGATTCGCCTGGAGGCGACGCTCGGCCTTCGGCTGACGCCGCCGGCGGCGCGCGCGGTGAAGGCCGCGGCGCGTGGGCTCGCGCGCATCGCCGCCGAGCGTGTGCGCGACGAGCTGCTCATCATCATGGCGCTGCCGGACACGGCACGCGCGCTGCGGCGTGCGGATGCGCTCGGCGTGCTCGGGGCGGTGCTGCCCGAGGTGGAGCCGATGCGCGCCACGAAGCAGCCGCTGCCGCACCGGTTCGACGTGCTCGAGCACTCGCTGCGCGCGGTCGGCGGCTGCGATCGTTTGCTCGCGCGGCTGTCGGCGCTGGCCCCGTACGGGGAGGAGCTCGCGGTGCACCTGGCCGAGCCGCTCGGCGGCGGCGCCCGCCGCGACACCGCGCTGAAGCTGGCGGCGCTGCTGCACGACATCAGCAAGCCCGAGACGCGCCGGCGCGTGGACGGGCGCGTGCGCTTCTTCGAGCATGACGTGATCGGCGCGCGACGCGTGCGCGAGATCGGCGAGCGGTTTCGGCTGCCCGAGCGCCTGACGGCGGTGATCGAGCGCGTCGTGCGCCACCACCTGCGGCCCATGCACCTGGCCCATGCCGGCGCCATCACGCCGCGCGCGCGCTATCGCTTCTATCGTGATCTTCGCGAAGACACGCGCGACCTGCTGCTGCTCGTGCTCGCCGACGCCGCCGCGGTGACCGGCGCCTCGCCGCTGACCACATGGCGTCGCGCGGGCCTCGTCCGCGAGCTGTTTGCCGGCTGGCGTGAGCAGCAGCAGGCCGAGAGCCGGCCCGCGCTCCTGCGCGGCGAGGACGTGATGGCGCGCTTCTCGCTGGAACCGGGGCCGCGTGTCGGATGGTTGCTCTCACAAGCGCGCGAAGCGCAGGAAATGGGCCGCGTGCACACCCGTGAGGAGGCGCTCGCGTACCTTGACTCGCTCGACCCCGGCCCGTAAAGTACCGGGACCACAACGCAAATTCCCCCTCCGAGGAGAGTTCAGATGATTCAGTGGCGCATTGTCGTCGTGTTGCTCGCCCTGCTGCTGTCGCCGATCGCGGCGGCGGCGGCTCCGGAGGGCAAGGTCGTGATCGCGCAAGGCGTCGATCCGACCAAGCTCGACATCATGGACCAGCAAGAGGCCCCGGCGTCGATCATCGCATCGCACATCTTCGAGACGCTCTGGGAGCGCGATCCGAACCTCAAGATCATTCCTGGGCTCGCCGTGGAGATGCCCAAGCTGGTGGCGCCGACCACGTGGGAGGTCAAGCTCCGCAAGGGCGTCAAGTTCACCAACGGTGAGGACTTCAACGCCGAATCGGCGAAGTTCAGCCTCGAGCGCGTAAAGGATCCGAAGCTGCGCGCGTCGTCGAACTTCAAGCCGATCGAGTCCGTCGAGATCGTGGATCCCTACACGATCCGCGTGCACACCAACAAGCCGTGGCCGACGTTTCTCACGGTCATGACCTTCGCCCAGGCGTCGATGTATCCACCGAAGGCGTACAAGGACAAACAGCCGGCCGACATCTCGCGTCAGCCCATCGGCACCGGTCCCTACAAGTTCGTGCGCTGGGCGAAGGACGAGGAGATCGTGCTCGAGGCCAACGACGCGTGGTGGCGCGGGGCGCCAAAGATCAAGACGGTGGTGTTCCGGCCGATCCCCGACGACGCCGTTCGCGTCGCCGCGCTGCAAAACGGGGAGATCGACGTCGCGGTCAACATTCCGCCGCACCTCGCCAACCCGATCGCCAATCATCCGAAGCTGTTCCTGACGACCGCGCCGTCGATCCGCACGATCCAGCTGATGTTCCAGACCCACAACTTCGACGAGAAGACGCACATGGCGACCGGCGTCTACGACGGTCCCACGAAGGACAAGCGCGTGCGTCAGGCGATCCAGTACGCGCTCGACGTCGACGAGATCGTCAAGGGCGTGCTCGACGGCAAGGCCATGCGCATGGCCACGATGCTGACGCCGCTGCACTTCGGCTACGATGCGTCGCTCAAGCCGATCAAGCAGGACCTCGCGAAGGTCAAGAAGCTGCTCGCTGACGCGGGCTATCCGAACGGCGTGGAGATCACGCTGAACGGGCCGCAGGGGCGCTACGTTCGCGACAAGGAAGTAGCCGAAGCCGCCGCCGGACAGCTCAACAAGGCGGGCATCAAGACGACGGTCAAGACGTACGAGTTCGTGAACTATCTCAACAATCTGACCTACAAGCACAAGGGCGGCCCCGTGTGGCTGATCGGCTGGGGCACGCCGACGATCGATGCGGAGACGGTCTACAATCCGCTCTTCCACAACGGCAGCAACCTCGGCACGTACTTCAATCCGGATCTCGACGGTCTCATGGACGCCGCGCAGAAGGAGATGGACGAGAAGAAGCGGTTGGCGCTGTACCACCAGATCAACAAGCTCTGGATCGAGGACGCCGCCGCCGCGCCGCTGTATCAGCAACTGGACCTGTACGGGGCGAGCAAGCGCATCACGTGGAAGGCGCGCAGCGACGAGAGGATCAAGGCGGTGGAGATGACGATCAAGGACGGCAAGTAGCGCGGGCCCGGCGGCCGGGGCGGCGCCGCGCATCGCTCGACCACGCAAATCGACAGAGCGATGCGCCTGTCATGGCGCACCGATTCGTAGCCGGGGCCGACGCGATACCCGAAA